>Ga0335078_10015587_pt1 | contig 11285 bp, 4 predicted proteins | sample Lox_Sample_32_FD_206711 | JGI IMG/M metagenome (GOLD analysis project Ga0335078, IMG submission 206711) | Soil microbial communities from Loxahatchee National Wildlife Refuge, Florida, United States - Lox_Sample_3.2 | ecosystem: Environmental > Terrestrial > Soil > Wetlands | place: USA: Florida...
ATTGGCTGGGAGACCTGGACTCGAACCAGGATAGCCAGATCCAGAGTCTGGCAAAAATCTCATAAGTAGTTGATTCGTCTAGCTTTTTCCTGTGTCGTAGTAGCTCGTTTTATATGGTTTTTGGCGGGTTTTGTTCCCAAGTTGTTCCCAAGTTGTGGGCGGTTTCCAATGTCGGGCGAACTCTGCCTGCCTCATGCAGCCGATATGCACAGAACTCGACGGCGAGCAGACATTTTGCATCTAGACTGGGACGCTCTTGGCAGGGCGGCGATTCGCCGGAGTTTCCGCAATTGAATGACGACCTCAGCGACCATGAGCGGAAATGGCCAGGATCTCCGACGCATGACGCTTCGGCTTGCCTGCGGCCTGTCCGCGCCCGGGCGGGCCACTAGGCGCGTCGGCGCGGCTTCCACTGTGACACCGGGACTTTGGCTCGGCATCTCACTGGCGTGCCGGAGCCGGCGCCTGTAGCAGCGCGTTTAATCGCGCCGAAAAGGTGTCAACTGCGCCCTGGCCTACCCGACGCCAGCGACGCACTTCGGCGCTCGTTGTGTTTGGAGGCAGGAACCGGACGGGCGGGCCGTACTGTTGCGAACGGGCGAACCCCCGGGTTGCTTTAGCTTCCGCGTCGGGAGCGAGCCATTTGGCGGCCCTTTTCCGCATTTTAGTTGCGAGGCCGCATGCTGACGGCCCGCCAGTTTCGGCGAGCGGCACCAAGGATAAGAAGAGGTTGTAGAGTCGCTGCGCCGCTCGAAGGGAGCACAACATGGCGAAAGGGATGTTCCACGCGAGGTTGTGGGCAATTTTGCTCCTGCTCGGATTTGTAGCAGTGAGCCAGGTCCAGGCGCAGTATTCGGACCATCTCTGGAACGACAGCATGGGTGGGTCCTTTAACAATCCCATGTCGGCGTTTGCTTCGACGCTGATTTGGAACCACATCAACGAACAAGTGATGGCAAACGCTGTCCGGGGCCGCCAGGCTGGCGCGGTTTCCGGGCCTGCAGGTTCTTCCGGAAATTCTTCCAATGCGGGCGGTCTCGACCCGCAAGCACAGCGGGCCCTCGACGCGCAGATCAACAAACTCGTGCGTTTCCAGCCGACGGGAAGGAGGGTGATGCTCAAGACGCTGACGGAACGGCTGGGTGGCAACGCCAATCAACAGGCGCAAGTCTCGCAGGTCCTTTCCGCGCTCATGCAGAGCTATGAGCAGGAAGCGGCTAGCAAAGGGTACCCCAACGACCTGGCCTTGGCGGTCAGTTCCTTTATCGCCTTTAATTGCGCCGCGTATCAGCAAAAAACCATCGCGCCGGATGACAAGATTCTGGTGCTGCGCGAATTGATCGGAGTGCTCGCGGTACAGAAGGGCGTTTTTGCCGGCTTGAGCGACCTGCAGAAACAACAAACCTATGAAACTCTGGTGATGACAGGCGGGCTGGCCTACCTTTCCCACGAGGACGCCCGGAAGCGGAATTCGCCGAGCGAAATGGAGCTGTTCAAGCGGTTTGCGGGTCAGAACCTGAAGGCCGTTCTGGGTGTGGATCCCGCCACGTTGGACTTCACGGCGGAGGGCCTGAACTCCGCCAGCGGCGCAAACAATGCAACCGTGGTATCCGACGCTATCCCGGTCTCGGGCGGTCCGATGGATATCGGTCAATTCCGTCGCGACTATTCCGAGAATGTGGTCCGCGCCGATCAGATGTACAAGGGCAAGCGCTTTCTGTTCACCGGCACGGTGATTGATGTCAGCGCGACGTATTACAAGTCCAAGGGGCAAGACGCCGTTGGTCGCTATACTTACGCCAACATGGGAACAAACCTAAGGGTCGCCAACACGGGAGGGGACGCGCTGATTGGTTGGGGCGTTTATTGCTTTTTCCGGGACAACCAGCAGCTGGCTTCGTTGAGCCCACGGCAAAAAGTCACGTTTGAGGCGACGGTACAAGGGAAGGACGAAGGCGGCACCAACCTCATTTTCGTCAATGCGGTGCTTCGATAAGACAGGGGAGAGCCTCTAAGGATAGCAGCGGCATCGGAGCTGCTTGCTCAGACGCGGAGCAGCAGACGCCGTTTGTCCCAGCTTGGATCGTCTCTCTCTGAACTGCGAACGCCACACTGCCCTTCTGGATCACAGTTGAAACCACGCTCCGCGTTTTCAGTTGGCCTCACGCGCGGTGCAACACATCCGCGTCAAAGCTCGTTGCTCCTAGCACTCCTCGCCAAGTTTATTGACAATTATCCGTAAGAGCGCATGCCTCGCCTTGTTTCACCTCCATCGTCAGGACTCTGCCGTTCCACGAAATGATCCCTCTTGAGCCTTTTTGCTCCGAAATTCCGCATGTCCGAGAAGCAAGGGTAGTCGACGTTACCCAGGCCCGTTACAGGAATCGGGTTGAGGAAGCGTCGGCTGCCCTGCAAACGCGAACCCGGAGCCGAACATGCGCGTATCCTTCTTTGCATCGAAAATTGGCTGGATGATCTGCCTCGCGCTGTTTTCCGCGCAAGTCCGGGCTCAGGAGCCGCATGATGCCAGTGATGGAGCGAGCACGGTCGGTGCGAAGAGCATGTTGCGTTCAACGCCGAGCGAAGACGCGGCAATCTCAGCTCTCGCATCCGACTCACGTCCGTCGCATGACTACGCTTTTGCCGCAGCGACGCCCTCTCGCCCGTCGGACAAAACGCGGGCGCTCGCGCTGCTTTCGAGCCTCCCGGCCACATTCGAGGCAAACCGGGGCCAAGCGGATCCGTCGGTAAGATTTCTGTCGCGCGGTCCTGGATATTCTCTTTTTCTGACGCAGTCGGGCGCGTTCGTATCTGTGCCTCTCCCGTCCGACTCTTCCTCGCGCCACGAGGACGTGAATCGGTTTTCGGTACTTGAACTGCGGTTCGCTGGCGCCAATCACCACAGTTCGATCGAGGGGCTGATGCTTCAGGCCAGCCGCAGCAACTACTTCCTGGGCAATCGTGCCGAGGATCAGCATGCCGGCGTCCCGAACTATGGGCAGGTCCGTTATGCCGCAGTCTATCCCGGGATTGATCTTGTTTTTCACGGCGACCCCTCTCGCCTCGAATTCGACCTGACCCTCGCACCCGGCGCCGATCCCGGGCGGATTCGGTTCCGGCTCAAGGGGGCGAAGAAAGTGGCTCTCGACACGGGAGGCGACCTGATTGCGACAGTGGGCGCGAAGGAACTCCGGCTGCATCACCCCGCGGCCTTCCAGCGCACGGACAGCGGGGAACAGGCAGTTGAAGCGGCGTTTGTTGTATCGTCGAGAGACGAAATCAGCTTCCGCCTCGGCACGTACAACCCGGCCCTTCCGCTGACGATTGATCCGGTTCTTACGTATGCTTCGTTTCTCGGCGGGAGCGGCGCGGACACCGCGTTTGCTGTGGCGCTCGACCCGCAGCACAATTTTTACGTCGCTGGCCAGACCGCATCCACCAACTTTCCAGTTTCCGCAGGCGTGCAGGGCACGTTCGGCGGCGCCACCGATGCCTTCGTACTCAAGATCAAGGCCGACGGTTCCGGGCTCGCGTATTCCACATTCCTCGGCGGAAGTCTCACCGACGCCGGCCAAGCCCTTGCCGTCGATTCGCAGGGCAACGCGTACGTTGCCGGATATACGAATTCCCTGAACTTTCCGACCGTTAACGCTCTGCAACCCGCGCTGGCCGGCGGGCAAGACGTGTTCGTCAGCAAGCTCGGCCCTGATGGCTCGTCACTGTTTTTCTCGACGTACCTCGGCGGCTCGGGTCTGGATACCATCGCGGCTATCGCCCTTGATGCCAGTAACAACGTCGTGCTGGCTGGCACGACCAAATCCCAGGACTTTCCGGTGGTCAATGCGTTGGAGCCCACGCTCACCGGCACGGCGGGTAACAGCGACGCGTTTGTAGCCAAACTCAAGGCAGACGGTTCGGCACTTCTCTTTTCGACGTACTTCGGCGGCACGGGCGTTGACGGTGCAACCGGGGTGGCCGTCAGCTCGGCTGGCAACATCTGGGTCGACGGCGGCACCGGGTCGACGGACTTTCCTGTGGTCAACGCGTTGCAATCCACGTTCGGGGGCGGCGGCGTCACGAACGTGTCGCCCGGCGACGCCTTCCTTGCCGAGTTCAAGTCCGACGGTTCCGCATTGGTTTTTTCCACGTACTGGGGCGGCTCGGGCCAGGAACAGGCGACTTCCGTCAGTCTCGATGCCAACGACAACGTGTTTCTCGTCGGCATCACGAGTTCCACCGATTTCCCAACACATAATGCGCTGCAACCGCAACTCGCCAGTGCCGCCGGTTTCAACGGGTTCGTCACCAAGTTTGCCGCGGACGGTTCCAGCGCTCCCTTTTCGACGTACTTCGGGGGCAGCGGCTCCGAACTCGTGTTCGGGTCGGCGACGGATGCCAGCGGCAATATTTTCATCTCGGGCAGCACCAGTTCGACGAATCTTCCCCTCGTCGATCCAATTCAATCCTCGAATCTCGGAGGCTCGACCGACGGGTTCATCGCGGAGCTAGCGGCGAATGGCTCGACTCTTTTGTTTTCCACGTATCTCGGCGGGACAGGCACTGACTCGTTCAATCGCATGGCTGTGGATACGAGCGGCGTTTATGTCGTGGGAAGCACCGATTCGGCCGACTTCCCAGTAACTGGCTCGCCCATCAGCCAATATATGGGAGGGGGCGATGGCGTAGTCGTGGTGATATCTACCTCGAGCGGCGGTGCGCCCTCCGCCTCTCTTTCGCCAACTTCGCTAACGTTCCCCAGCGAGCCGGCGGGCACGACGAGCGCCGCGCAGCAGGTCACTCTCAGCAATGCGGGAACGGCTCCGCTTACTCTCCATAGCTTCGTCATCAACGGAGATTTCAGCTTCACCGACAACTGCCAAGCCACCCTCGCACCCAGCGCATCCTGCACCTTCGGCGTCACGTTCAAACCCACCGCAACAGGCACGCGCACCGGCACGCTGACCATCAACGACGACGCCAGTGACAGCCCGCAACAAGTCAGCCTCACCGGGACCGGCACCGCGGGGGCTGCCGTGGCCAGTGTTGCGCCTACTGGTCTGACCTTCAGCACTCAGCTTGTGAGCACTACCAGCGCTCCGCAACAGGTCACGCTCAGCAATACGGGAACGGCGGCGCTCGCGATCAGTAGCGTTGCGGCGAGTGGAGACTTCACTTTCACAGACAACTGCGGTGCCAGCGTCGCCGCTAATTCATCCTGCACGTTCAGCATCACGTTCAAACCCACCGCAGGCGGCACACGCACGGGCTCGCTGATAATCGCGGATAACGCTACGGGCAGTCCGCAGACGGTGACACTGACGGGGTCTGGCGGGGACTTCACGCTGGCGCCAGTTTCGGGGGCAACGTTGTCCGCCACGGTCAAGCGCGGACAGACGGCCACCTACAATTTGAGCGTTGCACCCACCGGCGGCTTAGGCGGGACGATTTCGTTTTCCTGTTCCGGTGCTCCACCGGAATCAGCGTGCACCGTTTCGCCCGAAAGCCTCACAACCAACGGAACCACGGTCACGAATTTCTCGGTCACTGTCCCTACGACCGCGCCTTCCGCCATGCTGCCGTTGGCTCTGCGGCGCCTGCCCGGCGACCCAGCACGCCCAACTCCGGCGCCGCTCACTCTGCTAGGGTTTGGCCTCGCATTGATTTCGTCGGTGACGCTGGCGTTCTCGGCGAGCTGGCTCTCGCGAATGCAGAAGGCCATTCGAGACTCTCGCGTGCATCCGGCGAGGCGCGCGCTTGCGCTTGCTACGTCCGCAGCTCTTCTTCTTGCTCTGGTAACCGCCACCGTTTCACTCGGTGGCTGCACCTCCGGCTCGCTGAACACTCCTCCTGACCCAGGCACGCCCGTAGGGACAGACAGCCTGGTCGTGACTGCGACCTTCACGTCTGGCGCAAGCTCGCTGAAACACACCCTGGCCCTCACGCTGAACGTGCAGTGATGCGTGTGGAGAGGAACCCGCGTGTGCAGAGTAGGACGAGAGAATTCTGACGGAAAGGGAAAGAGTTTCAGACCAGTCTTAACGACTCGGGAAAAACGCGTCCTGTGTTGTCTATTGGCAGCTACAGGCCCGGGACCCGGCGACCAGGGTTTGGCTAAAGAGAGCCCGTTGTGTTCATGTTTGCCGAGTGCATAACCACACGGTCATTGCGACGAAGAATTTGACGAGCCATTCGCTCGAGCGACAGTCTGAGTGCATTGCTCAATTCTCTGCGCCAAAATCTTCGGTATTATGGTTTCCGATCCTACAAGTTTGCCTTGGGCTTCTCGCTCCTTATAGACAGGATACGCTTTCTGCATCCAATCCAGTGCTTCCCGGCAGAGCCTTACTTGCGCGCGTTGGTCTTTCGATTGTTGCGCGGCTTTCTCCGCATAAAATTCCCCAAGGTATGCTTGTTCTTCGGCGACCTTAACCCGGATCCGCTCGTTCGCAGGATCTTTTTGGGAAAGGGCCTGGCGAATAGCGAGCGATTCACTGCCCAAGCGAATTGCTTGGGCAAGGTCATTTTTCTCAAAATAGATCAAGGCGACCGCGCTATACGTGTTGGACAACCCTTCTTTGGCACGCACATCATTGGGATCTGCGCCCGCAAGAGCTTTCCTGATCTCGAGGGCTTTGCTGTAATGGGCGAGTGCGGCATCAAGATCACCCTGCCGCCTGAGAATCCAGCCGGTATCGCTAAAAGTAAAGGAGATGTTGTAGAGAGTCTGCGGATTATTGGGCTGGTGGCTCAATTGGGCTTCGTCAATCGCAAGAGCCGCGCGGTATTGCTCGAGTGCCCCTGGCAGCTGGTTTTGAACGGCGAGGACCGCCCCCATGTGTTTGTGGACGAAGGAAAGTTCAGTTTGGAATTCGTTCTTCTGGGCATCGGCGTCTGCAACCTTCTGCAAAATGGCCAGGGCTTTCCGGAAAGATTCGTTTGCGTACCCGAAATCGTGTGCGCTCGAAGACATGGTTCCGAGCTGGTCGTACGCGGCTCCGAGTTCGTATTGCAGTTTTTGGTCTTCGGGGTGAGACGCCGCAAGCGGCTCCAGAATTTGAACCGCCTTCCTGGTCACGTCTTGGCCACCACTCTTGTCGCCGGTGCTGGCAAGAGCCACCGCCAGATTCTGATATGCGCGAGACAGTTCGCGCGGCGTGGCCTGGTTCGAAGGATCGAGTGAAAGGCAAGTAGATAGCAGCTCTACCGCTTTGCGATAGTTGCCAATTGCATCCGATGTCTCGCCAAGATTGGCCTCCTGGGAATCGCCTTCCACGCTTGCCAGCCTTCCGTAAGCACTGGCCAGCTCTCGCAACAAGGAAGGATCGTTCTGGGAGTCTTTGGCGAGGACGTCGAGGTATTCCTGGGCGCGCTGGATGATCAGCTTTCGTGCGGCAGTCGCTCCCGGCAGCTGGCGGATGGAGTCGTGGACTTCAAACATGAGTGAATCTGCGAGCTTGCGGACATCATTGAAACGCGCTTCAGCACGGCGCCGGTTCGCTTCGGCGATGCGCGCCTCGCGCAGGACGACGAAAATGGCCGTCAGAAGGGTGGCAAACACCAAGGCACCGGCCAAAACGCCGGCTTTGTGACGGCGCATGAATTTGCCCCCCTTGTAAGCCCACGTGCCTTTTCTTGCGGCGACGGGGGCTCCCTCGAGATGGCGGCGGATATCTTCACTAAACTGTTCGACCGAGGAATAACGCTGCACGGGCTCTTTGCGCAGGGCCTTGAGCAGAATGAAATCAAGGTCGCCGCGCAGCCGTTTTTGCAGCCGCAGCGGCGAGACTTCTCTTGTCTCGCTCACCGCCTCTGGTGTGTTTTCCCTGGAATCCCCCAGAGCCGCGCCGGTTTTCGTGCGCAGGACCGAAGTACTGGGCCGCTCAGGTTCTTCCTGAGTGATGACTTGTGCCAAACGCTCCGGGGTTGGCGTGTCAACGCGATAGGGAGAACGGCCAGTCAGCAGTTGATAGAGAACGACTCCGAGAGAATACCCATCCGTGGAGGTAGAAATGGGCTCGCCGCGCACCTGTTCCGGGCTCGCGTACTCGGGAGTCATTGGCCGGAGCATTGTGGCTTCCGTGCTTCCTGAGGCATCGAGAATTTTCGCGATTCCAAAATCGAGAAGTTTAGGAACACCGTCTTCGGTGACGAGGATGTTGCTGGGCTTAATGTCTCGATGAATGACAAGCCGCTGATGCGCGTACTCGACGGCAGAACAGACTTGCCGAAAAAGCACCAGGCGCTGCGTGATGGAGAGCTTGTGCGCATCGCAGTACACATCAATCGGTGCACCGGCTACAAGTTCCATCACAAGATAGGGAATGCCGTCGTCGGTTGTGCCACCGTCCAGAAGGCGAGCAATATTCGGATGGTCGAGACCGGCGAGAATCTGCCGTTCATTGCGAAATCGTTCGAGAATAAACGAGGTATCGTAGCCGCCGCGGACCAGCTTTAGAGCTACCTTCTTTTCGTATTGCCCATCGGCGCGAGTCGCGGCGAATACTTCCCCCATTCCTCCATGACCGATCGGCTCTGCCACAAGATAGGGACCAATTCGCCGTCCCGCCTGCACTTCGGGCCACCGGAGCCTGCCGGATGCCTGCTCGAAAACCGCATCGGGCTCGTTCAGGAAATGGCTCCCGGCTTCATCATGAGAAGCAAGCAGCGAATCAACTTCCTTGCGCAATTCACCCTCGTCCGCGCACGCTTCGTTCAGAAAATTCTCCCGCTCCTCTCCCTGGAGCGAGAGAGCCTTCGGAAAGATTTCCGAGATCCGCTCCCACTGTTCCGGGTTCATCCGCCTTCGCTCCGATTCATTTCGCGGAAAAGCCACGCGCGGGCAGTGACCCAATTGCGTTTTACGGAAGCAGGAGAAATTCCCAGTATCTCCGAGGTGTCCTCAATCGATAGACCGGAAAAAAAACGCAGTTCGACAATCTGGCTGTGCTGCGGATTGAGCTGCGCCAAGCGATTCAAGCAGCTATCGAGAGCCAGGATGTCCAACCCGCTGCTGTCCTTGTCGGCCACCTCTTTGTCCAGGCTGATCTTGATGGCATCGCCGCCGCGCTTGGCAGCCCCATGCTTCCGCGCGTGGTCCACGAGGATCTGCCGCATCAGTCGCGCGGCCACACCATAGAAGTGCGCACGACTCTGCCATTGAGGGGGATCTTGGCCGACCAAGCGCATGAAGGCTTCGTGCACCAGTTCAGTGCATTGCAGAGTGTGGCCCGGGCGTTCCCGACGAAGGTAATGGCTAGCGAGCTTGCGTAGTTCGTCATAGACCAACGGCATCAAGGAATCCAACGCGGCCCGTTCGCCAGATCGCCAACGAGTAAGCAAATCGGTGACCTGAGAGGAACCGGAATGCTCCAAGGTGGACTCCGTCCGTCGCGGGGAGACGACAATGGCACGGAGAATAGTCGGCTTGCCCGCGGCTTGTCAATCCCCCTGAAGCTATTGGTTTGCAAAGACTTACTGGATTTTCTGGCGGTGAATCCCGGTCGAACCTCCTGGCCAAGTGAGCCGATCCGGGGGATTTTGCGCATGTATGGGGTGAGAGCAGGGCCATGCCTGGAAGCTCTTCTCGCTCTCCGGGCCGGACTCGTCCGAGGCCAAGACCATTCGGTTACCTCAGGAGTACGCCATGCGAAACAACGAAAGCTTTTCGTCGGAAACGGCCCACGCCGGGTTCGTTGCCAGATTTCTGGCAGTCATGATCCTATTTTTTCTATGTGCGCCACTGATGCGCGCGCAGCAACAGCTCATGATGACCGTTTCGCAGGGCGCGCAGGGTACCCCATTTCAAACGCCGCAATACCTGGTTTTTGACAGCCTGGGCAATCTCTTCGTTTCCGATACCAACGCGGCCCGTATTCAGCGCATCGACAAATTGACAGGCGCTGTCACCACTGTGGCCGGAACCGGCGCCTCTGGCTTCAGCGGTGATGGCGGCCCGGCCACGGCTGCGCAGCTTAACTGCCCATATGGGTTGGCGTTTGACAAGGATGGAAGCCTACTCATCGCGGACAGCTGCAACTACCGCATTCGAAAGGTGGCGCCAGGCCCCGATGGACTGGTGACAGGCAATGATCCTGCTGAAATCATCACGACAATCGCTGGCAACGACAACCAAAACACGCTCGGCTTTCCCTATGTTGTTGTAGCCGATCAGTTTAACAATCTATTCATCGCTTCCAATGATGAAGACGGAACTGTTATTTTTCGCGTTGACGCGTCCTCGGGCCAAATTTCCACTTGCTTTACAAATCTCTACGCTGCCGTTGCCCTGATCTTCGACGCCAGCGGAGAACTGCTGATTAGCGAATCTGCTGACTACGACGGCACCGCCGACATTTTGATCGCCAAGCCCGGTTCGTCTGGGGCAGCACTCACCGGCAAGGAGCCGCTCGTCCCTGTTTTGGGTCCCACGGGTGTTTCGGGGTATCCGCTCAATGCCTCGATAGAAGAGCCCTACGCACTGGCCATGGACGCAACGGGCGCTCTCTATGTTAGCGACTACGACCTCGATACCATTCTGAAGATCACTCCCGGTCCGGATGGCTTCGGCGCGGCAGGCGAAGGAAGTGTCGTACTTTACGCGGGAACCCCTAGATCGGGTGGATACACCGGCGACGGTGGCCTTCCTCTGAACGCGCAATTAAATAATCCCGTCGGAATCGTAATAAACACTGCCGGAAATCTGTTCGTTGCCGATTATTCAAACCACGTCATCCGCGGTCTGATCACTGGCATCCCCACCGACGGCACGAAGCCCGTCGTTCCTCCCGACCAGAACGGAAATCCATCGCCACTAACCTTGGCATTTACCGGCGGTGCCACCCAGTCAGGCTACAGCGCTGTCGTGTTCCGGTCGTCTGCGCCTCCGTTGCCGGCCGGCTTGCAACTGGCAGGAACTCCCCCGGTTTTCTATGATGTCGCAACCACAGCGAAGTACGCCGCACCTCTCTCCGTGTGCTTCAACGTCAATCCCGTCCCCACGGGAACGGAGGTGCTGCACTTCAACCAGGCAACGCAGCAGTGGGAAGACAAAACGGTCGAGCCTGTGCCGTCGACCGGACCCGTCTGCGCCCAGGTGCAATCGCTTTCGCCTTTTGCTGTTGTGACCACAACCTCGACGGAAGTAAGTGTCGCGGCAAGCCCCGCCAGCTTGAACTTCGGCAGCCAAAACGTACAGACTCCTGGCCAGCCCCAGATAGTGACCGTTACTTCCACCGGCGTTGCCTCAGCCGCCTTTGGGCCGAGCACCTTGTCTGGCCTGAACCCGA
>Ga0335078_10015588_pt1 | contig 11285 bp, 13 predicted proteins | sample Lox_Sample_32_FD_206711 | JGI IMG/M metagenome (GOLD analysis project Ga0335078, IMG submission 206711) | Soil microbial communities from Loxahatchee National Wildlife Refuge, Florida, United States - Lox_Sample_3.2 | ecosystem: Environmental > Terrestrial > Soil > Wetlands | place: USA...
TCAAGGCCGAGCGCGGCCGCGCACGCCACACCGCCGCTGCGGTCGGCGCGTGCTTCGCGCGGCTCGCCGGCGGCCTGCCACCGATCCTGGTTTCGAGCTTCCTCGAAAGCGCGATCGGCGAAATCGCCGGATGCGCTCCGTCATTCGCGCGCGGGATGCTGTTTCGCAAGGTGCCGCGCGACTGGCGCAAAATTGCCGAAAGGCTCGGCTGCGCGACGATCAACGCCGACCACCTTCACCTGACCGAACCGGTGGCGCGCGACATTCGGGCGGCCGGCTATCCGCTGCTCGCCTACACGGTCAACGACCCGGCGCGGGCGCGCAAACTCTTCGACTGGGGCATCACTTCCGTTTTCAGCGACGCTCCCGATATAATACTCGCCGCCGCAGCGCCCGCGGCTGGGATCGGCGCGCCGCCGGGAGCCGCATTTTGAGATCGTTGATTCCCCTGGTGATTTCAGGCCGTGAGGTGTTGCCGCTGGTCGAGGGCGGCAAGGGCATTTCGGTCTCGAACGGCGAGAGTTCGGGCGCCTGGGCCGCCTCGGGTGCGGTCGGCACGTTCTCCGGCGTCAACGCCGACAGCTTCGACGAGTCGGGTAAGCCGATCGCGCAGATCTATCACGGCCGAACGCGGCGCGAGCGTCACGAGGAACTGGTCGCTTACGCGATCGCCGGCGGCATCCACCAGGCGCGCGTCGCGCACGAGCGGTCGAACGGCCAGGGCCGCGTCCACATGAATGTGCTCTGGGAGATGGCCGCCGCGGAGCAGGTGCTGCACGGCGTCCTCGAAGGGGCGCGCGGCCTCATCCACGGCGTCACCTGCGGCGCGGGGATGCCGTACCGCATCGCCGAAATCTGCGCGCGCTACGGCGTCTATTACTACCCGATCGTGTCGTCGGCGCGTGCGTTCCGGGCGCTGTGGAAGCGCGCCTATCACAAATTCAGCGAGTGGCTGGGCGGCGTCGTCTATGAGGACCCGTGGCTGGCCGGCGGCCACAACGGACTCTCCAACGTCGAGGATCCGGAGCGGCCCGAGCCGGCCTATCCGCGCGTGCGCGAACTGCGCACGATGATGACCGAATTCGGCGTCGGATCGACGCCGATCTTCATGGCCGGCGGCGTGTGGTACCTGCGCGATTGGGCGCATTGGATCGACGATCCCGAGGTGGCGCCGGTCGCCTTCCAATTCGGGACGCGGCCGCTCTTGACCCAGGAGAGCCCGATATCCGATGCGTGGAAGCGCAGGCTGATGACCCTGAAGGAGGGCGATGTCTTCCTCAACCGGTTCAGCCCCACCGGGTTCTATTCCTCGGCGGTGCGCAACCGCTTCCTCGACGAGTTGCGCGAGCGCACCGAGCACCAGGTCGCCTACACCGTCGAACCGGTCGGTGAGCATGTCGCCGAGTTTCATGTCGGGGCGCGGGGGCGAACGGTCTACCTGACCGCGCACGACCGCGAGTCGGCGCAGAAATGGGTGGCAGAGGGGTTCACCGAGGCCCTGCGCACGCCCGATTCGACGCTGATCTTCGTGACCTCGCGTCAGGCCTTCACGATCCGCAGCGATCAGATCAACTGCATGGGCTGCCTGAGCGCCTGCCAGTTCTCGAACTGGGCGCAGAACGAGGCGGGCACCACCGGCAAGAAGGCCGACCCGCGCAGTTTCTGCATCCAGAAGACGCTGCAGCAGATCTGCCATTCGGACGACATCGAAACCGAGCTGATGTTCGCCGGGCACAACGCGTTCAAGTTCGCAACCGACCCATTCTACGCGAACGGCTACATTCCGACCGTTCGCGAACTGATCGATCGGCTGGTAACCGGCGATTGACCGGCGGATTGACCGTCTGGGCGCTGCCCCCTATATCTCGCTGATGGACCCGACCCCAGCCGCGTCCGATACCCTGGCACGTCTGCGCCGCGCCGGCTTGCGGCCGACCCGGCAACGCGTCGCGCTGGCGCGCCTGCTGTTCGGCAGCGAGGACCGCCACGTGACCGCCGAGCAGCTGCACGGCGAAGCCGCCGCCGCGGCGATCGCCGTATCACTGGCGACGGTCTACAACACGCTGCACCAGTTCACCGCCGCAGGGCTGCTTCGCGAGGTCGTCGTCGAGCCGGGCCGTTCCTATTTCGACACGAACAACGACGACCACCACCATTTCTTCTGCGAAACGACCGGGAAACTGCAGGACATTCCCGGCGCCGCGCTGAGCGTGAGCGAGCTGCCGCTGGCGCCGGCCGGCACCGAGATCAGCCGGGTCGATGTCATCATCCGGGTGCGCCGGCTGGAACGCGGACCCGCGGCCTGAATTTTAGAACTATTCTAAAATAGAGCCTTGACTCGGCCCGGCGACCGACCCATAAAAGGCGGGTCGCGAACATCCCTTTTGTGTCCCCGCAATCGTGCTGACGGAGGGTCGAATGGCTTCCCTGAAGGGTTCAAAAACCGAGGATAATCTGAAAGCGGCGTTTGCCGGCGAGAGCCAGGCGAACCGGCGCTATTTGTATTTTGCGCAGAAGGCCGACGTCGAAGGCTACAACGACGTTTCGGCGGTGTTCCGCTCGACCGCCGAGGGCGAGACCGGCCACGCGCACGGCCACCTCGAATATCTCGAGGAAACCGGCGACCCGGCGACCGGGCTGCCGATCGGCGAGACCGCAAACAACTTGAAGGCCGCGGTGGCCGGCGAGACGCACGAATACACCGACATGTATCCCGGCATGGCGCGCACCGCCCGCGAGGAAGGCTTCGACGAGATCGCCGACTGGTTCGAGACGCTCGCCAAGGCCGAGCGGTCGCATGCCGGCCGGTTCCAGCGGGCACTCGACACGCTCTAAACGGTCTTCTGCCGATCGAGCGATAGGGCGCGGGGCTCACGCTTTCGCGCCCTTATCGTTCGTCCTCCCGAGCAAGAAACCCTGCACGAACAAGAGGCACCCCATGCGCGAAGGCAGCCTGGAAGCGCCGACCCGCCACGCAATCCGCTGGGAAGACCCGGACTTCGCCGATCGGTCGCTGACCGAGGGGGAAATGGAGCGGGTGTTCGACATCTGCCACACCTGCCGGCGCTGCTTCAATTTGTGCGATTCCTTCCCGCGCCTGTTCGACCTGATCGACGAGTCGCCCACCGGCGAACTCGATAGCGTGCCGAAGGCCGACTACAAGAAAGTCGCCGACGCCTGCACGCTCTGCGACATGTGCTTCATGACGAAGTGCCCCTACGTGCCGCCGCATGAATGGGCGCTCGATTTTCCGCACCTGATGCTGCGCTACCGCGCGGTCGAGCTGAAGGAAGGCCGCGTGCCGCTGGCGCAGCGCGAGCTGACCCGCACCGACCGCAACGGCAGGCTCGCCGGCACGATCGCGCCGCTGGCCAACTGGGCAAGCGACCGCCGCAACCGGCTCACCCGGCCGATCATGGAAAAGGCCACCCGCATCGACCGCCAGGCCGACCTGCCGAAATATCACGGCCGCACCTTCGCGATGCGCGCGAAGCGAGCCGCGCCGCCGGTCGACCGCAGCGCCCCCGCAGCGGGTCGCAAGGCCGTGCTCTATGCGACCTGCTTCGTCAACTACAACAACCCGAGCATCGGCGAAGCAGCGCAGGCGGTACTCGCGCGCAACGGCGTCGAGACCGAGATCGTCTACCCGCAATGCTGCGGTATGCCGCAATTGGAGGGCGGCGACCTCGCGGCGGTCGCCGCGGCGGCGAAGAACGTCGCGGCGACGCTGGGCGGATGGATCGAGCGCGGCTACGACATCGTTGCGCTGGTGCCGTCCTGCGCGCTGATGCTGAAGTTCGAGTGGCCGCTCATCGTCCCCGAGCACGCGGCGATCGGTAAATTGGCGAACGCGACCTACGACATCAGCGAATACGTCGTCGCGATCGCGAAGGGCGAGGGCCTGGCACCCGGGCTCGGACCGCTCGAAGGCGGGGTGACGCTGCACATCGCCTGCCATGCGCGGGCCCAGAACATGGGCCAGAAGGCGACCGAGATGCTGCGCCTGCTGCCCGACACCGAGATCAAGGTCATCGAGCGATGCTCGGGCCACGGCGGCTCGTGGGGTGTCATGAAGGACAATTTCGAGACCGCGATCAAGGTCGGCCGGCCGGTGGCACGCGAGGCGGTCGGCGCACACAAGCGCCACCTCGCCTCGGAATGCCCGCTCGCCGGCATGCATATCCTTCAGGGCATGGAGCTGCAGGCGAAGGGCGAGGCGCTGCCCACCCGCTCGCAGCATCCGATCGAACTGTTCGCCCGCGCCTATGGGATTGCGGTGTCGGGAGCCTAGCGATGAGTGCCCAAACCAAGCCGAAGCGCGCCTTGACCCGCGGCGACATCCTGCCGGCTGCCGCGTACGCGGCGAGCCGGCGGCAGCGACGTCAGGCGATCAGCGAACTGAAAAAGCGGCGGCGGATCGAGGTCGGTCCGTTCGCGACGTTCTATTTCGAGAATTACGCGACGATGTGGCAGCAGGTCCACGAGATGCTGCATGTCGAAAAGGGCGGCGAGGCGCAGATCGCGGGCGAGCTCGAGGCTTACAACCCGATGATCCCGCAGGGCAGCGAACTCGTCGCCACGATCATGCTGGAGATCGACGATCCGGTGCGCCGCGCCAACGCGCTGACGCGCCTCGGCGGCATCGAGAACCACATCTTTCTGGAGGTCGGCGGCGAGCGCATCCCAGGCACGCCCGATCGTGACCGCGAGAACACCAGCCCCGAGGGCAAGGCCTCGTCGGTGCAGTTCGTGTGGTTCCGCTTCACCCCGCAGCAGATCGCGCGGTTCAAGACGCCCGCTGCGCGGGTCATCGCAGGGATCGACCACCCCGATTATGCCCATATGGCGGTGATCCCCGAGCCCGTCCGCGCCGCCCTCGCCGAGGATTTCGACTAGCGCCGCCCGGGCGATGGCCCCGGCACGGCTCAATCGACCTCGCGTCGCGCTGCGCGCGCTGTTCTGGGAGTTTCTCAAGGTCTCGCTGTTCGCCGCGGGCGGCGGCATCGCCTGGGCGCACCGCGTCGCCGTCGACCGGCGGGGCTGGCTGAGCGATGCGGAATTCACCGACATCGTCAGTCTGTGCCAGTTCATGCCGGGGCCGAATGTCGTCGGCGTCGCGGTATGCGTCGGCGCAAAATTGCGTGGCGCCGCGGGAGCCGTCGCCGCGACCGCGGGCTTCGTGGTCCTTCCCGGCGTCGCCGGGTTCGCGATCGGCACGTGGCTGTTTCGCCACACGGGCATTGCAATGCTGCAGCATATTCTGATGGGGATTTCCGCCGCCGCGGCCGGGCTCATGATCGCGACGGGGCTGCGCCTGCTGAGAGCCTATCGCCGGCAGCCCCCGGCCCTGCTGATCGCCGCGCTGGCCTTCGCCGGGCTTGCCTTGGCCAAGTATCCGCTGCTTGTCGTCCTCGTCGCATGCGCGCCGCTTGGCATCGGCGCTGCGGCGCTCGTGGGTTTGCGGGCGCGATGAGCGAGCCCGCCGCGCTCGGCCGCCTGACCGCCCATCTCGCGATGCTTGCCGCGATCAGCTTTGGCGGGGTTCCCTCGGTGCTTCCCGATATCCGCGAATTCGTCGTCGTCAACGGGTGGCTGACCAACCAGGATTTCAGCAATTTCTTCGCAGTCGCGCAGGCGATCCCCGGCCCGAACATGATCCTGATGATGAGCTTCATCGGCTGGAAGGCGGCCGGGCTGCCCGGCGCAATCGCTTGCGCCTGCGCGACGTTCGCACCCCCCTGCGCGATGTATTTCATCGCCTACCGGTTCTGGGACCGGTTTCGCGAGGCGCGCTGGCAAAGAATTGCCCGCGCCGGTCTCGCGCCGCTGACCGCCGGGCTGGTCGTCGCCGGCGGGACCGTGATGGCGGGCGCCGCCGATCTCGGCTGGCCGGCCGTCGCGGTGACCTGCGGCGCCGCCGCGCTGCTCCTGCTGACCAGGCTCAACCCGCTATGGATGATCGGCGCGGCCGGCGTTTTGGGGGCGCTGGGCGTTATCTGACCGCGGGGTCAGGGCGCCGTCTCGGTCGGATAGACCCCCCAGATGTCCTCGCGCTCGATCCAGCCGGTAATGTCTCCGGCGGCGACCCGGCACCAGCCCGCGCGGCATTCGAGGAGCTGGGCGACCACCCCCGGCTCGGCGCGGGCAAGCAGCGCAGCGCCGATATCGGGGCTTTGGCGGATGCCGCGGATATCGCCGGCGACCACCACCTCGCGCCGGCTGCCGATCATCTTTTCATGCACCCAGCCTTCGGTGCCCTGCCAGTCGCGCACGTGCCGCCAGTGGTCGAACTGGCCGAACACCTCGACCGGCCAGTCCCTGCGCACGAAGACCCACTCGACAGGATAGCGGTCGCCTGGACCGGCGCGCAGGTTCACCTTGTCCGAATGCAGGCTGGCGAACCGCGGCAGCGCCTCGACGCTGCCCGCGGCGAAGCCTGCTCCCGACCCCAGAATCCCAATCGCGACCGCCAGCGCCGCGGCGACCGCCCCCACCCTGCGACGGGCCATGCTTCCCCCCGAAAGGGCCCGGAACAGCGATAGAATCGCGTACCCTCAGCCGTCAAGGGCGGTGAAGATTTGGGAATCGGAACAAGGGCTAAGGGCGTCCCGCGACCGCCCCTGCACCGCAGGTCGGACAGTCGGGATCTTTGGCGATTCGGATGCGATGGAACCGCGCGCGCAACGCATCGTAGATGAGAAGCGTACCGTCCAGGCTGTCACCGAGGCCGAGGAGCTCCTTCAACACCTCGACAGCCTCCAGCGTACCCATCACCCCGGCGACGGCCCCCAGGATGCCCGCCTCCTCGCAGCGCGGCACCATGTCGGGTGGCGGCGGCTCGCGGAACAGGCAGCGGTAACAGGGATGCCCCGCGCCGAGATAGGGCCGGAAGGTGGAGAGCTGTCCTTCGAAGGGCGAAAGCGCGGCGGCGACGAGCGGCTTCTTGAGGCGCGCGCAAAGATCGGTCAGCAGATAGCGGGTCGCGAAATTGTCGCTGCCGTCGGCCACCAGGTCGTAGCGGGCGATCAGCGCCGCGGCGTTTTCCGGACCCAGCCGCAGCGGATGGGTCTCGATCGTCACGCCGTCGTTGAGCCGCGCCAAGGTCTCCTCGGCGCTGTCGACCTTGAGGTCACCGACCCGGCCGGTCGCGTGAACGATCTGGCGCTGCAGATTGGTGATGTCGACGCGGTCGTTGTCGACGATGCCGATCGTGCCGACCCCGGCCGCAGCAAGGTACAGGAGCAGCGGCGAGCCGAGGCCGCCGGCACCGATCACCAGGGCCCGCGACTGCAGCAGCTTCTCCTGCCCCTCCTCGCCGACCTCGTCGAGGATCAGGTGCCGCGCGTAACGGCGAAACTGCTCTTCGCTCAGCTCCATGGCTCGCCCTCAAATCCCGTCGAACAACGGGGTCGACAGATAGCGCTCGGCGAAGTCGGGAAGGATGACGACGATCGTCTTGCCCGCCATCTCGGGCCGCCCGCCGACTTCGAGCGCCGCGGCAAGCGCCGCCCCGCCCGAAATGCCGACCGCCACGCCCTCGAGCCGCGCCGCGCGACGCGAGGCGCGCAGTGCCGTGTCGAAGCCGATGCAGACGATCTCGTCGATGAGCGACGTGTCGAGGATGCTCGGGATGAACCCGGCACCGATCCCCTGGATCCGGTTCGGCCCCGGCGGCCGCCCGGATAGAACCGCGCTATCCTCCGGCTCGACCGCGACCATCCTCAGGCCGGGCTTGCGCGCCTTCAGCACCGACCCGACGCCGGTCAAGGTGCCACCGGTGCCGACCGCGCTGACCACGACGTCGACCGCGCCGGCGGTGTCGTTCCAGATCTCCTCGGCCGTGGCGCGGCGGTGGATGTCCGGGTTCGCCGGATTGTCGAATTGCTGGAGGATCAGCGCGTCGGGCAGCGTCTTCACGATCTCCTCGGCGCGGGCGATGGCGCCGCGCATGCCCTGCGCCGCCGGGGTCAGCTCAAGCTCGGCGCCGAGCAGGAGCAGCATCTTGCGCCGCTCGGTCGACATGCTCTCGGGCATCGTCAGGATCAGCCGGTAGCCCTTGGCGGCGCAGGCGAAGGCAAGCGCGATCCCGGTATTGCCCGAGGTCGGCTCGACCAGAACCGTATTCCTCGAGATCCGGCCGGCCTGCTCGGCAGCTTCGATCATCGCCAGGCCGATCCGGTCCTTGACCGAGGCGAGCGGGTTGAAGAACTCGCATTTGCCGAGGATATCGGCGGCGATGCCGGCATCGCCAGCCAGGCGCGAGAGGCGCACCAGCGGCGTGGCGCCGATCGTGCCGAGAACGCTGTCATAGATCCGGCCGCGAAACTCGCCTCGCGGCAAATCGGTCGTGCCGGAATCCATCGCGCCCAACGCCCTCCTCTTATCCCGTTGATTTAAGTCGCCGTCGCGCCCGACGCAACGCGGGTGTGCCGCGGCAGGGAGCGGTGCGTCTCAGATCGCGAAATCGCCGCCCTGTGTGATGCGGCCGGCGATGCCGGCGCGATGCGCCCGGGCACACAGATCCTCGAGGGTCAGCGCATCGAGACGGCGCATCGTCTCTTCCTGCAATTCGAGCCATAGCGGCCGCAGTACTTGGTGGCCCAGCTCGCTGGCGCTTTCCGCCTCGAGCGGATCGGCGACGGTTTCGAGTTCGCGCACCGTGCGTACGATGTCGCCGACGCTGATCCGGCGCCGCTCGCGCGCCAGGCGGTAGCCGCCGCTCGGTCCCCTGATCCCCACCAGCACGCCGTGGCGCACCAGCTCCTGCAGCACGGGCTCCAGGTAGCGTCGCGGGATCCCCTGGCGCGTCGTGATCTCGGCTGACCGCACCGGGGCGACGCCCCCGTTATAGGCTATGTCGAGCACCGCCTCGATGGCGAAGAGGAGCTTCTTGTTGAGCCGGATCATTCTGTTGGTTGGCGCCCTCCCTGTGCTTGGATTCTAGTTTCGCTGCGCGGTACCGCTGCGGCAAGCGGAAGAAACGCCGGTCGAGCCAAAGCCCGCCGATTGCCGCCCATCGCTCTCCGCAAACTCGGTCACGAGCGCGAATTCCGGCCGCGCGATGCGCGTGAAGACGAGCTGCGCGATACGGTCCCCCGGCGCGATCGCGATCGCACCGTCGCTGCCTGGCGGGTTGCGGTTCCACGCCGAGATCAACAGCGGCCCCTCGTAGTCGGCGTCGATCACCCCGACCGCGTTGCCGAGCACCAAGCCCTGGCGATGGCCGAGTCCCGAGCGCGGCAGCACCAACGCGCACCAGCCGGGATCGCCAATGCGCAGCGCGAACCCTGCCGAGATGAGGCATGCCGGCGCCTGCGGCGGGAGGCTGAGCGGCGCGTCGAGGCAGGCATGGAGGTCGAGCCCAGCCGCGAGGCTCGACCCGTAATGCGGAAAGCCCCAGCCCGGCAGCCGCGGATCGAGGATCTTGAGCGCGACCTTCAAGTCCGGCTCAGCGCGCTGCGAGCGCGGCGGCGATGCGGTCGGCGAGGCGCGCGGCGACCTCCTGCTTGGTCATCGCCGGCCAATCCTCAACCCCGCCGGCATCGACGAGATGGATCGTGTTGCGGTCGCCGCCGAACGTGCCGGTGCCGGGCGAGACGTCGTTTGCGAGGATCCAGTCGCAGCCTTTCTTGACGCGCTTGGCCTTGGCGTTGGCGACGACGTTCTCGGTCTCGGCCGCGAAGCCGACGACGAGCGCCGGCCGGTCGTTGCCGCGCCGCGCGATGGTCGCCAGGATGTCGGGGTTCTCGGTGAGGCGCAGCGCCGGCGGGCCCTTGCCGTTCTTCTTGAGCTTCTGCGCGGCGACCGTTTCGACGCGCCAGTCCGACACCGCCGCCGCCATCACCGCGATATCGACCGGCAGCGCGGCCTCGGCCGCGGCGAGCATGTCGACGGCGCTTTCGATCGCAACCAGCCTCACCCCCGCCGGCGTCGGTTCCTGCGTGGGCCCGGAGACGAGCACGGTCTGCGCACCGAGCGCGGCGAGCGCCGCGGCGATCGCATGGCCCTGCTTGCCCGAGGAATGGTTCGACAGGTAGCGCACCGGGTCGATCGCCTCGCGCGTCGGGCCGCTCGTCACCAGCGCCCGCCGCCCGGCCAGGCGCCGGTCGGCGGCGAGACAGCTTTCGATCGCCGCAACGATCTCCAGCGGCTCGGCCATGCGGCCGGAGCCGATTTCACCGCAGGCGAGATCGCCGGCGTTGGGGCCGACGCGGCGCACACCCCGCGCGGCCAGCGTGGCCATGTTGGCCTGGGTCGCCGGATGCGCCCACATCAGCGTGTTCATCGCCGGCGCGACGAGGATCGGCTTGTCGGAGGCGAGCAGCGTCGTCGCGGCGAGATCGTCGGCCATCCCGCTCGCCATGCGCGCGAGCAGGTCGGCGGTCGCCGGCGCGACGACCAGGAGATCGGCTTCGCGCGACAGCCGGATATGGCCCATCTCGCTCTCGTCGGTCAGCGAGAACAGGTCGCCATAAACCTTGTCCTCGCTGAGCGAGGCGACGGCCAGCGGCGTGACGAACTGCCCCGCCGCCGGGGTCATCACGCAACGCACCGCGGCGCCGCGGTCGCGCAGCCGGCGGATCAACTCGAGGCTCTTGTAGGCGGCGATGCCGCCCGAAATGATCAGGAGTATGCGCCGGCCGTCGAGCATTCGGCCTCCATCGGGTCATCTCGCGCCGGCGCGGAGGCGCCGCCGCATGCGGCCGAGTATGCTACCGGCCGAGGAAAAGCGCGACGGCGATTGCGATCAACCCGATCCCGGCGAACCACAACGGGACGATCAGCCAGAACACCTCGCGCCAGCGTCGCTCGGCCTGGGCCGCGAGGGTCTCGGCGTGCATGACCACGCCCTCTTGCGACCATTGGCCGACCAGCCTGTCGATGCCGCGCAGCACGTCGGGCAGGCGGTCGATGACCTCGCCGAGTTTCTCGAGGCCGAGGCGCAGCCGCGCCTCGGGCCCGCGGTTCTCGCGCATCCATTCCTCGATGAGCGGCCGGGCGAGCGCCCAGATGTTGACATCGGGGTCGAGCTGGCGACCCACGCCCTCGACCAGAACCATGGTCTTTTGCAGCAGCAAGAGTTGCGGCTGGGTCTCCATCGCGAACTGCTCGGTGATCCGGAAAAGCTGCGCCAGAAGCCGGGCGATCGAGATTTCCGCGAGCGGTTTGCCTAGGATCGGCTCGCCGATCGATCGCGCCGCCTGCGCGAATTCGTCGACCGAGCGGTTCGGCGGCACATAGCCGGCGGCGAAATGCACCTCGGCGACGCGTCGGTAGTCGCCCGT
>Ga0335078_10015589_pt1 | contig 11284 bp, 10 predicted proteins | sample Lox_Sample_32_FD_206711 | JGI IMG/M metagenome (GOLD analysis project Ga0335078, IMG submission 206711) | Soil microbial communities from Loxahatchee National Wildlife Refuge, Florida, United States - Lox_Sample_3.2 | ecosystem: Environmental > Terrestrial > Soil > Wetlands | place: USA...
GCTGCGACTCGTGGTCGTGATCGCGGCCACCCTCGGCGCGGCGGCCGCCGTCTCGGTGAGCGGGCTGATCGGGTTCGTCGGCATCATCGTCCCGCACGCGGTCCGGCTGACCGCAGGACCCAGCTACCGGATCGTGCTGCCGGTGTCGATGATCGGGGGCGCCGCGTTCCTGGTGCTCGCCGACATAGCGGCCAGGACCGTGCAGCCGGGCACCGAGGTTCCGATCGGCGTGATCACGGCGGCGGTCGGTGCCCCGTTCTTCCTGTTCGTGCTCCGGTCCCGGCGGGCCAGAAGGGGAGTCTCGTGATCGCGGCCGACGACCTGCGGGTGCGGTTCGGCGCCGTCTGCGCCCTCGACGGCGTCAGCCTGCGGGTGCCGGCCGGCGAGTGGGTCGCGCTGATCGGTCCGAACGGCGCAGGGAAGACCACGATGCTGCGCGCCATCGCCGGGATGGCCAGCGCCGAGGGACTGGTCAGCCTGGCGGGCACGCCGGCGGCCGGGCTGTCCAGGCGCAAGCTCGCCAGGCTGATCGCCTACGTGCCGCAGCAGCCCTACCTGCCGCCCGAGATGACCGGCGCCGACTACGTGCTGCTCGGCCGCACTCCGCACATCGGCTACTTCGGCGTAGAGTCCGCCGCTGACCGCGCCATCTGTCTCGGCCTGCTGCACCGGATGGGGCTCGCCGGGATGGCGGACCGCCGCCTCGCCACGATGTCGGGCGGGGAGGCGCAACGGCTCGTGCTGGCCCGTGCGCTCGCCCAGCAGGCGCCGATCCTGCTGCTCGACGAGCCAACCAGCGCGCTGGATCTCGGCCGCCGGGTGGACGCGCTCGAACTGGTCGATGAACTGCGCAGGGAGCGGTCGCTGACGGTGCTGTCCGCGATCCACGACCTGACGCTGGCCGGGCAGTTCGCCGACCGGCTGGTACTGCTCTCGCTGGGGAAGGTCGCAGCGTCCGGCGAGCCGGCGGCGGTGCTACGCGACGACCTGCTGAGTGAGAGCTTCGGCGCCGGGGTACAGGTGCTGCGGCTGGCCGGCGGCGAGCTCGCCGTGATCTCGCACCGGACCATGATCTCGAAGGATCAGTGCGGGAAAGCCCCTGCCTGATCCTTCGAGATCATGAAAAGCACCTTGACCATGATCAGGCACGGGTTGCCTGGCCACAGATCGGGCAGCTCCTCGAGCGGGGCGAAGCCCATGGACTGGTAGAACAGCCGGGTCTTCGCGTAGCCGGCGTCCGGATGGGACGGCCCGAGCGTCTTGACCTCGAGCAGGCCGACGTTGTCGGCGATCAGGTCGCGCTCGAACGCCTCGACGAGCGCGCGGCCCGCGCCGCGCCGGTGTACCGCCGGGTCGACGGCCATCAGGTGGATCTCGGCCGCGCCGGGAAAGTGCCGGGCGGCCAGCAGCACCCCGGCCGGCAGGCCATCGCTGCGGCCGGCCGGCCTGGCCAGGTAGGTCGGCATGGTGTGCGCCGCCTCCACGTAGTCAGCGTTCGCCGCCTCGATGCCGAACCAGCCGGGCAGCAGCCCGAGCAGCCGCCGGACGGTCTCGGGCGACTGCTCCCCCTTGGTCACGTCCCACGGCGGTCCGGCCGGGCCGGCATCAGCGGTCACGGGAGGGAGGCTAGCCAGCGGGCTCGCGTTCTGCCACGGATTTTTCCTGGCCGGCCTAGTAGCCAGGCCGGTCCCCTGCCTCCTGCCAGGCGAAGGCCAGCGGCGAGAGCGCGGTGAGGTCGATGGCCGGCTCGACCGTCGAGTAGGACTGCACGTTGTCCCTGAACACCGCCTTGTGCCCGCGGAACGCCGAGTACGGCACGTTGCCCGGGGCGTTGGCCGAGCAGGGCCGCATGTTCGGCACGCTCCCGACGGCGGCGAAGCTGTTCGGGCCCTCGACCACCGCACCGGCCAGGATCGGCGGCTTCCCGTCGTGCGAGCCGACGAGGTTGGCGACCTGGTGCTGCATGCACTCGGGGAAGACCGTTCCGTCGCCGACGATCAGCGACACGCCCCAGGCGTTGGCGCCGAGCACGTCATCGAGCTGGCGCTGGCCCCACGCCGCGTAGGCCGGGCGGCCGGCCAGGGCGTCGTACTCGCCCGCCATCACCGACATGCCGAGCCCGTGCGTGGTCGTGTCCCACTGGTCCCACGCGAAGCCGAATCCGAACGGATTGCCCGCGCCGGTCCTGGCCGCCCGGCCGATCTGCCCCCGCAGGTCGGTCAGCAGCGCAGCCTGGGTTACCGGCAGCAGCGGCACCGAGCCGGCCGCGCGCTGCGCGCCGATCGCGCGGTACAGCTCGTAGTCGGCCAGCCCGCTGACGTCGTACAGGTTGAGCGTGTCTGACCGGTCCGCCTTGCTGCCGATCCATGCCCTGGCCCAGCGGGCGGCGTCGCGCAGGTAGGTGGTCGCCGAGCGGACCGGCAGCCCGGCGGGCACCCGGGCGTGCCCGGCGGACTGGAGCGCGAGCGCGAGCTCGGTGGCGCCGAGCATCATGTCGTCGCGCCAGGACGTCTCCGGGTAGAAGTCCCACGGCAGCGCTGTCTCAAGCTGGCCGTGCCAATGGATCCCGGCCAGCGCGTAGACGGTCTCGGCCGAGCGCAGGCAGCGGGCCGCGTACCGGGGGTCGGCGGCGGCGAAGATCCGGTAGCACAGCGCGAAGTCGGCGGCCAGCCGCCCGGCCAGGTTCGGGCTGACCGGCGCCCCGGGCGGCCCGGCACGGAAGACCGGCGGGTGCCTGATGTACTCATACCTCGGGTCGGTGCCGTGGTAGCGATCGTCGGCCTGCGGCAGCCGCCAGACGTCATGGTCGGCGAAGTAGTAGCGGTTGGCCTCGCCGGTTCCGACCTGCAGGTACAGCGTCCTGGTTCGCTCGTCCCACATCCGCTGCAGGAAATCCAGGCCGAACTTGGCCTCGGCGGTGAAGCTGACCTGGCCGCGGCGGCCGAGCACGCCGGGGAAGGCCGCGATGCCCTGCAGCATCATCGCCACGGCGTAGCTGGTCGTCTCGGTGAAGTGCAGGTAATCCCCGGCGTCGAACCAGCCGCCGGTGGCGTTGATCCGCACCCCGGTGGCATACGGCGACAGGCTGCCCTTGAAGTCGCCGTTGGAGTTCACCGGCGGCCGGCGGTACGTCATCGCGCTGGCGTCGTTCAGGTGGCCGGGGGCGGTACGCAGCCGACTGCGGATGAAGTCCGGCCCGTCGCGCTCGTTCTGGTAGAACGACAGCGCGTTCGCCAGGGCCCTGGCGTACAGGCGGCGGCTCGGCCCGATCGGGAACCAGGGCGAGACCACAGCCGGGTCGCCGGTGAGCGCCAGCCGGTAGCTCCCGGGAGCGCGGACGCCGCTGAAGCCGACCGCCCAGACGCGGGTATAGCGGAAGCTCCACGAGCCCAGGTCCGCGCTCGCGGTGCCGTGCCTGACCACGGCGCAGCCTCGGCGCCTGATCAGCTCCCAGCGCAGCGCCGGGTGGTGCGCCGTCGTCATGATCTCGGCCAGCTTGGCCGCGCCGGACGGGTATCCGAGCTGGTCCACCCGCAGCGCGGCGGCGGGCGGCCGGGCTGCGGAGCGAGCCTGCCCGGCCGTTCGGCCGGCCCGTACCACCGGGGTCGCCGACGGCACCCGGCAGGCGGCCCGCGCGGCCCGGGCCAGCGCGGCCTGGGTCACCTGCCGCCCGCCGGCGCCGGGCACCGCCGCCGCGGCGGCCGAGCCCGCGGCCGAGACCGCCGTGGTCCCGGCTGCCAGCATGGTCAGCGCCGCGAATCCGGATAGCTGCCGCATATGCCTCGTCTTCACGTGGCCAGGCTAGTCCGGCCGGCTGGCCGGTGTCAGGTGCCATCGGCCGGCCATCCTGGCGCTGTCAGTGCCGTCTGCCAGGCTGGCGCGCAGGAGGTGATCCCCGTGGACGCAGCAGAGGTGGTCGGGGGACTGTGGCGCCGGATCCAGGCCAGGGACTGGGAGGGAGTCGCGGCGCTCATCGCACCCGGCGCCGTGGTGGACTGGCCGGCCAGCGCCGAGCGGATCGTCGGCCGGGCGAATTACGTCGCGGTGAACCGCGAGTACCCGGAGGGCTGGGAGATCCGGGTGCTGCGGATCGTCGCGTCCGGCGACCAGGTCGTGTCCGAGGTGGAGGTGCCGCACGCCGAGCTCGGGGCGGTGTTCCGCGCCGCGTCGTTCTGGACGGTGACGGACGGCCAGATCACCGGCGGAACGGAGTACTGGACCAGCGTCGGCGCCGAGACGGTCCCGGCGTGGCGCGAGCCCTACGTGGAGCGGATCGGCACCGTCGCCGGCTGACGCCCCGGCGGGACGGCCCCCCGCTCGCCGTCATGGTCCGCAGGTGGCCGGACGAACCGGAGGAAGGCGAACTTCCCCGCGCCGACTGCTGATGCCGGCATAATCGGGGCGTGACGAGAGGAGGGCTCGTGGCGCCCTTGGCCGGACGGCTTGCGCGCATCATGAAGTGGCTGGCGGCGGCGATGGCGGGTCCCGCGGTGGCCGCGGGAACGCTGGCCGCGGCGTCGGCGGTCACCCCGCTGGGATGGGACGCCTACCTGGCCGGGCCGGCGCACGCCTCGTACAACGCCGCGGACACGGCGATCCAGCCGGGCAACGCCGGCGCCCTGGTGCGGAAGTGGCAGCGCAGCGGGAACTTCTACGGCAGCCCGACCGTGGCCGGCGGCTTCGTCTTCATCGGCTCCTACACCGGGTGGTTCTACAAGCTGAGCGAGACCACCGGCGCGGTGCTCGGCAAGGCATACCTGGGCTTTCAGAAGAAGAAGACGTGCAGCGCGTTCGGCATCGCCGACACGGCCACCGCGGCGCTCGACCCCGTGACCCACCGCGAGACCGTGTACGTCGGCGGGCCCGACGGCTACCTGTACGCGTTCAGCGCGGCGACCATGAAGCTGAAGTGGAAGTCGGTCATCGCCGTCCCGTCCTCCACGACCAGCGACTACTTCGACTGGTCGTCGCCCACGGTGGCCAACGGCAAGGTCTACATAGGCGTGGCGTCGAACTGCGAGAACCCGTTGGTCCGCGGCGGCGTGATCGGGTACCACCAGTCCACGGGGAAGCGGTTTGCCGAGTTCCACTCGGTGCCGGCGGGCAGCCTCGGCGGCGGGGTCTGGTCCAGCGTGGCGGTGGACTCGGCGGGCGACGTGTACGCGACGGTCGGCGAGGGCAAGTCGGGCACGCAGGGCTACAACGACTCGATCGTCAAGCTGAACGGCGCCACCCTAGCGCCGCTCGGATCCTTCCGCGCCAGCGGGGAGTTCGGCGGATCGCCGACCATCTTCGGGTCGTATGTCGGCGCTTGCGCCAAGAACGGCATCTACTACGTGCTGCGGCGATCGACCATGCATCAGGTCTGGCAGGAGCAGATCGGCACCCCCTACGCGGAGGCGCCGGCGGCCGAGTGCGATGCCGCCGCGGTCTATGACGGCACGCACTTGTTCCTGGCCGGCACCGGCACGACCATCGGCGACCAGTCATACCGCGGCTCGGTGCAGGAACGTAACCCGGCCACGGGTGCGCTGGTGTGGGAGACCGGCCTGCCCGAGGGCGTCACCGGCAGCCCGAGCCTGAACGGCGGACGCGTGCTCGCCGTCGGGACCTGGGACAACGGGTCCGCTAACGCCGTGTTCCTGGTCAACGCGACGACCGGCGCGATCGTCAGGACACTGAACCGGGGCGACCGCGACTTCGCCCAGAACACGTTCGCCGACGGCTGGCTCTTCACCGCGAACGGCTCCGCCGTATCCGCCTGGGGACCGAGGTAACTGCCGTCGCGGGCCAGCTCTGTCTCCCCTAGCACGGGAACTCCGCCGCCGAACCTTGGTGACGCCGATGCGCCGCGCTGCCATCAGACGCCGAGGCCGCGGCCGATGATCTCCTTCATGATCTCGGTAGTGCCGCCGAAGATGGTCTGCACCCGGCCGTTCGCGAACGCCCGCGCGACCGAGTACTCGCGCATGTAGCCGTAGCCGCCGTGCAGCTGCAGGCACCGGTCGACGATCCTGTTGCCCAGCTCGGTGTCCCACCACTTGACCATCGAGGCGTCCTCATTGGACAGCCGGCCCAAGGTGTGCTCCATCACGGCCTTGTCGGTGAACGCACGCGCGACCGCGAGTTCGGTGGCCATCTCGGCAAGCACGAACCTGTTGTGCTGGAACGTGCCGATCGGCCGGCCGAAGGCCTGCCGCTGCTTGCAGTACTCCAGCGTCTCCTCGAAGACGGCCTCGGCGCCCGCCAGCGCCGTCGACCCGATCGCGACGCGCTCGCGCGGCAGGTTCTGCATCAGCGCGACGAACCCGGCGCCTTCCTCTCCGAGCAGGTTGCGTGCCGGGACTGCCACATCGGTGAAGAACAACTCGGACGTGTCCTGTGCGTGCATCCCCACCTTGTCCAGGTTGCGGCCGCGCTCGAAACCGGCCGTGCCCTGCTCGACGACGAGCAGGCTGATGCCGCGGTAGCCGGCCTCGGGATCCGTCCGCGCCACCACGATGACCAGGTCGGCAAGCTGGCCGTTCGAGATGAACGTCTTGCTGCCGTTCAGCACGAAACCGTCCCCGTCTCTGACCGCCGTGGTGCGGATGCCCTGCAGGTCACTGCCGGCGCCGGGCTCGCTCATCGCGATCGCGGTGATCAGCTCTCCGCTGCAGTAGCCCGGCATCCAGCGTTCTGCCTGCTCGGACGTCATCAGCCGCTTGAAGTACTGCCCGTTGATGTCGTTGTGCACCGAGAATCCGGGGCCATGCGCGCCCGCCCTCGCTAGTTCCTCGTTCAGGACGAGGTAATACCGGTAGTCGTCGTTGCCGCCGCCGCCGTACTTCTCGTCCATGTCGATGCCAAGCAGGCCGGCCCGCCCGGCGGCGAGCCAGACCTCGCGCGACACCATTCCGTCCTGTTCCCACTGCTCGTGGTGCGGCGTGATCTCCTTGGCGATGAACGAGCTCACCGCGTCCCTGAACGCCTCATGGTCAGCCGTGAAGATGTCCCGCCGCATGTGCCCCGCCCCCTGCCTCGCCCGCCAATCCGCCACCCGACGCTAACACCGGCAGGCCAGGGCGCGGCAGGTGCGTGGCTCCTGCTGCGGCATCCCCGGCCCTCGGACGTGCGGCCGGCACCAGCGCAGGGACTACGCGATATTGCGAAGCAATACTTTCGCAACTAGTCTTTCGAAATATGTCTTTCAGAAGTGCAAGGCAGCAACGGGCCGGGCCCGGCCTGCCGGAGCCGGACAGCCCGGAGCCGGACAGCCCGGAGCCGGACAGCCCGGAGCCGGACAGCCCGGAGCCGGACAGCCCGGAGCCGGCCTCCGAGCCGGACAGCCCGGAGCCGGGTAGCCCGGAGAACCCTCTGGTCATCTCCGATCCGCGGGCGCTGCGCGCACTCGCGCATCCGGCGAGGATCGCGATCCTGCAGCACCTGGCGCTGGACGGGCCCGCCACCGCGACCGAGTGCGCGCAGGTCGCCGGGCTGTCCCCGTCCGCGTGCAGCTACCACCTGCGGGCGCTGGCGCGGTACGGGTTCATCGACGAGGAACGATCAGGTGCCGCCGACCGCCGCCACCGGCCCTGGCGGGCGCTGGGCGTCGCGATCACCGTCGGCGCCGATCCGGACCAGCCCGACGCGGTGCGCGCGGCAAGCCGCCTGCTGGTCGAGAGCGTGCGGGCGAGGGCAGCCGAGATCCGCGCCGCGTACCTGGACCACGAGGCCGAGTATCCGGCGGAGTGGCAGCAGGCGGCAGGGACGCGGCATGACGTGCTGCATCTGACGGCCGCCGAACTCGCCGAGGTCAAGGAGCAGATTTCGGCGATCATGGATCAGTACCGGCGGCTCCGCCCCGACGATCGGCCGGCCGGGGCGGGCCGGGTGCACGTGGACATGGAGTTCCTGCCCTGGTTCGGCCCGGACGCCGCACCCGCCAGCGAGCCGGCCGGGCCCCTGGAGGCGAGCGGGAGAGCACCCGCCAGCGAGCCGGCCGGGTCCCCCGAGGCGAGCGGGAGAGCAGAGTGAGCCGAAATCCGGACGGCAGCGGCCGCAGCGTCCCGGAGGACGGCCGCCTGTGGCGTGGCGGGCCGCTCAAGGTCAGGAACTTCCGGCTGCTGAGCCTCGGTCAGCTGACCTCGACCGTGGGCGACTACTGCTACGCCGTCGCGCTGCCCTGGCTGGTCCTGTCGTCTCATGGCGGCACGGTGCTGCTCGGCATCGTGCTTGCCTGCTACGGGTTGCCGCGCGCGGTGCTCATTCCGGTCGGCGGCGTGCTCGCCGACCGGCTCAGCCCGCGCGCGGTCATGCTGGCCGCGGACACGGCCAGGTGCCTGCTGGTGACGGCCCTCGCGGTGCTGGCCGTGCGAAGGACCGGTTCGCTGGTGTTCCTCGGGCCGATCGTCGGCCTGGTCGGCGCCGGGGAAGGGCTCTTCCTGCCCGCCTCCGCGGCCATCATGCCGAGACTGCTGCCGACCGAGATGTTGCAGGCGGGAAACGGCCTGTCGGCCGCCATGGTGCAAGCGGGCAGCTTCGCCGGGCCGGTGCTGGGCGGGGTACTCATCACCGTCGCCGGTGCCGCCGCAGGCCCGGCCATCGCGTTCGCCGCCGACGGCGCCTCGTTCGCGGTCTCGGCCGCCGCGCTGGTCATGATGCGCGGCGCGGGCGCGGCTGCCGCCGGGCCGGCCGATCAGCCGGCCCCGGCGCCCGGTCTGCCAGCCGGGCCCGGGCTCGATGCGGACGTCGCCGCGGCCAGATCCGGCTCGGGCGAGCCAGCTGGACCGGGTTCTGATCCGGGAACCACCACGGGCCCGGACGCCGCCGAGCCGGATGAGCCAGGAGCGCTGCGGCTGCTGCTGCGTGCACGGGAGTTCCAGGCCATCGTGATGATCTCCGTCCTCGCCAACTTCGTCGTCGCTGCGGCGTTCGAGGTGGCCCTTCCCGCGCTCGCGCATGCCAGGTTCGGTGCCGACGGCTACGGCGCGCTGGTGGCCTGCTTCGGCGCGGGTGCGATCGCGGGAACGCTAGCCGCGGCCAGAATGACCGACCCGGCCAGGCCGGCGGTCACGGTGTCGGCCAGCTTCCTCGTCGCCGCGCTGGCGGCCGCGGCGCTGCCCTTCGCGGGCGGCTTGCCGGGAGCCGCCGCGGCCGATCTGCTGTTCGGTGCCACCGCGGGCCTCGGCAACGTGGTCGCCGTGACGCTGCTGCAGCACTGGGCGCCGGCCCGGCTGCTCGGCCGGGTGATGAGCATTGTGATGCTGGCCAGCGTCGGCACCTTCCCGGTCTCGGTGGCGCTGGCCGGGCTGATCATCCATCAGACCGGGCCGTCACCGTTCTTCCCGGTCGCCGGCGCGGTGCTCGCGGCCACGGTCGTGCTGGCACTGGCCCAGCCGCGGTTCCGGGCGTTTGGCGCGCGGCCGGGCAGTCCGCCCGGTCAGGCGGCGGTGGAGGCGAGGTAGGCGGCCCATTGCGGGTCGCCGTCACGAGCAGCTCCGATGAGGCGCCAGTGCGATCCCCGCGGTGCCATCGGGTCCCAGCGCAGCGTCCAGCCCAGTTCCTCGACCAGGCGGTCCGCCTTCCTGTGGTTGCACTTCGTGCACGACGCGACGCAGTTCTCCCACACGTGCGCGCCACCGCGGCTGCGCGGCACCACGTGGTCGATCGTGTCGGCTGAGGCGCCGCAGTAGGCGCAGAGGAAATTGTCCCTGCGCATCAGCGCGGCCCGGGTCAGCGGTACCCGGTTGCGGTGCGGCACCCGGACGTACCGGCGGAGCCTGATCACCGAGGGCGCGGCCAGCTTGAGCGACGTGGAATGCAGGACGAGGCCGGAAGACTCGTTGTGCAGGATTTCCGCCTTCTCGGCGAGGACCAGACCGACGGCACGGTGCAGTCCGACCGTGGTCAGTGGCTCGTATGTGATGTTGAGCAGCAGAACCCTGCGCAATGCCACCTCCCAGGCCGGGGGCCCTGCTGGCTGCCGGGGCACCCGTGACCAGTGTGACCGGACAACCGCCCGGCCGCCAACACCTATTTACCTCCCGCCAGCATTCAAGATAGCTAACAGTGCCTGAAATGCTGGTGACTTCGCTGCTCGGGCCGGGTGGCGAAGCGGTCTGGCCGGCGTGTCGGGGCAAGTACGCTTGGGTCGTCATGGAGAGCACAACGTCGTTATGGAGAACACAGCGCCGCAGGGCACCGAGCCGAGCTTCTACGATGCGGTCGGCGGCGAGGAGACCTTCACCCGCCTGGTCCGGAGGTTCTACGCCGAGGTGGAGTCCGACCCTGAACTGCGCCGGGTCTACCCGAGCCGTGACCTCGGCCCGGCCACCGAGCACCTGAGGCTGTTCCTTATCCAGTACTGGGGCGGCCCGGCCAGCTACAACGAGCTGCGCGGTCACCCAAGGCTGCGGATGCGGCACGCGCGTTTCGCGATCGGCGAGGCCGAGCGCGACGCCTGGCTGCGGCACATGCGGACCGCGCTCGACGAGCTGGCCCTCGATCCTGACCGGGACGCCGAGCTCTGGCGCTACCTGGTGATGGCCGCCAATAGCCTGGTCAACGAGCCGCCCGCGGGCGCGCCCGAGCCAGGTGATCAGCGCCGCGACCTGGGTCTGTCGCCGGCCTGACCGCGCCGTACCGCGCAAGCCGGCCGGGTCTCTCCGAGGCGAGCCGGCAGTCACCGCGCGAGCCGGCCGGGTCTCCCATAGCCGAGCCGGGATCGGGCGCCGCGCCGGTCGGACCCGACGGCTCGGCCCCGACGGCCTGGTTCGCCAGGCCCGCGGTCACCGGAAGTGCCAGCCCCTGGCGCGCCGCGGCGGGCTGCCCACGACCAGCGAGTGCGCTCGGTAGACCTCGCTCAGCGCATCGGAGTCGCGGGCTTCGGCGACCGACGCCGGGTAAGCGCAGACCAGCGAGAACGAGTATTGCGCGATGAGCTCGTTCCACATCGCCTCGACCTCGATCGCGGCGCTCACCAACCCGGCCGCCCAGAGCAGCGAGACCATCTCGCCGAAGGCGCGGACCGGCCTTCCGGCCTGCGCGGCGCGCCGCATCGCCGGGCTGATCTCGGCCCAGAACTTCGCCGCATCGGCACACCCGCCGGTCATGAAGCTCTCGAGAGTCCTGGCCGCGTCCAGCGCCAGGTAACCGCCGTCGGCCTCAGCCGCGGCGAGATCGACCCCGGCCCGCGCGAGCCGCGCGGCAAAGGCCTCCCGGTGGGCCGGGGTGGCAAAGACGAGGGCGGCCTCGCCGCTGGTCACCGCGCGGAACAGGTAGTCGCCCACGTGGTCGGTGAGTT
>Ga0335078_10015590_pt1 | contig 11282 bp, 6 predicted proteins | sample Lox_Sample_32_FD_206711 | JGI IMG/M metagenome (GOLD analysis project Ga0335078, IMG submission 206711) | Soil microbial communities from Loxahatchee National Wildlife Refuge, Florida, United States - Lox_Sample_3.2 | ecosystem: Environmental > Terrestrial > Soil > Wetlands | place: USA: Florida...
ACGTAGTTGGCTGCGGCTTCGATCCAGTCGATCTCATTCAAATCGAGGAACACGACGCGTCCGGCGGTCCGGATGACGAGGCGTTGGAAACTCTTTGATTCTGATTTCGTGGCATTGAGCAGATCCAGGATGCGAGATTTCACGCCCTCTTCGTGCGACTTCAGCAATTCATTGCGGGCGCGCTCAAGAGCTCGATGCAGCCTCGCCTGATTGAATGGCTTCAGCAGATAGTCGAGAGCGTGGGCCTCGAAGGCGCGAATGGCATAGCGATCGTAAGCAGTCGTGAAAATCACGATGGGCATCTGCTGTTCGGGGATCTGACCCAGCACCTCGAAGCCATCGAGGTCCGGCATTTGAATATCCAGGAACAGCAGATCAGGCCGGTAGGTTTGCACGGCCTCGACCGCCTGCTTACCATCCTGGCACTCGCTGACGACGTTTACGCCGCTCTCGGAGTTCAGGAAGATGCGAAGCTTCTTGAGAGCGAGCCCTTCGTCGTCGGCAATGACGGTGCGTATCGTTGGGATAACCATTTCGAGTGACCTTTGTGTGCCGCAGCTCGGATCTATCCGTATTCCACTGCATCTGTCTGACTGGGATTGGGCGCCAGGCGGAAGGGGACACAGACGTACACCTCCGCGCCACCGGTCTCGAGATTACGAACCTTGCATTGCTGCTCGCTTCCGTAGAGCGCTTCCAGTCTTTCCCTGGTGACGCTCAGACCCAGGCCTCGTCGAAAAAGATCTTCGGCAGGTCCAGTAAATCCGGGACCGTTGTCACGAATCCAGAATTCCAGGTTTCCATCGTGGCGCTTGGCAGTCACGCGAATCTCGCCGGGTTGGGAACGCTTTGACGTGCCGTGGCGCACCGCATTTTCGACCAGAGGCTGGAGGAATAAATGTGGGACCTGTGTATCGAGGCATTCGGGATCAATGTCAAAGGCGACGCGAAGTCTATCTTCAAAACGGGCTTTTTCGATCTCGACGTATACGCCCAGGAATTCCAGGTCGCGGTTCAAGGTCGTCAATTGGCTGCCCTTGTCTTCGAGGCTCATGCGTAGGAGGTCGCTGAGGGACGTCATCATGCGGTCGGCGGCGACGACGTTGGTCAGCATAAGGGCCGAGATCGAATGCAGAGTATTGAAGAGAAAGTGCGGCTGGATCTGGTTCTTCAGCACCTGCAGCCGGGCCTTGGCAAGTTGCTCGGAGAGATGAGTCGCGCGGAGATCTTTCTGCTGGGAGTGGTGGGAGTAGACCAACGCGTGGGCGATGAGAACGATAGCCACGTAGGTTGAGAGAACGTCGTCGACCACGTTGGCCATATAGACGCTCTTGACCGTCTGCCATGGGAACCTTAGGGAATGCGCCTGTACATCCCAGAAGGTGTAGGTCCAGTGACGGGCCGCGGAACTCCAGTAGCCGTACGGAGTAAAGCCCCGGAGCAGAATGTGTCCGAGAGCAAAGATCTGCCCCCCCACGAAAAGGATGCACACGGGCTTGATCCAGTTCCCGCGCTGAATCGGGTATCGCATTGCCAGCCGAAAGGCGAAGGGAGTAAGCGGCACAAAGGCAAGCATCTGGCTGAACTGCATGGCCGCGACAGCCGCGAGGCGATCCGAACTGCCGGTCATGCGGTACATCTGGTAGAACGTGAGGGTTGCGGCGAGGCCAACAAAAATCCACACTCCGAGCGAGGTCGACCAAAGCACCCAAGAGCGAATGTGAAACGAAGAGGATAGTGATCTGTCGGCGGGGGGTAGCGCGGGTTGGCCTTTTCCGTCCAGTTCCCGGCTGTAAATTGGGCAAGTCGTGCGCAGGTCAGCGCCGCAAGTCGGACAAATGGAGGAATCCCCCGCACGGTCTGTTGACTTGCCCGTTGCTAGCACTCGCATTTGGAGCTCTTCCTCAGTCAGTTTCGATTGCACGTGCAGACCAGGAGCAGGCGTATCGGGAAATGAGCGGACCTTCCGCAAGAACTGAACCATGCTGGATAGTTGGACACGTTTGAAGGCCCTTTGTCACCCATCTTGGTCCCTGAGACCGTATATTTCGTCCCGGTTTCCCGGCAACCGGTGCGTTCGGAAATCCAGATGTGCGCCGCGTCGGCGTTCTGTCCCAGGGAAACCACAACTCGTTCGCGGTTCTACGACATTGATCCCAGAGCGCGTCTTTATCTTGGGTAGGGCCGTCCATATTGTTGATTTCGAAGCATTGGGTTCTGAGGCTAAAGGAGAAGACGATGAGGAGAATGATCCACCTTGCAGTGTGCCTGTGGGCCACTATGGCACTCAGCGGGTTGGCCGTTGCGCAGGAGCAGGAAAAGATGGTGAAGATCAACGATGCCATCTTTATGGCGACCACGACAGGCAATGTCTATCTGGTGAAGACGCCCGCGGGAAACGTGATCATTGATACGGCTTCGTCCGGACAAGCCGCACTGGCGAAGAAACTTCTGGCACCGGAAGTGCGCGGGCCGATCAAGTACATCATTCTCACGCATGGTCACGCCGACCACATTGGCGGCATCTCGCTGTGGAAGGAACCGGGGACGCAGATCATCGCACAAAGGAATTATGTGGAATTCGTGAACTATGTCGCGAGGCTCGAGGGATTCTTTGTTCCGCGCAATGCGGTCGTTTTCGGGCGTTCGGCGCACGAGGCGGGCCCGTGGGCGGGCAACTTTGGGGCGAAAATCGAGCCGACGATCTTCTTCGACGAGAAATACGAATTCACGCTGGGGGGCGTGAAATTCCAGTTGTTCAGCACGCCGGGCGAGACACCGGACCATCTGACGGTGTGGATTCCTGCTTACAAAGCTGCCTTCATGGGCGACAACTACGCTGGCGTTGGAATGCCGGAGCCGATGTCGTTCCCGAACATGTATGCGATCCGGGGAACCAAACCTCGGTGGGCGCTGGATTGGATCAAATCGATCGATACGGTTCTGGCACTCAAACCGGAAATCGTGCTGCACGGGCATGGCGATCCGACCACCGGAAATGCAGAAATCACTAGACGGCTGACACGGCACCGCGACGCGATGCAATACGTCCACGACGAAGTAGTCAAGGGAATGAACTCGGGGAAAGACGTGTTCACCCTGATGCAGGAGATAAAGCTCCCTGCCAAGTACGACCTGAGCGAGGTCTTTGGGAAGGTGAGTTGGTCGGTACGGGGAATTTATGAAGGATATGCGGGCTGGTTCGACGCCAATCCGAGTTCGATGTACGAACTGCCGGCGGCATCGGTGTATCCGGATCTGGTCAAACTTGCCGGCGGCCCGGAGCCCTTGGTGAAGCTGGCTCTGGACAGGGTGGAAGCGGGCAAGGCAGTCGATGCGTTGCACCTTACCGATGTGGTCCTAGCGGCTGATCCCACCAACAGCGGTGCATTGAATGCGCGCATCAGGGCGCTACAGTATTTGCGCGACCGATGTGAGAACGTGGTCGAGGATGGCTGGCTGGGGTATGGGATCGCGAAGGCGAAAGAGAAACTGGGGGCGGCGAACTAGGCGATGGAAAGTCTCCGTTCGTCAGAAGTCTTCTTTCGCTTCTCAGCGGGCTGATCAAGGACTGTTCCATGGCAGCAACGTCCCGCCGTGGCTCAATGGCCGGCTATTTGTGGTGAATAGTCAAGTTCGAAAAATAGGCGTCGGTGCTCCAGCGCGCCCATAGAACGATCTGTCCGTGAATGTCGCCAAGCTTGAGATCGTTCACGATCAGGCACGGCTGGGCGCTTCCGTTGACGTAGAGGCGAGCCTTGGTGCCCGACACTTCGATCTTCATCTTTGTCCACGCGCCGGCTTCGAGGTCGACGTAGGATTCGTAGACGCCCGGCGTTTCCTTGCGCAAGCGATACCAGGGGAAATCTGGCATGGACTCGTATTGAACCGAGTGATTGCGGCGTAGTTGGTCGTCCGCGCGGCCGTTGGTTGGGCGAATGTAGACGACTTCGCGGTGAACACCATGATCTTGAGCGCGGAAGGCCAGGCCGATAAATCCGCGGTCGTCGACGGGAGCATCGGCGGTTGGCGATCCGGCGACGTCGAGTTCGATGCTGCCATCCTTGAAATCTTCGCCAGTCACGAACGCCAGCATGATGTCGTCCGGGCCTTTATGGTCGGGCAGAGCAACCAGGTGCAAGGCCCGGCGTCCTCTGTAGGTCGTGACTTCTGCCTTGCTATTCAACACCTCGAGCCCTTCGGTCGACTCGAGAGCGAGCTTGCGGATTGTGTCTTTGGCTGGCGGACCAGAAGCACCGAGCGTGCACGCGACCAAGGCGAAGACCGAAAACAGTTCCATCGATTTCCGAAGAGTGCTCATGATTCGATTCGACGTGCCTTCGGCGTAATCGTCACAAGGCACAGGCCCGGATTACTCTGAATCAAGTCTCCGACTGTCCCTCGGCGGTCGCAAGTCGTCCCTTCACAATCCGAATAGCGCTATGCGACTCCGTCTAACCTCCGTCGGAAATGTATCGCATGTTTGCCGACAATTTCGGAGGATGTGATGACGCGAAAACTCTCATGGCTGGCGCTGGCGTGTTTTGGGTCGAGCGCATTGTTTGCGCAAACGAGCGACAAGACTCTGGAGAAGCTCCGTTCGCTGCGCGGCGATTGGGAAGGCACCTACACATGGAGCGGAGGGAGAAATGCTTCCGGAAAGATGCGGGCTCAGTACTACATCACGGGAAACGGGTCTGCCGTGGTGGAGAATCTGATTAGCGATGGCGTTCCTGCGATGACGAGCGTCTACCATCTCGACGGCACTGATCTTCGGGTGACGCATTTTTGTGCGGCGGGGAATCAGCCGAGACTCAAGGCGACCACGATCGATTCCGACGGCGCTTCTGTTACGTTTTCGCTGGTGGACATCACGAATCTCCGCACTCCGGCGTCCGGGCATGTGGAGGGCATCGAATTAAAGTTCCTGACTCCAGATCATGTCACGGTGCGGTTCCGATTCACTGCCGGCGGCAAGAAAAGCGGCGAACTGGTTGATTTGACTCGCAAGAAGTGAATGCACAGCCGGAAAAATCAAGGGAGCCGACGTTCCGGCTCCCTATGCTTTTCCCAGTGCTCGATCTCAGAACGTGAACTTCACCGCCATATAGAGAGTGCGGCTAACTTGGTGGTAGAGCGGCTTGCCGTACATGCTGTTGACGGTCATGGCGCCACTTGATCCCACCGCACCACCGGCGTTGTTCAACAGCGCCTGGTAGTTATAGGGCGACATGGCCGCAGTGTAGAACTGGTAACCGTTCAATCCCTGGGTACACGGCGCGCTGGCTTGCGGCGGATTGAGTGCAGCGCCACAGGCCGCCGACGGCGGAGCGAGGAATTGCGGATAGAAGTCTGAGTCAATACTCTCCCAATACGCCGTGGTCGCGCGTTGATTCAGGACGTTGGGAACGGTAACGGAGAAGTTCAGTGCCTTGGTCTCGCTGAGCTTGTAGTTCTGCGATAACTGTAGATCGCTCTGCGTAAACCATGGGGTCCTCCGGATGTAGGGCGTACCGGTTGTAATGGCTCCGGTGTTGGGATCTTGCGAGACCGGAAGCCAATGGTCACGGCCGACGATGTAGGTCGGGAAAGCGCCGCCTTCCGCGCTGGCTACGTTGCCGGGGAGCGTGAAATCGGGAGCGAATGAATTGCCCACGTCCACGAAGCTGCTGACAGGCGATCCCTGATAGAGGTATTGGAAAATCCCGAGGTTGGTGGAGAGCTTGTTGTGCATCCACGGCAGCTCGTAGTAGGCGTATCCCTTGAAGACGTTGGGCCGGTCTGTGGGGAGCAAGCCGTTGTTGATCTTGCCATTCGCGCCGTAGTAGAAGAACGGTTCGTCGAAGGCGCGGCTGTTGTTGGGTGCATTGCGGCCGCCACCACCGTCAGAAAGGTCGGTATTGGTCAGGCCGGTATAGTTACCGCGGAAGTGGCTGTAGGTGTAGGAGAGCATTCCTGCCCAGTGAGCGTTGGGAGCTTTGGTGAGCCGGAATTCCACGCCATCATAGGCGCGCGTCGCGATCGGAGGCGCAGCCGGACAACTCGCTTGGCCAGCGGCTGTGTTGGGGGCAGTTCCGGCCGGAGCGCATCCGCTGGGCGATCCATAAAGGAAATTCCAGAAGCCGTCGAACGTGCGGTTGACGCCTTGCCCAGGGTTGACGATCACAAACGTTTCCCCCACCGCGGGGTTAAACAAAGCTGAGTCCTCGATCGCGTGATCGAGACGCCGGCGGTCCCAGCGTACTTCGAGAGCCAGGTCCTTGGACAACTGATGGTCGAGTCCAAAGACGCTCTCGTGCTGAGTGTAAGGCTTGAGTCCCGGAGCCACTCCCTCTTCCGTTTGGCTGCAAGTTGAGCATGTAGTCGGCCAAGCGCGGAAGTTCTCATTCTCGATGAACGTGATACCAGCAGGCATAGCTCCCGAGCCGAAGTTTGCACCGCTCGAAGAGTTGGCGCCGGGACCACCGCAGTAACGGTTGCCGCTGTTAAACACAGGAGCAATCGAACTCAGATCCTGCGTGTTGAGCGCGTAATAGCACTGGTTCCAGTACTGTCCACCGAAGGACCCGATGGCCAGGTTCAGCTTCATAATGTCGTAGTACTTGCCATAGCTGGCAAACACTTTCCATTTGCCGTTTCGAGCGACGTCCCATGCGACTCCCAGCCGCGGGGCGATCTTGCCTCCCCAACCAAACTGAATCGGTTTGCTCAGGCCTCCTTGCGGCTGCTGTTCAGCTGGGAGATATTCATGCTCAAGGCGAATTCCCGCGTTGATCGTGACTCCATGACCGATGGTCCAAGCATCATGCACAAAGAATGCGTGGTTCATGCTAGTGGCTTGGCCCAGAGACCCGTAGTCTGAGATGAAAAGGTAACCGTACTGCCCCCCGCATCCACCGTAGGTTCCACCTTGCCACAAACCGTTCGCGGGATTGATCGCCCCGCCGGGATCGATAGTGGCGCAGTTGGTGGAGTACGGCGGGCCGAAGTCAGGCGGATAATTCCCGGCTCCGGCAAACACCGACACGTTAGGCTCGTTGTAATGCTGTTGTACGGCATTGGAGAGGCGCATCATCTGATAGCCGAATTTGAGATTGTGCGTGCCAGCCCATCCGCTCTTAAACCACGCGAGGTCGGCATCAATCTGGTTGCGGTGTGTCGTGTCGTACGTTGTGTTGTTGACATTGCTCGGCGCGCTGATGAATCCGGCAATCTGCGAGAGTTGAGAGCTGGTCGGAATCGGATTGCCGAGATTGTCGTTTGCCTGGTATCCGCTGGTAATAAACTGATCGAAGAAGCCGCCGGTCGGCATGCCGACGTCGTGATAGTTCTGGAAGTTATATCCCCAGCGCAGCGTCGCAACCAGGCTTGGAGTCAGCGTGAAGTCCATGCCGATGTTTGTGGTCAGATTGGGAGCCGCGAATCCGAGGTTGTGGCCAAAGATCTCCGGAGGACTGGTCGCTGTGGCGTTGGCGAATGAGGAATTGGTTGGATCGGCCAGCGGGAGAAACTCACCGCTGGTCCGCTGGAACTGGTAGAGCCACGACCCAAAGACACGTAGCTTTTGACTTACAGCCGCGTCGATACGGGCATTGGTGTAGTAAGTCTGCTGGTTGGTACTAAAAGGACTGGGACCGACTTGATTGGGAAAAGCGCCGGCAATGAGCGGCTGATAGTTCCAGTTGACCGTGCGGGCGCGGTCGACGAACTGAGGATTAAATCCCAGGAAGAACCAGAGTTTGTCGCGCTTGATCGGGCCTCCGAACGTGAAACCGGGAAAAACGTTGGAGTAGTTATCTCTCTTGGGCTGGTAGTCCTGATAATTAGGATCCTGCAAGGCACCGCCGATCGTGCCGCCGGTAAAGGTCGGGTCATATCTTGGATAGTCGCCCGGAGAGCCATCCCATGCGCCGGTCTCAAAGGTTGAGAAGACTGATCCGTGATATTGGTTTCCGCCTTTCTGCATAACAACGTTGACGACGCCACCGAGCGCGCCGCCGTATTCGGCGTCGACACCTGAGCTCTTCACTTGCAGTTCCTGCATGAACGCGAAGGGCACGTTGGTGTGGGAGAATCCGCCGATTGCGTCTGCGGTTTCCTGTCCCTCCACCAGGTAGGCATTCTCCGAATCGGCGCCGCCGCCAATCGAATAGCCGAACGCCTGACCGTTGGTGCCGCTGCCTGCCGACTGGCCGCCAGTTCCCGTGCCTTGGGCAGCGTTCGGGCCGACGAGTCCGCCGGCGAGTGGTTCGTTGCGTGCGCCGGGAGCGAATTGAATGACGGACTGGAACGAATATCCGTGAGGAATATCCTTAATCACATCGGAGGTGACGTTGGTCAGCGTCGTCTCTGTGGTCGTATCGATTAAAGGAGCGGCGCCGGTGACTTCCACAACTTCTCCGGTGGCGCCGACTTCCAAAGCGATATCCAGCGTTGGCAAGTGGCCGATTTCCAGGGTCACGTTCTCGCGCCTCGCCATCTTGAATCCTTTCGCGGAAACGGAAACGGTGTAAGTGCCAGGCGGCAAGTTGGCGAACCGGTAGTAGCCGGAGGCATCCGTGTCCAGCGATTTGGAGCCAACCAGTGCGGTACCCTTCACCTCCACGTGAGCCCCGGATACGACCGCTCCAGTGGAGTCTTTCACTGTTCCTTGCAAGCCGCCAGTTGTTTCCTGGGTGAATGCCATCGTCACCAGCAGCACAGAAGACAGCAATACAAACAAACAGTTCAGGGTTCTGGATCGCATCATTGTCTCCTTTGACTTTGCTTCTCGCAGTTGCCGCCGAATAGGCGGTGTGTCGCTCTCGTGTGTCTGGGTCGCTGAGATGCCATTCGTGTGAGCAAGTGCTCTGCACAAACTCGTGGTGACGGAGAGGCGAGGTACGACGAGTGAGCAAGCGGGGACGAATCGTGGATCAGTGATTACGAGAATGTCGGATTGCTATTTACTAAGACATCGTTTAGGGAAGACCAAACCGGTAAGCCTTATGTGTTTTGGTAGAAGTATCTTCGTCAGTTACAAGAATGCGGACGCCTCTTGCGCGCGAGCACACGAGTCGATTGTGATGTGTTGACGAACTTCGCTTCGTATTGTGAGTTAGACATACGGCATTGCAACTGTTTGTTTTTCGTTCCTGTCAGACGCAACAAAAGGCTAGCTCTCGGCATGACGTGGCACAGCTAGGATGGCCGCATCCGCGACTGCCACCTGGGCGCATACAAACATCCCGAGAATCGGATTTCACACAGAGAAATATCTCACTCTAAATGTGAGGGTCCGCGGGGTGTGTGTCGCTTTCCAGGTAGGCAAAAAGTAAGCCGACACCTTATACCTGGAGAGAGAACCATGACCGCCGCCAACTTTTCACAAGCTACCCTTCATCACAGCAAGACCTGCACCAGAGGAATCATGCTCGGTGTCGCGGCTCTGCTCGCCGCAACCCTCGCAACCGTGGGTTGCGGCAGTTCAAACACCAACAACAACCAAAAATCGACTCAGATCACCAAGGCTCTCTGGGTCGCGAACGGAACGAATGTGGTTGAGTTCCTGCCTTCGCAGCTCACGGCAGGAGCGTCGGACCCCGCTCCGCACCTGGCCATCAACAGCAGCGTGTTTGGAGCCCCCAGGGAGTCACCTTCGACGTCAAACGGCAACCTGTGGGTGATCGACGGAGGAACCGTCGCAGCGGGCGGAGGCGTAAAGCCCGCTCTGGAGGAATTTCACCGCGCAACAGCTGGCCGCGCTCGGTACGAACAACGCGCCTGCGTCCGCCGTGGTGATCAACTCCACGAGCTTTGCGTTCCCGCAGCAGGCCGTTTTCGATGGGTTCGGCGACCTTTGGGTCAGCGACAACCTGAGTAACGCAGTGTTTGTGTTCACGCCGCAACAGCTTTCGGCCACGAATGCGAACGCGAGCCCGATCGCGTCGATCACCTCGACGACGCCGTTCCAGGGAACGCTTGGCATCACATTCGACGCTGCCGGGGATCTCTTTGTCGCGAATAACGCCTCGACCACCATCTATGGATTCGCGGCCAACCAGTTGCCGGCTACCTCCGGATCGTTTCAGCTGACCCCGGCCGTGATCCTGTCGGATGACGGAAATGGATCGATTCAGGCCCCGTGGGCTTTGGCCTTCGACGCGAACGGCAACCTGTATTCGAGCAACGCGAATGCACCGTTCACGGTGGTTGCGTTTTCTGCGGCGAGTCTGACGGTGACCAGCAGCCCGACTCCGGCGATCACGATTGCACCCAGCAACGACGGCAATAGTTCCACGCTCGCCGCCCCGAACGGAATCGCGTTCGACAATCTCGGCGACCTGGCGGCCATCAGTTCCGCCACGCCATTCGGGACTGCCTTGTATGGAGTAAATCAGGTCACGATGAGCGGAACGCTTATGCCGAACACTCTTCTAGTGCGCAATACGACTACGCTCAATGCGCCTGCCGGATGCAACTTTGGGCCGGTGGTGAACTAGCCACCGACGGAGGGGAGGTCGCGCGGGCGAGCGCGCTTATCGGGATAGGGCCGGTAAACCAGCCGACCCTATCGCTCGTAGTTTTGGCCCAGTCCTGACCTTGTTCGCGTTCTTGCCAGCTCTTGAGATTGCCCTATTCGTGGATGCGCAATTCGCGCGACTGGGCCGCCGAAGTAATAGATTCCTAATAGTGCTTTGACCAATCGGATAAGACTAGAATCCGGCGCTGATGAATTTCGCCCTCCACCTTAGTAGTCTCTTACGCGCGAGCCTAGCCTCTCTACTGATCGCCGGCGGAGCGCAGGCCTGGGCTGTGGAACATCCGGGAGTCGTGCCGAAGGATGGGCAATGTGATTCCTGCCACGCCGCCAAGTTGACGGGGGCGTCGGTGCATTCCGCCACGGCCACGTCGTGCACGGTTTGCCATGTGACCATGACGCAAGGCGACATGACTACCATGCGTTTATTGATGCCGAAGGGAAGGATCTGCTTTGCCTGCCATGAGGAGTCGAATGCGTTACGCCAACACACTCCGGCCGTGAAGGGGCCATGCGTCGAGTGTCACGATGCGCACAGCAGTACTCAGAAGACGCTATTACGGAATGCCAGTTTGGCAACGAGTTCCCAATCGAAACGATAGATTCCGGCCCGACTCAATCACGATCTTCTCACCTAGCTTCCCGCTTCCCGACTCCAGTTCCACCTGACAAGATTTGTCAGAACGTTGTCGGGTTGCGGCACCTACGCCCTGTGTTACAAAGTGTGATTTCCGATACGATCGTCTCGTAATGCATGAGAACA
>Ga0335078_10015591_pt1 | contig 11282 bp, 10 predicted proteins | sample Lox_Sample_32_FD_206711 | JGI IMG/M metagenome (GOLD analysis project Ga0335078, IMG submission 206711) | Soil microbial communities from Loxahatchee National Wildlife Refuge, Florida, United States - Lox_Sample_3.2 | ecosystem: Environmental > Terrestrial > Soil > Wetlands | place: USA...
ATCCGGCGAGCCAGCTCGGCACCATCCCGCGGCAGATCGAAGGCACGCAGTTCGGCGCGATCCAATGCGCCATCATCCCGCCGGAGTTCTTCGTCGGCATCGACGAGCGTTTCGAAGTGCTGGCCGCACCCGGCCTCGTCACCTCGGCGGCGCAAGCCGAGAAGGTCGCCGCCGATCCGCAGGTGCGGAAATTCTATCTCGGACTCGGTGCCAATAAAGGCTTGCACGGCGTCGCCGTCGGCTATGCCGAGGAGTCCGAAGTGGTGTCGAAGAACGCCATTCGTCATCTCGACGATTTCAAGGGCAAGAAGATCCGCATCTTTGCCTCGGAGTTCCAATCGAAGTCGTTCGGCAAATTGGGCACCACCCCGGTGGCGATGTCGCCCGGCGACGTGGTCGCCGCGCTCCAGCAAGGCGCGCTCGACGCCTCGATTGCCGGCGTTCAGCTCTTGAGCGGGCTGCATTTCTTCGACGCGGCGAAATACATCACCATGACCAACCATGCCGCGATCTTCTATGTCGTCGAGATCAGCAAGAAATGGTACGACTCGCTGCCGCCCGATCTGCAACAGATCGTCGACCGCGACGCCTCCGACACTGCTCTCAACTTCAATGCGCGCGCCCAGGAGATCGAGGACGCGGCGGTCAAGGCCTGGACGGCCGGCAAAGGCGAATTCATCACCCTGCCGGCGGACGAGCAGGCCGCCATGATCAAGACCATGGTCAGCGTCGGCGCCGATATCACGAAGGAAAAGCCGGCCGTCGCCGACGCCTTCCAGATCGTGAGCGACGCGGCAGCGCGGGCGAAGTAAATCGCGCCTGCATATCTCCCGCGCAGAAGCCCCATCGCACGAAACGCGATGGGGTGCTTCTTACCCCTTTGGACATATGCAGCTGCGTTTATCAGTGACGAATTTTCCACGTGACGATACTTAGAACTATTGTTATTAGATAGGAAAGCATCGCGCGGAAGCGAGTTTTCGACGATTCTGGTATGCTTGCTTTTTGAATATCCGGCTTATCACGTATCTTTTCGGATGGAGTAATCGTGACCGCGATATTTTGGTTTCTGTTGCCATGGACATGCAGACGAAATTGAGCGTTATGAACGCTTGATGCATTTCTCTTTTTGTGTTTCTTGTTCGTATGATTCTTGCTGCTTGATTTGATTTTATTAGACATGACACGAGCCCTGCCGCGCCACAGAGATGGTAGCGGTTGTTAAGTTTCGCTGTGCTTTAACGCCTGCGATTATTTTGTGGTGCAGACCATCAAAAAGTCAAACCCGCGGCAACGACACCGGTAAAAGCGAGCGGTGATTCAAACAGGGAACAAAAAGGATTCGGCGAGGGAACGACGTCGGTCTGTTAATCTACAGATTGTATCTGTGCCTCAAACGCCGCATAGATGCATCCGACGCATTAGCGGTCATCAACTTTGCGTGAATCTTTTCGGCTCTTGAGGGTATTCAATTGTGAAAACTGAGTCGCGGCAAATGCTTGCGGACATTCCTTGTAAAATTGAACCCCTCCATCGCACAAAGCCGCGCGCCCAGTCGCCAACGCCTTCCAGATCGTGAGCGACGCGGCGGCGCGGGCGAAGTAGATTTCTTTCCCCGCGCGCGGGGAGAGGATGATTTGCGAGCGCCCTTGCGCGAAGCAGATCGGGCAAGGAAGCGTTGACGCAAGGCAGAGCTTCGCGGTCAAACAATGCCGCATGGCCCCCTCACCCGGCCCGCATCTGCGATGCTTCGCCGACCTCTCCCCGCACGCGGGGAGAGGTGAACTAAATATCCTTGAGCCCGAGCACGTCGGCCATGGAATAAAGGCCCGGTGATTTGTCGCGCGCCCATAGCGCGGCGGCCAGCGCGCCGCGGGCGAAGATCATGCGGTCCTCGGCGCGATGGGTGAGCTCGATGCGCTCCGCCGGCCCGGCGAAGATCACCGCATGATCGCCGACCACGGTGCCGCCGCGCAGCGAGGCAAAACCGATATCGCCGGCGCGCCGCGCGCCGGTCACCCCGTCGCGGCCGCGCACCGATCTTTGCGTAAGGTCGACGCCGCGGCCCTCCGCGGCGGCGCGGCCGAGCATCAGCGCCGTGCCGGACGGCGCGTCGATCTTCTTGGCGTGATGCATTTCCAGGATTTCGATGTCGAAATCCTCGTTGAGCGTCTTGGCGACGCGCTTGGTCAGCGCCGTGAGCAGATTGACGCCCATCGAGAAATTGCCGGCCTTGACGATCACGGCGCGGCGCGCCGCCTGCGCAATGATCTTGTCCTCTTCGGCGGAATGACCGGTGGTGCCGACGATATGCACCTTGCCGGCGGCGGCGGTGAGTTCGGCAAACGCCAATGTCGCGGCCGGAATGGCGAACTCGATCAGCCCGTCGGCGTCCTTGAGCAGCGCTCTGACGTCGCTGCCGACCGTGATGCCGTTCGGACCAAGCCCGGCAAGCTCGCCGGCATCGCGGCCGATCGCGGCGGAATCCGGCGCATCGACCGCGCCCGCAAGCGTCATGCCCTTGGTCGCGGCCACCGCATGAATGAGCGTGCGGCCCATGCGCCCGCCGGCGCCGGCGATCACAACGCGCATGTCGGAATTTCCTGCAGCCATCGCTTCATCTCCCGTCGGAGCGGGTATAGCGCGGCCGACGAGGAATTAAAACTTTGGGCCGTCGTAGCCCTCGACGACAATAAGGTTGATCTCGGCCTTGCCCTGGCGAAGCTTTTTGACCGGCTGATAGTCGCTCGAGCGATAGCAAGCGAGCGCGGCGTCATAGCTCGGGAATTCGATCACCGCGGTGCGCGGCGGCGCCTTGCCTTCGGGGACTTGCTGCGCGCCCGCGCGCACCAAAAAGCGCGCGCCGAACTTTCCCAGATAATCGAAAAGCGCGGCGACATAGGCCTTGTAACCGTCAGGGTCGATCACAGTGATCTGCGCGATCCAATAGCCCTTGCGCGAGGACGGCGCGGGCGGCGCACCCGATTGCGGCGGCTGCGGCCCGTCGTAGCCTTCGACGATGAGGAAATCGCACTGCGAATGCGGCAGCCGCAACGGCCGGGCGCGCTGGTATTCCTCGGACGCGTAACAGGCGAGCGCCGCGTCGTAGCTCGGGAATTCGCGGATCACGATGCGCGAGCGGGCGTGGCCTTCCACCACTTCGCTGCGGCCGCCGCGCGCCAGCGCGACGCCCTTGTACTTCTCATGGGCCGGCGGGGTCGCCGCCATATAGGCCTGGTAGCCGTCCATGGCGCTGACATCGATCTGCGGCAGCCAATAGCCCTTGGGCATGGCACGCTCCCCGAAAAGACGAAAGCTTCAATTTTTGCGCTCATTCCCGCGAAAGCGGGAAGCCAGTCTGGGTCCCCGCCTGCGCGGGGACGAGCGGAAAATTATCACGGCTGCGGGCCGTCATAGCCCTCGATGACAATGAGATCCACGTCGGCGTTGCCGAGCCGACGCTTGATGTTCTCCTGATATTCGCCCGAGCGATAAGCGGCAAGCGCGGTCGCGTAGTCGGGAAACTCGACGACGATGTTGCGCGAGCGGCTCGAGCCTTCCATCGCCTCGAATTGGCCGGCGCGCACCACGAAGCGGGCGCCGAATTTCTTGAAGATCGCCGGATTGGCCGCCGCGTAGTGCTTGTAGCCGTCGTCATTGGTCACATCGACCCGTGCAATCCAGTAGCCTTTCGCCATGACTGGTCTCCCTTCAACTCGCTCGTGAAATCTCTTCGACGATCGCTTCCGCCGCGGCCTTCGGATCGGGCGCCGCGATCACCGGCCGGCCGACCACGAGATAATCGGCGCCGGCGGCAATCGCCGCGGCAGGCGTGGCGATGCGCTTCTGGTCGCCGGTGTCGGCGCCGGCCGGGCGGATGCCGGGCGTCACCAGGCACAGCTTGGCGCCGACGATGCCGCGCACCGTCGCCGCCTCTTCCGGCGAGCAAACCAGCCCGTCGACGCCGAGATCGCGGGCCTGCGCGGCGCGATGCGCGACGAGCGCCGTCACCGTCGTCGCATAGCCGGCCGCTTCCAGATCGGCATCGTCCATCGAGGTGAGCACGGTGACGGCGAGGATGCGCAAGCGAGCCTCGCGCGCCTCCACCGCCGCCTTCATGACTTGCGGATAAGCGTGCACGGTGAGAAAAGTCGCGCCGAGCCGGGCGACGCTTTTGACGCCCTGCGCCACGGTGTTGCCGATGTCGTGCAGCTTGAGATCGATAAAGACCTGCTTGCCGGCATCGATCAGCGTGTGCGCGAAAGGCAGTCCGCCGGCGAAGGCGAGCTGATAGCCGATCTTGTAGAAGGTGACCGCGTCGCCGAGCCGCGCCACGAGCCGCTCAGCCGCCTCGACCGAGGACACGTCGAGCGCAACGATCAGGCGGTCGCGCGGCGTAATCTGCATGAGCCTTCCAGCTTCTCTCGATCCGCTCATTCCCGCGCCGGCGGAAATCCAGGCTGGGTCGCCGCCGGCGCGCGGGGACGAGCGGAATCCGCAATAGCTACCGCATGACCGCGGCCAACTCCACCAGGCGGCGCGCCATGGCCTTGAGCGCCGCGGCCACCCGCTCGTCGGTGAGATTGTCGTGGTCGTCGAACGCCTGTGCGGCGCGCGGCACCGCGACCTGCTCCGGAATGACCAAAGCGCCGCAGCCCAATTCCAGGATCTGGCGGAGCGCGATGAGCGAGCGCAAGCCGCCGCTGCCGCTGTCGGTCGCCGAGCCGATGGCAAAGACGCGATTCTTGAACGCGGCATAGGTCGGCTCGCCGCCCTCGCGCACCCGCGACACCCAGTCGATGGCGTTCTTCAGGAGCGGGGTCACCGAGGCCGAATATTCCGGGCTGGTGATGAAGACGCCGGCATGCGCCACCATCATCTGCTTGAGCCGGACCGCCGCTTGCGGCATGGCCGAGGCCATAAGGTCGGCGTCGAACAGCGGCAGCTGATAGTCCTCCAGCGAAATACGCGTCACGTCGGCTTCGGCGAGCGTCAATTCCTTGGCCGCCAGCGCGGCGAGCCGCACGTTGTGCGAACCGCTCCGCAGCGAGCCGGGGATGATGAGAATTTTCGGAGCAAGCATGACTATCGGAGATGAGACGACGGAGGACAGACGACGGAGGACGGATTTTGTATCATTCCGTCGTCCGTCATCTGCCGTCCGTCTTCCGATAGACCCACACCCGTGCCGGCGGGATGTTCAGCCAGATGCGCTCGGAGGCTTCCGCGGTGAAGCCGCCCAGGCGCTTGGGCACCGGCGCAGCGACCGAATAGGTGAATTGCACGAACGGCGCGCCCGGCAGCATCAGATCGAAGGCGTCGCGCAAAAGCCGCAGCCGCATCTTCAACGGCTTGGTGATCAGCGGCAGGCCGGACACCACCGCCGCGGCCGGCTGGATGAGCAGCGTTTCAAGAAGCCGGCGCAGGCTGTAGGCATCGCCTTGCACCAAAGTCGCGTCGGGATAGCGCGAGCGCAGGATGCGGCAGAAGGTCGGATCGAATTCGACCAGCACGAGCCGCGACGGCTCGACGCCGGCTGCCACCAGCGCTTCGGTGATCGGCCCGGTGCCGGGGCCAAGCTCGACCACCGGACCGGTCGAGTCCGGATCGACATAGCGCGCCATGGTGCGGGCCAGGACTTTTCCGGACGGCGTCACCGCGCCGATCGACAACGGCCGCTCGATCCAGGACCGGATGAAGCGCACCTCGTCGTCGAGGCGAATGCCTTTCTTGCGCTCGAACTGTTTGATCTGCAGCTCGATCTTGCGGCCGATGCCGTTGCGCCTTTGCTCGAACAGCCGGATCTGGCGTTCGATCTTGCGCTCGATGATGGTCTTGCGGACTTCGAGAAGGCGAAGCTGGCGACCGATTTGTTTTTCGAATTTTTGCAGGGCCGGAAGCGGCATGGGATTCACAAAACCTTGCACAAGGCGCAACGCGACAAAATCGTGTCAATTTTAAAACATCCTGGGGGCGAAGGCCATGGCCTAGAAGACCATGGGCTAGAAGACCATGGGCTAGAAGACCATGGGCTAAGAAGACCGACCATCGGCCAAGAAGACCGCGGCGAAAAAAGGCTATGGGCTAACCGGTCTGCCGCATCAGTCCGCGGCGGCGCGGCCGCCAAGCCCATCGAGGAACTCCTTGACCTTGCCAAGGAAACTCGACGACTCCGGCTGGGTTTCGGTCGACGACAGCCGGTCGAATTCGGCCAACAGCTCGCGCTGCTTCTTGGTGAGCTTCTGCGGCGTCTCGACCACCACTTGCACATACATGTCGCCGGACTGCCGGGCGCGCAGCACCGGCATGCCTTTGCCGGCCAGGCGGAAGCGGCGGCCCGATTGGGTGCCTTCCGGAATCTTCACCTTGGTCTTGCCGCCGTCGATGGTCGGCACTTCAAATTCGCCGCCGAGCGCCGCCGCGATCATCGAGATCGGCACGCGGCAATGCAGATCGGCGCCTTCGCGCTGGAAGAACGGATGCGCGCCGATCGACAGGAAGATGTAGAGATCGCCCGGCGGGCCGCCGCGCACGCCGGCCTCGCCCTCGCCGGCGAGGCGAATGCGGGTGCCGTCCTCGACGCCGGCCGGGATATTCACCGCCAAGGTCCGCTCGCGGGTGACGCGGCCGCTTCCGGTGCATGACGGGCACGGACTGTCGATCGATTGGCCGCGGCCATGGCAGTTCGGGCAGGTGCGCTCGAGCGTGAAGAAGCCTTGCGCATGGCGCACGCGGCCCTGGCCGCCGCACATCGGGCAGGTTTTCGGCTTGGTGCCGGCCTTGGCGCCGGAGCCGGAGCACGCTTCGCAGGTCACCGAGGTCGGGATGCGGATTTGCGCATTCTTGCCCGCGTAGGCCTCGATCAGGCTGATTTCCATGTTGTAGCGCAGGTCGGCGCCGCGCTCGCGGCCGGTGCCGCGGCCGCGCCCGCTCTGCATGCCGAATATGCCTTCGAACAGATCGGAGAATGTCGTGCCGAAATCGGCGCCGAATCCGGCGGCGCCGCCGCCCATGCCGTGCTCGAACGCGGCATGGCCGAACCGGTCGTAAGCCGCCCGCTTGTCGGGATCCTTGAGGACCTCATAGGCCTCGTTGATCTCCTTGAAGCGGTGCTCGGCTTCCTTATCGCCCGGATTGCGGTCCGGATGGCAGGCCATCGCCTGCTTGCGGAAGGCGGCCTTGATGTCGCCGTCGCTGGCGGTGCGCTCGACCGAAAGAGATTCGTAGTAACAGCGCTTAGCCATCAGTCCTGACCCCAGGCACTGATACATGGCATCCGTTCGTTAATGAACAAGCACCCCCGGTTACCCGGGGGTGCGCTTTGTCATTCCGCAACGGCATTCACGGCCTCGCTGCCTTAAGCGGACTTCTTGTTCTTCTTGTCGTCGTCGACTTCGGTGAACTCGGCGTCGACGACGTCTTCCTTCTTGCCTTCGGCGCCACCGGGGCCGGCATCGCCGCCGCCCGGCTGCTCGCCGCCGGCCTGCTTATACATCGCCTCGCCGAGCTTCATCGAAGCTTGCGCCAGCGCGTTGGACTTGGCCGTGATCGCTTCCGCATCGTCGCCCTTCAAGGCTTCCTTGAGGTCGGCCATGGCGTTCTCGATGGCGCGGCGCTCGGCGTCGCCGACCTTCCCGCCATGCTCGGCCAAGGTCTTCTCGGTGGCGTGGACCAAGGCTTCGGCGTGGTTCTTGGCCTCGACCTGGGCTTTGCGCTTCTTGTCGTCCTCGGCGTGAGCCTCGGCGTCCTTGACCATCTTCTGGATGTCGGCCTCGGACAGTCCGCCCGACGCCTGGATGCGAATCTGCTGCTCCTTGCCGGTGCCCTTGTCCTTGGCCGACACGTTGACGATGCCGTTGGCGTCGATGTCGAAGGTGACCTCGATCTGCGGCACGCCGCGCGGCGCCGGCGGCAATCCGACCAGATCGAACTGGCCGAGCATCTTGTTGTCGGTGGCCATCTCGCGTTCGCCCTGGAACACGCGGATGGTCACCGCGGTCTGGCCGTCCTCGGCCGTGGAGAACACCTGGCTCTTCTTGGTCGGGATCGTGGTGTTGCGGTCGATCAGCCGGGTGAACACGCCGCCCAGCGTCTCGATGCCGAGCGACAGCGGCGTGACGTCGAGCAACAGCACGTCCTTGACGTCGCCTTGCAGCACGCCGGCCTGGATCGCGGCGCCGACCGCGACGACCTCGTCGGGATTGACGCCCTTATGCGGCTCCTTGCCGAACAGTTGCTTGACGACTTCCTGGACCTTGGGCATGCGCGTCATGCCGCCGACCAGAACGACTTCGTTGATCTCGGCCGCCGAGAGGCCGGCGTCCTTGAGCGCCTGCCGGCACGGCTCGATCGTCTTCTGCACGAGATCGTCGACCAGCGCCTCGAACTTGGCGCGGGTGAGCTTCATCGTCAGGTGCTTCGGCCCGGAGGCGTCCGCGGTGATGAACGGCAGATTGATTTCGGTCTGCGTGGTCGAGGACAGCTCGATCTTGGCCTTCTCCGCGGCCTCCTTGAGCCGCTGCAGCGCGAGCTTGTCGCGGCGCAGATCGATGCCCTGCTCCTTCTGGAACTCGTCGGCCAGGTAATTGACCAGCCGCATGTCGAAATCCTCGCCGCCGAGGAAGGTGTCGCCGTTGGTCGACTTCACCTCGAACACGCCGTCGCCGATCTCGAGAATGGAAATGTCGAACGTGCCGCCGCCGAGGTCGTAGACCGCGATGGTGCCGGTCTTGTTCTTGTCGAGCCCGTAGGCGAGCGCCGCCGCGGTCGGCTCGTTGATGATGCGCAACACTTCGAGGCCGGCGATCTTGCCGGCGTCCTTGGTGGCCTGGCGCTGCGCGTCGTTGAAATAGGCCGGAACGGTGATGACGGCCTGCTCGACCTTGCTGCCGAGATAGGCCTCCGCCGTCTCCTTCATCTTCTGCAGGATGAAGGCGGAAATCTGCGACGGCGAATAGGTCTTGCCTTCGATCTCGACCCAGGCGTCGCCGTTACTGGCGCGCGTGATCTTGTACGGGACGAGCTTCTTGTCCTTTTCCACCATCGGGTCGTCGTAGCGACGGCCGATCAGGCGTTTGACGGCGAAAATGGTGCGCTCGGGATTGGTGACCGCCTGGCGTTTTGCCGGCTGGCCGACCAGACGCTCGCCCTCGTCGGTGAAAGCGACAATGGACGGCGTGGTGCGCATCCCCTCTGCGTTCTCGATGACCTTCGGCGTCTTGCCTTCCATGACGGCGACGCAGGAATTGGTGGTCCCGAGATCGATGCCGATGACCTTGGCCATGACTTAAAATCCTCTCTTTCGCGGCAGGTCGGCTGGCCCCATAGGCGCCGAAAGTCCGACCCCCTTATGACTCATCGCCCTTGACCAGTGCCTTTGACCAGCGGCGCCTTTGACCAGGGCCCTCGACCAGTTTCGGCTGCCCAGTTCGGCGGCCGGCTTGAGACGACTGCCCAAAGACCGCTCGCCAAAACTTACTGCCCAAAACCTACTGGCCGAAACTGACTGCCACGGACGAATTCCCTTGGCTCATATAGGAGGGCCGTATCGGCCTGCAAGGCAGTAAGGCCGACAAGTCGGCCTCTCTGTTGCGGTCCGGAACGGCACGCCGAACGCGCCGAACGCGCCGCATCGGCCATCGTGGTGAAGGTCTCTTAACGGTGCCGGGCGGCCGTCCCGGCTGCGCGGCGCGGCGTTCGTCCGCCGTTAAGGAAATCCTGCCACGGATGCGGGGACAAGGGACACCCGTGCGGGCCGGCCGGAAACGGCACAACGGCGCTCTTCTGTAAGGCGTGGAGTTGCGATGCGTGTCAGTCCGCTCGAAAGCGGCGCGGCCGGGGGCGTCATGCCCGCCGCCGGCGCCGCCATCGACGATCCGGTCCGCGCGCTGTTGGCCGGCTTGCCGCGGCCCATTCGTTTCCTCGGCGTCGGCGGGCTCGGCCTTATCGTCGACCTCGCGGTCTTTACGCTCGTCGTCGCTCACGAACCGCATCCGCTTCTGGCGCGGCTGGTGTCGCTGGCGGCGGCGACGCTGGTGACCTGGCGGCTCAACCGGGCCTTGACCTTCGCGCGCAGCGGCCGCCACCCGGCGCATGAAGCGCTGCGTTACGCCGCTGTCGCCGGCGCCGCGCAGGCGGTCAGCTACAGTCTGTTCGCGGCGCTGGTCATCGCCTGGCCCGACGCCGCGCCGCAATTCGCGCTCGTCGCCGGGGCCGCCGCCGGCGCGCTCGTGTCCTATTGCGGCCAGGCTTGCTTTGCCTTCCGGCCGCGCCGTCCGGCCTGACCGGCGTCATGAATCGCAGCATGACCATGGACGATCGCGCGGCGCGCGGCGTCACCGTCGATGCCGACGTCGTCGTGATCGGCGCCGGACCGGCCGGGCTGACCGCGGCCTACTGCCTGACCAAAGCGGCGCATTCCGTGCTCGTGATCGAGCGCGATCCGGTTTATGTCGGCGGCATCAGCCGCACCGTCCATTACAACGGCTTCCTGTTCGACATCGGCGGCCACCGCTTCTTTTCCAAGTCGCAGGAGGTGGTGGCGTTGTGGCAGGAGATACTGCCCGACGATTTCATCACCCGGCCGCGGCTGTCGCGCATCTACTACGACGGCAAATTCTTCGCCTATCCGCTCAAAGCGTTCGAAGCGCTGGTCAAGCTCGGCGTATTCACCAGCGCCGCCTGCCTGGCGTCCTACCTCTATGCCAAGATGTTTCCGATTCCCCAGGCCCGCACCTTTCACGACTGGGTGCGCAACCAGTTCGGCGAACGGCTGTTCCGGATTTTCTTCAAGACCTACACCGAGAAGGTGTGGGGCCTGTCCTGCGACGAGATTTCCGCGGACTGGGCGGCGCAGCGCATCAAGGGCCTCGATCTGGCGACCGCCGTGCGCAACGGGTTGAAGCGCTCGCTGCGGGTCCGCGGCACCGGCGGCGATGCCGGCACGGTCAAGACGCTGATCGAAAGCTTTCAATATCCGCGCAAGGGTCCCGGCATGATGTGGGAGGCGGCGGCGCGCCGGATCAAGGCGCGCGGCGGCCGCATCCTCATGGGACGCGAGCTCGGCCGGCTCGAATTCGATGCCGCGCAAAATTACTGGCGCATCGAGGTGCGCACCGCGACCGGCGAGCGGGAATTATATACCGCGCGCGACGTCGTCAGCTCCGCGCCGCTGCGCGAATTGGTCGAATGTTTAAAGCCTGTGCCGATATCGCTGTTGCACGCGCGCGCGCTGCGCTACCGCGATTTCCTCACGGTGGCGCTGATGGCGCGCCGGGAGCCGC
>Ga0335078_10015592_pt1 | contig 11282 bp, 5 predicted proteins | sample Lox_Sample_32_FD_206711 | JGI IMG/M metagenome (GOLD analysis project Ga0335078, IMG submission 206711) | Soil microbial communities from Loxahatchee National Wildlife Refuge, Florida, United States - Lox_Sample_3.2 | ecosystem: Environmental > Terrestrial > Soil > Wetlands | place: USA: Florida...
TGTCCTGAAGCGGCCCGACGGCGTCTTGCTCATCACGCCAGAGTCTCTCGAGGCGCTCTTCGTCCTTCGCGGCCTGGCTGTCGGCGCGCTGTTCGCGAGCCTGCGTTACGTGGTTGTTGACGAGTTGCACGCGTTCCTCGGCACTGAACGTGGCGCCCAGTTGCGAAGCCTCCTGCACCGCGTTGAGCTCGCCATCCGGCGCCGGGTTCCACGGGTCGGACTGTCAGCAACCCTCGGCGACATGAGCCTGGCCGCAGACGCGCTGCGTCCCGGACAGGCAGGAACGGCTCGGTGCATCGAGTCTGCTGAAGGCGGACAAGAGCTAGCCGTGCAAGTCCGCGGCTACCTGAGCGGCCCGGCGAAGGCCAGCCATGAAAACGACGAGGGATCGGATCACGAGCAGATCGCAGCCGACCTTTGCCAGTCCCTCCGTGGTTACGACAACCTTGTCTTCGCCAACTCCCGCTCCGCCGTTGAACTACTTGCAGCACGCCTGCGCGACATGTGCGAGGCGGCAGGCGTACCGAACGAGTTCTTCCCCCACCACGGCAGCCTGTCCAAGGAGTTGAGAGAGGACGTTGAAGCCGCCCTGAAGGACCACACGCGGCCGACGACCGCGGTCGCCACGACCACCCTTGAGATGGGCATCGACATCGGCAGCGTCTACTCAGTCGTCCAGGTAGGTGCACCGCCATCGGTCGCGGCCCTCCGCCAGCGCCTTGGCCGGTCCGGTAGGCGTGGAGAACCTGCAGTGCTGCGCATCTGCGTGACCGAACCGTCGGTCGACCAGCGGACATCGCTCGCCGACCAGCTGCGCGCCGAACTTATCCAGGGCATCGCGATGCTGACGCTGTTGCTGGCCGGGTGGTGCGAGCCGCCCGATCAGGAGGCGCTGCACCTGTCGACGTTGATCCAGCAGTTGCTATCGGCGATCGCGCAGCACGGCGGGGTTACCGCATCCGCTGCATATCAGGCGCTTTGCGGTCCGGGCAGTCCGTTCACCGCTGTGACGCGGGCTCAGTTCGTGTCGCTGCTCCGCGGCCTCGGCGACCGGGACGTCCTCACCCAGGCTAGAGATGGCACACTGCTGCTCGGGCCCCTCGGCGAGCGCACGGTCAACCACTACACTTTCTATGCAGCCTTCGCAGTGCCTAAGGAGTACAGGCTCTTCACGAGCGGCCGTCCGCTGGGCACCGTGCCCGCCGACTATACGCTCTACGCTGGCGTGCTCCTGATTTTCGGCGGTCGGCGATGGAAGGTCTCCTCTGTCGACCATGATCGTAAGACCGTCGATGTGGTGCCGGCGGCGGGAGGCCGCGCGCCCCGGTTCCCTGGCGGCATCGCTGGCGTGCATGACCGGGTAAGAGCGGAGATGCGGTCAGTGCTGGCCTCAGAACGAACCGCGCCCTACCTGTCCGCCACTGCAAGCAGCCTGCTCGGCGAGGCGCGGGCCGCCTATGCCCGCTACCGCCTCGCCGACCACAGTATCCTTCAGGCCGGGCCGCATACGGTCCTCTTCCCGTGGACCGGCAGCCGGGCCACGGGGACGCTAGCCGCTCAGCTCACCGCGGCCGGCCTCGACGTCAGCAACGATGGCCTCATCATCACCGTTGCGAACGCCGCCACCGACCACGTGCGCGGCTACCTTCAGGGACTCGCCAACGCGGGCCCCGCCGACCCGGTAGCACTGGCGGCGACGGTGGTAAACAAGGCAGCCGCGAAATACGACGACTGGATCGACGACAGTCTTCTGGCGGCTGACTACGCGCGCCGTGCCCTCGACTGCGATGGCGCCTGGCGCACCGCAAGCGCCCTTCTCGGCACTGGCCCATCGCATGAGGCCAGCCCCGTAGTTCAGCAATCCGGTGGCCGCGATAAGCAACAGGCAGCTAAGACGGCCACGCGGTAAGCGGCTACCGGGCGTGAGCCCCAGGGTCCGTGCTCTTACGCATGCTGTCCGAGTCAGGACGGACTCTCGCGTGGCCCGTTGCGACCGTCCATCTGCGCCCGAGTCCTGATCAACGCCTAGCCGTGGCTGACGGTATCTTTCTGCCGTTCATTGTGTGCGGTTCGGCGCAGTGCCCGGTACAGCAGCCGCGGATCTCCCAGGCGCCGGCGGAGTTCGCGTTCCAGGCCCGCGATCGGGTAGAGGTTCTGCGGGGCGCGGGCATCCTTGTACGCTGCCGAGGCGAACCGGCCAAGGCATAGCTGGCTCAGGTCCGCCAGCGCGATTACCTCAGGGACCGGCAGATCGGCGGAGCACTCGATGCGCACCACTCCTGCCCAGGGCGCCCCGTTTGCCCCGGGCAGCCGCAGGTACCAGGTGTGCCGGTCCCAGCTTGTCCCGATCAGGAACACGGGGGTGCGCTGCCCGGGCAGGAGCGCGCCCACGAGCGCATTCAGGTCCGGCGGCAGGTAGGTGCTGCGGTGGGACTTGATGTACCCGAGGGTGCGCGGCAAGTGCTGTCGCCCGCGCAGCGGCCCGTCGACCACCAGCAGATCACCTTCTGGCGGCACTCCGTGCTCGGACAGGGCCGCCCGTGCATCGACCGCTGTTTGTACCTCGACTTCGGCTAGGCGGCGCTGGAGAGCCTGGGAGAGCGTCACCGACAGCGGAACGGCCACGTTCGCGGGGGTGCGGCATGCCGTGTACTCGCCGGCCCACGTCATGATGTCGCTGGCATTCGGTGCCGCGGTGAAGAGTCCGCGCCGGGTCTCGACCAGGACGACGTGGGCTTGCTGGTCGCAGCAGCACACCACCCCGGCCGCGTACGACGCGCACAGGGCTGCGCTTGCCTCCGTTGCCAGGCCGCCGTCTGGCACGTCCTCGTCGATCCAGACGCGGGCCTCGATGCGGCGCACCCCGTCGACGAACAGCAGCGCTGCCGGGAGGGCCTGGCGGGGACCTGGGTCCATTGCCCGCCACTGCCCGGCGGCCAGTTCCACGTTCACTTCCACGCTGGCGGTGGACTCGCCGAGGTAATCCTCCGGTTCCAGGCTGGTGCCGTACGCCGGGTCCCACCCGTCGACGCTGAACCGCATCCCCGCTCCGGACCCGCGGCGGGGGCTGAGCTGGACGTCGCCGATCATGCCGCACCCACCTCAGGCGCGAAGCCCTCCCGTATGACGCTGGAGGTCCGCGCATCCCGGCGGACCATGAACCGGACGGGAACCCGCTCGGCGAGCGCGGTCACGTGGGTGATCACGCCGACCATTCGCTGGCCCTGGGCCAGGGTCTCCAGCGTGGTCGCGACCACCTCCAGTGTCTCGGGGTCCAGGGTGCCGAATCCCTCGTCCAGGAAGATCGAGTCCAGGCGAGCTGCGCCCGCACCGGCCAGGGCGGACATCTGCGCGGACAAGGCAAGGGCTAGCGCCAGGGACGCCTGGAAGGTTTCACCGCCGGACAGCGTGCGCACCGAACGGCGTGAGTCGGCGTCGGTGTGATCGATGACGTAGAAGTCCCCATCTTCGTACGTGAGGTCGAACTGGCCACCCGATAGGCCCGCCAGTTTCGCCGAGGCATCTGCTGCGAGGGCGTCCACCGCTGCGGTCACCAGCCAGCGGGGGAACCGGTCGGAGCGCAGCAGGTCACCCAGCAGCCTGGCCACCTGCTGCTCGTCCTGCGCGGCCTCCCGCCGGGCGATCAGGTTCGCTGCCTGGGCGCGACGTTCCGCGATGCGCGTGGTCGCGGCCCGCGCCCGCTCGACGGCCCCGGCCACCGCCGGGGATGCGGCCGCGGTCACCGCCTCCGGAGCCAGCTCAATCCCGCCGGCCGCCAGGTCCGCGCTCAGCCGGCCGGTCAGCTGTTCTACCCTCTCGCGTGCCGCAGCGACCCTGTCTCGCGCGGATACGCTGTCCTGGTCTCGCGACGACGCCTCGCGGGCTGCCCAGGTCGCCAGCGCGGTCCATGCAGCGAGGAGGCCAGCGCCGTCGTCCAGCGCGGGCGCGCCGAGCTTGACGAGCGGGTCACGGGTGACAGACAGCCTGGCTCGGGCCGCCGACTCGGCCCGCTCCAGATCGGCCCGCGCCCGTTCGGTACCAGTCCGGTCGGCGCGTGCCTTGAGCAGCCGCTGTTCGGCGTCCGATGCCGCTGCCTCCAGCTCGTCGCGCAGCGCGAGCTGCGCTGTTACCTGGTCCTCGTCAGGCGCCCCCTTCAGGAGATGGCCGAGTTCCTCGATACGGTCGGTCAGCTCGGTGAGCCGGGTCCTGGACTCCTGCTCGGCCTTGGCCGCTCTCGTCGCGTCCGTGCGCAGCCGGGAAAGCTCCGTCTCTGCCAGGCCGAAATCGGCCTGGGCATTGTCCCGCTGGCTGGCGGCTGCCTGCGCCCCCTGGCGTGCGTTGGCCAGCTCGGCTGCCCGCGCGTCAGCCTGCCCGGCCGCCCATGTGGCCAGGCGCGTCCATGCAGCGGTCAGCGCGGTGTCGTCGACTGACGGTGCGGCCAGCCCGACAAGTGGGTCGCGGGCGGCGCGCAGGGCGCCGCGGGCAGCCACCATCTCGGTCTCTGCATCCTCTAGCGCAGTCTGGGCGGAGCGGGCCTGAGCGCGCGCAGTGTCCACCGCTGCTGCGGCCGCGTTCGCGGTCTCGTCGAGACGGTGGCGTGCCTGCAGGCTGGTGCTGACCTCTGCGAGTGCGTCCGTGACGCGGCGTGCCTGCGCCTCGTCGATGACCGTCGCGGTTTCTCGTGCGGCGGTCGCCGGCGGCGTGGATGCGGCTGCGTGGTCGAGCAGGTCGGCTGTCGTGGTCAGGGATGCATCGGCCAGCCGGCCGGCGAGCGCGGCGGTCAGTGAAGTGATGCGGCGAGTCCTCTGGTCCGACAGTGAGTCCAGCACGGAGGCGGCTTTTACCTCCGCTGAGGCAGCGGTCCTGACCGTGTCCCGCGCGGCCGTCACAGCCCCTGCGGCCTCGTCGAGGCGTGCCTGCGCGTCGTCGACCGCAGGTGCGTGCAGCGGAGCCGGCAGCGTGCCGACCGTTTGCTCGCACACCGGGCATGCCTGACCCGAGATCAGGTGCGGGCGGAGGCCCGCGACGACATGTGCGCGGCGGGCCTCGTCGACGTCCTGCTGACGCTGCTGGCGGGTGGCTTCAGCAGACTCCAGCGCCATGTCGGCCGACGCCCGCTCGCCGCGGGCCTGCTCCAACCGGGCCCGGGCCGGGGCATGGCCGGCGATGAGGTCTTCCAGATCGCGGAGGTCGCGCAGGGCCTGCTCCAGCGGCCCCTGCGCCACCGCGGAATTGCGCGCCGCACGGGCCGCACTGTCTGCCTGCTCAGCCTCTTGCAGGGCCGTCGACGTCTCCCGGACGGCGTCCGCGGCGTTTCGGCGGTGCTCGTCGAGCTGGTCCGTCCCGTCCGGGACGGCGACCGCGGCCAGGGCTGCGTGCTCGACGCTCAGGTCGTGCACTCGCCGCTCCCCCGCCTCAGCGTTGCGGGCGGCCTCGTCTCGCTGAGCGCGCAGCCCCTCCAGGACGATCGAGGCATCGCTCACCTTTGTCTCGGCGTGGCCGGACAGGACGGACAGCCGCGCGGCGTCATCCGCCAGGCAAGGACGTCGCGCCACGTGCCTGTCATGTTCGGAGTGCCGCTGGCGAGCCAGTTCCAGCGGTGCTCGCTGCGGACCGCCGGCCAGCGCCTTCCGCGACACGCGGTCAGCCTCCTCTGCCAGCTTTTCGGCGGCTTGAGCCTGCGCAAGGGCAGAGCGACTGGCGTCCAGGTCGGCGTCGAGGGCGGCGACATCGCCGGGGACGCGCACCGCCGCCAGCGCCGTCCGCTCTCCTTCCAGGCGCACCAGCTCGGCTTCGGCGGCCGCGAGTTCGGTGTCTGCGGCCTGGATCTGCGGCCGGGCCGCCGCCACCCGCTCGGTGAGCGCCGCCAGGGTCGTCTCAACGGCACGGGCGGTGGCCTCGGCCTCCGGCGTTGCGTCGGCGAGGGTCATCACGGTCTCGGCAAGAGTGTCGGCTCGCTGCGCGGCGATGCTGGCCCGCTGGTTCGCCGCCATCATCATCTGCCGGTAGCGCTCGGCGCCGAGCAGGCGCAGCAGGATCTCCTGCCGGTCGCTGGCCTTGGCGTGCAGGAAATTGGCGAATTGGCCCTGCGGGAGCACGACGCACTGGCAGAAGTCGTCGTAGGAGAGCCCGAGCAGCCGCTCGACAGCCTCCGTGACTCCCGCCAGGTCCTTGGCCAGGACCTCGGTCGGCTCGCCTGGCTGAGCCAGGCCGCGCGGGTCAGTCAGCCGCTCCAGGCTCGCGGCCCGCTGGCTGACCTGGCCGCCGACGCGGCGCAGCTCACGGGCGACGACGTAGCGCTGGTCCTCGATTTCAAAGACGAGCTTGACGGTTCCCCGGGCCGTGGTCGGCGCGAGGGCGAGGGACACCATTCCCTTGCGGCCCCAGCGGGGCACCGACCCGTACAGCGCGAACGTCATCGCGTCGATGACGGTCGACTTGCCCGACCCGGTGGGGCCAACCAGGGCGAAGAACTCCGCGTCGCTGAAGTCGACCTGAGTCGGCTCCCGGAAGGAGGCGAAACCGTTCATGTCCAGCACGATCGGCCGCATGGTGGCGTCCCTTCTCCCGGTTCAGCCGGCGCTGCCGGCGGCGGTGACCTCGTCGTGGAGGCGCGCGAACAAGCCCGTTACCCGTGCGTCCTCCACCTGGACCGCCGCGCAGTAGTCGGCGAACAGCTGTCCCGGGGTGCGCATCACGCTGGCCGCGTCGGGGCGATCCGGGCGGGACGAGGCGGCGAACTCGGGGTCGATGCGCACCTCGAGGGCATTCGGCAGGACCGCGACAGTGTCGTCGCGCAGCCCGGCGCGGGTCGGCTCGCGCAGCCACACCCGGAGGTAGTCCTCCCCGAACGAGGCGGCCTGCGCTTCCAACTCGGCCAGGGTTCCCTGGGCCGTCCGCAATCGCCGGCCCGAGGCGATCGGGATGTCGGTGAGGCGGGCCGGGACGGACGGGCTGGCCTCGACCAGGCACACGACGCTGGTGTTGTCCTGCTCGCCGAAGTCGACCGCGATCGGGGAGCCGCTGTAGTGAACCGGGCAGTGCGCGGGCAGCGACTGCCGCCGGTGCAGGTGGCCGAGGGCGACGTAGTGAGCCGAGACCGGGAAGATGCTTGCCGGGACGCTGTACTCGAAGATCGACTGGGCCGGCCGCTCGCCGCCGCCGAAGGTTCCCCCGATGCAGGTGAGGTGCGACATCAGCAGGTTGACGGTGCCGTCGCTGAACCCGGCGGTCAGCGCCGCGACGATCTGGCGGATCATCTCGTCGTATGCGCGGACGCTTTCGGAGGGGGTCTGCGTAACGATCTCGGCGGCCCTCACGGTGTAGCGCTGGGTGAGGAACGGCAGTACGGCCACCTGAACGTCCTCGCCGCTGGAGCGGGCCCTGAACCGGACCACCCCGCCCTTGTCGGGCGGGCGGGCCATTCCGACGAGAGTGATTCCGGCGACGTTCATCAGCGGCCGGTAGGCCTCGAACGTCGGACCGTGGTCGTGGTTGCCGGCGATGACGATGACCTCGGCGCCAGCCTGGCGCAGCCGCAGCAGCGTCTGGACCACCAGGTGCTGCGCCGGGGCGGACGGAGCCGCCGTCTCGTAGACGTCCCCGGCGACCAGGACCGCGTCCACCTGATGTTCATCCGCGATCTGGGCGATCTCCGCAAGGACGGCACGCTGCTCCTCGAGCCGGTCCCGGCTCTTGAGGCTCTTCCCGACGTGCCAGTCGGAGGTGTGCATGAACTTCATGACGTTCCGTTCCTCGTGCTGAGCAAGGTGGCCGTCAAAACGGCGGGATATCGTCGTCGGCGGCCGGCAGACGGGCGAAGGCATCCCCCTCCGGCGCGGTCGGCGAGCGGGGTGGCGCCGGGCATTCCGACAGCCGGGTCGCCCAGGCCGGGAACGGGAACTCCACGGCAAGCGGCACGGGGATCTCTGGCTGCGAGATGAACATCGCGCCGGGCTTGGCGAGTGTCGCGCGGGTTCGCTGAGAGGGCGGCAGAAACCCGTATTCGGGGCGCCCCGCCTCGGCAGAGTCGAGGCGGCCGACGACCCGGATGGCCGAGTTCGACACGATGCGGCGCTCGACCTCGCTGGCGGTCTGCTGCGCCCCGATCAAGATGATCCCCAGGGAGCGGCCGCGCTCGGCGATGTCGAGCAGCACGTCCTTGATCGGCGAGGTGCCCTCGCGCGGGGCATACTTGTTCAGCTCGTCGATCATCGTGAACAGGAGCCCGCCCGGCCCGGCGTCTTCCTTGCGCGCGGTTTCGGCCGCCAGCACGACGCCGACGACGAAGCGCTGGGCACGCTCGTGCAGGTTGTGCAGATCGACGACCGTTACCTGCTGATCCTGGGTGGAGATCTGGCGCCTCGGAGTTCCGGTAAGGTCCGCGCGGATAATCGGCCGCAGCGGCCGCAGGGATGAGCGCAGCCGCCGGATGAAAGCGTTGATCGTCCCGGCGCCCGTGACGGGTCCGGCCCAGTCCTGGCGGGTCGCGTCACCGGTGAGCCGGGCAACGATCATGTCGACCAGTTCCCCGTAGGTTGTCGCGACGTCGTCATCGACTTTCACCGCGCCGCTCTCGCCGTACGGGACGGCATCCAGGCGCAGTCGCGCCGCGACCTGGTGGACCACGATCGTGTACTGATTGCGCTCGTCCTCGGCGTCGGCGAACACATACGGCAGCAGCTGCCCGCAGCAGAACTCGGCGATGGTCCACCAGAACGCCTCGACGCCGCTGGTGCGCCCGGAGACGTTAGGCCGGCCGGTCTGATCATCGGGGATCGGCGGCGCCCAGAACCCGGCCGACGCAAATGGCTCCGCGGGCAGGCCGAGTCCGGCGTAAGCGGTCCGCAGGTCGTCATCCAGGCGCATGTTCGGCTGGTCGAGGAACAGCAGGTCCTCGCCCTTCACGCTGAACACCAGGGCCTTGGCGTTGACCGCGCGAGCACCCAGGGCGCCGGACCGGAAGATGGAGTGCAGAAGGAACAACGCGAAGCTAGTCTTCGTCGCCACCCCGGAAATACCGCTGATCGACACGTGGGCCCCGCGCGTGCCGTCAAGGAACTCCATGTTGACGTAGATCGGAGCGCCGTCGCGGCCACGCCCTACCGGCACCCGGGAAGTCATCTGATCGAAGTACAGGGCCTGAGCGCGCTCCACGCCGGTCGCCCGGCGCACGATCTCCCCGGGCCGCGGCGGGACGTACATCTCGGGCTCCACCCGGGTCGCGCTGACCTCGGCGATCTCCTGTACCCGGGCCGGCAGCACGCCATCAGAAATGAGAAAGACGTCCGAGCCGAAGCTCGCGCCCTCATGCCGGGCCCGGACCTGCGTCACTATGCCACTGGTCAGGACCGGTCCCACCCCAGGTATCTGCCGCAACGTGACCACGACATCGTCGAGCTGCAGGTAGGAAGCCTCGTCAAGGGCCACTGCGAACTGGAGCGGGGTGGAGTCCTCAGTTCCCGCAACCCGTCCGACCACGCCAGCAGGGCCACCACCATCCTGCCCGTCCGCTGCCGCCACCCCGGTTGACGAAGCTGAAGCGTAGTCGACCGGGGAGTCGGTTTGAGCGGAAATGTAGCTGTCCGACACAACGCCCCTTCACATCATGCGTCACCGGGTTCCGTCCGCAGCTGCTGCGGAGCACCCTAGGCAGCGCGACCGACAGAACTGGCTTAGCATCCCACGCAGTTGGCCGGCAGCATTTCCGCAGCGTCCGCTGTGACAGCGGACATGCCAAGCTCCCTGTAAGCGGACACGACGGTTCCCGCTTGGCGGACAGCTGATCTCCCTTTATCCGGACGGGACTTCTTGGTGCCCGTCCCACGCTCGAGATCTATCCGGGGTTAGCCCTGTGGCTGGTGAGACACAGCTGCCGACCGGCCCAGAGGGACTGAAGGATCCTGACAGGGAGATCATGGAAATTATCGAAGCGAACGATGCGACGGGCTGCGCGCATGGGGCGCAGCTGGCCGGGGCCGACGCCAAGACGGTGAGCCGTTATGCGGCGGCGGGGGATCTAGGTCGGCCGGTGGCGGGATCGGGCCGCAGGCCGAGGCTGATCGACCTTTTCCTGGACAAGATCGAGGAGAAGGTAAAGCGGTCCGAGAGCAAGGCGCTGGCGGCGATGAGCGGACCACCCGGCGGGCGGTGGCGGAAGCGAAGGCCCGCTGGCGGGCCGGGCACCGGCGTGCCTACTGGCCGTGATCACCGAGCAGGCGAAGGCTCACATCGCGGGCAGCGAGATTCCGCAGAGGCGACCACCTTCAGCAGTTCGTTGGCGGTTCGTGGCTCGAAGCGGTACGGATCGGCGACCGCCAGCGCCTTCGCGATGTCGGCCAGCGCCGAGTCCTTAGTGTCAGAGCTGCCCAGCCATTCCCAGAGCGCGGCCAGCTCCTCGCCGGTCCCGCCGGTGATCCGGATTTGTGCGTCCATTCCCCCAACCCGACCGCTGGCCGCGTCGAAGACCGTCCCTGCCGGGCGCCGGATCCTGGGTGGATCCGGATCGTGACGCCAGGTTGACATTGTTTCAGGAAACGGCCCTTCCGTGAGCTAAATTGGCCCAATGCCCAGCCCGGAACCCCGCCCACCAGCAGCCGGCGCCGACCACCCGGGCCAGGATCAGCGCAAAATAGCTTCACGAAAGATAGCCGATCTTGATGGATGGCCCGCCGACGCCGGCGACAGCCTTGCCGCGTGGACGCAGCGGTACCTCGACCTCGCGGTCCGGGGCGTACGGTCCGACGAGGTGACCGGGAAAATCGACCGGCACCTCGAGAGATTCACCGGCTGGCTCACCACAGGCCTCGGGCACGACCGGCTCTCCGCCGTCACCCCGCGCGAGGTCGCCGCCTGGCGGGACCACCTGGCCGCCGAAGGCAACATCGGCCGGGACGGCACCACGACGGCGATGGCGCCGGCGACGGTCAACAACCACCTCGCCCACCTGTCCGCCCTGTTCTCCTGGATCACCGTCCACGCCCCGGCCGGGCTGCTGCGCCACGGCGACCCGACCAAGAAGGTCGAGCCGCTGCGGCTGCCCGCCCCGCAGGTCCGGGCGCTCGGCGGAGCGCAGGTACGGACGGTGAAGAACGTGCTGGACCGGATCGAGGGCTTCCACCAGCTCAACGGCCGTCGCCACCGTGGCGGCGACAACGCGGCTGCCGTTCACCGGCATGCCCGGCCGCTGCGCGACCGGGCGATCGTGCACCTCATCCTGGGCACCGGGCTGCGCCGTGCCGAGGTTGTCGGCCTCGACCTGGCCCAGCTTGACCCGGCTGATC
>Ga0335078_10015593_pt1 | contig 11282 bp, 7 predicted proteins | sample Lox_Sample_32_FD_206711 | JGI IMG/M metagenome (GOLD analysis project Ga0335078, IMG submission 206711) | Soil microbial communities from Loxahatchee National Wildlife Refuge, Florida, United States - Lox_Sample_3.2 | ecosystem: Environmental > Terrestrial > Soil > Wetlands | place: USA: Florida...
TTTTCAGGCTCAGAAGCCAACACCCGACCGGGTGCCTTGCTTGGTAATATCCTTATCGCCTTCCCACACGGCGAGCCCGCGCTGATCCGTCAGCGAGAGCTGGAAGCTGTAGGTGGACTGCTTGGTATTGCCGGCTTTGGCGAAAGTTTCAATGATTTTACCCGAAAGTGTGAAGTCCGGCAGCCGCGTGGGCTTGCCTTCCTGCTGCTGGATGTTACGGGCGAGCGGGTCTTCCGGTCCGCCCAGGCCAAAGGTCGTGGTGGTGACGGCCTTGCCGCTTTGCAGGAGCGCGACGCGGATTTTCTTGGTCAGCAGATCCGTGTCAATTTGCTGGCTGGTGTTGTTGACGATGCGGCTCATGGCGAGCACCGCCGGCGGATTCGACACCCGATCCAGGGCGCCCGACGCGAGCAAGTCGCTGGTGGCGGCATTGGCGGCCGAAATGAAGTCTTGAATATTAATCTGGTCCACGGACACGACGCTTTGAGTTCCGCCGGTTTGAATGTAGTGAGCGTTGGTGCCGCAACCGGTGATGAGCGTGAGGCCGGCGGCCAGCCACAGTAGAGATTTTGTGTTCATGTTAGTGTCTGGTTGGACAGGATCATCAGTTCACTTTGATCAATTTCAGCCGGAAATCCGTGCAGGCGGGGTTGGGGGCGACTGCCGAGATGAACTTGCTTTCGCGGCCTTCAATCTGGTCGGCAATGGTGGCGGAGGTCACGTTGTTAATTTGCATGCCGTTGGCGTCGAACCATTCAAAAGTGTAGGCAAAACGCTGCAGCTTCCGGCTCTGGTTGAGCAGTTCCACCTGCACTTTGAGAACATTGCCGGCGGTCATGGCCGTATTGACGCCAACGACCGAAACTTTGTGGCTTAAACTGATGTCGCTAATGACGCGTTGGTCGGGAATCATGTAGCGTTGCCCCGATTTTTGGGCATTTTCGACCGAATTGACCGAGTTGGTATGACAACCGGCCACCGCAAGCGCAGCGGCAAAAAGTGCGGCGAGCTTCGTTTTCATTGTAGTCTGAACTGGCTTACCAGCAACGGCGTTCCTGCCGCGATGGACTTGACATAAACGACATTCAGGACACTGCCAGTGTTCATAGATGTTTGCAAGCCGTTGGCCGGGGTCAAATCATTTTTGGCTTCATTCCCGAAGGCCAGCGCCACCACCACCCTCGTGCCCGTGGGCGTCCGCAATTCGATTTTGCCGTCCGGCGGCGTCGGAAAGCAACAAACCTGAAAGTCCTTCGGCAGGGTCGTCCACGTCCGCGTGTCGGCGATGTTGACCGCCATCTGATAGGCGGCAGTCGCGAGCTGCATGAATAATCCCGCCAAATCGTTCTGGTTGTTCACCGCACGGTTCGCAAAATAAGCCGCCGTGGCCTTGGTGATGGTGGCGGCGACGGTTTTAGTAATGACCACCGGCAATTCATTCTTGAAATCACGCGCCACGATACTGTCCATGCTGGCCACGGTCCGGGTCTGGTAATTCGTTCCGTTGGCGGTGACCGTCAACCAGGGCAGAAAATCATCTTGCGGTACGAGGATGGGAAACGCGGCGCCCACGTAGGAAACATTGGCAAAGAGGATCGGGATATCGATGCGGATCTGGTCGCGGATGGGCGCGCAGCCGGTTTCAAAAATCACGTAAGTGGTCGGCGGCAACGGCTTCCCGTTCATTAGATCATTCACCATGGTGAGGTTCCGCTGCACATATTCGTTGGAACCGTCCAATCCTGCCACCCGCTGAAATGATTTGTGGGCGCGCTCCAAATCCGAGGCGCCGGTCGAGTCGGCCATGAAAAACAGTCCATCCAGATAAACGGTGAAGGGATTGACGTAATCGGCATAGACGTGGATGTCGTTGATGCCCTTCATCGAATTCTGAATCGCGGCCTGAAAGGTCGGGTCATGTTCCGCCTGGTCAATCAACGCACTGTCCTTGTTCTTCGCGGCTTCCGCCTGTGTTTTTTCAATGCGCCGGCGATTATCCTCAACGGCTTCCTGCTGGCGTTGATAGGCATGAATGAGTTCGGGGCGGGCCTTCTCGGGCTCGCCGAGCGCGAGATAATTCAGTGCCTCGTAGGTGTTCAACATGATGCCGTCATAGGAACGGCCTTCGTAGGCCAGATTGGCCTGGTTGGAAAGCAGCGCCGCCGCCTCCTGTCCGAGCCGCACCTTGGCCATCTGTGCGTAATCCTCCATTTTCGTCTGCGCCTGGTCGAACGCCTTATTGCTTTCTTGGTATTTGCCCACCGCACGCAACGTGGCGCCCTCTTCCAGCCGCCAGATGATGGCGTCCTTGCCGCCGGCGCTTTTGTCCGCCCGTTTTACGGCCTCGGCCTGGGCCCGGGCGAGGTCGCCGGCGCGCCAATAAACAATGACTTTGTTCTTTTGCCGGTAAGTCTCACATCCCGTTGTCAGCAGCGACACGCCGATGACGGGTATCGCGAGCAGAATTAATTTTTGGAACGGTCGCATCCCAGCCATATTAGCGTTTCCCTTCCGGCTGGTTTTTACCGCGCCTCGTTGGCATCTGCCTCGACCACGGGAATTGTTTCCGTCGCGGATGTGACGGCCGTCGAAGACCAGGCGAAACACAGTCGCATAACACGTCCTGAGTCGGAATTCAATTGACGGGCGTGTTCGTCACCATCGATGCCGGCGGTTTGGAATTGCCGGTCGGCGCGGGCATCATCATCGGACGACCGTATTGATCGACCATCACATCGTAGGGAACCTGAATGGTCCTTCCGTCCGACGTCGTTTCGGTGCGCCAATAACGCACCATATGATAGCTCGGGTCCATGGCTTTGCCGTACCCGGCGGCCGTGCCGGACACCACGCCGGCGCCAAAACCCACCGCGTTGCCCGCCACCACACCCGCACCGGCACCGACGGACTTGCCCACGACCGGGCCGGGTTGACTCGGACTGCCCTTCCCATAATCGGTCCGGCAACCGCTGGCTGCTGCCAGAGCCAGCAATCCGGCCGCGCTCGCATATAATAGGCCCATCGATTTCATCCTGAAATTCATTGTTCTTTGACTAACTCAGATTTTCAGCCGTTCGACACTCTTTCAAGTAAAATATCTCTAATACCATTTGCCCTCCGGCGCAACTCCGCCTTTAATAATTGTGTGATTGCCAAACGAGTCATTCCCTGTCTGGACGTCCACGCCGGCCAGGTCACGCGCGGCGTCCGGTTCGGCAAGGCCGAAGCGGGCCAACTCCGCAATGTCGGCGACCCGGTGGCACTCGCGCTCCGCTACAACGAGCAGGGCGCCGATGAAATGGTGTTTTTCGACATCACCGCCACCGCGCATGGCCGAAAGACGATGGTGGACGTGATTGAGCGCGCCGCCGACCAGTGTTTCATGCCCCTAACCGTCGGCGGTGGCCTCAAGTCCGTGGATGACATGTTCACCATGCTCCGGGCCGGCGCCGACAAGATCAGTATCAACTCCAGCGCGCTCGCCCGGCCCGAACTCATCCGCGAAGGCGCGGAAAAATTCGGCAGTCAATGCATTGTCGTCTCCATTGACGCCAAGAAAGTGGGTCCGGACAAATGGGGGGTCTTTTCGCATGGCGGGCGCCAGGACACCGGCCGGGACGCCATTGAATGGGCCAGGCGTGCCGTGTCACTCGGCGCGGGCGAAATTGTTTTAAACTCCATTGACGCCGACGGCACGAAAGCCGGGTTTGATCTGGTCATCACGCGGCGCATCAGCGAATCCGTGGGCGTGCCGGTGGTGGCCAGCGGCGGCGCCGGCACGCTCGAACACATGGCCGAGGTGCTGCTCGAAGGCAAGGCCGACGCCGTGTTGGCAGCGAGCATTTTCCACTTCGGCACCTACACCGTAGGCGACGTGAAGAAATTTCTGGCCGGGAAAAAGATTCCAGTACGGCTATGACGGAACACCCCGCGGATTCAAACCGACATCGGTTGAATGGGGGGATATGCGTTCTTCTGGCAGCCTTTACCCTGGCCGTTTTCAGCCCGACAATCCACTACGGCTTCGTCAACCTCGACGACAATGTGTACGTTTATGAAAATGCGGCCGTTCAACAGGGACTCACGTTGAAGGGGGTTGCCTGGGCGTTCACTCATATCGTAGTGGGCAATTGGCATCCGCTGACGATGATATCATTCATGGCGGACGACCAGTTCCACGGTTTGAATCCTGGCGGGTATCATCTGACCAATGTTTTGTTGCACGCCGTCGCCGTGATCCTGTTGTTTCTGGTGCTGCAAGAAATGACCCGGATGCCGTGGCGGAGCGCCTTCGTGGCGGCGATATTTTCGATTCACCCGCTCAGGGTGGAATCAGTGGCTTGGATATCGGAGCGCAAAGACGTGCTCAGCGGTGTCTTCTTTATGTTGACCCTATGGGCTTATATTCGTTTTGTGCGCCGGCCTTTTTCGTACGTCCGGTATATGTGGGTGGTGCTGGCATTGGCGCTGGGTTTGATGGCCAAGCCTATGTTGGTCACGGTTCCTTTTGTGTTGCTGCTGCTGGATTACTGGCCGTTAAACCGGTTCTCAAATCCAGCAGGCTCCTGGAAGGGTTTCTCGGTCCCCAAACGAATCGTGATGGAAAAGTTACCCCTGCTGGCACTTGCCATTGGCGCCTGTGTGGCGGCAGTGCTGGCACAGAATAGCGCCGTGGTGACAGACACCGTACCGGCGTTTCCGGCGCGTGTCGAAAATGCGTTGGTATCTTGCATAGTCTATATCCGGCAATTGCTTTATCCCGCCGGGCTGGCTTTTTTTTATCCCTTTCCACCCGCGGGCCTGGCGCTATGGCAGGTGGCGTTGTCCTTGGTGCTGCTGGCGGCCGTCAGCGCCGGTGTCCTCGTCTATGCCCCGAAACGTCCTTATCTGCTGGTGGGTTGGCTCTGGTATTTGGGGATGTTGGTGCCAGTGATAGGATTGGTGCAAGTCGGATTGCAGGCACATGCGGATCGATACACATATCTGCCTGAAATCGGGTTATACCTGGCTTTGACGTGGCTCGCCGGAGAAATCTGTGCCCGCTGGCATTATTCCCGCTGGTTGTCCGGAAGCGTTGCCGTCGCGGTCATTGCCGGTTTGAGTGTCGGCACGCGAGCCCAGCTCTTTTATTGGCGCGACAGCGAATCGTTGTGGAATCACACACTTGCCTGTACGGCCAACAATGCGGTTGCCGACGACAATCTTGGCGAAGTCTTGCTTCAAAAGCGGGAGGCGGACGAGGCAATTGCCCACTTCAAGATGGCTTTGAAAATACAACCCGATAATATTTTAGCCCAAACTGACCTCGCGGTCGCTCTGTTTCAGGCAGGGCGGGTGAACGAGGCGTTTGACCATTTCCAAAAAGCGCTCGCCTTACGGCCAGCCGACGCGCTAAATCACTACAACTTCGGCGTGGCACTTCTCTATTCCGGGCAGATGGACGAAGCAGCGGCCCAATTCCAAAAGGCTGTGGAACTCCAGCCTGACTATGCCCGGGATCTCGTCGGTTTTGGCAACGCGGCTCTGCATCGTGGGCAGGTGGATGTGGCCATCGTCCTGTTTCAAACTCTGCTGAAAGTCCGCCCCGATAATGCGGAAGCCCACTATATGCTGGGTGCGATTTTTCTAAAAACGGGGGCAGTAAACGAGGCCCTTGATCATTTGCAGGCGACACTTAAATTGCAGCCCGACAATGCCGATGCGTGCAGCAGCCTGGCCTGGTTGTTGGCGACCAGTCCGGACCCGTCCATCCGCAATGGAACCAAAGCAGTTGAATTGGCGCAGCAGGCGAACGTCCTTTCCAGAGGAACGAATCCGGTGATTTTGGGAACACTAGCCGCTGCGAACGCCGAGGCGGGACACTTTCCCGAAGCGGTTGCGACTGCCCGGCAGGCCCGGCAATTGGCCGCGATTCAAAACAACGCCGCCACCGCCGCGCTGGTCGCTGCGCTTCAAGTGCAACTCGAATCATATCAAGCTGGTTCTCCCTTTCGTGACCCGAACCTGAAAGTTGTTTCCGACCACCCCAACCAGCCATGACCGGGCGATTGCCCCGGCCGCCGATTAAGTCCCGCCGAGGATTTAAGATTGTAATCAGGGCAAATCCGCTTGGCAGTCGGGAAGGGTTCTGTTTAATTGGCCGCGTCGAATGACCAGAGCGCCCGCCTGCGTGGCCGTAGCCAGTGCTGCGCGCACGCGAATCAAAAACAACCCCGATGCGCGGGAATCAGCGGCGATTGGCATCCCGGCGCGGCGAAGGCCCGCCCCCTTCCTGCTCGTTCTGTTGGTCGTGCTTTTTCCTCTCACCTCTTGGGCACAGCCGGAAGGGAACTGGCTCATGGAAGGACTGAACCAGATCATCCCCGGCTCGCCGGAAGGAAGTTTCATCTACCACTTCGCAACGAGCAACGCGATCGGCACGAACGTCTTCATCCAATACAACAATGCCACGCTCATGGCGGACAGTGCGACGGTAAACTGGGCGACGGGCGAAGTGGTGGCGGATGGTCACGTGCGCATCGGGTCGGGAGGTATGACCTGGGTAGGGGATCACATCACCTACAATTTCAACACACACCGGATGGAAAGCGAGGAATACCGCACCGGCAAGCCGCCGGCGTTCGTTGCCGGCAGTGAGTTGACGGGAATCATTGATTCGACCAAGGGCGCCACGAACGAGGCCACGGCCCGCCATGCATTTGTTACGACCGATGACGTGAGCGACCCGGCCGTCTACGTTCGTGCCAGCCGCATCAAGATCGTTCCCGGCCAATACGTGGAGATGTGGAATGCGGTTCTGTACATGGACGGTGTGCCGACATTTTATTTTCCGTATTACCGGCGCAACCTGGGGGAGCGCGTCAACAGTTTCAACGTTACCCCCGGCTACCGCACCGCTTACGGGCCGTATTTATTGGGAACTTACAACTGGTTTCTCAACAATACGGCCGACGGCACGCTGCGAATGGATTACTACGGACAACGGGGGCCCGGGACCGGACTGGATGTGAACCCGCATCTGGGCCGCTGGGGCGAGGCCAATCTGATGTATTACTACGTTCACGACCGGAACCCGGACACGAGCACCAATGACCTCCCGGTAAATGGGCCCATTTCGGAAAATCGGCAGCAATTCTACTTCGGCTATAAGGCCACGCCGTTCACCAATTTCAACGCCAAGGCGATGGTCAATTACCAGAGCGACCCGCTGGTCGAGCACGATTTTTCCGAAGGTAATTATTCGGCCAACCCGCAGCCGAACACGTTCGTGGAGCTCAACAAATACTGGAACAACTGGAGCCTCGCCGCCTTGACCACGCCCCGCATCAACGACTTCTTTGACCAGGTCGAACGCCTGCCGGAGGTGCAGCTGACCAGCTATCGCCAGCCCATTCTGGCCACGCCGGTTTATTATCAGAGCGTCAGTTCCGCCGGTTATTATGACAAATATTTTGCCAACACGAACAACCCGGTGATCCCTCCCAGTTATGCCGCCGCCCGCGCCGACACCTACCAGAAATTATTGCTGCCCTGGACTTTTTTCAATTGGCTGAATGTCACGCCCTACGCCGGCGGGCGGTTTACCTATTACAGCGACGGGAGCGGCCCCGCCGGGACAAACGCCGAAACCACCCGCACGATTTTCGATACCGGGATCGAAGCTTCCTTCAAACTCTCGCGGCTTTGGTCGGGGGTGAGCAATTCGGCTCTGGAGATTGACGGCCTGCGCCACATCATCGTTCCGTCGGCAAATTATGTTTATGTGAAGGATCCGAGCACGCCATCGACGCAGCTGCCGCAATTCGATTCCCTGACGCCCAGCCTCCTCCTCCTGCCCGTCCAGTTTCCCGACTACAACGACATCGACGCCATCGAAGGCCAGAACCTCATCCGGTTCGGGCTGCGCAACACGCTTCAAACCATGCGTAACGGCCAGATTGACGCCTTGTTCGACTGGAATCTGACGCTCGACTGGAATCTCGAACCCAACTCGCAGACGAATTCCATTTTCCTGCAGCCACAAAAAACCTTCAGCGACATTTATTCCGACCTGTTATTCAAACCGCGCACGTGGATTACCTTCGAATCCCAATTGCGTTACGACATCAACGACGGCGTTTTGAACATGACTTTTGATCAGATCGCGTTTACGCCGAATGACCGCTGGAGCTGGGGCATCGGCTACTTCTACCTGAACAGCTCATTTCTGGGCACCGGCGAAAATTTCATCACCAGCACCTTTTTTTACCGTGTGAATGACAACTGGGGTCTGCGCGCTACGCAGAATTTCGATGCCTCCAGTGGCACGTTGCAGGACCAGTTTTACAGCCTCTATCGTGATTTTCGAAGCTGGACGGGCGCGCTGACTTTCCGGATTGAGAACAACAGCAACGGTCCGAAGGATTACACCGTCGCCTTCACCTGGTCGCTCAAAGCCAATCCGAAATATCATCCCGGCGACGACACGGTTGCGCCTTATCACCTCGTCGGTTTTTGAAAAATGACTACAGGATGCACGGACAGGTGGACCCGTTCAAGGAGTTCGCTGCCTTGCCGCGGCGAAGCGCTAGCGGACGTGGCCAGTGCCACCGAAGTCCGGAAAGCCCTCCGGCCACCACATTGAAACTCTGGTTGGGGTAAATAGAATGCGGCAAGCAGCTCATACCACCTGTTCGACACGAGTCGGTATCAGTCACGGATTCGCAGCCGTTGCCGACGGAGAGATTTTAAAGGGCAATCGTAACCGGATGTCATCCGAGGCCGCGCCGATTAACAGTTCGTAATCGCCACGTTCGACGGTGTATTGTTGATGCGCGGTATCCCAATATCGGAATCGGTCGGCGGGAATGTCCAATGCCACCCGGGCAATCCCGTCCTCAGGCAGGTGAATTCGGACGAAACCGCAAAGCGCAAGTTTCGGTTGGGACACCGCTGAATGTTTGTGTCGGAAATAAACCTGCACCACCTCGTCGCCTTCGCGCCCGCCGGTATTTTTCAAGTTGAAGGCGAGCTTCAGAGTCTCACTCGCTGCGACTTTGTAGGAGTTGAGTCGGGCGGCGCTATACTGGAATCGCGTGTAACTCAGGCCATGACCGAAGGCAAAAAGCGGTTGACCGTTGAAATACCGGTAGGTGCGGTTGGCCATGGAATAATCATCAAACGCCGGCAGGTCACTTGTGCTACGGTAAAAGGTGACCGGCAACCGTCCGGCGGGATTCACGTCGCCGAAAAGCACCTCACCCACCGCCTGCCCGCCAGCTTGGCCAGGATACCACGCCTGCAAAATGGCCGGGAGTTTTTTCGCCTCCCACGGCATGGCCATGGCACTGCCGCTGCAGTCCACAAACACGACGGGCTTGCCGGTCCTGTAAAGCGCCTTGAGCAAATCGGTTTGCACGGACGGCAATTCGATCTGCGTCCGGTCGCCACCGCTGAAACCCACGAAGCCGTTGGCCCGCGTCATTTCCTCGCCTTCCAGCTGGGCGCTGATGCCGCCGACATAAATGACCACGTCCGCCGACTTTGCGGCGTTCACTGCGTCGGCCGTCATGGCGGCATCAGGTAGGTTCGCATCGTCCTTGAGCAACGCCAGCGGGCAACCGGGCTCGTAAACGACGTCTATCCCCCCGCCCGCCACGTTCCGGATGCCGTTCAGGATGGTCACTGGACTTGACGGCGTGCCGTTATAATTGCCGAGCAGCATCGGGATGGAATCCGCGTTCGGGCCGATGACAGCGATGCGTTTAATTTTGGCGCGGTCAAGCGGCAACAGACCGTCGTTCTTCAAAAGCACCATCGACTCGCGGGCGACCTGTAGCGCGAGCGCCTGGTGCCCGGGACTGTTGTTTTCGGTAAAGAGAATTTGCGAATAAGGCACACTGGCGGGAGGATCGAAGAGGCCGAGGCGGAACCGGATATTCAGCAGGTACCGGAGCGCCCCGTCAATTTCCTGCTCGGAAATCAACCCTTTCTCGACCGCGAGCACCAGGGCGTTGTAATCGGTGCCGCAACAAAGATCGTCTCCGGCTTTCACGGCGACGGCGGCGGCCTCGGCCGGGGTCTCGACGAACTTATGATTGGCCCAGATGTCATAAATGGCGCCGCAATCCGACGTCACATAGCCATCAAACCCCCATTGTTTGCGCAACAAATCCGTCAGCAAATACGGGTTGGCGCAGGCCGGCTCGCCATCCACGCTGTTATAAGCGCCCATTACCCCGCCGACGTGGCCCTCGCGCACGGCGGCCTCGAATTGCGGCAGGTAGGTTTCGTGCAGATCACGGTCCGGCGGATCGACGTTAAAGCGATGGCGCTCCGGTTCCGGGCCGCTGTGGACCGCGTAATGTTTGGCGCACGCTACCGCTTCCAGATATTTGGGGTCGTCCCCCTGCAATCCGCGGATAAACGCGACGCCCAGACGCGCCGTTAGAAACGGATCCTCGCCGTAAGTTTCCTGGCCCCGGCCCCAGCGCGGGTCGCGGAAGATGTTGATGTTGGGCGTCCAGAACGTGAGCCCGAAGTACTGCGCGCAATTGCCGCCGTGGGTCAGGACGTATTCATTGTGCTTGGCCCGCGCTTCGACGGCAATGACGTTTGCCTCCTGATGAATCAACCGCGTGTCCCAGGTGGCGGCCATCCCGATGGCTTGAGGGAAAACCGTGGCCACCCCGGCGCGGGCAACGCCGTGCAGGCATTCGTTCCAGTAATTGTAGGCGGGAACGCCCAGACGCGGAATGGCCGGCGCGCCATGGCGCAATTGCTGCACTTTTTCCGCCAGCGACATGCGGCGGATGAGATCGTTCACCCGTGTGCTCAAGGGCAAGGAGGCATCCTTCCAATACAACGGCCCCTCCACGTGGGGCGGCAGCAATGCGCTGATGCCGTTGACTTCCAGCAAATCGGCCGAACGCATGGAGACCAGGGGTGTGCCGGCGGCGTCTTCCAGTTCAAACGTGTTCAACTCGGCACCATTGGTTTGGCCGATAAAATCGAAGGTGAGCGACCCGATCGTGTCGCTGGTTTGGTCCACCCGGCCGGTAACGAAATAAGCCCTGGCCGGGCCGCCGGCAGCGACCAGGAGGTCCAGGTTACTGGCCAGGGTTTGTTGGCCGCAAGTGATGTCATACACGCGCTGGCCGGCATTGGTATAAACGGTTTCCACCATGCCCAGCTGGACGATATAGCTGCCCGGCGGCAGGTTGGAAACCGTGACCGTAAAGTGCGGGCCGGAGATGGACTCACGGAAGGCCTCCGCCATGCCGGGCGGCGCGCCGTCAATCGTC
>Ga0335078_10015595_pt1 | contig 11281 bp, 8 predicted proteins | sample Lox_Sample_32_FD_206711 | JGI IMG/M metagenome (GOLD analysis project Ga0335078, IMG submission 206711) | Soil microbial communities from Loxahatchee National Wildlife Refuge, Florida, United States - Lox_Sample_3.2 | ecosystem: Environmental > Terrestrial > Soil > Wetlands | place: USA: Florida...
CATCGGGCGGCGCGAGACGCTCACTTCCGCGGCGTTCTCGCGCTTCGCCCATGCACCGGCCCCGGCCCGGCGAGCCCATCGCAAGTCCGCACTCCCCGCTCTTGGCGGCCGCTCATGGCGCCCTGGTCGCGCGGGCGCCCACACCAAAGGAGGAGAATCGTGGCAATTTTCCGGCGCTTTCATCTCGCCATCATCGTTCTTGTTTTCTCGACCTCAGCTATGCTCGCTGCCGGCGGGCCGCCGATCGCTTTGAACGTCGACGCGAGCGATGTCGCTCTGAAGATCATCCGCGTCCAGGAGGAGATTGCCGTAACGCCCGGACCGATGACGCTCTATTATCCGAAATGGATTCCCGGCGAGCACGCTCCCGACGGTCCGATCAACGCCGTCACGGGGCTTGAGATGAAGGCGGGCGGCCAGACCGTGCGCTGGAGTCGTGACCTGTTGGACGGCTACACTTTGCACGTTGACATTCCGGAGGGGGCCAACAGCCTCGATGTCTCGTTCCAATACCTGGAGCCGACTGGCGGCGGCGGACCGTTCACCTCCGGCGGTTCGGCAACCGACAAGATGGCCGTGATCGAATGGAATCAGGAGACCTTTTATCCGGCCGGTGCTCCGTCAAGCCGGATCATGTTCAGACCGAGCCTCCGGTTGCCGGAGGGATGGAAATACGGAACGCCGCTGCCGGTCGACCACGAGTCCGGCAGCGAGGTTGATTTCAAGCCGGTGGACCTCGAACGCCTTGTGGACTCGCCGGTGATCATGGGCGAGTACTTCAACAATGTAGACGTGACGCCGCCGGGCGAGCCGATCCATCACGAGCTCGACCTGGCCGGCGACAGCGCCGCCTCCGTGGATATAAGTCCGGAGATGCGCCAACACTACGTGAACCTAGTGGCGGAGACGGGAAAGCTCTTCGGCGCGCGGCATTATCGCGACTATCACTTCCTGTTGAGCTTAAGTAATCACGTGGCGCACTTCGGTCTCGAGCACCACGAGTCCGACGACAGCCGGGTTGGTGAAGATGGACTCAGCTCCGGCGCGGCCGGTGCGGCCAGCCTCCTGCCGCATGAATTTGTCCACTCCTGGAATGGGAAGTTCCGCCGGCCGGCCGATCTCACCACCCCCGACTACGAGCAACCGATGAAGACGGACCTGCTCTGGGTCTACGAAGGACTGACCGATTACCTGGGTCCGATGTTGACAGCGCGCAGCGGTCTCTGGACGCCGGACCAGTATCGTAACCACATCGCGAGCATCGCGGCGGCCCTGGGTCCCGGACGTCCGGGCCGCACGTGGCGCGATCTGCAGGACACGACTCTGCAGCCGCTCATCAGCGGCGGCCCCGGCGGATTCGGAGGCGGCTGGTTCAATTGGAAGCGCGGTGTCGATTACTACGACGAAGGGGACCTGGTGTGGTTGTGGGTGGACACGCAGATTCGCAATCTCACCAACAACCAGAGATCGATCGATGATTTCTGCCATGTCTTCCACGGCGGGCCAAACAACGGTCCCGAGGTGAAGACCTACACCTTTGACGACATCGTTGCCACGCTGAATCAGGTGGCACCGTATGACTGGGCGAAGTTTTTCCATGACCGCCTAACCTCGCTTTCGCCGGAGGCGCCGGTGGGAGGCATCGAAGAGTCGGGCTGGAGGGTTGACTATACGGACCAGGAGACGCGCGGCGGGCGTGGCGGCGGCGGCTTTCGCGGCAATTTCACCAACGCCATCTATTCCGTCGGACTCAGCATCGGCCCCGACGGACGTGTGTCCGACTGCATCTGGGATAGTCCGGCTTTCAAGGCCGGCGTGATTCCGGGCATGACGGTGTTGGCGGTGAACGGACGAAAATTCACACCCGAGATCTTCAACCAGGCCTTGATCGCCACCAAGGCCGGCAGCGAACCCATTGAGCTGATCGTGGAGAGTGACGATTACTTCAAGACCGTCCGCATCGATTATCATGGCGGCCCGCGTTATCCTCGCTTGGTCCGCATCGAAGGAAAGCCGGACCTGCTGAGTGAGATCATCAAGGCCCATGCGCCGCAGGCCGGGAGATCGTCGGCCGCCGGCGATCACGATGGGCAGTAGGGTGGGAGGCGCGGCGGGCGCGGCAGGAGACTACGATGCGTTATCGATTGCTAGGCAACACGGGCCTGAAGGTTTCGGAGATCTGTCTTGGCGCCATGACGTTCGGCAGTGAGGCTGGACCGCGGACCGTGCCGGGCGCCGGCGAAGCCGAGTCGCTCGACGTGATCGCCCGGTTTCTGGATCAGGGCGGCAACTTCATGGACACCGCCGACGGATATGCCGACGGGCGCTCGGAGGAAATCCTCGGCAAGGCTCTGCGCGGGCGGCGTGACAGCGTGGTGCTGGCAACCAAGGCATTCTTCCCCACGGACAAAGGCCCGAATGACAAGGGCCTCACGCGCAAGCACATTTTTCAGGCGGCAGAGGCGAGCCTGCGGCGCCTGGCCAGCGACTATATCGATCTTTACCAGGTTCACTGCTTCGATTCGCACACGCCGCTCGAAGAAACGCTCGCGGCGCTCGATGATCTCGTGCGCCAGGGCAAAGTACGATACCTGGGCTGCTCGAACTTCAGCGGCTGGCAACTCGCGAAGGCGCTCGGTATTTCCGCGCGCCGGGGTTTCGAGCGCTTCGAGTGCCTGCAGCCACAATACAGTCTCGTGGTGCGCTCGGCGGACCGCGAACTGATGCCGCTGTGCCGGTCGGAAAAAGTCGGCGTGATCGCGTGGAGTCCGCTGGCGGGCGGATTTCTTACGGGCAAGTACAAAGCCGGAGAGCCGGAGCCGCCGGCCTCGCGTCTCGCCGATTCCGATCCCGGGTCGCGCGGCTGGGTCGAGCGTTTCCTCACGCCGCACAACTTCGGCATTCTGAGCATGCTGGAAGCGGCGGCGCGGTCGCTCGGGAAATCACTCGCGCAGACGGCTCTCGGCTGGACCCTCGGCGTGCCGGGCATGACGTCGGTGATCATCGGCGCGCGCAATCTTCGCCAGCTTGAGGAAAACTTGGGCGCGGGCGGCTGGGATTTTCCGCGCGAACTCTGGCAGAAGCTCGACGAGGCGAGCGCGCTGCCGCTCGAATATCCGCAGGACTTCCAAAGCTGGATCGAGCCGCTGCTCCATGGGGACGTGTGAGTCAGTACGTCAGTTTGTCAGTTCGTCAGTACGTCAAGACGCCGACAAAACGGGGCCGTGACAAGTGATATCTGGAAGAACTGACATACTGACAAACTGACACACTGAGATACTGAGATGCCGACATTCGACCGGGTCGTTCTGGTTGTTCTCGACAGTCTCGGAATCGGCGCGCAGCCGGACGCCGCCAACTGGGGCGATGCGGGACGCGACACGCTTGGGCATATCGCCGAACGCCGCCGTCTTCGCATCCCGAACTTCGCGCGGCTGGGCCTCGCCAATATCCGTCCGCTCGCCGGTGTGGAGCCGGTCGCGCATCCTGACGGCTCCTACGGCAAGGCCACGCTTCTCTCGCCCGGCAAAGACACCACGGCCGGGCACTGGGAGATGGCGGGCATCATCCTCGATCGGCCCTTCCCCACCTACCCTCACGGATTCCCACGCGATTTGCTGGACCACTTCGAACAGGCGATCGGACGCGGCACGCTTGGCAATTTTCCCGCCTCGGGAACGGAAATCATCCGGCAGCTCGGGGAAGAGCACCTGAGGACCGGCCGGCCGATTGTGTACACCTCGGCCGACAGCGTCTTTCAGGTCGCCGCCCACGAGGACGTGATTCCGGTCGATGAGCTTTATCGCATTTGCCGCATCGCCCGCGAGATGCTGCAGGGCGAGAATCGCGTGGGACGCGTGATCGCGCGGCCGTTCACCGGGACGCCGGGCTCTTTCCGCAGAACGGAGCGCCGCCACGATTATGCCGTTGAGCCGCCGCGCCCGATGCTTCTCGATCTGCTCGCCGAAGCGGGGCTTGAAGTCACCGGCGTCGGCAAGATTCCCGACATCTTCCGGAATCGCGGAATCTCGCGCGCGCTGCCGGGGCGCAACAATCAGGAAGGCCTGGAGAGCACAATGTCGGCACTTGACGACGCCAAGGCCGGGCTCGTCTTTACGAACCTGGTGGACTTCGACATGCTCTACGGCCATCGCCTCGACATTGAAGGTTACGGCCGCGCCATCGAAGCCGTGGACGCCCAACTGCCGCGGCTCCTCGCGCGCCTCGCCGCCGGCGATCTGCTGATCCTCACCGCCGACCATGGGTGCGACCCGCTGGGACCTTCCACCGACCACTCGCGCGAATACGTCCCCGTGCTGGCCACAGGACCTCGCGCGGCGCACGGCGTGAACCTGGGCACGCGCCGGTCGCTGGCGGACATCGGGGCCACCATTGCGGAGAATTTCGAAATTCGGCTTGCGACTGGAGAGAGCTTTCTGCGGTCGATCTCTCAGTAGGTTAGTGTGTCAGTACGTCGGTCTCGGTCCTGACTCGCGTACCTACATACGAAGGGTTTGTAGGGCCGGGGCTACAGTCTAGCTCAGGCTCACCGCCCTCCCGCGGCGGGCGCGGCGGCGGACTGGTCGCCCTTGGGGGCGTAATACCCGGGACGCGTGCGCACCACCAGCTTGCGGCGCGTGCCGTGGGCGAACGCCTCCACGTGCACGGCGCGGAAAGTGCCGTCAAAGGCCTTGTTGGTAGGGTAGTAGGCGAGGGTGTACTGATTGCGGATGTCGTGCGCGATCTCATGGCAGGTGGCATTCACCTCGTCGAGCGACCGCGGAAAATAGGATTCGCCGCCGGTGGCTTTGGCCAGCAGTTCCAAGTCCTTCCGCGCCTTCCTGTCGTCGTGACTGAGGTGGGCGAACAGCTTGCTCTGGGTATCCTCTTCCCCGAGAAGCCCGATGGTATAGACCATCACGTTCGACTCCTGCGAGTAACGCAGCAGCTCGTCGAGCGTATAGCGGCTTTCGTTGTCGACGCCGTCGGTGATCACGAGCAGGACCTTCTTGTCGCGATTCCCCAGGCGCAGGTGGTCGAGCGAGGTGTAGACCGCGTCGTAGAGCGCTGTGCCACCGCGCGAATCGATTTTGTCCAGGGCACCGCGCAGGTCCCCCATGTTGGAAGCGAAGTCGCCCGGAGTGTCGATATAGGCTGTGTCGTTGAAATTCACCACGAACACCTGGTCCTGCGGGTTCGAGGTCTCCACGAAGGCCAGCGACGAGGCATTCACGGCCGGGCGCTTCTCTTTCATGCTGCCGCTGTCATCGATCACAATACCCACGCTGACGGGAATGTCGGCGTGCTTGAACACCTGGATGTTCTGGAGCACCGAGTTTTCGTAGACCTTGAAATCGGACGCGGTAAGATCGTTCACCAAGTGGCCTTTGGTGTCCACCACCGTGGCCGGCAGCACCACCAGGTTCACCTTGGCCTGGATGACGAATCCTCCGCCCTCGTCCTTCTGGACCGGCGGCTGGCCGCTGGTTGAGGCCGGCGGCTGATTCTGCGGTTGCGGTGGATTCGGTTTGGCGGGCGCCGCTTGGGCGGCGGCCGGCCGCACCGCTCCCAGCGTGGCCGCGAGCAGGCAGGCGGCAAGAGCAATCCAGCGCACGGGAATCACGCTCCCGGCGGGAAAACAGCGGAGAATACTCGAGTGGGAGCGTCGGTTACTGCGTTGGGGCATAATATCCCGTGCGGTTGTAGACCTGAAGCGGCGGAAGTCCGCGGGGCGGATCCAACTTCACCCGAATGCGGCGCCAGCGGCCGTCTCGCACCATGTTCGACGGCTTATAGCCGATCACGTACTCGTTGCGCAGCTCGATCGAGATCTTCTCGGCGATGTCCGGCAACTCGCTCGCATCCTCCACGCTGAACATCCGTCCTCCCGAAACCTCGGAAAGATCAGAGAGCAGCCCGGGGCCCGCCGCCTCTTCCGGAGTCCGATTGCGGGACGCCAGCGGCTCCAGCACGGCGACCGAGTAAATCTGGACGTCGGACTCTCTCACGGCGCGCTTCACCTCGTTCTCGGTGTAACGGCTGTGATTGTCGCCGCCGTCGGAGATCACCAGCAGCGCCTTGCGGCTGGAGTGGGCTTTCTTCATCTGGTTCAAACCCAGGTAAAGGGCGTCCAGCAAGGCTGTTTTGCCGCCCGACTTCACAAACAGCAGGCGGTCCTGCAGTTTGTCGAATTTCGACGTGAACGCCGAAATCAGGTCCGGCCTTTCATTGAAATCAATGAGCATGAACTCATCTTCAGGGTTCGATGTCTTGAAGAACTGTAAGGCTGCCTCCTTCGACTTCTCGATCTTGTCGGCCATCGAGCCGCTGGAGTCGAAAATCATGCCTACCGAAATCGGCGAATCCTCGGTGGAAAAGGTCAGAATCTTCTGCGAGACCTTCTCGTCAAAGATCTCAAAATTGTCCTTATCCAGCCCGGTGACGATGCGGTCATAGGGATCGGTCACGGTCACGCCGATCACCACCATATCGACATTGACCATGATGGGACGCGTGTGGATGTTGGGCTGGCGGACATTGATTTCCGCGGGCGGCGAGGACTTCTCCGAATCGTTCGACGGCGACGCAGCGGAAGGATCGGCCTTAGCCGGTACCGACGTTTCGGCCGCGCCGGGCGCGGTGCCGGGCGCGACACTCGGAGCGGGATTCTGCGGCGCGGGATTCTGCGCTTCCTGCGGCGAGGCGCTCAAAGCCGGTCGGCCGAACCAAACCAGAAAACCCAGCACGGCCGTAATCGCACAGAGCTTCGCCCCGACGCGGAACTCCGGCGCCAAATAGAACCCCCCGCGCTTGCGTTTGCGTGCCAAGCCGCAGCCTTTCCCCCGGAGAATCCCAAAGCTGCCTCTGCAGTCCGAGTTTTTCCCGGCGACCACCGGAGGAAACCGAACGCTCCGCCCGTACCTAATATACCACATCAAAGAAGCTCGATTCAGCCATCGGGAAGTGGCAAGGGGCGAGGGTGAGAGACGAGAAAAGTGACAGGCATCCCTCCCAGTAATACCGCCGCCCCGCGAGATTGCCCCAACAGCCAAACACCCGATTCGCCAAGTCCTATGACGCCAGTAACCGGTGATGAGTCACCGCCTTCCGGCGTCGGATATAATAACCCGGCCCACAGGAGGACCGGATTCAATGAATGCGGCCGTACTCCGCACGCTCGGCGCAACGCCCCGTTGCGAGCCGCTTCCCGGGCCCGCCGCGGGCGACGGGTGGTGGTCGAGATATCGGGCATCGGTCCATGGGATGATCGGATCCATTGTGCCATTGAGTCACTGAATCAATGAGCCGATAACGCAATCGGCTCAATTGCCACTAACCCTAGCCCCTAGTCCCTAACCCTGGCCCCTGGCCACTTGCTTGTCGGCCCGACCGGCCTGTCTGTTACTCTTGGATTCGCTATGCAGACCATTTACGTAGTGGCCACGGGCGGCACGATCGAAAAGGTCTATCACGAACCGACGGGTTCGATCGCCAACATCGACAGCAAAATCGAGCGGTATTTCAAGCTGCTGCGCCTGCCCGATCTCAAAGTGGAAATCACGCACCTGATGAACAAAGACAGCCTGGAGATGAGCGACGCCGATCGCCAGGTGGTGCTGGAGGTGGTCCGCCACAAGCTGCAGCGGCCCGCCCCCGTGGTGATCACCCACGGAACCGACACCATGGTCGAGACGGGCCTGCTGCTCCAGCGGAGCCTCGACGAGCTCGAGGTCCCCGTTATTCTGACCGGGGCCATGACGCCGCTTGGCTTCGAGGGCAGCGACGGGCTGCAAAACATGACCGAGAGCCTGCTGGCCGCCCGGCTGCTCCCGCCAGGCGTCTATCTGGTGATGCACAACCAAGTGTTCCCCATCGATCGCGTCCGTAAGGATAAAGAGAACGCCCGGTTCGTAGCGGTCGATCCGAGCGCGGTCTGGCATTAGTCGAAACTCGAAAATCGAAAACTCGGGTTTCGATCTTCGGTTTTCGAGTTTTGGGGCCTTGTTTTCGAAGGCTGACCTGAATGACGCCCGGGAACTTCCGCCAGCGACCGAAGCAGCGGCAGCCCGCGCCACGGGCGGGCTGGAGCAGGCGGCAAGCCGAGCGAACCGGCTTCCGCATCAGATGCACATCATGGACATCGCCGCTTATTTCGATCGCATTCGCTACACAGGACCGGTTGCGCCGCGCACCATGACCTTGCGCGCGCTGCATCGCCATCATATGCTGGCGGTTCCCTTCGAGAACCTTGACATCGGGTTGGGACGGGAGATCGTCCTCGATCCCGACCGGTTCGTTAAGAAGATTGTCCAACATCGCCGAGGAGGCTTTTGCTACGAACTGAACGGCGCCTTCGCATTTCTGCTGATGGGTTTGGGATTCAGCGTCAAACTGCTCTCGGTTCGTGTCGCCGATCGCAAGGGCGCTCTCAGCCACGAGTTCGATCACCTGGCGCTCTACGTGGACGCCGGCGCAGCGCGATCGCAAGAGGCCTGCCGCATGCCGGGCCTCGTTCCGCGGGGATGGCTGGTGGACGTGGGCTTCGGCGACAACTTTCTGGAGCCGCTACGGTTTGCGAACGGCCTCGAACAGCAGGACGCCGCCGGGCGATTCCGGCTGGTTCACGAGCGCGAGCGCTGGCGACTCGAGCGGCGCGACGATGCGGGCGAATGGCGCGTTCAGTACGACTTCCGGCTCAAGCCGCGCCGGCTTTCCGAGTTTGCCGGCATGTGCCGGTATCATCAAACGTCGCGCGATTCGCATTTCACCCGAAACCGCATCTGCTCCCTGGCGACTCCGAACGGACGCATTACGGTCTCCGGCATGCGCCTGATCGTCCGGGCGAATGGCGCGCGCCAGGAACAGGTCCTCACCACCCAGGCGGAGTTGCACCGTGCGCTTCACCAGCACTTCGGCATCGTGCTCGACCCTCCATCAGGCGAGAGCGTCCGGGGGAAGCACTCTGCCGGAAGACGGGGTCGTGCTCAGGCGGACTCCTTTGGCCAGGCGCCGGCGCCGTTCCGCCCCCAAGGCGCGGGCACGGCAGGAGGATCGGGCATGCCAGGGGGTTGGCCTCCCCCCATCCGGCTAAGACGCTCCGGGGTACCTGATGCGGCGAAGCGCCTGGCGTCAGACTAGTGAGCTTGTAGCGGGATTCGTTTCAGCGGCAGTCGCGAACCGGTTGTCGGGGCGTCCGGCGTTGAGGCAGCCGCCGCCGCACGGCACCCGAGGCCCGATCTAGTGCAGGCCCACCTGGCCGCGCACGGACTCGATGAGCCTGCCCGAGTCGTAGCCCACGCCGTCCTTGAAGACGATCTCCACCTTCTCGATGTCGTTGATATCGGCGGCGGGATTGCCGTGAATCACGGCGAGGTCGGCGGATTTGCCGGGCGCGATGCTCCCGATGGTGTCGAGTTCGCCGAGGAACTGCGCGCCGTTGGCCGTAGCAACATGAATAGCCTCGACCGGCGTCAAGCCCGCCTCGACCAGCAACTCGACCTCGCGTTGATCTCCGAAGCCGGGAACTACGCCGCCGTAGCCGGTGGGATCGAGGCCGGCCAGCAGGAGCCCGCCTTCCTTGGCGAAATCGTGCTCAAACTGCATTTCCTTCTTTAAGAGCACCGCCGAAGGCGAGGTGGCAGCGTCAAAGCCGCTCAGTCGCGCGCGCGTGAGAAGATAATCGGAGCGCAATTCAGGCGCAAGCGAATCGAGGACGCGCTCTTCGAGCGGCGGACGCGGACCCACAAAGGTCTCGAAGACCGGCAGCGTCGACGTCAGCGCGACGTGATGCGCTACCAGGTCGCGGATGGTGTCCTGCACAGGCTGGCTCTCCACATCGAGACCCGCAAGCGTCTTGGAAGTCACGGAGGACGGCGGACACACGTCAGGCGCTTTGCCCGGATCGAATTCAGTGTCCACTAGCAGACCGTGCTCGAGATCGTCGATCCCCAGCGCCGCGGCTTCGCGAAAGCCGATCGAGCAGAGATGGCCGGTCACCTTGATGCCGCGCAGGCGTGCCGCCGCGATCGCGGCCGAAAGCTCGGCACGCGTGATGTGCATGTAGGCCTTGAACGAGGTCGCGCCCTCGTCCGCCCAGTAGTCCACCGTCTTGCGCGCGTCGTCAGGCCCGGTCAACTCGTGCATGTTGGGCGTGTAGGCGCCGGGTCCTTCGAGATAGGGTCCGGTGACGTGAATCTTAGGCCCGGGCTCGACGCCGGAATCGATCAGCTTCTTCACGGCGAGATCGGTGTAAGGCTCGATCGAGCCCGTGGTGCGCAAGCTGGTGACGCCTCCGGCGAGATAGAGCCGCGGGCCGGAGTAGGCGAGCTCGGTATACACGGGCGGGACGCCGCGGCCGGTGCGCGGCGACGGATAGAACATGTGGTCGTGCATGCCGACCAGCCCGGGGATCACGGTATAGCCGGCCAGGTCGAGCACCATTGCGCCGGCGGGCGCAGGCGTACTCGCCGAACTTCCCACGGCTCGGATACGTCCGCCTTCCAGGATTACCGTCTGATCCTCGGCGGGCGCGGCACCGGTTCCGTCGATCACGCGCACGTGCTGGAGCGCGATCACGGGCGCGTTCACCTTCACGAAACTCTTCACCGCGTCCGACATCGGGGCCTGCGCGCAAAGATCGCTCCAGGCGATCAGCAGCGCGAATGCCAGCCGCTTCCACATGAATGTTTCCTCCCCACCCGCCATTCCGGGCTGCGCCCCGAATCGTATCATGCATCTGGACGAGACGGGTTGTAGTTTGCGACAATGAATACTTGACCCCACGCATTCAAGATCGACGTCACCGAGTGATCGCCGGATTGGTCATCCTGCTGGCGGCTCCATCGTTCGCGCTTCGAGCCGCCACTCCGCCGGTGCCCAAGCCGGCTCCTGCGACCGCCACCACCTCGACGGCGACATCACTCTATCACCTGCGGATGTTCCACACCCATACGGGCGAGCGCATCGACATCGTTTATCGCCGCGGCGATACTTACCTGCCCGACGCTGTCGCCCGCCTCGACGCCTTTCTGCGCGATCATCGCACCGGCACCGTGCCGCGCTACGATCTGCGCGTCTTCGATCTACTGACGGCAATCGAAGGCAAGCTCGGCGTGCCGGGCGCGGAAATCGACGTGATTTGCGGCTATCGCACGCCGTGGAGCAACAGCTTCCTGCGCGAGCATTCGGCAGGCGTCGCCCTCCACAGCCTGCATATGGAAGCCGAGGCGATCGACATCCGCATTCCGGGCGTCAGTATCGCGCGGCTGCGCGACGCGGCCCT
>Ga0335078_10015596_pt1 | contig 11281 bp, 8 predicted proteins | sample Lox_Sample_32_FD_206711 | JGI IMG/M metagenome (GOLD analysis project Ga0335078, IMG submission 206711) | Soil microbial communities from Loxahatchee National Wildlife Refuge, Florida, United States - Lox_Sample_3.2 | ecosystem: Environmental > Terrestrial > Soil > Wetlands | place: USA: Florida...
GCGCCCCGGACAGCGTCGTGGCCGGGCGCACGCTGCCGCTCGCGCCGTGGACACCGGCGACGCGGGGGTGCGATCGCGAAGGCGTGGACCCCATCTGCGGCTCCTCCATCCAGCTCTTCGCCTTCGGCGCGGACGCGTTCGACGACTGGTTCGTCTCGCCGGTCTACCTGTACTCGCGCGTGCTCCACGTGTGCAGCGACGAGTGCTTCCTCGGCCAGATCCTGGGCACGCTCGCCTACCGCCTGGACGTGAGCCAGGACCGCTTCCGCTCGAGCTGCGTGCGCCTCCCCTGTTCGCCGAGCGCGGTCCCGGGGTGGAGCCTCCGGCTGTCGCCCATCCTGAACGGCAACCCCTTTCGTCTCGGCCGCTCCGCCAGCCTGGCGCCCTACACGATCGGCAGCGTCGGGGTGTCGTTCCTCGTCGGCCGCGAGCCCTCGCCGCTCCTGGCTCTCGGGGTCGGGTTGCGGCTCCACACGGGCTACTTCGACGTGTTCGCGGAGGGGCAGGATGACATGCGCACGGGCGGCCGCTACGAGAACCGCTGGCTGTTCCCGGTGGGCGTGCAGCTCGACTTCGCCAACATCTTCCGCTGAGGCGCGGCGATTGCGGCGGAACGTGCCCGGCGGCGCTTCATCTCCCCGGCACCACGCCCCCAGCGCCACATCGGCAACGCTGCGTTCCCGGCGCTACATCCCCCGGCGCGCGGGGACCAGCCCGCGGTCCTCGAGCAGCGGCCCGACGTCGGGGTCGCGGCCGTAGAACGCCCGGAACATCGCGGCCGCGTCCTCGCTGCCACCCCGCGAGAGGATCATGGCGCGGAAGCGGTCGCCGTTGGCGCGCGTCAGCCCGCCGTGCGCGATGAACCAGGCGAAGGCGTCGTCGTCCAGCACCTCGCTCCACAGGTAGGCGTAGTAGCCGGCCGCGTAACCGCCGTCCCAGATGTGGGCGAAGTAGGTGCTGCGGTAGCGCGGCGGCACGTCGGGCACGAGCACGTGGAAGCGCTGCAGGGCCGCCGTCTCGAAGGAGTCCACGTTGGCGACGGCCTCGCCAGCACGGAGCGTGTGCCACGCGAAGTCGAGCAGCGAGGCCTCGAGATACTCCATCGTATCGAAGCCCTGATTGAAGGTCCGCGCGCGCTTGATCTTCGCCACCAGCGCCGCGGGCATCGGCGCGCCGGTCCCGACGTGCCTGGCGTAGTGCGCGAACACCGCCGGGTCGAGGGCCCAGTGCTCGTTGAACTGCGATGGGAACTCCACGAAGTCGTTCGGGACGTTGGTGCCGGCGATCCGCGGGTAGGGCACGGTCGTGAGCAGCGCGTGGAGGGCGTGCCCGAACTCGTGGAACATCGTGGTGACGTCGTCGAAGGTGAGGAGGGCCGGCTGGCCGGGAGCCGGCCTGGTGAAGTTGGCCACGTTGAACACCACGGGCTTGGTGCCGAGCAGGGAGGTTCCGTCCACGAAGGTGTCCTCCCACGCACCACCCTGCTTGTCGTCGCGCTTGAAGTAGTCGCAGTACCACAGCCCCAGCGACGCGCCGTCGGCGTCGAAGACCTCGAAGACCCGGACGTCGGGCTGGTAGACGGGCAGGTCGTGGCGCTCCGTGAACGTGAGCCCGTACAGCCGGTTGGCGGCGTAGAACACGCCGTCCACCAGCACGGTGTCGAGCACGAAGTAGGGCTTGATCTGCGACTCGTCGAGATCGTACCGCGCTTTGCGCACCTGCTCCGCGTAGTACTGCCAGTCCCAGGGCGCGAGGGCGAAGCCGCCGTGCTGCGCGTCCACGAGCCTTTGCATCGCCGCCTGCTCGCCCGCCACCTTCGCGGCGGCGGGCGGGACCAGCTGGGTCAGGAGCCCGGCCGCGTTCGCGGGCGTGCGGGCCATCTCGTCGTCGAGCGCGTACGCGGCGTAGGTCGGGTAGCCGAGCAGCCGCGCCCGCTCCGCGCGCACCTCGGCCAGGCGCGTGATGTCCGCGCGGGTGTCGTCGCTGTCGCCGCGCTCGGCCCGCGTGGCGGAGGCGTCGTACAGGCGCTCGCGGACCGCCCGGTCGGCCAGCGCGACCTGGTCGGGCTGCTGCGTGGTGTTCTGGAGCGCCAGCACCCACCCGCGGTCGAGCTGGCGGTCCCGGGCCGCCTGCGCGGCGGCGGCGACCTCCGCGTCGCCGAGGCCGGCGAGCTGGGCGGAATCGGTCACGATCACCGCGCCGGTCTTGGTGGCGGCGAGCAGCCGCTTCTGGAAGTCGGCGGTGAGCTTCGCCTCCTCCAGGTTGAGGGCGCGCAGGTGCGCCTTGGCCGTGTCGTCGAGCAGGGCCCCCGCGCGCACGAAGTCCTTGTAGTAACGCTCGACGAGGAACCGCTGCGTGGAGTCGAGGCCGGCGCGCCCGTCGTACACGCGCCGGATCCGGCGGAACAGGGTGTCGTTCAGGTAGATGGCGTCGTTGTGCGCGGCGAGCCGCGGCGCCTCCTCCTCCTGCACCGCCTGCAGCGTGTCGTCGGTGCTGGCGGAGGTGATGGCGTTGAAGACCTTGGTCACGCGGCGCAGCAGCGCGCCGGAGCGCTCCATGGCCAGGATGGTGTTGTCCAGCGTGGGCGCCGCGGTGTCGTGCGCGATCGCCGCGATCTCCGCGAGCTGCCGCCGCATGCCCTCCTCGATCGCGGGCTGGTAGTCGCCGTCGCGGATCCGGTCGAAAGGCGGGGCCTGGTCGAACAGCGGGCTCGGCTGCGCGAACGGGTTGGCGGCGGTGAACGCCGGCCGCCCGCGGCCGCAGGCGGCGGCGAGGCAGGCGGCGGCGAGGGCGGCATGGCGGAGGCGGATCATGAGCGGCTCCCGATGAGCGGACCGGCGGTGCCGGGACAGGGGGACGGCGGAGCGTGCCGCGCGCCAGCAGCCTGCACAAGGCATGCCGCCGGAGGGGGAGGCTCGACAACCGGCCGCCCTCCGGGCAGGTTGAGGGCGATGCCAACGGCGGAGCCGGTCATGCGCAAGCGCGATTTCGTCCGCACCCTCGGCGCCGCGTCGCTGGCGGCGGTCTTCGGCGACGACCTGTGGGCGGTGTACCGGGCGCTGCCGCCGCGGCAGCTCGCGCAGGACGAGGCGTTCTGGGGCCGGATCCGGCGCGCCTACGTCCTCACTCCCGACTACATCAACCTCGAGAACGGCTACTACCTGATGCAGTCGCAGCCCGTGCTCGAGGCCTTCGTCCGGCACGTGCGGGAGATCAACGTCCAGGCGTCGCGCTACATGCGCACCCGTCAGTTCGACGACAAGGCCGCGGTCCGCGACCGGCTGGCCGCCATCGCGGGCGTGCCGGCGGACGAGCTGATCATCACCCGCAACACCACCGAGTCGCTCGACACGGTCATCGGCGGCTTCCCCTGGCACCCCGGCGACGAGGCGGTGATGGCGGAGCAGGACTACGGCGCCATGCTGGACATGTTCCGGCTGCAGGCGCGCCGCCAGGGGATCGTGAACCGCGTGGTCTCGCTTCCGCTCGATCCCCGCGACGACGACGAGCTGGTGCGCCTGTACGAGGGGGCGATCACGCCGCGGACCCGGCTGCTGATGGTCTGCCACCTGGTCAACGTCACCGGGCAGATCCTGCCGGTGGCGAAGATCGCCGACATGGCGCACGCGCACGGCGTGCAGGTGATGGTGGACGGCGCGCACTCGTTCGCGCACTTCGATTTCCGGGTGCCCGACCTGCACGGCGACTACTTCGCGACCTCGCTCCACAAGTGGCTCGGCGCGCCGCTCGGCGCCGGGCTGCTGCACGTGCGCAAGGAGCGCATCGCCGCGCTGTGGCCCACGTTCGCCGACCTGAGCAAGGCGGACGACGACATCCTCAAGCTGAACCACACCGGCACGCACCCGGTCCACACGGATCTCGCGATCAACGACGCGATCGACTTCCACGAGACGATCGGCATCGCGCGCAAGGAGGCGCGGCTCCGCCACCTCCAGCACTACTGGACGGACCAGGTGCGCGGCGCTCGCGGCATCGCGCTCAACACGCCGAGCGACCCTGCGCGCTCGTGCGGGATCGCGAACGTCGGCGTGGCGGGCCGCGCGCCGGCCGATCTTGCCGACGCGCTGTTCGCGCGCTACCGCATCTGGACGGTGGCGATCGACGGGGCCGGCGTGCACGGCGTGCGCGTGACGCCGCACCTGTTCACCAGTACGGAGGAGCTGGACGCGCTGGTGCGCGCGCTGCGGGAGCTGGCGGCGTGAGCGCGGAAGCCGGCGGACCGGCCCGCGCGTTGAGCAATCGCGGCGGGCAGGCGACCTTTCTCTACGTCACATCCAGGAGAGCGACATGTCGGGCCTGAAAGGGGCGGCGATCGCCGCCGCGCTGCTGCTGACCGGCACGGCGCCGGCGGCGCTGGCGCAGACCCAAACGCTGAAGCTGGCCTACGTCAACTCGGCCATCATCCTCCAGAACACGCCGGGCGGCGCGCAGGCCGAGTCCACGTATCAGCGCGGCCTGGACTCGCTGCAGCAGCAGGCCGGCGCGGTGCAGAACCAGCTGGATTCGGCGTCCAGCGAGTTCGCCCGGACGTCGCTGGTCCTGAGCCCGGCGGCGCGGCAGCGGCGCCAGCAGGAGCTGGCCCAGATGCGCGACCGCGCCCAGCAGCAGGTGCAGGACCTGCAGGCGCAGGCCACCCAGCTGCGGCAGCAGCTGATGGGCCCGATCGTCCAGCGCATCCAGGCGGTGATCGACGGGATCCGCGCCGAGTACAACTACGCGATGATCTTCGATCTCGCAGCCCAGTCGGGGGGCGTCGTCGTCTCGGCCGATCCGTCGCTCGACATCACGGCCCTCGTGATCAACCGGCTGCAGCAGGGGGCGGCGGCCGCCGCCGCGGCCCCGGCCGCCCCGGCCGACACGACGCGGCCGCCCGCCGCCCGGCCGCCGAAACCCTAGGCGGGGGCAGCCCGCGCCCTGAGACCGTGGCCCCGAGCCCGCGCGGCGGGGGCGCCGCCGCGCGGCAGGGCTTCGGTCAGGAAGATCCGGCGGGCCCCGGAGGCGCGCACGCCGCGGCGCGGCGCTCCAGCAGCTCCCGCTCGCGCGCGTTCCGCGTCAGCCCCGCCGCGCGCTCGAACTCGGCGCGGGCCTCGTCGCGCCGCCCCAGCTTCAGCAGGAAATCGCCGCGCACGCCGGGCAGCAGGTGGTAGGTGGCCAGCGCGCCCTCCGCGACCAGCCGGTCCACGATCGCCAGCCCCGCCGCGGGCCCGAACGCCATCGCGTAGGCGACGGCGCGGTTGAGCTCGACCACCGGTGAAGGCGTGAGCTGCGCCAGCGCGTCGTACAGGGCGGTGATGCGGGTCCAGTCGGTCTCCTCCGCGGTGCGCGCCCGCGCGTGGCACGCGGCGATCGCGCCCTGCAGGGCGTAGGGGCCCAGCGCGCCTCCCAACTGTTCCGCGCGCGCCAGCGCCGCGAGGCCGCGGCGGACCAGCAGGCGGTCCCAGCGGCCCCGGTCCTGGTCGAGCAGCAGGATCGGCTCGCCCTCCGCGCCCACGCGCGCGCCGAGCCGCGAGGCCTGGATCTCCATCAGCGCCACGAGCCCGTGGACCTCCGGTTCCGCCGGCGCCAGTTCCGCGAGCACGCGCCCGAGGCGCAGCGCGTCCTCGCACAGCGCGGGCCGCACCCAGTCCTCGCCGGCGGTGGCGGTATACCCCTCGTTGAACACCAGGTAGATCACCTCGAGCACCGCCGCCAGGCGCGCGGCGCGCTCGGCCGGCCGGGGCACCTCGAAGGCGACGCGCGCTTCGCGCAGCGTCCGTTTGGCGCGCACGATCCGCTGCTGGATCGTGGGCACCGGCGCGAGGAACGCCCGCGCGATCTCCTCGGTCGTGAGGCCGCCCAGGAGCCGGAGGGTGAGCGACACCCGCGCCTCGGTCGCCAGCACGGGGTGGCAGGTCATGAAGATCAACCGCAGCAGGTCGTCGCCGTAGTCGTCGTCCACCGCCGCGTCGAGCTCCTCCACCGCCGCCTCCGCGCGCGCGTCCCCCTCCACGCCGAGCTCGGCGTGCTTGCGCTCCAGCATCCGCTCGCGCCGGAACCGGTCCAGCGCGCGGTGCTTCGCCGTGGCCATGAGCCAGGCGCCCGGGTTGTCGGGGATGCCGTCGCGCGGCCACTGCTCCAGCGCCGCCACCAGCGCGTCCTGCGCCAGATCCTCCGCGACCCCCACGTCGCGAACCAGGCGGGTGAGGGCGGCGACGAGCCGCGCGGACTCGATCCGCCAGACCGCGTCGATCGCGCGATGCGCGTCGGAGTCGCTCATCCCCGTCCGCCTCAGGCCGACCGGCGCGGTTACTTCCGCCGGGCCAGCTCGGCGCGGATGCGCCCCTCGCGCGCCTCGATCTCGGCCGTCCGCGCGGCCCCGAAGTCCGCGGACTCGAAGACCTCCCGAAGCTCGAGGGTGAAGCCGCCGCCCATGGGCGCGCGCCGCATCCACTCGATCGCCTCCTCTCGGGACCTGGTCTGGATCAGCCAGAAGCCGGCGATCAGCTCCTTGGTCTCGGCGAACGGCCCGTCGGTCACCGTGACCTTGCCGCGGTCGTACGTCAGCCGCGCCCCCTTCGCGCTCGGATGCAGCCCTTCGGCGGCGAGCAGCACACCCGCCTTCGCCAGCTCCTCGTTGAACCGCGTCATCGCGTCCAGGATCTTTGCGTCGGGCAGCAGGCCCGCCTCGCTCTCCCGGGTCGCCGGCACGATCACCATGAAGCGCATCGTCGTGACTCCTTGCAGTTGGGGTCGGGCGCATTCGCGCGCCTTCATGGCCACGTCGAACGAGCGGACGCGGAATCGACAGCCCCGGCGCGGACGACCTCGCCGCGCCGGCGGCCGAGGCCGGCCGGGCGCGCCAACGCGATGTCCGGTGCGAGGTTCGACGAGTCGGATCGGCGGGTCTACCGGCGGTCGCGCCCCGCCGGCAGCGCCTTGTCGCGCGCCACGAAGCACTCGGCGAAGCCGAAGGCGGCACGGCCCGTGATCCGCACGACAACCGGGGCGGTCTCGTCGCCCGCGCGCTTGATGCCCTTGAGCGAAAAGAAGCCGAACACGGCATGCCCCAGACATTCGACGCGCACGCCCGGCGGCAGGCGGATCTGCACGTAGCCCAGGAGCGCGCGCACGTCGATTTCGGTCACGCCGGGCTCGAACGCCGCGCGGGTGAGGTCCAGCTCGACGTAGCCGAGCCGGCTCCGCACCTGCAGCTGTTGAGGCACCGGGCCGGTGAGCCGCTGCTCCTGGCCGGAGAACAGGGCCGAGATGCGCCGCACGTCGCCCGCCACGGCCGGGACCCCGGGCTGCCCGGCGTCGGCAAGCGGCACCGGCAGGTCGGCCGTGACGGCCGCGAGCTGGGCGGCGGACCCGGCGTGGTAGACGCGCTCGAGCCGCGCCTCGAGGTCCTCGGAGGTGATCCGATCGTCGGCGTAGAGGCGGGTGAGCACCGCCACCACCCGCTCGCGGGCGTCGGGGTCGGGCGGCCGCACGGGCAGCCGGTCGTCGGGCAGACGCGCGTCGGTCATGGCTGGACGCCCGGAACATCACCGGGCCCGGGCGGAAGCGCCAGGGCGGGCACGCACCCCGCACGACGCTGGGCGGGCGCGCCGAACCGGCCGTCGCGCCCGCGCCGCTCGGCTTGGCAGCCCCGGGTTCCGGGGGCATCTTTCCGTGCCCTCAACGGACGGACACCCTGGACGAGATGCGGCAACGACTCGAGGGCGGCCTGGGCGGCCGCTACGCCCTGGAACGGGAGCTGGGGCAGGGCGGCATGGCCGTGGTGTTCCTCGCCCGGGACCTTCGCCACGAGCGCGCCGTCGCCTTGAAAGTCCTGCGCCCCGAGATCGCCGCCGAGGTCGGCGCCGAGCGCTTCCTGCGGGAGATCAAGCTGGCCGCCGGGCTGACCCATCCCCACATCCTCCCCGTCTACGACTCCGGCGCAGCCGAGGGGCTGCTGTTCTATGTGATGCCCAACATGGAGGGCCGCTCGCTGCGCGAGCGGCTCGACCGCGAGAAGCAGCTGCCGCTCGACGAGGCGCTGAGGATCGCGCGCGAGGTCGCGTCGGCGCTCGATTACGCGCACCGCCACCACGTGGTGCACCGGGACATCAAGCCCGAGAACATCCTGCTGCACGAAGGGGCGGCGATGGTCGCCGACTTCGGGATCGGCAAGGCGCTGAGCACCGGGGGCTCGCTGACGCAGACCGGGATGGCGGTGGGGACGCCGGCGTACATGAGTCCGGAGCAGGCCGGCGGCGAGTCCACGATCGACGGCCGCAGCGACCTCTACAGCCTGGGATGCGTGGTGTACGAGATGCTCGCCGGCGAGCCCCCGTTCACCGGTCCGACGGCGCAGGCCGTCATCGCGAAGCGGTTCGTGGCGCCCATCCCGAGGGTGCGGGCGACCCGGGACATTCCGGAGGCGGTGGACGAAGCGGTCACCCGCGCGCTCGCCCGCACACCGGTGGACCGGTATCCGACGGCGGCCGAGTTCGCCGAGGCGCTGCGCCAGCTGTCGCAGGAGGGCGGGACCCGTCCGCAGCGCACGCCGCCGGAGGCGCAGCGCGGAGCACCGGCGCCCAAGGCCATCGCGGTGCTCCCGCTCGCCAACATGAGCGCGGACCCGGAGAACGAGTACTTCAGCGACGGCATGACCGAGGAGATCATCAACGCCCTCGCCAAGGTCCCCGGCATCCAGGTCGCATCCCGCACGTCCTCCTTCGCGTTCAAAGGCAAGGACGCGGACGTGCGCGAGATCGGCGAGCGGCTCGGCGTGACGTCGGTCCTCTCCGGGAGCGTCCGCAAGGTCGGCAACCGGATCCGCATCGCGGCGCAGCTGGTGAACGTGGAGAATGGCTACAACCTGTGGTCGGAGAGCTACGACCGTCAGCTGGAGGACGTATTCGCCGTCCAGGACGAGATCTCGCGCGCGATCGTGGAGGCGCTGAAGGTGCGGCTCGGCAGCGAGGCGCCGCTGGTGGTCCCCACCGCGAACTTGGAGGCGTACAACCTGTACCTGAAGGGCCGGTTCTTCTTCAACAAGTTCACGGAGCAGGGGCTGAAGAAGGGGTTGGAGTTCTTCCAGAACGCGCTGCTGCAGGATCCGGCGTACGCGCGCGCCTACGCCGGCATCGCGGACTGCTGGTGCAACCTCGCCGACGACTGGGTGGTGCCGGACGACGCCTACCCGAGGGCGAAGGCCTCCGCGAGCCGCGCCCTGGAGCGCGATCCCGAGCTGGCCGAGGCGATCACGTCCGTCGGCAAGGTCCTGGGGTGGTACGAGTGGGACTTCGCCGGGGCCGAGCACGAGCTCCGGCGTGCCGTCGCACTGAACCCGAACTACGCGGAAGCGCACTTCGTCTTCGGCTCGGTGCTGCCGTCAGTGGGGAGACTGAGCGAGGCCGTGGACGAGATGCGCAAAGCGCTGACGCTGGATCCGCTGTCGCCGCACAACAGCGGGTGGCTGGCGCGCTTCCACCTCTACGCCGGGGAATACGACGCGGCGATCGCGCAGAGCCGGAAGACCATCGAGCTGGACGACGAGTACTTCCGGGCGTTCCTCTACATCGGGCTGGCGCGTCTGGCGCAGGGCGACCCCGCGGACGCGCTCGACTGGTTCCACAAGGGGCAGGTGCTGGAGACGGCGGTGCGCTCGTACGACGCGCTCATCGCCGGCCCGCTGGTCGCGCTGGGCCGGGCCGAGGAAGCGGCGGAGATCCTGTCCCGGCTCGAGGATGAGTCGCGCCACCATTACGTCCGGGCCGAGATCCTGGCGATGGGATACGCCGCCATGGGCGATCGCGACCGCGCGTTCGCCTGCCTCGAGCGGGCGTTCCAGGCCCGCTCCGCCGGTCTGGTGTATCTGCACATCGATCCCGCCTATGCGCCGCTGCGCGGGGACCCCCGCTTCGCCGGCCTGGTGAGGCGGATCGGGCTGCGATAGGGCGCCGTTCGGCGCCGCGGCCTGCGTGGCCCCTCGTGCTCCCTCCGCGCCCGGACGTCCTGTTCATCGGCATCGGCCTGCTCTCGCTGGCCGGCGGTCTGCCGATGGCGGACCGCCGCATCCCGCCCAACCGCTGGTACGGCGTACGGATCCGCGAGACGTTCGCCGACGAGACCATCTGGTACGAGGTGAACGCGCAGGCCGGCCGCGGACTCGCGCTGCTCGGGCTGGGGACGGTCGTCGCCGCGGTCGCGCTGGGGAGCCTGCTGCCGCCCGCGGCGTACGCGGGCGTGCTCGGCGCCCTTCTCGGCGTCGGCGCGACGGTGATCCTGGCGCGCGCCGTCCGCCTGGCGCGGCGGAGGTGGCGCGAGCGGGGGAGTGGTCCGGGGCCGGGCTCCGGCCGTCCCTGACGTTGGCGAGCTAAACAGTCGGCATCGGCCGCACCCCGGCCGCTACCCGGCGCGGACCGCCGGTGCCCGCGGGGGTCGCCGTCCCGCCGCGGGGCATGGAAAATGCCCGGCCTGAGGGCGTGGCGACGGCGGAGAAGACCCCGCACAAGTGGGTGATCGCCGGCACGGTGCTGACCGGCACGTTCATGGCCGTGCTGGATTCCAGCGTCGTCAACGTCGCCTTGCCGCACATGTCCGGCACGCTCGGCGCGACCCTCGAGGAGATCACCTGGGTCGCCACCGGCTACCTCCTGGCCAACGTCCTCATCATGCCGATCATCGCGCTGCTCTCGGCGCGATTCGGCCGCAAGCGCTTCTACATGTCCAGCGTGATCGCCTTCACCCTCGCCTCGATGGCGTGCGGCGCGGCCCGCAGCCTCGAAGCGATGGTCGTCTTCCGCGCCATCCAGGGGCTCGGCGGCGGGGCGATGATCGTCGTGGCCCAGGCCATCCTGCGGGAGACGTTCCCCGTCGAAGAGCAGGGCATGGCGATGGGGATCTACGGTGTGGGCATCGTCGTAGCGCCCGCGCTGGGGCCGACGCTCGGCGGCTGGCTCACGGACACGTACTCGTGGCCGTGGATTTTCTACGTCAACGTGCCGATCGGCATCGTGAACCTGCTGCTCGTGCAGCGGTACATCTTCGATCCGCCGTACTTCGCCCGGCAGAAAGGCCGGATCGACTGGACAGGCCTGACGCTGATGGCCGTGGGGCTGGGCGCGCTGCAGCTCATGCTGGAAAAGGGCGAGGACAAGGACTGGTTCTCGTCGTCGTTCATCGTCTGGCTGACGGTGCTCGCGGTGATCGGCCTGACGCTGTTCGTCTGGCGCGAGCTGACGGCGGACCGGCCGGCGGTGGATCTGAAGATCCTGCGGAACGTGCAGTTCGC
>Ga0335078_10015599_pt1 | contig 11280 bp, 6 predicted proteins | sample Lox_Sample_32_FD_206711 | JGI IMG/M metagenome (GOLD analysis project Ga0335078, IMG submission 206711) | Soil microbial communities from Loxahatchee National Wildlife Refuge, Florida, United States - Lox_Sample_3.2 | ecosystem: Environmental > Terrestrial > Soil > Wetlands | place: USA: Florida...
CGTGGGTTCTTTGACGTCTCCTATACGCGGTCCTCTTCGCAGGACGACTCGAGCAGGTACCCGACGCCGGAGAATCCTTCCGCATTCTACGGACCTTCGCCTTGGGATGCTCCGAACCGCTTCTCCGCCAGCTTCAACTATGAGCAGCCGGGTTTGAACGGTGGTAAGGGGTTTGTGGGGCACGCCTCCAGCGGGTGGGGCCTCAGCGGAACCAGCATTTACCAGACCGGTTATCCTTTCTCGGTCTTTACGTCCGCTGCGTACAACGGCGCAAACTATATCGCAGGTGCCGATGCGCAAACCACGCAGACCGGCGACTATCTGGCCAACGGAGACAACTTCAGCTTCCCGAACGTCGCTAGCTATGTGCAAGGCACGTCCCGGCTTGCTTATACCACCGGAGTCTTCACCGCCGCCGAATTCACTGTGCCGACCGCCGGCACCAACGGCAACGAACGATTTAACGCCTTCCGCAATCCGGCTTTCATACAGACGGATATGACGCTTTACAAGAACACGCACATTAGCGAACGGGTCGTTTTTCAGATGCGCTTTGAGTTCTACAATCTCTTCAATCACGCCAATTTCCAGAGTATCCAGGGCGATCTGTCCCAGGGTAACTTTGGCCAGGTCACCGCGCAGACGCTTCCGCGCTGGTGGCAACTGGGCGGCAAGCTGACGTTCTAATTCTTTTCAACTGCAACGCGCCTGGGACCACCGTTCCACACCCCGAACGGTGGTCCTTTTCTGTCTGGCAGTTGGTCTCAGCTTCCGGTTGGCAGTCGCTGTGAAGATGCATATCTCGTTCTCGCTCGCTCGGCTCTTTCTCGTTCGACTTGCGGCTCCCATCGGTTTCTCTGTAAAACTATTCTGCTCCATGGGCCCAAATAGCAACTCGCGATCTCGCCGGTGTTCCCGATGACGCGATCGCATCGTCTGCCTTTCCCCGCCCGACGCGCCTTGTCCCTTTCAGCGCTTCCGTTTCTTCTCGCGTCGGTCTTCTTTGGCCAAAGCCAGATCTCTTCTGTTCGCCCAACCACAGCTTCCGGTGCCGCTGCTCCACCGATCTCGCGTCCTTCTGCCCAAGCGCGCCGCTGCGCCTTCTGTCATCCCGACGAAGTCGCCGGATACGCGCGCTCCGCCATGGCGCATTCTCTTCGCCGCGCCGCACGTGAGCCTGAAGGTTTTGTCGAGGCGCACGGCTCGAAAATCACCATGCGCTCATCGCGCGACGGCTATTTCCAGCGCTGGGAAAGCGGCGGCGAAACCAGCGAGTATCGCATTGACTACGTCATCGGCTCCGGTACGCACGCGGCCGGCTATCTCGCTGAAATCGGCAGCCATCTTTTTCAGTCCCCCGTCGCGTTTTACACCGCCCGCCAGTCCTATGATCTGGCTCCCGGCTATGAAAACACTTCCGAGCCGGATTTCACGCGGCCCGTCAGCGAAGAGTGCGTGCTCTGCCATTCCGGTCGCGCGCTGCCCGTTGCGGGCACGCTCAACCAGTACCGCGAACCGATTTTTACCGAGGAGGCCATCAGCTGCGATCGCTGTCATGGTCCTCTCGAGAAACATCTTGCCGATCCCCGCGCGGGAAACATCGTCAACCCCGCGAAACTCGCGCCCGCAGCTCGCGATAGTGTCTGTGAGCAATGCCACCTTTTCGGGGCCTCGCGGGTCTCTAATCCTGGAAAAAAGCTGATCGATTTCGTGCCCGGTCGGCCGCTGGAAGAAACCTTCACCGTGTATCACAACGTTTTGCCTCCGGGTTCGTCCGCCGGATCCTTCAAGGTGATTAGCCACGTCGAGCAGCTGGCTCTCAGCGTTTGCGCGCGGAACAGCGGCGGACGGCTTTGGTGTGGTACGTGCCACGATCCGCACAACAAACCAATTCAGCCAGCACAGTTCTATCGTTCGCGCTGTCTTACTTGCCACAGCGCAAGGTTTCCGTCTTCGCATCCTTCTAGAGAAAGCGACTGCGTCTCCTGTCACATGCCGCGCCGCAATGCGCAGGATGGCGGCCACACTGTGTTCACCGATCATCGCATTCAGCGGCGTCCAATCCAGGGTACTGAGTTGCCTCCGGATTTGGACATCGCCGCCTGGCGCGAGCCTGCGGAAAATCTGCGAGGTCGCAACCTGGGCATTGCATATATTGACATCGGGATGCAGCGGCACTCCTCGGCCTTCATCATTCGCGGGTATCGTGCCCTTACCGAGGTACAGCACCAGTTCCCCGATGACAGCGAACTTTTCAAATGGATTGGCGATGCGTTGCTTATAGGCCGGCAAACTGCGGACGCCAAATTTGCGTTCGAACGCGCCTTGCAGCTCGAGCCCTCACCTTTATCCGAAGCTGGTGCCGCATCTCCATACGTCCAATCCGGTGATACAGGTTCGGCCATTGCGCATTTGTCCCGCGCCGTCTCGGAGGATCCTCTGGATCTTCCCGCCGCTAGCACTTTGATTGAGTTGTATCGAAAAACCGGCAACACCGCCGCCGCTGTGGATTTAGCGATGAAAGTAAAGGAGGCGATGAACGCCGGCCCCGCCCCTGGTTCCGCTTCCGCGTCGCTTCTCGAAAGTCCGGATAAGCCAGCGCAAGACGTCTACAAAAACATCCAGATCCTGAAAGGCGTCCCTGCAAGCCAGCTGCTCCCCACCATGGAATTCATTTCCTCATCGCTCGGAGTGTCCTGTGACTTCTGCCACAGCGAAGGTCATTTTGAAAACGACGACAAAAAGACCAAGCAGACCGCGCGGAAGATGATGCAGATGACGCTGTCCTTAGATCAAAAGAGTTTTGAAAATTCGCGCACGATAACCTGTTTCTCCTGCCATCGGGGCGCTGCCGATCCAGTCTCCACACCCCCGGCAGGTGCCGAAGCGGGCGGCGTGGCTGACAGATCAACGGCTGCTCCGGAGTCCAAAGCTCTGCCCACCGTTTCCCAATTGCTGGAGAACTACGTCAATGCGCTAGGCGGAGCCTCGGCCATCGCTGCGAATCACTCACGCGTGCAAAGCGGCGTGGCGACCTTCGCCGGAAAATCCTCGCGTCTCGAGATTTTCATCGAGTCGCCAAGCAAGCAGGCCTTCGTGCGCCATTTTCCGGAAGGCGATAGCTCTACCATTTTCGACGGTCGCTCCGCATGGCTCACTCTTCCCGGCCGCGGCATTCGCGACCTGGATGGCTCGGCGGTAGACGACCTCCGGATGGACGCCGACCTTCAGCTACCTTTACATCTGCAAGAATTCTTTCCAGACCGGCGCGTCGAGTATCCCGAAACGATCAGCGGCCGGCAAGCGTACGCTCTGTACGCCATCCGCGATGGCCGCCCCGTCGCTAAATTTTACTTTGACGAACAGTCCGGGTTGTTGGTCCGCCTGGTCCGCTATGGTGCGTCTGCGTTTGGAGACAATCCGACGCAGACCGATTACTCCGACTATCGCGAGGTAGGCAGCGTGAAGGTTCCATTCCACTTGGTCTTGTCGGAACCCCAAGCGACGACCGTGATCCAGTTCGACCGCGTGGAGCAGAATCGTCCGATCGATGAAGATTTATTTGTTCGACCGAAAGCGAACCCGCAACGTTAGACACGAACCGAAATGCCGTTTCCTGCCTCAGCAGGACCAATGCTTTCCGTGGAATGAGGTCGTATCGGAATTCTTGGGCTTATGGCAGCTTTAGGAATTCCGGCAACCCGCTCGCCGCCCTACCCATTGCCCGTGCCAGACTCAACTTTGCAATATTGTGCGCGAACACCGCATTGATGTAGTCAAACTGCGCGTTCGTCGCCGACTCCTCCGCCTGCGTATAGTCCACAGTGGTGCTCACTCCTGCCTGCAACTTCTGGTGTGTGAGGTCCGCTTCTTCCTGTGTTACTTGCAAGTTCTTTTGTGCCACTTCTACCTGGCTCGCGGCCGCTTGCAAATCCAGAAAGGCGCTGCGTACGTCGCCCTCGATCTGGCCCTTCAAATCTTCGTACTCTGCGTGCCGCTGCTCCAGCGCCGCATCAGCTTGCTGTACGTCCGCTTCTGCGCGTCCGCCCTGCCAGATCGGAATCTTCAGCGTTGCAGTCGCTGTATACGTGGACTGCAGCTGGCCGGGCGTAACTCCGATACCGCCAAAATCCGCGGACGCGTTCAACGCCGGATAGCGCTCGCCGCGCGCCGCACCTTTGGCCTTCTCCGCCGCACGTACTTGCGCATCCGCCGCCTTCAAATCCGCGCGCAATTCGAACGCCTGCTTCACCGCATCGTCGACCGTCATTGGCATCGCCGGAGCATACGGAATGTCGTCGGTGATCTCGTACTGGTCGTTCGGAGGTAAGCCAATCATTCGTGCCAGGTTGATCTTCTGTTTCCCATAGTCATTTTGCAGCGAAAGCAGCCGTTGCTGCTCGGTCAGCAGTTGCACCTGGTTTTTGTCCGCATCTACTTTCGCGATAACGCCTTGCTGCAACTGCTGAACACTTTGTTCATACACTGCATTCGCTGCCTTCACCTGCGATTCTTCCGCCGCCAATCGCGCTTTCGCCGCAGTTACCTGCAGATACGCCCCACCCACCGCCAGCACGATGAGATCCCGTGCATCTTGCGCCGAGTAACGTGCGGCTCGGCTCACGTCATTCATGGCCCGGTAGTTATTCAACGCTGCGTAGTCAAAAATCGTTTGCGATAGGTGCGCGCGCAGATCCACATAGTTGAATGGTCCCACGACTGTCGGTATGTTGATCCCCGGAACATTGAATTTGAATCCGAACGCTCGCAAGTCGGTGGTTTGCACATCTTCCGTCGCCGTGCCATTGATATTTGGTAGCAGGTAACTGCGCATCGCATGCGCTTGCCCTTGTGCTTGCCGCATGGCCTGCGTCGCACCGGTCTGTCCCAAGTTGAACGCCAGCGCCCGCTGAATCGCTTCCTGGAATCCGAGCTTTCCTGAGAAGGGCATTTTCGCCAGGCCCGAGACGCTTCCGGCATACGCGCCTTGAGCCTGCACCGACGAGTTGAGTGTGTTCACGCTGTTGGTTACACCCGATATCGGCGACTCGGTCGCCTTCACCGTCCCATTGGATTGCGCTGTGGTTCGCCCCGAAAGCGGCAATTGCGCCGCTTGTGTTGTTTGGCCGCCTTGTTGCGGTCCTTGCGCCGGGCCTTGTGCCAGCGCCGGGATATTGCATGCCAGCCATGTCACGCCGCCCGCGAGCGCGAGTTGCGCCACGAGCTTTCTCGTGTTCCCCAGAACCAAAATCGCCATCTGCATAGCCTTTTTCATGAGACTCCCTGCGGCTGCCCTAGCTCAGCTGCTTGCGAAATCGCCAGATACTGAGCGACACCAGCACCAGCGTAAACGCCAGCAGCGCCAGAAAATTCGGCCAGAGCGTCCCGATGCCGCTGCCTTTGATCATCGCGCCCCGCGAAATCTGCCCAAAATGTTGAATGGGATTGAACTGCGCCACCGGCTGGAGCCACTTCGGCATGGCCTCCACCGGAGTAAATGCTCCCGAAAGAGAAGTGAGCGGCGGATTCACAAAAAATAGCGTCAGCTGCGCTTGCCGCGCTGATTTTGTAAACGTCGCGATGAATGTCCCAATGCTAATTCCGCATAGCAGGCAGAGCGCTGCCGCTCCCATCACCAGCACAATGTTTCCGCGGAACGGAATGTCGAAGATTACGCGCATCACCACCATCGCCATTAGGCCCATCATGCAGAGCAACGCAAACAGCGGGAACAACTTCGCCACAATCACCTGCGTCGTCGTGGCCGGCGACATCAGCAGCTGTTCTAACGTCCCCGTTTCGCGCTCTTTCACCAGCGCCGCCGCCGAAATCAACGATCCATTCAAAATCAGCAGCACACCCAAAATTCCTGAAACAATGAACCACGTGGGCTGCAGTCCCGGGTTATACAAAAAAGACGGCTGCAGCAGTACGCTTCCCCGCCGGCTCACGTCGGTCGCTGCAATCTGGTGGAATTGCGCATGGATGCCTTGTCCCGCCAGCCCTTGGTCGTAGGTCGCAATCACCCCTTGCGCGTATGCCTGCGCAATCGTTGCCGTGTTCGAGTTCATTGCATTCAGCAGCACTTGAACCGTCACGGGTCGTCCGCGCTGCAGATCTCGCGTGTAGTCGTACGGAATCACCAGCCCTGCGTCGAGCTTGCCGCTCGCAAGGTCTTTCGACATGTCCTCGATGGAAAGATAGTCGCCGCTCGCCGCAAAGCTCTGGCTCTGCGTCATCTGCGCGATCAGTTCGCGGCTTTCCGGCGTCTTGTTGTCATCCACTACGCCCAGATGCAGGTTCGCCACCGTCGGATTCAACGCAAATCCAAACAGCAACAGCTGCAGCGTAGGCGGAACTATCAGCGACATCGCCAGTCGCCGGTCCCGCAAAATCTGCCGAAACTCCTTGCGCACTAGGGCCCACATTCGCGGATCAATCAGGGATTGCAGCCTTCTTCGCATGCTCAAACCTTTAACTGCATCCGCCGCATGTTGCGCCAAGCCAGCCCGTAGAATCCGGTACCGATTCCACCCACGATCAAAACCTTCCACCACACCGCTGGCCAGCCGCCGCCCGCCAGCATCGCGTCGCGCACAATCTCGATGTAGTAGCGGCCCCACACAAAGTTCGAAAGCCACCGGATGGACGCAGGAATATTCGAAATCGGGAACAGCAGCCCGGAAAACATGTAGACCAGCAAGAAGCCTGTCAAGGCGATTGCCTGCACCGCTGCCACCTGGCTGGGAATCGCAGCTCCCACCATGTTTCCGAACGTCGTTACGCAAAACATGTACAACACCGTGGCCACCAGAAACGGGGTCGGGTCGCCCGCAAAGCGCAAACCAAACCCTGCAAACAGGATCGCCAGCATGATCAACGCTTCCGCGCTGGCGACAATCATGAACGCCAGAATCTTCCCCAGCAGAAATTCGTGCGCCGAAATATTTGCCACGTAGACCTGCAAAATGGTTTTCTGTTCGCCCTCTTTCGACATTGCCAATGTCGCCAGCAGCGGCGGGAAAATAGACATCGCCATCACAAAAATTCCCGGCCCATAGAACATCTTCGAAGACCGGCTCGGGTTGTACCACAGCCGAATCGCTGCTACGACCGGATCTGGCCGCGTCGCTCCGGTCTGGGCGTTGAACGCTCGCACAATCTGTTGCGCGTCTCCCGCAATAATCTGCGCCGTGTTCGAATCCGAACCATCGACCAACATCTGCACGTCCGCCTGTTCACCCCGGGCTATTCGGCGACCAAAGTCCACCGGAATGATCACCACCCCGCGCGCTTTGTTCGAAGTAAACGCACCTTCCGGCTGTTTATCCGTCGGCCACGCCACAATGTGAAAGCTGATCGCGTTGCGAAATGCATCCACCAGCTTCTGCGAAGCTTGCGAGCCATCCAGGTTCTGCACGACGATCGGCAAATCATTCACGGTTAGCGAAATCGCCGTTGTTTGCAGCAAGAGCAAAATAACTGGTAGCAGCAGCGCCAGCGCCACCGCCAGCCGGTCTCGCAGTAACTGAATCAACTCCTTTTGTGCTTGTGCCAGAATCCGTCGCATTTGCTGCCTCAACCTTCAAACACCAACTCGCTTCGCCGATCTCGCGTTGTCGTGAGCGCGCAATACGTTCTTGCTTTACTCCTCTGCGCCGACTTTCCCCTGCATTCGGGCGTGTTCGACCACGCTGATAAACACATCTTCCAAGGAGAATCGTCCTTCTCGGGCTTCCAGGACCTTCAATCCTTCGCTCTTTAGCTTTGCCGTCGTCTCCCGGATCGCAACCTCGGCGTCTTCGTCACTGATTACATGCAGCCAACGCCCGAAGATTGAAACTCTCCATCGCGCGCCGTCCGACTTCAGCAAGTCCGCCGCCTTTTGCGTGTCATCTACACGAAATTCCAGCAAATGTCCTTTCTGCTGCGCCTTGATCTCACTCGGCGTTCCTTCCAGCAGCAGCTCTCCTGCGACCATTAGTCCCAAGCGGTTGCACTGCTCGGCTTCTTCCAGATAGTGCGTCGTTACCAGCACCGCCGTACCCGAATCCGCGAGATGATTGATCATCGACCAGAAGGCCCGCCGCGCCAACGGATCTACGCCCGACGTTGGCTCGTCCAAAAAAACAATCGCCGGTTCGTGCATGATCGCCGACCCAAACGCCACTCGCTGCTTCCAACCGCCCGGCAAACTTCCTGTCAACTGATGCTGCTTGCCTTCCAGTCCGGAAAACCGCAGTACCCATGCTTCTTTTTCCTGTCGCTCTTGCTCCGGCACGCCATATACGCCGGCAAAGAACTCCAGGTTCTCTTCGATCGTCAAATCGTCGTACAGCGAAAACTTCTGCGACATGTAGCCGATTTGCTGGCGCACCCGCGTGGACCGCAGCGTTTCTTGCTCGCCCGCCAAACGCATCGCTCCGGCTGTCGGCTCGAGCAATCCGCACAGCATCTTGATCGTCGTAGTCTTCCCCGCTCCGTTCGCTCCCAGTAATCCATAAATCTCGCCGTGCCGTACTTCCAGGCTTACGTCATGCACGGCCGTAAACGATCCGAACTTCTTCGTTAATTTCTGCGCGCCAATTCCTACCTGCCCGCGCATTCCTCGGTGTAAATGCCGGCTTGGGAACTGTTCATCTCGCGCTCGCTCGCCGAGCCCGCGCAGCGTCGCCACAAACGTGTTCTCCAGGGTCGGCTCATCCACGCGCAGGCTCTCGATCGCCAGTCTTTTCTCGTCCATCAGCTGGGTCACTTCGGCCTGCGTTCCTTCCGGACTTCGCGAAAGCAAGTCCAAACGATCGCCAAATCGCTGGACGTCAAAGATCTGACTCCCCGGCTCTTTCGCAGCTGTCGTTAGGATGTTCAACGCGCCTTGCAATTGGGGTGTGCGCAGTTCCAAACGCTTCGCGTTCAAACTGCCACGAATCTCGTCTGGCGTCCCGATCTGCCGGATTTTTCCCTGATGAATCAACGCTATGCGATGGCAACGCTCTGCCTCATCGAGATACGGCGTTGCGACCAGTACCGTCAGACCCTCTCCCGCCAGGTGGGCGACCGTATCCCAAAATTCTCGTCGCGACACCGGATCCACACCCGTGGTCGGTTCATCCAACAGCAGAACTTGCGGCTCAGCCACCAGCGCGCACACCAGCGACAGCTTTTGCTTCATTCCGCCGCTCAATTGTCCTGCGAGCCGTGCGGAAAACCGATCCATGTCAAACGCCCGCAGATACCGGCTGCCGCGCTCCTCCATCTCCGCCTCTGGCACATGCCGGAGCTGTCCGACGTACCGGATGTTTTCCTTTACGCTCAAATCGAGATACAGGCTGAACGTCTGCGTCAAATATCCCGTTCGCGAGCGCGCTTCCCGCGACGGCTTGCCAAAAATCTCCGCAATTCCCGAACTCGCCTCCATCACCCCTGCCAGAATTTGAAATGTCGTAGTTTTCCCCGCACCATCCGCGCCAATCAATCCAAAAATCTCGCCGCGCTCCACTTCAAAACTGATTCCCAGCACCGCGTCCAGCGGCCCATAGCGCTTCCATAAATCGCGGACTACGATTGCCGCGCTATCGTTCCCAGCGCCATTGGCCTGCTGTTCTTGCCGTTCGCTGATTGCCGTGCTCATTGTACGCGCCGGTGCTTGGGCCATTTGTCGCCGCTAACCAGGATCTCGCCGTCCGCCGGCATCCCCGGCTTCGCGAACCCAATCCCTTGCGTCAATTGCAGCTTGACGCCCACCACTTGCTTCACGCGGTCGTTCCGAAAATACGTGTTCTCGGGCGTAAAGGTCGCTTGCGGATCAATCCGCAGTACATATGCATCCAGGGGTTTGTCGGGCGCGGAGTCCAGGAAAACGTGCGCGGGTTGCCCGATCTTCACTTTGCCAATGTCGCCTTCGGGAATGAAGCCCCGCAGATACACCTTGCTCAAATCGAGCAGGGTAATAATTGCCGTTCCGGCTTGCACCACTTCGCCTGGCTCTGCCGTTCGCGTGATCACCGTTCCCGTGAAGGGCGCGACAACCGTTAAGTCCGAGCGGTTTGCTTCTGCCTCGGTCAACTGTGCCTGCGCCTGTTGCGTCTGGGCTTTTGCCGCCGCCACTTGTGCTTCCTGTTGCACAATCTGTCGTTTCGCGCTCGCCACTTGCGCATCGCGAATTTTCGGGTTGTCCAGGTTGGCTTGCGCGGTGGTCAGCGCACCGCGCGCGGACTCCACTCTCCGTTGCGCCGCCGCTACAGCCGCAGCTTGTTGTTCCGCCGTTGCTTCGGCTTGCAAACCTTGCTGCGTTGAAACGGCTCCCGTTTTTGCCAGCTTCGTGTACGCGTCGCGATTGAAGTCCGCCAACTTCAATGCCGCTTCCTGTTGCTTCAGGTCCGCTTCCGCAGCGGTCAAATCCGCTTGTGCTTGCCGCACCCGTCCTTCGGCGTCGGTTGTCGATTGCGTACTCTGCAACTCGCTCTGCCGTAGTTGCTCCTGCAACACGCTGATCTGCTCACTGGCCGATTGCGCTTTCGCTTGCGCATCTACCAAAGCTGCGCGTGCCGCCTGTTCCTGTGCGCGGACTTGCGCGTCGTCAAGATGGGCAATCACTTGTCCCGCTGTGACTGAGTCCCCTTCGCGGACAGTAATTTCCATTACCTTACCGCTCGTCTTAGGTGCTACCGCGGAATCATCTCCCTCGATTCGCCCACTCAGTGCCACAATGCTCTCTGGCAAAGCGGGATTCGCGAAAAATACCTTCCACACCAGCAGTACCGCCATCACGACTCCGGCTACCAGTAGAATGCGTACGACCCTGCTTTTTGGTGGCCGCTCTTCGTTCGTCGCTCCCGTCGTTGCAGAGTTCTCTCGTGCCTCCGGTGTATGACCTGACGGGGGCGTCAATGTGCGCGTCTCACTCATCTCTCTCGTGCTCCCGACCTCCTCTTTCGTTCTGCTTTGCGATTTGGCCGTTTCTTCTCGTTGCGGTGCGCCTATCCTCGATAAGCGCCAAACATCAATTCCATTCCGCGCCCACTTGAGGCGGCTCTGCGGTCTTTATTGCCACAGCCCGCAAAGCGGCCACGGAAAACTCCGCGATATGCTCTGCGATGTGTTCCAGCGTTTCTGGCGTCAGCTTCAACTCCGGCTGCAATCGCGAAAGCACCGGCTGCGAAGACTTGTAGAACAGCACTTGGCCAATAATGCTGTTGTTGCAGAGCTTTGTCGTCTCATGTTCCGGCGGCAGGCCAATCAACGCTCCTATCGCCTTGAGCATTCGTCCGTATACTGGCC
>Ga0335078_10015600_pt1 | contig 11280 bp, 13 predicted proteins | sample Lox_Sample_32_FD_206711 | JGI IMG/M metagenome (GOLD analysis project Ga0335078, IMG submission 206711) | Soil microbial communities from Loxahatchee National Wildlife Refuge, Florida, United States - Lox_Sample_3.2 | ecosystem: Environmental > Terrestrial > Soil > Wetlands | place: USA...
GCTCCATCCAGATCTGCCACAGCCCTTTCAGCGAGTGTAACAGGGCATTGTGGGTGACGTAATTATCATCATCCCAAATAAATTGCCCCCGCAGTGCCGGCAGGTAGGCAACCAGCGTCATCGCAACCAGAAGTAAACTCAAAGGCCCGTGCTGGTTCCAATATTGCCGCAGCGGTCCCATTATCCGGCCGGCTCCCCGGCGCTCGGAGGCTGTTCGCGCTGCCGCGTGCAGTTCCGGACCGGTACCGGTCAAATCTTTCGCCTGCCTTTCGTCACGCCTGCGCAATTTTCCGGAAGAAAAATCCGCCGCGGCCCGCGCGTTCGCCCGGCGATCCTTTTGCCGCTTCATGTGAAGTTCGATCCTAATTTCGGTTTTCTGCGGGTTCAAGTGTTAAGCACGGGCGCGCCGGATGCGCGCCTTAATTCTTGTAAAAAGAACCGAATTAATTAGAAACGACCCATGCCCGACGCGGCCAACCATTCCATCAACGCCAACGCGGATTCGCTCAGTGTCTTCTTCCCGTGTTACAACGAGCAGGACAATATCCGCCGCGTCTATGAATCCGCCGCAAAGGTGCTGGGGAACCTGGGCATGGATTATGAGCTGATCCTGGTGGACGACGGGAGCACAGATCAAACGCCGCAAATTATGGACGCCCTTGCCGCGGCGGACCGGCGGGTAACAGTGGTCCACCACGCGGCCAATCTCGGTTACGGCGCGGCCCTTCGCTCCGGCATCCGCGCCGCCACCCGGAAACTGATTTTCTACACCGACGGCGACGGCCAGTTCGATCTGAACGAGCTTCCGCCGCTTCTGCCGTTGCTGAAGCGGTATGATATTGTCAGTTGTTATCGCCTCAACCGTCAGGAAGGCCCGATCCGAAGATTCAATGCCTGGTGCTGGACCCGGCTGGTCTGTCTCCTCTTTCACATGCAGTTCAAGGACACCAACTGTGCCTTCAAGCTGTTCCATCGCCGGGTGTTTGACGGCATGGAATTGCGCAGTGCCGGCGCGCTCATCAATGCTGAGATTCTTGCCCGTGCTACCCGGCATCGCTATGCCATCACGCAGGTGGGCGTACACCATTTCCCGCGTACCTGTGGCCGGCCCACCGGCGCCAATCCCTGCGTCATTTTCCGTGCCTTTCGCGAATTGATCACCCTTTACCGGCAAATCAACCGCTGACATACGGAACGGCAAGGGACCGGAAGGCGTTCGCATGACAAAGCCGGCGGGCCAGGTTGACATTGGCAGCCGCCGCCGCATCCCAAGTTGATCGGGCAGCGGCTTGAGTGAGAGCGAGGTTGCGCGTTGAATTCCTCGGGCGGGAGAACCCGGCGGCAATCGGCGCCGGGAGGCCTTGTCCTTCGATCCGGCAAATCAGCTGATTGCAGTGCTATTGAAACAATTCAACGGGTATCCACCCTGTTGCCGACCACCGCTATCAGCGCCAGGAGGCCACCCAGGACCAGGCCAACCAACACAACCGCCAGAATGATATTCATTTTGCGCCTTCGCAGATCAGAAGGAAGATGCGGAAAGAATAATTTTCCCAACATCCGGGTCATAAAGAGAGCATCTCAGAATTTCCGGCAATGCTCAAATAGAATAATCTTCAGGAAAGACGCGCACGTTCTGCAATTCCACGTACACCTGGTCGCCCGCTTTTAACTGCAATTGATGGAACTGTTCCTTGCTCAATTGCACCTCGAACCAGCCATCATTGTCCAGCCGCCGGAGTTCAAGATGCGCGGACGGACCGGCGTTGTTGCAGCGGATAATGCGCGCCGCCAGCGTGGCGTGTCCGCGCGGCTCGCGGCTGATGCGAATGTCGTGCGGCCGCACGAACGCGACCGCGGGCGTTTCGGTCGAACCACCCTTTTCCGTCACGGCAAATTCCTTGTCACCGATTTTCACCGAACCCCCGTGAGCCTGGCCGTGAAATAAATTGACGTTGCCGAGAAAATCATAGACGAACGCCGAGGCCGGCTGGTCATAAATTTGCTCCGGCGTGCCGATTTGCTCGATGCGCCCCTCGCGCAAAACCGCCACGCGCCCGGCCACCTCCAACGCCTCTTCGCGGTCGTGCGTGACAAAGAGCGTGGTGACGGGAATTTCCTCGTGCAATTGGCGGAGCCAGCGGCGCAATTCCTTGCGCACCTTGGCGTCGAGCGCGCCGAAGGGCTCGTCGAGCAGCAACACTTTCGGCTCGACGGCCAGGGCGCGGGCCAGGGCGACGCGTTGACGCTGGCCACCGGAAAGTTGTGAGGGAAAACGCTTGCCCAGGGTTTCAAGCTGGATGAGTTTCAGCAACTTTTCGACGCGCGCGCGGATTTCGGGTTCTTTCGGACGCTCCGAACGCGGGAGCACCCGCAGACCGAAAGCGATGTTCTCAAACACGTTCAGGTGTCGGAACAGCGCGTAATGCTGGAAGGCAAAGCCGGCCTTGCGCTCGCTGGCAGGAATGTTCGTGACATCTTCGCCGTAAAACAGAACTTTTCCCTCGTCGGTGTCGGGAAATTCCAGACCGGCGATGATGCGGAGCAGCGTCGTTTTGCCGGAGCCGGACGGCCCCAACAGCGCGACGAGTTCGCCTGAATCAATTTTCAGATTCACGTCGTGCAGCGCGGGGAACCGGCCGAACTTCTTTGTGATGTTGCGAACTTCAACGCTCATGCGGCCAAATCTGTTTCCGCCGCCTGCAACGCGGCGGTCTTCTTCCGTTCAATCCACGTCTTCAACGCCAGTGTAATCAGCCCGAGGAACGCGAGCAACGATGCCAAGGCAAACGCGCCGGTGGTGTTGTATTCGTTGTAAAGGACTTCAATGCGCAACGGGATGGTCATCGTGCCCAACGTGCCGGCGCCACCGCTGATGTGGCCGCTTACGACCGACACGGCGCCGAACTCGCCCATCGCCCGGGCATTGCACAAAATCACGCCGTAGAGCAAACCCCATTTGATGTTGGGCAGGGTTACGCGCCAGAACGTCTGCCAACCGCTCGCCCCCAGCACGCGCGCGGCTTCTTCTTCGGTGCGGCCCTGCGTCTCCATGAGCGGAATCAATTCGCGCGCCACAAACGGGAACGTCACAAATGTGGTCGCCAGCGCAATGCCCGGCACGGCAAAGATGATTTGGATATTGTGATCATACAACCAATCCCAGAACGGTCCCGGCCGGCCAAACAGCAATACGTAAATCAGGCCCGCAATCACCGGCGAGACGGAGAACGGGAGGTCAATCAGCGTGACCAGCAGGTTTTTGCCACGGAAATCGAATTTCGCGATCGCCCACGCCGCCGCCACGCCGAAGACGCAATTCAGCGGCACAGAAATGCCCGCGACAATAAACGTCAAGGTGATGGCACTCAGCGTGCGAGGGCCGTCAAACGTGTGGAGATAATAACCCAGCCCCTTGCCCAGCGCCTCCGCAAAAACCGAGACGAGCGGCAGGACCAGAAAAATTCCGAGAAACAACAGCGCGCCGCTGATGAGCAGCCGTCGCACCCAGAGAGACTCGGCCGTAGCCCGACGATGCGGTTCCGGTCGGACCGTACGGAAAAATGTGGTGGTATCGCTCATGTCAAACCTGTGCCTGATGCCGGCTGCTCCGCCATTGCAGCAAATTGACCGCCAGCAGAATAGCAAATGAACCCACGAGCATCACCACCGCCAGCGCCGTCGCCCCCGCGTAGTCAAATTGTTCCAGCTTGGTGATGATGAGCAGTGGCGTTATTTCAGTCTTCATCGGCATGTTACCGGCGATGAAAACCACCGAGCCGTATTCGCCCAGCGCGCGCGCGAACGCCAGTGAAAACCCGGTCAACAATGCCGGATACAACATCGGCAGGATAATGCGCCGGAAGGTCTGCCAACGGTTCGCCCCGAGACTGGCGGCGGCCTCTTCGATTTCCGGATCCAGGTCTTCCAGCACGGGTTGCACCGTGCGCACGATGAACGGCAGCCCGATGAACGTGAGCGCAATGAATATACCCAGTTGCGTGAACGCGACCTTGATCCCCAGCGGCGCGAGCAACCGCCCGATCCAGCCGTGCGGCGCATACAACGACGTCAGCGTGATGCCGGCCACGGCGGTCGGCAGCGCGAACGGCATGTCCACCAGCGCGTCCACGAGTTTCTTTCCGAAGAACTCGTAACGCACCAGCACCCACGCAACAAGTACGCCCAGGAACATGTTGGTGAATGCTGCCAGGAACGACGCGCCGAAACTCAGGCGGTAGGACGCCAGCGCGCGCCACGCGGTGACGGTGTGCCAGAATTGCTCCCACGAAAGCGTGCTCGTCTTCAGAAACACGCCCGCCAGCGGGATCAGCACAATCAAGCTGAGATAAAGCAGCGTGTAGCCAAGGGTCAGACGAAAGCCCGGTAACACGCGGAGGTTTTTATACGCCATATCTGCTTATCGTTTAGTTTAATGATATCGCGGGAAAGGAAACAGCTTCAACTATTCGGGTTGATAAATCTGGTCAAAGACACCCCCGTCGCTGAAAAATTTCTTCTGCGCCTTCTGCCAGCCCTCGAAAACCTCATCAACGGTAACGAGTTTCGTCTGGCTGAACTGGCCGGCATATTTGGCGGCGATCGTTTCATTGCGCGGACGATAAAAATTTCTCGCCGCGATTTCCTGTCCTTCATCGGAATACAGGTATTCAAGATAGGCTTTTGCCAACTCGGTGGTGCCATGTTTTTTGGCCACCTTGTCCACGACGGCCACCGGCGGCTCGGCCAGGATACTCTCCGACGGCGTGACGATTTCGAATTTGTCCGCACCGAATTCCTTGAGCGCCAGATGCGCCTCGTTTTCCCAGGCCAGCAGCACGTCGCCGATGCCGCGTTCCACGAAGGTGGTCGTCGCGCCGCGGGCGCCGGAATCAAGCACCGGCACGTTTTTGTAAAGTCGCGCCACAAAATCCCGTGCCTTCGTCTCGTCGTGGCCGTACTGATCGAGCGCGTACGCCCAGGCGGCCAGGAAATTCCACCGCGCTCCGCCGGAAGTCTTCGGATTGGGCGTCACGACAACGACGCCTGGTTTCACCACGTCATCCCAGTCCTTGATATGTTTGGGATTACCCTTGCGCACCAGGAAAACAATGGTCGAAGTGTAAGGTGTGCTATTGTCCGGCAGGCGCTTTTGCCAGTCGGCCGGCAACAGCTGGCCCTGTCGGGCGATGGCATCAATGTCGTAAGCCAGAGCCAACGTGACCACATCGGCCTCCAGGCCGTTGACGACGGACAACGCCTGTTTGCCGGAACCGCCGTGCGATTGCGAGACAACCACGTCGTCGCCGGTTTTCGCCTTCCAGTATCTGGTGAAGGCGGCGTTGTAATCCTGGTATAGCTCGCGCGTTGGATCATAGGAAACGTTGAGCAGCTTGATCTCCTTTGCGTCCGCCGTGGCAGCAAGCAAACAGGCCAGCAAAATTTTCAGGAAAGTTTTCATATGGTTATATTCAACGGTTAAAATGCCAGTTGCAAACGGGTGAACAGGACGTTTTCCGGCTGGGCCGGGACGGCGGGAAAAGTGCCGGTATAACCGGAGAAGGTTGTGTGCGAAAAGCTCGCGTTCACGCGAAAGTTTCTGTTCAGATACCAGTTTAATCCGACCGACCACGCCCGGGCCGCCGAAGCTGAAGCCGTTGAAACGGCAAATGGTAATGTTGACGAAAAGGCCTTATCGTCCACTTTCAACTCTTCATAACGCCCCACCACCTGCCAGGCACCCCATTGACCGTTTCGAGGGTCAAATAGATGTTTCGGCGTCACGCCGTTATAAGAAGCGTCTTCACCCGTCAACACCCAGCCGCCGGAAATCTCCCAGGCGGTGTTCTGCAAATCGGCGGAACCCAGCGGTGCTGTTGTGCGACTGACTTGCTGATCAGAGACCACGTATTCGCCCAACAGTCCAAAGGGTCCGTAATAGTAATAAGCCTGGGGGGAGAGTCTCCAATGCGTGCCGTTGGCAACCACCCCGGCAGAATACGAGAAAAACTTCTGCTGACCGTCCGTGGTATAACCCGGCGTCAATCCGCTGGCGCCATTGTGGTCGTCCTCATAACTGCCGCCCAAACCCAAGCCCAATCCACGTAACGCGTTCAAGTCGGTCGTCTTCAACGGTTGGAGAAAAAGTCGCCCCGCAAAGGCTTTATCATTGTCTGAATCCGAATTGAATGTTGTTCCATTGTAGTCCGGCGCCCCGTCGAAAATGCCGGCGGCATAACTGGCTACGCCGCCAAGCAGGTCTCCGTGTAGTTCCACCCCCAGGTCGCGGTTCGGCACCAAATCTGTCACCAGCGACCGTTCATTGAAAAAAGTGTATAGATCGGACTGTAATTGCTCCAGGCCAACCGACGATTTGAATTTTCCGCCCTGCAACTGCAATTCGGAGCGGTACCGGTAATTGAGGTAAGCGTCCTGAATTTGCACCGTGCTGCCGCCAAAATCCGGCACGAACATGAAATCGAAGTCATGGAATACCGTACCGGAAACAATCGGACGCGCCCGGCGCAACAGGAAGCCACTGTTGACCAGATTGTGGTCGTCAAAAAATGTCCGGCTATCCAACTGGACCTGGCCATGCAAATTGATAACAAAGTTCGTATCAGCGGATCCGAGCGTGAAGCCACTGGAATCCAGTCTGATCAATGGTCGCGTTTTCGCGGCCGCAACGGCATCCTCCTTGTCGAGTTCACGCTGCCGTTCGAGAATCCGCACTTTCTGGTCCAGCGCTTGGATTTGCTCCCGGTTGGTGTCGGTGGCCGCCGGTTGTGCCGCCTCTCGCTGTTGCTCGAGGATTTGGACCTTTCGGCTCAATTCCTGCACTTCCTTTTTCAGGGCTTCAATTTCCGCCTCCGTCGTGGAATTGGTTGCATCGCCGTCCCCGGCAAAAGCCGGAACGGCTGCCAAGAGGCCCGCAAGCATTGTAATTGCCAACTGTTTGAGTTTCATTTCGCTCATTTTGATTTTAATGAGGCTTCCGGTTGCCCGGTCAGTAGCTCATGTGGTTTCATTTTCACGCTTCCAGTCTTCTGGTTGGCTCTATATGGTTCCGGCCCGAACGCTCTTCCAAGCGCACGCGCTCGGTCTTATCAATTTGCGTTACCTGGGAATTGTGCACGACAATTTGCGCCACACCATGATGTAACGAGCCAACCTGCCGGCGGACAATTTCCAGCCAGGCCGGCAACTCGCCCACATGAGCGGCAGATTTGACCTCGCGTTCGTTCATCTCAACAAATAACCCGTCCATTTTCACTTGCCTAATAACGACTTAATATGTCGTTATTATCCGCAAATGGGTTCCGTTGTCAAATGCTTTTTGGAAGTTTTTATATGCCTTCCCCGCCGATGAATCCGGCGGAAACTTCATGCTTGGAAACCGGCGCACCTCGGTTGATTTCAGCCAGGGTTGCCCGGTCCATCAAACCAGCCACGTAGTTGCGTGCGTCCAGAAAAACACGCCGAAATCGGCAAACCGGCTCTTGCGAACATCGTTTGTAACTCATGACCGAAACACAGTCTATTGGGGCGATAATGCCATCGAAATGCCGGACCACCTCACCCATAGTGATCTTCGATGGACTTTTTGCGAGCACATAACCGCCGCGGATTCCCGCCACGCTGTCCACCCAACCCTGGGCTTTTAACGCCAGCATGATCTGCTCCAGAAACCGTTTGGGAACGTCGTTGCGCCGCGCCAGCTCGCGGATTGGTATTGGCGCGCCACCAAAGTGATCCACCAGAGTAAAAAGGGCGCGCAACGCATAATCAGTTTTCTTCGATACTCGCATCGGGAAAGACGATAAGACATGTCGGAATTTAGTCAAGTCCGGCAAAACCGATAAATGGAGCAAATCCCGGAGCTTTCAGGTGAGAATTCGCCGGCCTTCGTCAAGAAAGATGCCTTTAAAATTCATTTCCAGGGCCTGCGGATTACTGGCTTTCGAGAGCGCCTCTTTTTCCGTCACCCGGCCCGCTTTGACCAGATTGAAGAGTGATTGGTTGAAGCTGATCATGCCGTCGTCAACCCCGGTCTCAATAGCGCCCGAAAGTTTGTCGAGGCGATTTTCCTCGACCAATTTCCGCACGAGCGGTGTGTCGAGCAGGATCTCAAATGCCGGAACCAGCTTGCCGTCCACGGTGCCGACCATGCGCTGGCAGACGACCGAGCGCAATGAACCGACGAGCTGCCGGCGAACCTGTTCGCGTTCTTCCGCTTTAAAGAAATCGAGAATGCGATGGATGGACTGCGAGGCGTTCGTGGTATGCACGGTGGACAACACCAGATGTCCCGTGTCCGCCGCGCTCATCGCCGCTGTGAAACTGATGTCGTCGCGCATTTCGCCGATCATGATGATGTCCGGGTCCTGGCGCAAAACATGCACCAGCGCGTGATGATAAGACAGTGTGTCCAAACCGATTTCGCGCTGTTCGATGACCGATTGATTGTCCTCAAAGACGTATTCAATCGGGTCTTCGAGCGTGATGATATGTTTTTTGAAGTTGGCGTTGATGTGCTCAATCATCGCCGCGAGCGTGGTGGATTTGCCGCAGCCGGTCGAACCCGCGAGGAGGACGATGCCGCGCGGCGATTCCGCAATTTTCTTGATTTGCGGCAACAAGCCGAGTTCCTCGAAACTCGGCACGCGCGTCTTGACAAACCGCATCGCCAGGCACCATTCACCACGCTGTTGAAATAAATTCGTGCGGAATCTTCCGACCTCAGGAACAAAGCAGGAAAAGTCAATCTCGCGCTGTTCTTCCAGGCGCTTTTTTTGGTGGGCCGGAGTGATGGTTTCGACGATTTTGTTCATCCATTCCGTCGTCGGGAAGGGAGAATCCACCGCAATCAGTTCGCGGTTGATGCGGTAGATGACCGGTGCGCCGATTTTCAGGTGCACGTCTGAGGCGCCGCCGTCAACCGCGGTTTTGAGAATTTTATAGAACAATTCCATACGCACAGCCTATCTGATTCTCTCACGAACGCCAGCCGGGAAAAACATTGGCGACTTTCTGCCGCGCCAATGATATAAACCCGCTATGTCTGACCATCGTATCGGCGTTATTGGCGGCACGGGCCTTTATCACATTGAAGGCTTCACACGTCAGAAATGGGTGAAGGTCAGGACGCCCTTCGGCCCACCGTCGGACGCCTTGCTCACCGGCAAATTGGCCGGGCGCGACGTCGTTTTTCTGCCCCGACACGGGCGTGGCCACCGGATTCTGCCGAACGAACTCAACCACCGCGCCAATATCTGGGCGATGAAAAAACTCGGCGTTGCCTGGATTATCAGTGTCAGCGCCGTGGGCTCGTTGCAGGAAAAATGCAAGCCCTGCGACATCGTGATGGTTGACCAATTTCTCGACCGCACCAAACGCAGTTCGGAACACACATTTTTTGGACGCGGCATTGTGGCGCACATTGCGTTTGCCCATCCGATTTGCGAGGAACTGCGGAAAATCCTCCTGAAAACGGCGCGCGAATGCAAAGCCAGTGTCCACGACGGCGGCACTTACGTGAACATGGAAGGCCCGGCGTTCAGCACTCGCGCCGAATCACTCGCGAATCACCGCGCCGGTTACGACGTCATTGGCATGACGAACCTCGGCGAAGCCAAGTGCGCGCGCGAAGCCGAAATCGCCTACGCCACGCTGGCCATGTCCACCGACTACGATTGCTGGAAGGAAGACGAGCATGTCACACTGGAAATGATCATCGGCAATCTGCATCGCAATGCTGACGTCGCCAGAAAGGCCATCACCGCCGCCGTTGCCAAAATTCCGTCCGAACCAGGCTGGCCATGCCATTCCGCGCTCAAGAACGCCATCCTGACCGACAAAAAGTTCTGGCCGAAGAAAACCGTGACCGAATTGAAGCCGATTTTGGCCAAATATCTTTGAGCGCAAGTTCCAGAAAGGCACTGCTCGCTCTGTTGCTGCTTGTCCCGGCACAGAGCATTGCGACGGCGATGTTCTTCTGGTGGTTGGAAACAGCGACTGGCAAATTCATCTTCGTCGCTTGCAAGGTTTGGATGGCGTTGTTGCCGGTCGCGTGGTTGAAAATCGTTGAGCGCGAACCGTTGAGCTGGTCGCCGCCGAAACTCGGCGCTTCAGAACAGGTGCCATCCTGGGATTGCTGATTGCTGCCGCGATTTTTGCCGGTTACGGAATCGCGCTTCATCTTGGCGTGATTCACTCTGACAAAATCGCCGACCGCGCTGCCCAGACCGGCCTGAATCATTTAAGCGCATACATCGGCGGCGCGATCTGGTGGATTACGGTTAATTCGTTGATGGAAGAATACGTCTGGCGCTGGTTTGTGTTCCGGAAGTTCGAGGCGTTTCTGGCTGGAAAATTTGCCGTGCCGGCAGCGGCACTGGCTTTCACGGCGCATCACGTCGTCGTGCTGGCGGCGCAGTTCGACTGGCCGATTGTCCTGCTCGGCTCGGCGGGCGTGTTCATCGGTGGCGCGGCTTGGAGCTGGCTTTATCTGCGTTACCGTTCCATCTGGCCGGGCTACCTCAGCCATGCCATCGTGGATGCCTCAATTTTCATCATCGGCTATTGGCTGATCTTCGGCAACAAATGAAGAATCCCGGTTGATAAAGAGATGCAATCACCCGCCGTGACAACGGCTCTAACCGACAGCTTTCCTTGACCTGCCGCAGCAAAGCCGATAGACCTTGCAACGAGATTTATGCCAAAGAAAACCATTATCAAACCTGCGAAATCGCCCGCAGCCGTCGGGCCGTACAATCATGCCGTGCGCATCGGCGACCTCCTGTTCTGCGCCGGCCAAATCCCGATTGATCCGGCCAACGGCAATCTGATTTCCGGCGACATCAAAGCGCAAACCGAACGCGTGCTGCAAAACGTGAAGGCGATTCTGGACGACCAGAAATTGACGCTTGCCAACGTCGTGAAGTCCACGGTATTCATGACCAACCTGGCCGATTTTGCCGCGATGAACGAGGTGTACGCGAAACATTTCACCAACGATTTCCCGGCGCGTTCGACGGTACAGGTGGCGGCGTTACCCAAAGGCGCGAATGTGGAGATCGAGGTGGTGGCGCATTTTTAATGGTAGGGCGTGATGTCCCCGTCGCGCCGCGGCGCGCTCGGAGAGCGCGCCCTACCTCTGAGAACAAACATCAAACATGCCTGTCGGAATTCAACTTGCCATTGCCGCGCTGGTAGGCTTTTTTATCGGCTGGTTGTACGGCCGCGCGCGTCCTGCCGTCTCGGATTCGCGGCTGGAAAAGG
>Ga0335078_10015601_pt1 | contig 11280 bp, 8 predicted proteins | sample Lox_Sample_32_FD_206711 | JGI IMG/M metagenome (GOLD analysis project Ga0335078, IMG submission 206711) | Soil microbial communities from Loxahatchee National Wildlife Refuge, Florida, United States - Lox_Sample_3.2 | ecosystem: Environmental > Terrestrial > Soil > Wetlands | place: USA: Florida...
TCGCCGGCAACCTCGAACGGTACCGCACGTATCCCCGCCTCGTCGGCGAGACGGGAGGCAAGGACTTCATCTTCGCCCACGAGAGCGCGGACGTGGACGCGCTCGCGGTCGCCATCGTCCGGGGCGCGTTCGAGTACCAGGGGCAGAAGTGCAGCGCCGCGTCGCGCGTGTACCTGCCGAGCACGCTCGCCAGCGCCGTCCGCGAGCGGGTCGTCGCGATGATCGCCGAGATCGAGGTGGGCGACGTCCGGGACTTCTCGAACTTCATGGGCGCGGTCATCGACCGCAACGCGTACCGCGAGCACGTCGGCTTCATCGAGCACGCGCGCAAGGACGGCTCCAGGATCCTCGCCGGCGGCACCTACGACGACCGCGTGGGGTACTTCATCCAGCCGACGCTCGTGGAGACGCCGGATCCCCGTTCGAGGCTGATGTGCGAGGAGATCTTCGGGCCCGTGCTGACCTGGCACGTGTACGAGGCCGCGTACGTGGACGAGGCCCTCGCGCTCTGCGACACGACGTCCCCGTACGCGCTGACCGGCGCCGTGTTCGCGCGCGATCGCCGCTTCGTCGAGCGCGCCGGCTGGGCGCTGCGGAACGCGGCGGGCAACTTCTACATCAACGACAAGCCGACCGGGGCTGTGGTCGGCCAGCAGCCCTTCGGGGGCGCCCGCGCCTCGGGAACGAACGACAAGGCCGGATCGCTCTGGAACCTCGTGCGCTGGGTCTCGCCGAGGACGGTCAAGGAGAACCTCGCGCCGCCGACGTCGTGGCGGTACCCGTACATGGCCACCGACGCCTGACGACGGGGACGTCGAGCCGACCGATGAATCCCGGCCCCGCCACGGAGACGCTCGTCGGCCGCATGGTCGACCAGTTCACCAGCGAGATGGTGGCGATCCCGCTCGCCGTCCTCCTGGTCGTGGCCACGTTCCTGGTGCTTCCACGACCCGACCGCCGGCGCGCGCGTCAGAGCGCCGTCCTGCTGGGCCTCTCGGTCGTGTGCGGGCTGAGCCGTTTCCTCCTGCCGACGGAGGCCGCCGCGCACCGGGCGCTGCTCTTCGGCGCGACCTTCTTCCTGCTCGCATCCATCGGGCGCAGCATCGTGCTGCTGCTCGTCCACCTCGCGTTCGAGCGCCGCAGGGAGCGGCCGGCGCCGCGCATCTTCCGGGACCTGTCGACGGGGATCACGTACCTGTTCGTGGCGCTCGTGGCGCTGCGCGCGATCGGCGTGGAGCCCGGGTCGATCCTCACCACCTCCGCGCTGCTCACCGCGGTCGTGGGCCTGTCCCTGCAGGACACCCTGGGCAACCTCGTGTCCGGGCTCGCGCTGCAGATGCAGCGCCCGTTCGACGTCGGCGACTGGATCGAGATCGACAACGGCGCGCAGGCGGGGCAAGTCACCGAATGCACGTGGAGGGCCACGAGCATCATGACGCTCGACCGGGTCGAGGTGATCCTGCCGAACGCGGGCCTGGCGAAGGCCGCCATCCGCAACTACTCGCGCCCGTCGAAGGTGTCGCGGAGGCGCGTCGCCGTCGGCGTGGCCTACGGCTCGCCGCCGAGCGAGGTGCACCGGGTGCTCGTCTCGGCCGCGATCGGCGCCCCGGGCGTCCTGGAGACACCGCCACCCCGAGCGCGCACGAAGGCGCTCGCCGACAGCGCCGTCACCCACGAGCTGCTCTACTTCATCGACGACTTCGAGCACGCGCTCGACATCGACGGGGAGGTCCTCGACCGCATCACGCACGGGCTCGCCCGGCACGGCTTCGACATCCCGTTCCCGACCCGCACGCTGATGACCGTGCCGGACGGTGGCGCGAAGCGCCGGGAGATCCACCGCGAGCGCGTCGCCGCGACGATGGCCAGCGTGGACCTGCTCAAGCCCCTGCCCGAGGACTCGCGACAGCTGCTCGTCGAGCGTGCCGCGCTGCACCGCTACGGTCCGGGCGAGCCGGTGGTGCGCAAGGGCGATCCGAGCATGGAGATGTTCATCGTCGAGACGGGTACGCTCGCCGTCGAGCTGCCGCGGGACGGGGGCAACGTCGCCGAGGTGGCGACGCTCGGCCACGGCGACTGCTTCGGCGAGATGGGCCTGCTCACGGGCGAGCCACGCGCGGCGACCGTCCGTGCGAAGACGCTGTGCGATCTCATCGTCATCGATCACGACGTCTTCCACGACGTCCTGGCCGCACACCCGGAGATCGTCGAGCGCATGGGCGGCCTGCTCGCGTCGCGCCAGGCTGGGCTAGAAGCCGCCGCTGCGAGCGAGGAGCGCGCGCCGGCGACCGCGGAACGGCAGCAGCGCCTGATCAGCAAGATCCGGGACTTCTTCAAGCTGGTGTGAGGCCGGCCCTCACGGCTTGACGAACTTCAGGGTCATGCGATCGCTCTCGCCGATGGCGGCGTACCGGGCGTGATCCTTCTCGCCGAGCTCGTAGGTCGGCGGCAGCGTCCAGACGCCCTTCGGGTAGTCCTTCGTGTCCTTCGGGTTGGCGTTGATCTCCGCGCGGGCGACGAGCTTGAAGCCGGCCCTCTCGACGACCTCGACCACGTAGTCCTCGGGCACGTACCCCGTGTCACCGACGACCTTGGGATCCGTGGATGCGCCAGGCTTCGCGCGGTGGTCGGTGAGACCGAAGATGCCGCCGTGCTTGAGCACCGCGAGCGCCGCGGCCAGCACCTTGTCGGTCATCGCCGCTTCCACCCAGTTGTGGAAGTTGCGGAACGTCAGCACCATGTCCGCCGACTCCGGCGGGCCGAAGCTCCACGCGTCCTTCGCGAGCACCACCGACTCCACCTTCCCGAACACCTGCGGCATCTTCTGGAAGCGCGCCAGGAGCGCCTGCGCATCCTGCGTGCCTTCGGACTTCGGATCCCCGTTCGGATCGCCACCCGCCACGACGAGCCTGCCGCGATCGCGCAGGACGGGGGCCAGCACCGCCGAGTACCAGCCGCCACCCGGGGCGATCTCGACGACGGTCATGTCGTCGCGCAGTCCGAAAAAGTCGAGCGTCTCGCGCGGGTGCCGGTACACGTCACGCGCGCGCTCCTTGTCGGTCCGCTGAGGGCCGGCGAGCGAGTCGACGATCTTCGCGTCGGTCGCCGGGTCGGCGATCACGGTCGGCGCGATCGGTACGCTCGAGCCGCCTCCGCACGCGACGGCGGCGAGAACGACGGCAACGCACGCCGGGGCGAGGGCTCGCATCATCCCTGCTGTATACCCCACCGCGGAGCCGCGCGGCCGTCACGGTCACGTGACGGAGTAGAACCCCACGGCGGCGTGGCTGACGATCGAGCCGTCCTCAGCGTCCACCGTCTGCTCGTAGTGCAGCACCCGCCCACGCGCGCCGCCCGAGACGCCCCGGAGCAGCGACCAGATGGGTGCCAGTCCGCACACGCGTCGCTCGTCCAGATCGTCCGCGACGTGCGTCCAGAAGCCCGTCGCGTCGAGCGCCGTTGCCCGCTCGAGCGACTCGCGGTCCCTCTGCTCGAGCGCCGCGCGCTGCCCCTCGTCGAACGCCTCGTCGCCGAAGCGGGGGCCGACGTGCGCCAGATCGGCCCCTGCCACCAGTACCACGCGCCCTGGACGCGCCTCGACGAGGGCGCGCACGCCCTCGAGGAACCGCGTCACCCCTGCGTCGCCACCCGGATCATGCCCGCCCGCCTGGTGCGCGCCCAGCCCCGCGAGGACCGGCACGATGCGGAAGGGTCGAGAGCCGAGCAGGTGCCGCAGAAACACCACCTGGAACTCCAGCGAGTGCTCCCGCTTGTGGTTGAACTGGTCCGCGTACGGGTCGAATCCATCGGCGCACGCCGCGAGGGCGTCGATGCTCTCGTGGTCCGCCTCGACCGTACCGAGCGGCGTCGCGAACGCCTTGCGGCAGAGCGCGTACGGCTCGCGCATCGGGGCGTGGGAAGTGCCCAGCAGGACGAAGGTGTCCGCCGACTCGGGCAGCGCGGCCCGGAGCGCGCCGTAGGCATGGCCGTACCCCACGGCGCCCCGCCACGGATCGATGTGCGGAGCGACGAGCGCGACCATCGTCCCCTCCCCGGAGACGCGGGCCGTCGTCCCGTTCGCCTTCGCGAGGCAGGATTCGTCGATGTAGCGGCCGAGCTTGCCGCGATCCCCGTGGTACGCGCCGCCCGCGTGCGACGCCGGCCTCACCGCCGCCCGCGCGAATTCGCGCTCCACGCGCGCGCGCGCCTCGCGGAAGGTCGCGCCCTCGAGGAAGAGGCCCTCCTCGAGTTGCGACGCCAGGTGCACGACGACCTCGACGGGCAGCTGGGCGCCGATCTCGGCCGACGCGCTACGCGCGATCTCCTCGCAGGTCCAGCCGCCCGTGAACCGCGCCACGATGGGCACGAGCAGCGCCGGGATGGCCGCCTGCGCGTCGGTCACGCCCTGCGTGTCCCGCAGCACCAGGACGCGGCCGTGCTCCCTGTCGCTGACGACGATCGACTCGACCGGGCGCAACGCGGGGCGAGAGCGAGGATCCATCCGGTCCCCCCACTGTAGCGGACGGGCCGGCTCCGTCCTAAATGCACCGACCGCTTGACCTCGCGAGCCTCCCACTCACGCAGCCCCTGGGCCCGCTCGCCGGAGCGCGCGGCGCTCCTGGAGGTCTACGCGCAGGTCGATGCCGTGCTCGACGGGTGGACGTGCGCATGCTCGCGAGCCGGTGTGGGCGGCTCCCCCGAGGCCCAGTGCTGCCACTTCGCCGTCACCGGGCGGGAGCCCTACCCGACGGCGATCGAGCTGACCGAGGTGCTCCACGCCGTGCGCGCATCCCCGCCACCGAAGGCCGACCGCCGGCGCCTGCCCCTGGCCGAGCTGCGCGCGTGCCCGCTGCTGTCGCCCGAGGGACGCTGCAACGTGTACGCGTCGCGCCCCTTCGGATGCCGCACGTTCTTCTGCGACCACGCCGAGGGTCCAGGCGGCGCGGCCCGGAAGCTGCCCCGGCAGGCGGTCAGCGCCCTCGGCCGGCGCATCGCGGACCTGTCGGCCAAGCATGCCCCGCGCGACCCCGGACCCCGGCCCCTCGTGAAGGCTCTCACGGCCGGCCGTCCCTGAAGGCATAATCCCTCGACGTTGTCCCGCGTCTCCGCCGCCCTCCGGTCGCTCGCGCACCCCCCGCTCGTGGGCGCGGCGTACGTCCTGGTGCTCGCGGCCTGGGCCGCGCAGAGCCCCACGGTCGACGAGCGGGCCGGGGGCGCGCAGGCGCGGCAGATCGAGGCGATCGTCGAGGGCCGGTTCGGCGGGGAGATCGGCCGCGTCGTCATCGCGATCGTCGCGACCGCGGTCGTCGTCGGGGCCCTGCTCGGCTGGGCCGCGTGGCTGCTCGTCGCCCTGCGCGACTGGCTCGTCCCGCCCGTGCGGCCCCGCGGAGTGATCGCCGAGACGGGCCTCGCGGTGGCGGTCGTCGCGTCGCTGCACGCCACGATGGAGCTCTGGGGCATGGCGCACGATCCGACCCTGTACGCCGACGCCTGGTACGCGCGCGGCGGCCTGCGGCGCACCGTGCAGGTGCTCGCCACGGACGTCCTGGGCCCCGGCGGCATCTCGGCGCTCGCCGTCCTGGCGGTGGCGGCGTTCCTCGCGGGCCCACCGTCGCGGTGGCTCGAATGGCCGCACCGCCTGGAGCGCATGTCGCGTGGCCTCATCACCGCAGCGCTGGGGAGCGGGGCGGCGTTGCTGCTCGTGGCGCTCTTCGCGACGATCCCCTCGGCCGGCGCGTGGGGATCGCCCGACGTGCGCCCCAACGTCCTCATCCTGGCGGCCGACTCGCTGCGTGCCGACCGCCTCGACGACCGCACCGCGCCGCACCTCACCGCCCTGGCCGCCCGCGGAGCGCGCTTCGACCGCGCCTACGTGTCGCTGCCGCGGACGTTCCCCTCCTGGGTCACGCTCCTCACCGGCCGGCACCCGCACCATCACGGCATCCGCTCGATGTTCCCGCGGTGGGAGGAGCGCGCGAAGGACTTCGACGCGCTGCCGGAGCGCCTGGCGCGCGCGGGCTACGCCACCGGGGTCGTGAGCGACTACGCGGGCGACATCTTCTCGCGCATCGACCTCGGCTTCGGCCTCGTCGACGTGCCGGAGTTCGACTTCAAGCAGCTGGTCCGCCAGCGCGCCCTCGAACGCGAGACGCCCCTGATGCCCGTACTGCACTCGCGCCTCGGGCGGGCGGCGTTCCCCGTGATGCGCGAGATGAACGACGCCGCCGATCCCTCGATGCTCGCGCGCGACGCCATCCGCGCGATGCGGCGGCTCGAGGGGCGCGGGCCGTTCTTCCTCGTCGTGTTCTTCTCGACCGCGCACTTCCCGTACGCCGCCCCGTCGCCCTACTACCGCCGCTTCACGGACCCGGCGTATCGGGGCCGGTACAAGTACGACAAGCCCGTGGGCCTCGGCCGGCAGGACCCTGCGGACGCGCGCGACGAGACGCAGGTCCGCGCCCTGTACGACGGCGCGGCGAGCGCCATCGACGACGCCGCGCAGCGCATCCTCGACGCCCTCGCGGCCCGCAATGGCCTCGACAGAAGCACCGTCGTCGTCGTGACGGCCGACCACGGCGAGACGCTGTACGACCATGGGCACGGCGCCGGGCACGGCGATCACCTGTTCGGCGACGAGGGCACGCACGTGCCGCTCGCGATCGTCGATCCGCGGCTCGCGACGCCGGCGCGCGTGCCGGCGATCGTCCGCGACGTGGACCTCGCGCCGACGCTGTACGAGCTGACCGGGGTGGCGCCGCCGGGCGATCTCGACGGGCAGTCGCTCGCCGCGGCCATGAAGGGAGAGGCGCCGACCGAACGCAGAGCCTTCGCGGAGACGGGCCTCTGGTTCACCGAGGAGATCCCGGGTCTGCCGGCGGAGCTGCGCCTGCCGTACCCGGGCATCGCCCGGCTGACGGAGGTGGACACGCAGCACGGCGACGAGCTCGTCCTGCAGAAGACGATGCGCCCGCTGACGCTCGTGGCCAAGCACCGGATGGTGCGCGACGATCGCTGGAAGCTGGTCTACGTGCCGACCCGCACCGGGGTGCGGTGGATGCTCTTCGACACGGCGGCCGATCCCGGCGAGACGCAGGACGTCGCGGCCGCCCACCCCGACGTGGTCTCGCGGCTGCAGGGCGACCTGTGGGCGTGGATGCGGCTGGATACGGACATGACGGAGCGCGGCGGGTACCTCGTGCCGCGCGACGCGCGCGTGAGGACGGCACCGGAGGGGGACGTGGGCCTCGTGCGGCTCGAGGAGGGCGAGGGCGAAGGTCCGCCGCCGCAGGCCGCACCGTGAATGGGGCTCCGTGCGCCGTCGCGTGCGTCGCGCTCGCGCTCCTCGCGTGCTCGCCCCCGGCGGGCGAGCCACCCGTCGCTCCGACAGCCACGGTCGTCGTGCCACCGGCGGAGACGCCCGCGAGCAAGCGCTCGGGAGTCGTCGTGGGATGCGATCAGCCGGGCGTCACCGTCTCCGTGGACGGCGACGAGCCGAGGGTCTTCCAGTCCCACCACGCGACCGATCTCGAGCCGGGAGAGCACGTCCTTCGGTTCTCGGGCGATCGCTACCGGCCGCTCGAGAAGCGCGTCACCGTGACGGCGGGCCAGATGACCGATCTCGGAGACATTCGCCTCGAGGTCGCGCGCGGCATGGCCACCATCACGCTCGTCACCGAGGGAGCGCGGGTGCTTCTGGTCAACGGCAGCGACCGACGCGAGATCCCGATGATGCCGATCTCCGTCGACTTCGACACGACCAAGTCGTGGGTCCTGCACGCGACCAAGGCTGGCTATTGCGAGTACGTGCAGGCCGTCGACTTCAGCGACGGCGTGGCGAAGAAGACGTTCGCGGTCGAGCTGAGGCCAGGGTGCAGCCGCTGAGCCCGAATCCAGCGCGCCCGGGTTGATCGGCGCAGACTACCGTGCAACAAAGACAGCCATGGCCGATCGCGACGCGAGCTTCTTCGGGCCGGTCCTTCCGCAGCCCGCGGACGCGCCGGAGGCCTTCTCCCTCGACGAGCTCCAGCGGATCCGGGGACGACGCATCGAGGCGGACCTGCTCCGGACGGCAAGCCCCGCCTGGCCCGCGCATCGGAGGTTCCGGACGCTCTATCCGCGAACGCCTTCTCCTCGACCGGGCGCGGTCGAACGAGACGTCTCCATTTCGTGATCGGGTGCGCCCGTCGCACGGTCGGGCGACGACGCACGGGAAGTCGCACCAGGTGAGAACCCGTGTGCACGCCGTTGCATCGCCTCGAATGGTTCCGCGCGGCTCTACTCGTCATCCGTCTGGATCCTCGCCTGGAACCGGGCCGGGGACTAAACTGCACAGTGTGCATACGGAGCCGTCCACGCCCGCCCGGCGCATGAAGCACTGCCGGATCATGTACCGGCCGTGGCGGGTGCCGACGCTCATCTCCTACCCGCCCCCGGCGCCCGAGCCGGCGCGACCTCGCCCGCTGCTGCTGATGCCCGCGGCGGAGCCGGCCCGTATCCCCGAGCGGCAGCGCGACCCGCGCTCGGCGACGCGGCGGCGTCGCGACTGCGTGTTCATCCCGAACATGGACATCGCGATGCAGTTCATCGAGGCGCGGCGCCGCGCTGCCGACCTGGCTCGACCCGATCGGGACGACCTGACGGCGCTGCCGATGGCGTTCGACACGCCCCTGGTCCTCGGGCTGCTCATGACCGTCCTGCCTCCGCTCGCCGTCACGCTGGTGTGGTCCACGCCGCGCTTCTCTCGCGCCGCGCAGGTGGCGCTCACGATCTACGGGGCGCTCGTGACGGTGGCCTTCGCGGCGGTCGTGATCGCAGCGCTCGGCTGAAGGACGACGGCGCCGGGTGAGGCTACCCGCCCCGCCTCGGTGCGGTAGTCTCGACCCATGGCCAAGCCCGACATCGCCGATCTCGAGAGCCGTGCCGAGAGCATCCGCGCCGAGCTGCGCGTCCCCAAGCAGAACGAGGTGTTCAAGGTCGCCGTGGAGGCCGGCTACCTCGCGGCCCGCGCCGACGGCGTGGTCGACGCCGAGGAGACGGCGGCCATCGTGCGCGCGGTCGAGATCCTCTCGTCGGGCGCGGTCGTAGAGTGGGAGACCGAGGAGCTGGTGCAGGAGTGCGCCGCCCGCGCCGACGCCCAGAGCCCAGCCGCGCGCGCCGCGGCCGTCGGCGCCGCGCTCGCCGCGCTGGGGCAGGCGGAGGCCGGGATCTACTTCGCCGCGCTCGTGGCGCACGCGAGCAAGGGGATCGACAAGAAGGAGGCCGACGTCCTCAAGGAGATCGGCAAGGCCGCCGGGGTGGCGAACGACCGCGTCCGCGACATCGTCAAGAAGACCAAGCCCGCGTAAGCGACACCGGCCGCGGTGGAGGACGTGCGACGACGCAGGTTCGATGCTCGACTTGCGGCGCCGTCGTCTCGGCGCAGGACGTGAACCTCGACCGCATGCTTGCCAAGTGCGCGGGGTGCTACGACGTCTTCGACATCAGCGACCGAATCGGGGACGCCCCGCTCGCCGACCCTTCCCTTCCCGCCCGTTTGCCGTGCACTCTTGCCCCGAATGGCCCCCGCCGTGACCCGCTGGCTGCCGCGCTCGGCCGTCGCGCTGCTCGTCGTCGCAGCCGCCGTGCTCGCCTGGCGCGAGGGCGGCGGAGCGGACGCGCGAGTCCCGCCGCCACGGGCCGACACAGCGCCCGCTGGGAAGGACACCCCGGCCGCCGGCCACGGCGCGGCTGCCTACCAGGTCACGACGCGACTCATCGACGCGCTCGCGTCTGCCCGGATCGACGCGCCATCCCTCTCCGCCGCGACGCCGCTGCTGCAGCCTCACTGGCGCAAGATGAACGCGCCGTGGACCCACCTGACCGGCGTGGCCGCCCAGATCGCCCTGACGCTGTCGCTCCGCACGAGCCGTGACTTCGAGACGCAGTGGACCGTCCCCGTCACGGGCGGCGACTCGTGGATCCCCCAGGCGCGCGTGTGGAACATGAACGAGGGCAGCTTCGACCAGCGCGAGGCCCTCTTCGCTCCCACGCCGGCGACGCTGTCGTTTCGCATGGCCCTGCCCCCGAACGCGCGCCTTCGCGTGTCGCCCGCGGTCGTGTCGCCCGCGGCCGCGACGACCGTCTTCGACGTGACCCTCGTCGACGCTTCGGGCGCCGAGCACTCCGTGTCGCAGACGCGCATCGCGAGCGCCGACGCCCGCCGCTGGATCGACATCGACGCCGATCTCGGCGCGTGGGGAGGGCAGAAGGTCGAGCTCCGCCTCCAGACCTCGAGCGACAAGCCGGCGCCCGGCGAGAAGCGCGCGGCCCCGCCGCCGGCCGAGGACCCCGACGCCGGAGCCCCGAGCGACGTACCGATGCTCACGCCCATGGGGCTCGCCGTGTGGGGCGATCCCGTCGTCGTCGCGCGCGAGCCGACACGAGTGCCGTACAACGTCCTGTGGATCGTGGTGGACGCGCTGCGGCCGGACGTCGCCGCGTCGCTGCACGATCCGGTCGAGGACGCGGCGCGCCTCGCTGCCCCGCTGCCGCCCCTCGAGGCGCAGCTGCCGGCCGTCCCGGGCCTCATGCCGTCGATCGACCGGCTCGCCGGGCGAGGCGTGCGCTTCCTCCACGCGTGGTCGGTCGCCGCGTGGACGCGCCCGGGTACGCTGGCGATGCTGACGGGCGAGCGCTCGTCGGAGCTGGGCATCGACACGCGCGAGTGGATCCTGCAGCCCGAGCCGGTGGCCCACTACTACTCCAGCGAGCCGCCGCTCGTGCCGCTCGTGCTGCGCAAGAACGGCGTGGCGACGGCCGCGTTCGTGAACAACTTCTTCATGGCCGGATACGTCACCGTGGGCCTGGACATGGGCTTCTCGCGCGTGACCGATCATCGCTACCGCTCGCGCGACACCGCCGAGATCCGCAAGGACGCCCTCGCGTGGCTGGACGCGGTGGGCAAGGACACGCGCTTCTGCCTGTTCGTGAACTTCAACTCGCCGCACGAGCCGTACGACCCGCCCAAGGAGCTCGTGTCGCGGATCCCCCCGCCCCCGGCCGGGCCGCGCGAGGAGCAGCTGCGCAACTACATGGGCGAGGGTGCGAAGGACGACGCGGCCATCGGCGCGCTGCTCGACAAGCTCGACGAGCTGAGGCTGACGGACTCGACGATCGTGGTCGTCACGGCCGATCACGGCGAGACGCTGTCGACCGCGCACGGCGGCTTCGGGATGCAGCACATGCCGATTCGCTTCCACCACGCCGTCGGCAACTTCGAGGAGACGACGCGCGTGCCCATCG
>Ga0335078_10015602_pt1 | contig 11279 bp, 9 predicted proteins | sample Lox_Sample_32_FD_206711 | JGI IMG/M metagenome (GOLD analysis project Ga0335078, IMG submission 206711) | Soil microbial communities from Loxahatchee National Wildlife Refuge, Florida, United States - Lox_Sample_3.2 | ecosystem: Environmental > Terrestrial > Soil > Wetlands | place: USA: Florida...
GCAGCGGTTCGTGCCCGACCCCTTCGGCCCGGCCGGATCAAGGCTCTACGCGACCGGCGATCATGGCCGCTGGCGTTCCGATGGCACGATCGAGTTCATGGGCCGGGTCGACGGCCAGATAAAGCTGCGTGGCATGCGGATAGAGCTGGGAGAGATCGAGGTCGCGCTGCGCGAGCAGCCCGGCGTCAGCGACGCCGCAGTCGCGGTCACCCAGATCAGCCCGGACGACAAGCGGCTTGTCGGCTACATTGCCCGGGCCACGGCCCCCGATGCCGGGCCCGACGCCGCCGGCCTGCGCAGCGCGCTGGCGGCCAGGCTGCCCGATCACATGGTGCCGGCCGCATTTGTCGTGCTCGACGCGCTGCCGCGGACCGGGAGCGGGAAAATCGAACGCCGCGCGCTTCCCGAGCCGGACTGGGGCGCGGTCACCGGTCAGGCCCCGGTCGCGCCCCGGACGCCGACCGAAGCGCGCCTCACGGCGATCTTCGCCGAGGTGCTCAGCCTGCCGGCGCCAGTCGGAGTGAACGACAGCTTCTTCGCGCTCGGCGGCCATTCGCTCACCGCGGCCCGGCTGCTGGCCCGCATCCGGGCCGTTTGCGCCGTCGACCTGCCCCTGCGCACGCTGTTCGCCGATCCCACCGCCGCCGGCGTGGCCGCCGCGCTGGCCGCTGACAGCTGCGTGGCGGACACCCCTGGAGATCGGAGGTAGGTGCGCTATGCGCTTCCCGGTGTCACGTTCCCAGCAGGGGATGTGGTTCCTCGATCAGCTCTCGCCCGGCGAACCGACGTTTCACATCCCGTATGCGGTGTCGCTCGACGGCCCGCTCGACGCCGGCGCGCTGCAGCGGGCGCTGGATGCCGCGGTCGCGCGCCATGCCGGGTTGCGGACGAGCATAGTGGCCGTCGACGGCGTGCCCGAGCAAGACGTCGCCGACACCGGCACCGTGGTGATCGAACGTATCGAGCTGCCGGACACGCTGGACGGCGAGGAGAGCATTCGGCAAGCCGAGTCGATCGCGGCCGAGCGTGCCCGCCGGCCATTCGATCTGGCCGCCGGGCCGCTGATCCGGGCCGTGCTGATCCGCACCGGGCCCGACCGGCACCTGTTCGTGCTGGTGATACACCACATCATCACCGACGGCACGTCCATGCGAATCCTGATGGAGGAGCTGTCCGCCGGTTACCGGGCCGAGCTGACCGGGGTGCCTGCGTCGCTGCCGCCGCTGTGGATGAGTTATGGCGATTACGCCGTCTGGCAGCACGACTGGATGAATAGCGAGGAGCTCGACCGCCAGCTGGGCTACTGGCGCGAACAGCTCAAGGGCGCGCCGCACGTCCTGGCCCTGCCCACTGACAAGCCCAGGCCCGCCCGCCTGTCCTCTCGCGCCGAGCGCGCCAGCGTCACCGTCGAGGACACGACGGTCGCGGGCCTGACCGAGGCGGCCCGGGCCGCCAACGCCACCATGTTCATGGCGTTCCTGGCTGGCTTCCTTGTCGTGCTGTCGCGCTACGCGCGCCAGCATGACCTTGTGGTCGGCACGCAGGCAGCTGGCCGCACCCACAGCGAGTTCGACCCGATGGTCGGCCTGTTCGCGAACACCGTCTTGCTGCGAACGTCGCTTGCCGACAATCCGACCTTCTCCGTGCTGCTCGGCCGGGTCAGGGACACCACGGCCGATGCGCTCTCGCACCAGCTGCTCCCGTTCGAAAGGCTCGTCGAGGACCTCGCGCCCGACCGCTCCCTCGCGCACGCGCCGCTCGCGCAGGTCCAGTTCGCCTACCACCAGACCGCACCGCCTGGCCTGGACCTACCCGGCGTCACCTCGCACTGCCGGATGCTTTTCACCGAGACGGCGAAACTAGACGTCGACATGTACGTGGACAGCCAGCCCGGTCAGGACACGACGCTCGTGCTGGACTACAGCACGGATCTATTCGACCCGCCCTGGGCTGACCGGTTCCTGCGCTGCGTGGCGTACCTGCTCAAGCAGGCGGCACAGGCTCCTGGCACCCCGGTCGCCGACTTGCCCATGCTGCCGGCCGCCGAGGTCGACGAGCTGATCGTCGGGCGCAATAGCCAGCTCTCCCCTGAGGGTTCCGACGTGGATATCCGGGACCTGCTCCGGGCATCGCCGTCTCGCGTCATCGACGGCCGCGAAGACCTGCCGATGAGCGCGGTGTGCGATCGTGCCGCCCGGCTCGCCCGAACCCTCGCTGACCGTGGTGCCGGACCGGAAACGCTGGTCGGCATCTGCGTCGAGCGCGGAGCCGGCATGCTGACGGCGATGCTCGCCATCTGGTGGGCAGGCGGCGCCTACGTGCCACTTGATCCGGGCTTCCCCGAGGCGCGGCTGACGGCGATGGCGCGGAGCGCGAGCCTGCGATTGATCATCTCCGACTCCGCGAACTGCGATCTGGCCCGGTCGGTAGCCGAGCGCTGCGAGGTGATCCGGCTCGACGATACGGCGATGGCGGACGGACCGCCGCTCGCCCCGGTGCCGGTACCAGGCAACGCACTCGCCTACGTCATTTTTACCTCCGGCTCGACCGGGCAGCCCAAGGGCGTCGCGATCGAGCACCGGGCGGTCGTGAACCTGGTTGCGTCGTTCGGGCGGTCGCTCGGGCTTGGCCGTCAGGACCGGCTCGTCGCCGTCACGACGCTGTCGTTCGACATCGCCATCCTCGAGCTGCTGCTGCCCCTGGTCCGCGGTGCGGATCTCGTGATCGCGGCCTTTCGGGAGGTCCGCGAGCCAGACCGGTTGCGGTCGCTGATCCAGCGACTTGGCGTGACCGCGATGCAGGCAACGCCGCAGACCTGGCGCATGCTGGATCTGGCCGGCGGTGTGCCGGTTAGCGTGCGGCTGCGCCTGTGCGGTGGCGAGGCCGTGTCCGATGACCTGGCTGTGCGCCTGCTGGAGCCCGGTGCCACGCTGTGGAACGTCTACGGCCCGACCGAGACCACGGTGTGGTCGGCGGCCAGAGTCGTGGCCAGCGCGGCGGACGCGGCCCAGATCGGGCCGCCGATCGAGCACACCCGCATGTACGTACTTGACGAGCGCATGATGCCGGTGCCAATCGGTGTGGTAGGCGAGGTATGGCTGGCCGGCCGGGGTGTCGCGCGCGGCTATCATGACCGGCCGGGGCTCACCGCGGGGTCGTTCCGGCCCGATCCGTGGTGCGACGATCCCGGAGCGCGCGTGTACCGGACGGGTGACCTTGGCCGGTGGCGGGAAGGCGCGGGCCTCGAGCTCATCGGGCGGAACGACCACCAGGTGAAAGTTCGCGGCTTCCGCATCGAGTGCGGCGAGATCGAGGCCGTGCTGCGCACGCACCCTGGCGTGCGCCAGGTGGCCGTCGTCACCGCCGACAGAGCCGGTGCGCCCGAGCTTGTCGCGTATATCGTGCCCCGCCGGAACAGCTCTGTGGCGAAGCCAGGCGCGGACGCGCTCGAGGAACTCCGGCCGCACCTGCGTGCCGCCCTGCCCGACTATATGATCCCGTCGCTTGTGGTCACGCTACCCGCGCTGCCGTTGACGCCGAACGCCAAGGTCGACCGGGCTGCGCTGCCCGCTCCCCAGTGGGGTGGCTCGCCATCGGCGGTCAGGCGGGTCGAGCCCAGGAACCCGGTTGAGGCCACCCTCGTCGGGATCTGGAGCGACATCCTGGCCACCAAGGAGCCGGTCGGGGTGCACGACAACGTCTTCGCCGCCGGCGGTCAGTCGCTGACCGCGACCAAATTCGTAGTCCGCGTGGCCGGCGCCTACGGCGTGAACCTGCCGGTTCATCAGGTCTTCGCCAGCCCCACGATCGCGGAGCTGGCCGAGATCATCTCCGCCGATCCGGACTTCGGCCGCGCGACGCGCTCGTCGCACCACGTCGATCTCGACGCGCTCAGTGACGAGGACCTGGACGAGCTGCTGCGCGCGGCGCTTGCCCAGCGCTATCGGCGGCAGGCTATGACAGGAAGCGTCGATTCCTGACCCAGCCAGCCAATGCTCCTCTAATTCGCTGATAATTCGCTCCGCGGCGGCCGCGATCCCGGCGCGGCCGGGACACGGAAACCGGTACGGGCAAGCGCATCCAGACTCTTGTCAAATGAGAATGATCTAGTAAGGTCATTGTTGAGCGCTACGTCCGTTCTCATGGCTTCGTATCATGAGGGCGGTTATAACGTTTCGGCAGTTTTGCTGCCCAAGAATGGTCCATGAGCGCAAAACCGGTCTTCGGATTCTGGTCGGCATGCCGGCCAGAAGCGGGCTAAGGGAGGTCCGGTGGCTGGCGGCGGGTGTTCTCAGCTGGCCGGGGGCGCGTCTGCGCAGCTAGAACCGGAGTGGGTGGACGAGGTCCTGCTGGCGGGACCGGCGGACGAGGTGTGCCTGTACCTGGCCGGGCCGGTGAGGAGGGCCGAGCTGCGCCGGCTGGTGGCCGACCGGCATCGCGACCTGGCCGGGGCCGGGCTGCGGCGCGGCGGCGCCGTGGCGCTGCATCTCGCGCCCTCGCTGGCCTTCATCACCAACCTGCTCGCCTCGTGGCAGATCGGCGCGCAGGCGTCCCTGCTCGACCACCGGCTGACCCCGTACGAGGTGGATCTGGCGCTGCGGCGGCTGCTGCCGCAGGTCGTGGTCACGGCCGGGAGTTCGGCCAGCGGCCCGCTGCGGGGCTTCGCCGAGATCACCGAGCAGGTGCGCGAGTATCCCGGGCAGCCCGCGGCCACATCTCACGCCGTGATCCAGCTCAGCTCGGGGTCGACAGGCCCGTCCAAGATCATCGCCAGGGACGCCGCGAACCTCGTCGAAGAGGTCAAGCGGTACACCATGATCGACGGCGTCCCCGCTGGCGGCGAGCGGATCGTGTCGCTCGCCTCCATGGTGCACGTGCTCGGGCTGGTCGGCGGGCTGCTCTACAGCTTGCACGCCGGGGTGAACCTGACCATCCCGCCCCGGATGACCGCGGACGGCATCTTGTCCACGGTCGCGGCCAGCTCGCAGCCGACCACGATCCTGGGTGTGCCTTTCCACATCGAGCTGCTGGCCTCGGTCCAGCAGCCGCCTGAGCTGCCCCAGCTCACCGGCATGACCACCGGCGGTGAACTGGTCCGCGCCGACGTCTACGACGCGTTCGTCGACCGCTACGGCGTACGGCTGGGCAACATGTACGGGATGACCGAGGTCGGTGTCATCGCCACCGACCTGTTCGGGAAAAACCGGCCGGCCGTGCTGCCCGCACCCGGCCTGGTGGTCGCCGAAGAGGGCGGGGAACTGCACATCGCCATGCCGGCCTCGCCCTACCTAGGGGTTCAGGACCCGGCCCGCTGGTCGGACGGCTGGCTGCACACCCGGGACGCGGGCAGCGTCGACCCGGCGACCGGGCTGGTGCGGGTGCTGGGGCGGCGCGACTCCCAGGTCTCGGTGGGCGGGCTCAAGGTGGACCTGACCGAGGTCGAGCACACGCTCGCGGCGCTGCCCGAGGTGGCCGGGGCCGTGGTGGTGCATGACCAGGCGATCGAGGCGTACCTGATGCTGGCCGAGGGGGCAGAGGTCTCCGCGGTGGAGCGCGAGATCGCCATCCGCCTGGCCCCGTACAAGCGGCCGCGGCGGCTGCACATGGTCAGCCAGCTGCCGCGGACGGCCACCGGGAAGCTCGTCCGCGACCAGGCCGTACTGCGCAGCGCCGAACCGGACCACCTCATCCAGGAAGGAAGCGCCCGCCCATGATCGACGAGATCCGCCAGTTCGTGCTGGATTCGCTGACGGCCATGAACTACAGCATCGAGGACATCTACGACGACACCACGCTCGGCCCGGCCGGGGCCGACCTGGAGTCGCTGGCGCTGGCCGAGCTCGCGGTGCGGGTGGAGGACCATTTCGGGGTGCAGTTCGGCGACGACGAGAGCGAGACGCTGGCCGGCCTTACCGTCGGTGAGTTCTGCGCGATGGTCCAGCAGCGTATCGCGTCGGCGGCGGCGCATTGACGATGCCCGACGCACCCGACCGGTCCGACGTCCTGGCCATGCTCGCCACCTACGGCGATCGCCGGCCGGACCAGATACCTGAGGCGATCAACTCGCTGGAGCTCGCCTGGCTGCTGCACCAGATCGAGCAGCGCTACGGCGAGTTCGAAGCCGACGACGACACGATCGCCCGCATGTCGACGGTCAGCGGCGCGGTCGATGTGCTGAGGAGGATGGGGGTCGGGCCGGCGCGATGACCGGAGGAACGCCGACTGCGCGCCGCGGGCCAGGCTCGGTGGTCGTCACCGGGGCGGGCGCGGCGTCCGCGTACGGCCGCGGCGCCGAGGCGCTGCTGTCCGGGGTCCTGTCCGGCGAGCCCGCCTTCGCGCCGGTCGAGCGTTTCGGCACGGCGAACCGCCGGGTTCACGTCGCGGCGGCCATGCCAGGCTCACCCGATCTGCTCACCGAGGTGGCCCAGGCCGCCCGCGAGGCTTGCGACGACGCGGCCCTGCCCGCGGCCGGGCGGGCCCGCAGCCCGCTGTTCCTGGCCATCCACGGCGACCCGGCGCTGGCCCGGGCGGCCGACGCGGACGAGCCCGGGCTCGGGCCCGATGCCTTCACCGCCGCGGTAGCCGGCCGCAGCGGGCTGGCCGGGCAGGGCCTGCGCTGTTACATGTCGGCCTGCGTGTCCGCAAGCACCGCGATCGCCGACGCGGCCGCGAGCATCGCCCGCGGCCAGGCCGACCGCGTGGTCGTGGCCGGCGGGTACCTGGTCGAGCCCGACCAGTTCGCGCTGTTCGACGCCGGCCGCGTGCTCGCCGCCGACGGCCAGGTCCGCCCGTTCAGCGCCGGGCGGCGCGGGCTGCTGCTCGGCGACGGCGTCGGCGCGGTCGTGGTCGAGTCGCAGGAGTCCGCACGGGCCCGGCAGGCGCCGGTGCTGGCGCGGCTGGCCGGCTGGGGCCGGACCGGTGATGCCTTCCACCCGGTCCAGCCGCATCCCGAGGGGCGCGGCCTGGCCCGCGCGGTCACGGCCGCGCTGCAGCGGGCCGGCCTGGCCGGAGCCGATCTCGGCTACATCAATGCGCACGGGTCGGGCAGCCCGCACAGCGACCCGGCCGAGGCGAGCGCGCTGTGGCTCGCGCTCGGTGAGGCCGCCGGGACCGTGCCGGTCAGCTCGACCAAGTCACTGCACGGTCAGGCGCTGGAGGCCTCGGGTGTGCTCGAGCTGATCGTCACCATGCTGGCGGCCCGCAAGGGCATGCTCCCGGTCAACGCCGGGTTCCTCGGCGTTGACGAGGAGTGCCGCCTGGCCCTCGTGCTCGGTGACGCGCTGGCGACAACGCCGCAGTACGCGATGAGCCTGAACGCCGCGTTCGGCGGCGCGAACACCGCGCTCGTTGTCGGCCTGCCATGACCACGCAGACTTCCCCGGCCTTCCCCGGTGCCACGGGGCTTCTCGGCACCGCTGGGCTGCAAGCGGCCGCGGTCGCAGCGGGCCTGGCCGTGTCGGCCTCAGCCAGTTGGCCCGAGACCGACTCCGACGCCGAGGTGCCGCCGCTGGCGGGGTTCATCGACTCGCTCTTCAGCCCGCTGATCGCCGAGGTCGCCGGACGGGCGCTCAGCCGCCGGGAGGAGGGCCGCCGGGAGGAGGGCTTCCCCCGGGACCAGGCCGCCCCGGACGGGGCGGTCATCGCCATCGTGCTGGTGACGGCGCACGGCGACGTCGCCAGCGCGGCCCAGGTCGCCGCCCGGGTCGACGCGGGCCGGCGGGTCCCGCCGCTGCACTTCTTCCAGTCGGTGCCGAACGCCGTGGCCGGGTACCTCGCCGCGCGCTGGCAGCTGACCGGGCCGATCGTGTGCGTCAGCGGGATCACGCCGGCGATGGACGCGGTCGCGCTGCTGATCGAGGACGCGGACGCGGACGAGGCCCTGATCGTCAGCGTGGATCTGGGGCTGACCGGCGGCGCCGGGGACCGCGCCGCCGCTGTTATCGTGACCGGCCCGACCGGCCGGCCGGAAGCAGAAAGGCATGGACCCGAGGGAGCGGCATGAACATCGGTGATATCGACCATATCGAGCTCTACGTGGGCGATGCGGTCGCGGCGGCGGCGGCGCTGTGCAGCGCTTACGGCTTTCGTGTCTACGGCCACGGCGGGCCCGACACCGGCCTGCCGGAACAGCGCAGCGTGCTGGTCGGCCAGGGCGGCATCCGGGCGCTGCTGACCTCGGGGCTGCGCCAGGAACATCCCGCAAGCCAGTTCGTGGCCCGGCACGGCGACGGGGTAGCGGTGATCGCGTTCGCCACCGACAGCGTCGCGATCGCCTACACCGACGCGGTCGCGGGCGGCGCGACCGGCATCCACCAGCCGCACTCCTGGGACAACGACGAGACCAGCGTGCTCACCGCCGAGGTCGCGGGCTTCGGCGACGTGGTCTACCGGTTCGCCGAGCGGCACGGCTCGGACGCCCATTTCCAGCCGGGCGCGATCGAGATGGAACCGGGGGCGCAGGCCGGAGCCGACCACGACCTGCTGCGCCTGGTCGACCACGCGGCCGTGTGCGTGCCGCCCGGCGAGCTCGACGCCACGGTGGCCTTCCACGAGCAGGTCTTCGGCTTCTCGGTCACGTTCCAGGAGTACATCGAGATCGGCGAGCAGGCCATGATGTCCAAGGTCGTGCAGAGCCCGTCCGGCGGCGTGACCTTCACCATCCTCGAGCCGGACCTCACCCGCCAGCCGGGCCAGATCGACGACTTCCTGGCCTGGCACGACGGCGCCGGAGTGCAGCACATCGCGTTCCTGACCAAGGACATCGTGCACGCGGTCCGGACCTTCGCCAGCCGGGGCGTGGAGTTCGCGGTCTCGCCGTCGAGCTACTACGACATGCTGACCGCCCGGCTGGGCGCGACCGACATCGACATCGAGGCGCTGCGACCCCTCGGCATCCTGGCCGACCGCGACCACTGGGGCCAGATGTACCAGATCTTCGCCAAGTCGACGCACATCAGGCGAACGTACTTCGTCGAGCTGATCGACCGGCACGGCGCCCGCACGTTCGGCACCAGCAACATCCCGGCGCTGTACGCGGCCAAGGAGCACGAACTGGCCGACCTCCGTGCCGCGGCCACCCCGGTCCGTACCTGATCTCCCATCCGCCCGTCAGGCCCGGCCAACCCGAGGAAGGAAATGACCGTTGACCCTTTCCGTCTCCCCGCCGTTCATGCTGACGGAATCCGAACGCGCGCTGCTGCCGTCGGATGCCGACGTCGCGTTCTACGCCGAGCACGGCTGGTACCTGAGCAAGAAGCTGTTCACCGACGAGGAGGTGGACGGGCTGGTCGCGGCGAGCGAGCGGTACTACGCCGGCGAGCGCGACCGGACGCTGCCGGTGCGCCCGCCAAAGCTGGCCTACTGGGACCCGGGCAAAGGCGACGTGCAGCGCCACAATGACTACGTCCACTACGAGCATGACGGGCTGGCCAGCCTGCTGCGCAAGCCGCTGATCGGCGCCGTCGCCGCCACGCTGGCCGGTACCAGCGAGATCCGCGTGTTCCAGTCGACGCTGATCTATAAGCCGCCGATCGCCACCGAGCCGACCAACGTGGTGCCGTGGCACTTCGACAAGCACTACTGGTCGACGTCGACGTCGGAGGCCATGCTGACCGCCTTCATCCCGTTCCACGACTGCACCGAGGAGATGGGAACGATCACGATGATCGACGGCAGCCACCGGTGGCAGGAGACCGGCCGCGACGACTCGATGACCAGGCATTTCGCCGAGCGCGACAGTGATGACCTGGAGCGTGCGCTGGCCGAGAACGCGGCATACAACCACGCAGAGGTGGTCAAGGTCCCGATCATCATCCCCAAGGGCCACATGAGCTTCCACCACTGCCGGATCTACCACGGCAGCCAGGCCAACCGCAGCCCGCGGCCGCGGCGGGCCGTCTCGCTCCACCTGCAGGACGGCGCCAATACCTACCGCAGGTACGAGCTGAGCACCGGCGAGGTCCTCGCCTACAACCACGACGTCCTCGTCCGCCGCACCCCCGACGGACGGCCCGACTACAGCGATCCCCGCTTCTGTCCCGTGCTGTGGCGCGACCCAGCATCGGCTGACCGGCACCCGCAGGAGGCATGATATGTCCCGTTACGACTGGGGTCAGCGCCATCCCGGCATCGACCGCCTCGAAGAGCAGATCACGCCGGCCAGGAACGTGGTCGTCACGCACCCCGTCTACGCCGCGCTGAACAGCCGCCCCGCGATCCTGACGTTCATGGAATACCACGTGTTCGCCGTGTGGGACTTCATGTCACTGCTGAAGTCACTGCAGCGCAACCTCACCTGCGTGGAGCTGCCGTGGGTGCCCACGGGCCCGACCGGCAGCCGCCGCCTGATCAACGACATCGTGCTCGTCGAGGAGAGCGATGAGCTCCGCGGCGGCTTCATCAGCCACTTCGAGCTTTACCTGGCCGGTATGACCGAGGCCGGTGCGGACACTTCGGTCATCGGTGCCTTCATCGACAAGCTCCGTGCCGGGCGGCCGGTACTCGACGCGGTCGAGGAGACCGGCGTGCCGGCCCCGGCGGCCGACTTCGTCCGGCTCACCTGGGGCCTGATCGAGGCGGCGCCGGTGCATGTGCAGGCCGCGGCGTTCGCCTTCGGCCGCGAGGACCTGATCCCCGAGATGTTCAGCCAGGTCGTCGGGGTCAACGAGCGTATCGGCTCGCTCGACACGTTCGTCGACTACCTGGCCAGGCACATCGAGGTCGACGGCGAGGAGCACACCCCGATGGCTATGCAGATGCTCGCCGACCTGTGCGGCGACGACGAGGCCAAGTGGGCGGAGTGCGCGACGGCCATCAACCTGGCCCTGGCCGCCCGGGCCCGGCTGTGGGACGGCATCCTGGCCGTCATCGGCGAACGGGCGGTGGCCTGACGGCGGCCGGGACGGTCATGGCTGACTCGGCCGCGTTGTACCGGACCGTGCGGCTGATCCGCCGGTTCGAGCAGCAGGCCATCGAGATGGTCCGCAGCGGCCTGATCGCCGGGGGTATCCACCCCTACATCGGCGAGGAGGCGATCGCGGCGGGCGTCTGCGCGGCGCTGCGCCCGGACGACTTCATCACCAGCACGCACCGCGGCCACGGGCACGTGCTGGCCAAGGGGTCCGACCCGGTCCGCATGCTGGCCGAGCTGGCAGGCAGGGCGACCGGCCTGAACGGCGGGCGTGGCGGCTCGATGCACGCCGCGGACGTCAGCGCGGGCATCTACGGCGCCAACGCCATCGTCGGGGCGTCGGCGGCCATCGCGGCCGGGGCGGCCTGGT
>Ga0335078_10015603_pt1 | contig 11278 bp, 6 predicted proteins | sample Lox_Sample_32_FD_206711 | JGI IMG/M metagenome (GOLD analysis project Ga0335078, IMG submission 206711) | Soil microbial communities from Loxahatchee National Wildlife Refuge, Florida, United States - Lox_Sample_3.2 | ecosystem: Environmental > Terrestrial > Soil > Wetlands | place: USA: Florida...
GCCAGCAGATCGGGAAAATCCCGCCCATCGTTGAAATGCGTCAGGCTCCCGCTCGACGAGGCCCGGCTCGGCGCCGCGTTCACGCCCGTCACGAACTGCATGCCCGATAGCAGATGCACGAACAAATCGCCCGCCAGCCCTTCGCCGTAATCGGCAAAACACCGCCAGCGGAAGAAGCGAACCGCGTCGAACGGCCGCTCCGGAGCGTCCCGCAGGAACGTCGGCCAGTCAATGGTCTGCGGACTCGCATCCGGCGGAATCGGATACACCCACGCGCCCGACGGCGAGTTGCGGTCCGTGTGCGCCTGAATGTAGTGAACCTCGCCCAGCTTCCCCGACGCGTAGATCTCCGCCGCTTTCTGATAAACAATGTTGCTCACCCGCTGACTGCCGCACGCGAAGATGCGCTTGCCATCCTGGATCGCCTTCACCATCTCCAGCCCGTCGGCCACCGTGTGCGACATCGGCTTCTCGCAATAGACGTCCTTGCCCGCCGCCACCGCATCCAGCACCACCCGCCGATGCTGATGGTCCGGCACCGCCACAATCACCGCTTCCACGTCCTTGCGATCCAGCAGCGGCCGGTAATCGCGCGTCGTGGGGACTTCGGTTCCGTATGCTTCCTTGCCCGCCTTCTGATGCATGTCGTAGAGATCGGCGATGGCCACCAGCTCGCACGTCGGCACTTCCCGCGCCGCGCGCAGCAGATCGCACCCGCGAATCCCCGTGCCAATGGAAACGAACCGGACCCTCCGGCTGCCCCCTCCCGCCTGCGCCCCGAACATCCGCGCCTGCAGCATCGACCCGCCCGCCACCGCGCCCATCCCCGCGCGCACCAGATCCCTACGCGTCATCGCCATCATGGTCTTTGGATAATTCCCTTTCCCGGCCATTCTCTCGCGTGGGCCGCGTCATGTCCAATTCGTGTATGCACCACACTCGTTCTCGACAGGATCGGAGCCTCGATTCGTCTGCAGCGTGTGCGGCAAACCCTCGAAGGAACGGACTTGAGTTAGGTACCAAAAATGGTACTCTATCCCTTGGGCCCTGCACTCAAGCGCCTCCCGGCTCGGTTCTACCGTTCCTCTTGCACGTCTTCAACAAAAAGACACAGAAGACGCCACAACACGACATAGACCTGGCGCTGGCCCGGAGGCAAAGAGGGATCGAATGAATAAGAGAAACATCGGATCGTCACTGGATAATTGGCTGCGGGAAGAAGGCATCTACGAGGAAGTCTCCGCGGGCGCCATCAAGCGCGTTCTTGCTCGTCAGGTCGAAGCCGCCATGAAAAAGAGGCAGTTCTCCAAGGCGGAGATGGCCCGGCGGATGCGCACCAGCCGTGCAGCGCTGGATCGCCTCCTCGATCCCGAGAACGAAGCCGTGACGCTCAGCACGCTCCGTAAGGCCGCCGCCGCGGTGGGCCGCGAACTTCGACTCGAGCTGGTTTAATCAGCCGTGCGCACCGCTGTTCGTCGGGACGATTCGTGGATCGGACGATAAGAACCGCCCTATTGCGTAAGGTCTTAGCCGACGACGACGAGCGCTGCGGCCAGCGATTCGGCTCCTGATTTCCCCTCTACCCTGTAGACAGCCTACCCCCTGATGCAGTAGACTATCTACAGCCATATGCCGCCCCCGTCCAGTCCCCGCTACCAGAACCGCATCGAGCTCCTTCAGGGAACCCTCGACATGATCATCCTCAAAACCCTCCAGTGGGGCCCGCAGCACGGTTACGGCATCATCCAGGCCATCCGCACCAGCTCCAGTGACGTCCTCCAGGTCGAAACCGGCTCGCTCTATCCCGCGCTCCACCGCCTCGAGCGCCAGGGCTGGCTCGCCTCCGAATGGAAGCAGACCGACAGCAACCAGCGCGCAAAGTTCTACCGCCTCACGCCCGCCGGCAAAAAGCAGCTCGCCACTGAGCACCAGCGCTGGACCGTGCTCTCCGCCGCCATCGCCGGCATTATGAGTCCCGAAAAGGAGCCCTCATGAATCGCCGCCGCCGCAACCGCGAGCTGAACGAGGAGCTCGAAGCCCACCTCCGCATGGCCGAGCGCGACCGCCTCGATCGCGGCCAGTCCGCTGACGACGCCCACTACTCCGCCCTCGCCGAATTCGGCAACACCGGACTCGTCAAGGAGGTCACTCGCGACATGTGGGGCTGGACTTCCCTCGAACGCCTCCTTCAGGACTTCCGCTACGGCGCGCGCATGCTCCGCAGGAACCCCGGCTTCACCATCGTCGTTGTCCTCACACTCGCTTTGGGGATCGGCGCCAACACGGCCATCTACAGCGTCATTCACGCCGCGTTGGCGCCGCTTGGGATTCCTCATCCCAACCGCGCCGTAATGGTCTGGACCGAGAACGCCAAGCGCGACTGGCATCAGTTTCCCGCCTCCGTGCCCGATTATCGCGACTGGCAGTCGAGCGGCGTCTTCTCCAGCCTCGCCGGCGTCAGCGACGGCGGATTCAATCTGCGCCTCGCCGACCGCACCGAGCGCGTCGACGGCATGAGCGTCACTCCCGAATTCTTCCCGGCCCTGGCCGTCCCCCCGCGCCTGGGCCGTTCTTTCCTGCCCGAAGAAGGCCACGCCGGTCACGATCAGGTGGCCATCCTCAGCGATTCACTCTGGCACTCGCGCTTCGCTTCGAACCCAAACATCGTTGGCTCCACTATCGTTGTCGATGGCGTTTCCCGAACCGTCGTCGGTGTCCTCCCGCCCTCCTTCCCAAAATTTGAAAAGGAAGAAATCTACACGCCGTTGGTCTTTCCCGCCGATGTCGCGGCCGATCGTGGTTCTCGTTTCTTCCAGGTCGTCGGCCGCCTCCGCGACGGCGTGACCTTAGCTGCCGCCCAGCAGCGCATTGCCGCCCTCGAAGGCCGCCTCGCCACGCAATATAAGGACGACACCGGCAACAGCGCCGCCCTGCAACCCATCGAAGATTCCGTCGTCGAAGACGCCCGCACGCTCCTCGCGCTTCTGTTCGGCGCCGTCGGCTTCGTCCTGCTCATCGCCTGCGCCAACATCGCCAATCTCCTGCTCGCTCGCGGCGCCTCGCGCCAGAAGGAAATGGCCCTGCGCGCCGCCCTCGGCGCCGGCCGCTGGCGTCTCTGCCGTCAGCTTCTCTCCGAAAGCGTGCTGCTCGCCCTCATCGGCGGAGCCTTGGCCATCGTTCCTTCTCTGCTGGCCATGCGCTTCGTGTCCTCGTTCCAGATTGACGAGCTGCGCAATTCGAACCTCATCTCGCTCAACTCCAGCGTGCTCGTTTTCAACGCGGCCCTTTCGCTCGCCACCGGCATCCTCTTCGGACTCGTGCCCGCCTGGCAGGCCTGGAAAACCAATGTCGGCGACACCATGCGCGAAGCCTCCCGCAGTTACACCGGCGGCAGCCATCATCGCCTGCGCGGCCTGTTCGTCATCGCCGAAGTTGCCCTCACCATGGTCCTGCTCGTCGGCGCCGGCCTTATGCTCCGCAGCTTCGCCGGCCTTCGCTCCGCTAACCCCGGCTACGATGTCCGCAACGTGCTCACCGGGCGCGTCGCCCTCTCCGATCGGCAATACACCGCGCCGGATAAACAGGCCGCTTTCTTCGACCGCGCCGTGCGCGAGGCTTCATCGTTGCCCGGCGTCGCCACCGCCTCCGCCATTGATGACCTCCCTGGCAGCGACAACATTCATGGCCGCGGCCTCTTCCGCCCAGACCGGCCCGATCCGCGCCCCGAGGATGTGCGCATCGAGTTGCTCGACAACGTCATGCCCGGCTACTTCGATGCCATGCGCATCCCGCTCATCCGTGGCCGCTACCTCAACGAATCCGACACCCGGTCCTCCATGCCCACCGTCGTCATCGACGAGTACACCGCCCGCCTCAACTGGCCCAACGAAGACCCCATCGGCAAACAGCTCAAGCTCGGCCAGCACGAAGCGCCTAAGCAAATCGTCGGCATCGTCGCCAACGTCGATCAGGGAATCCTCGTGAAGCTGCTCAAGGGGCAAATCGGCCAGTCGTACATTCCCGCCTCTCAGTCGCCCTCGCCGGCCATGACTCTGGTCATCCGGACGAAGATGGATCCGGACGCGCTCATCCCGGCCATGCGTTCCCTTGTCCGCGGCATCGACATCGATCAGCCGGTCTTTCAGGTGCAGTCTCTCGAAGACATCCGCTCCGCCAACCGTGCCCCACAGCAGCTCGCCACATCTCTGCTCGGCAGTTTCGCGGTCGTCGCGCTTCTCCTTGCCGCCATCGGCATCTACGGAGTCATCGCCTACGCCGTCGGCCAGCGCACGCGCGAGTTCGGCGTCCGCATCTCCCTTGGCGCGAAGCGCATCGATGTCCTTCGTCTGGTCGTGCGCCAGGGCGTCGTGCTCACCGCCATCGGCATGCTCGCCGGTCTCGCCGGAGCATTCGGCCTTACCCGTCTGATGTCCAGTCTGCTCTACGGCGTTGCCGCCACCGACCCGCTCACCTTCGCCGCCGGCGCCGCCCTGCTCGCTGCATCCGCACTCGCCGCCTGTCTGATACCGGCATATCGCGCCACCCGGGTGGACCCCGTCGTCGCGCTCCGCTGTGAGTGATGTGGGGTAGCCCCTCGGGCTGCGGCGGGCTCCCAGGCCCGCCCATCTGATACCGTATTCACAATGCTCCGTCCCCGGCTTTGGCTGGCTCTGGTCGCCATCGTCGTCATCGTCAGCCAGACCACCTTCACCATCGACGTCATTCGCCAGCTCGCCGGCGATTATCCCGAAACGCCCATCTACCTCGGAGATCCCTGGCCCACCGTAGTCGGGGTCGGTTACGGCGATGCAGTCCATCGCGGCGACCGCCTCCTCGCAGTCGAGGGCATAACGCCGCTCGGCTGGAACGATGTCGCCCAGGCAATCCGCGCGAAGCACCCCGGCGAACCATTGCATATCTCGGTAGACCGCAGTGGCCGCCGTCTGGACTTTCCCGTGAAGTTGCGCGCGCAAACCGTGCCGTTGCTTTTCACCATCGTCTGGCATCTGCTGATGCCCTGGATCTCGATTCTGCTCGGCCTGTGGGTGGTGGCGGTGCGGCCACGCGACGTACGCGCCTGGTCCGTGCTGGCCATTCTCGCCGGCATCTGTCAGATCTACACCGATTTGGAGAACGGCTGGCCCGCTCCGGTCAACGCCATCTCCGACTTCTACCTGGGGATTGCGGTGAGCGCCTGGCCCATCGGAATGATGCTGTTCGGCATCTACTTTCCGCAGCGCTTGAGAATGGACCGGCGCTTACCGTGGGTCAAGTGGCTGCTGCTGGTTCCGATCGCTTTCATCGGCGCCTGGGATGGGGTGCGCCTGGCCGTCGAACAGGTGAACTACGTAGCGGGTCGGCGCATACCCAACCTTTCCACCGGCTGGTTCCTGCCAAGCCTGATGGCCACCGCGATCAGCACGTTCTTTTTCGCGCTCGCTCGCAAGTCTCACGACCAGCAGGCGCCACTGACTCCCGACGACCGCCGCCGCGTGGGCCTTCTCCAGGGCGGCGCGCAATTGGCTCTCACGCCGTTCTCCCTCGTCTTCTTCTACAGCCTCATCGTGCATCACCGAACCCCGGCCAGCGGAACTGCCCTCGGTCTTGCGCTGATGGCCATGATCGTTCTTCCCATCACCATGGCTTACGTCATCGTCGTGGAGCGCGCGCTCGACGTCCGCGTGGTCGTTCGACAGGGCATGCAATACGCGCTCGCCCGCGGCGGCATTCGCGTGCTTCAGTTCGCTTTGGGTATCGGCGTCATCTATCTCGCCATTGACTTTCCCCTGCGCTGGTTCGGCGGACAACAACGCATCTCCGACCTCGCTCGTTACGGTTTCCTCGGTCTTGGCATTCTTCTGGTCACGCGCACGCGCGATCTCGGCGATATCGCCCGCCGCTGGCTCGACAAGCGCTTCTTCCGCGAAGCCTACGACGCCGAGCGCATCCTCGGCGAGTTGAGCGAGCAGGTCCGCGGCATCCTGGACACTCATGAACTCCTCCGCACCGTCGCCAACAAGATTATGGCGTCGCTGCACGTCGAGCGCCTCGCCGTGATGCTCCAGCGGGGCGGCATGTTTCAGCCCGCTCTGGCCACCGGCTACCCGGCGCCTTTCGAGCTTTCGCTTCCTCCCGAGGCTCCCGCCATTGCCCGCCTCCGCGATTCGCGCGAGGCGGTAGCTCCGGCGCCCGGCGATCTCCCCGAGCTTCACGCCCAGCTCCTGTTGCCGCTTGCTTCGAAGAACGACCTCATCGGCTTCATCAGCCTCGGCCCCAAGCGATCCGAGGAGCCGTACTCATCGAGCGACCGCCGCCTGCTCGCCACCGTGGCCGCGCAAACCGGGCTCGCCCTCGAAAACAGCCGTCTCTCCGAAACCATCGCCCACGAAGTCGCCCAGCGCGAGCTCATCCACCGCGAGATCGAGATCGCCCGCGAAGTGCAACAGCGCCTCTTCCCGCAGAACCTTCCCCGAATCGTCTCGCTCGATTACGCCGGCCACTGCCGTCCCGCCCAGGGAGTCGGCGGCGATTACTACGATTTCCTCGCGCTGTCCGACGGCCAGCTCGGCCTCGCCATCGCCGACATCTCGGGGAAGGGAATTCCCGCCGCGCTGCTGATGGCTAGCCTGCAGGCTTCCGTCCGCGGCCAGTCTCAGGCCACCGGCAACGTCGCCGGCCTCATGACCAACGTGAACCGCCTCGTCTATGAAGCCTCGCCCGCCAACCGCTACGCAACCTTCTTCTATGCGCAGTACGAGCCGGGCGCGCGCAACCTCACCTGGTCCAACGGCGGGCACAACCCGCCAATCCTCCTCCGCGGCGATGACGTGATTCGTCTCGAAACCGGCGGCCCCGTGGTCGGCCTCTTCCCGCGCTGTTCCTACGAACAGGATTCCATCGCGCTCCAACCCGGCGATGTCCTCGTCTTCTTCACCGATGGCGTCAGCGAAGCCGAGAATCCCGCCGAAGACGAGTTCGGTGAAGATGCCCTCATCGCCGCCGCCCGCGCCTGCCGCGATCAGCCTCCTGGCCAGATGATCTCCACCATCATGCAGGCCGCCGATGCCTTTGCCGCCGGCGCCCCCCAGCACGACGACATGACCCTTGTCGTGGCGCGCGTCTCCTGATCTAGCGCCTCTTCTTCTTCGCGCGTTCCTTCACCGCCTCCACCACTGAGAACTGCAACTGCCGCTGTATCGCATCCACCCGATCCAGCATCACCTTCACGGGCCGCCCGATCGCATACTCCCGCCGCGTCCGCTCCCCAATGATCCGCCGCGTGTTTTCGTGGTACGTATAGCGGTCGCCCGGCAGCGTGTCCACCGGAACCAGCCCCTCGATGAACAGATCGCGCAGCTCCACGAAAAATCCGTATTTCGCCGTGCTGATGATCAGCGCTTCAAACTCCTCACCGACGCGGTCCTCCATGAACTTCGCCTTCTTCCACGTCACCAGCTCCCGCTCCGCATCGGCCGCCCGCCGTTCGCTCCCCGACGATTCCTCCGCTATCTTCGCCACCTCGGTCTCGGTCAGTTCGCGCGCCGTCGTCTCGTCCAGCCACGCCGAAAGAATGCGGTGCACAATCAGATCCGGATACCGCCGGATGGGCGAAGTGAAATGCGTATAGCTGGGCGCCGCCAGCGCGAAGTGCCCCCGGTTCTCCGCGCTGTATCGCGCCTGCTTCAGCGAGCGCAGCATCAGGTAGCTCAGAATCCGTTCTTCCGGCTTGCCCTCGATCTGCGCCACCAGCTTCTGGTAATGCCGCGACGTGATCGCCACCTCTTCCGGCAGCTCGATCTCCTTCCGCGCCTTGGTCCCATCGCGCCGCCGTTGCGTGTGCCCGAACTTCCGGATCGGCAGCGGCCCCACGCCCAGCGAGTACCCGAACGTTGCGGCCATCTGCTCGAACTCCATCACCCGCTTCGGGTCGGGCTTTTCGTGGATGCGGAACATCATCGGCACGCCCAGTCCCTCCAGATGCGCCGCCACCGCTTCGTTCGCCGCCAGCATGAACTCCTCGATGATCCGGTGCGCGATGTTTCGCGGTGCGCGAATCACGCCGGTCATCTCGCCGAACTCATCGAACTCAATCAGCGGCTCCGGCATGTCGAAATCGATGGACCCGCGCTTCACCCGCCTGCGATTCAGAATCAGCGCCAGCTCCCGCATCAGCTCGAATCGCCGAACCAGCGGCTCGTACCGCTCCCGCAGCGCTCCATCGCCCTCCAGCACCTGATGCACCGCCGTGTATGTCATCCGCTCCGCGCTGCGAATCACTCCGCGCATGCACCGCTGGCTCACGACGTCGCCGCGATGGTCGATCTCCAGCAGCACCGAAAGCACCAGCCGGTCAACTCCCGGCTTCAGCGAGCAGATCCCGGTGGAGAGCTCCAGCGGCAGCATCGGCACCGCGCGATCCGGGAAGTACACGCTGGTCCCGCGCAGCCGCGCCTCATCGTCGATGGGCGTGTGCGGCCGCACGTAGTGGCTCACATCGGCAATGTGCACCTGCAGCGTGTAATTGCCGTTGTCCAGGCGCTCCACCCAGACCGCATCGTCGAAGTCCCGCGCCGTCTCGCCGTCGATGGTGACAATGCTGTATGCCCGAAAATCCTCCCGCCGCGCGATCTCCTCTTCGGAGATCGCCTCCGGAATCGCCCGCGCCTGCGCGATCGATTCATCGGGGAAGCGATGCGGGATGTGGTGCTTCCGGATCACCACCTCGACGTCCACGCCGAAGTCGTCCGGATGCCCCAGCACCTCGATCACCCGGCCCACCGCGTAGTCGTCGTCCTCCGGGAACTCCAGAATCTCGACATTGACGATCATCCCGTCCAGATCCGCGGGCCCGCGCAACTCCGCGGCCGCCACGCCAACCCGGTCCTGTCCGCTCGTGTCGCGCGGAATCTCCAGGCCTTCGGGAATCTCGATCCACTGGTGAATTCGGTCGTCGTGCGGAATCACGAAGCAGCCGCGGCTCTTCACGCGAAACTCGCCCACTACTTCGGTATGCGCCCGCCGCAGAATGCGCAGGATCTCGCCATCGGCGCGGCCGTCGTTCTCAATCCGCCCGATGCGCGCCAGCACGCGGTCGCCATGCATCGCTTTCTGCGCCGATTCCGGCGGTATGAAGATGTCCCCGCGAATTCCCGCGATGGGCTGATCGGAAATCAGAAACCCATAGCCGTCGCGATGCATGTTCAGCCGGCCGGTGGAATACTGCCGGCTGATGCGCGTGGAAACGTACTGCCCCGGACGCAACTCCACCAGCTCGCCGCGCTCGGTGAGGCGATCGAGCGCTTGCGCGATCTCCTCCTTGCCGTGCCCGCGCGATCCCAGTTCCCTGAGAAGCTGCTTCCACGAAGCGCGCCCGTGCGGAAGATGTTCGATGTACTCCAGAACTTCGCGGTCCATCGCGGACCATTATAGAGGCCGCCGCAAAGCGCAGCCGGCTCCCCGTTCGGTCCTCAGGCTGTCTCGGCGAAATCCGCTGCCGTCAATGCGCCACCGGCGCCCACCATCGCCGTCAGCCGCTGCACCACGGTCCTCAGCGCAACGGACTGTGCATTCAGTTCCTGGGCCGCTGCCGCGCCTTCTTCCGCGCTGGCCGCCGTCCCCAACGTAACCTTCTCCAGTTGCGTCAGCGTGGCGCCAATCTGCCGCATCCCCTCGGTTTGTTCCTGGCTGCCCGTGCTCACTTCCTCCGCCAGGGTCTTGACGCGGCTCGATTCGTCGATAATGGCGTGAATGGCCGCTACCACCTGATCCACATGGGCCTTGGCCTCGCCCGACCGGGCAATCGATTCCTCAATGAGCGACGCGGTGTCCTTGGCCGCCTGGGCCGAGCGCTGCGCCAGGTTGCGGACTTCATCGGCCACCACCGCGAAACCCGCTCCCGCTTCACCCGCGCGCGCCGCTTCCACTGCGGCATTGAGCGCCAGGATATTGGTCTGGAAAGCGATTTCGTCAATGATGCGAATCACGTTGGCAATCTTCCCGCTTTGCGCGTTGATCTCTTTCATCGCCGTCGTCATCCGTTCGAGCGATGGCCGCGTCTCCGCGAATCGCCGCTGAGACTGGGCCGCCACATCCGCCGCGGCCCGCGAATTCTCACCATTGCGCCGGGCCATGGCATTCACCTCCTCGCTCGATGCGGATGTCTCCTCCAGCCCCGCCGCCTGCTCCGAAGAGGCGCTCGCCAGCGACTGGCTGGACGATGAAACCTGGCCCGCCGCATCCTCCACCTGCCGGGCGCTCTCCCAGAGTTCGCCGGCCACCGTCTTCAGGTCCCGGCGAATGCCCGCCACCGCGACGCAGGCCACCGCCACCAGCCCCAGCAGGATGCCGCTGGTCACGGTAACCACCGTCATGCTCTGCCGGCGCACATCCGCGGCGCGAATCTGTGCATCCTTCATCCGCGTGCGCTCTCCGTTCTTCATTGCCGTGAGCGAATCGTCCGCCTGCCTGGCGAATCGCTCCACCCCGGCCGCGGCGGCCAGCCCTTCCGCCACCTGACGATTCCGGCACAACCGCGCCACTTCCTCCGATGTCCTGCCGAACTCCTCCAGGCTTGCCTCGAACGCGGACAGCTCCCGCGTGGACTCCTCGCCGGACATCAGCGGACGCAGGTCGCGAATCTGCTCGTGAGCCCGCAGGAAGGCCGCATTCCACTGCGCCATGCTTGCTTCCACGCCCTGCTCATCGCCCACCTGCGCGCCGAGCAGTGCGGTCCGCACCGCCGCCACCATTTCCCAGCTCCGCGCCCGCGAGGCGTTAATCAGGTCGATCCGCACGGCCACCACTTTGGTCGCGGTGGCCAGTTGTTCGCCCAGCAACCGCAGGTACCAAACCCCCGCGCCGCCGGCAATGAGTCCCGTCAGCGCCAGAGCGCCCGATGTGCAGCAGAGCTTCGTTGTGATCTTCATAAGGCTCAAATACTCATGCTGCTCATCGGCGCGGCGGAGGAATTCTTAATGAAGGGTGGGCGCGGCCACTATATTCCGCACAATACATGGTAATAAGACGAATAAGCCGCTGAGTTAGGACTCCCTCGTGATCAAGCCTTGCCGCGCTCGCCGAAGAGCCTGGCATGAGGCTCTGTCAACGGATGTTCATGGTCGTCCTCGCCGGCGCCGGCCTGCTCCTGCCCGAGACGCCGGGCCGCGCCCAAAGCGCCACCACGCCTGCGAATGCCGGCAATCAGGGAACGCAAAAGGAAGAACCGGCGAAAAAGGCCAATTATCTGGAGCGGACCTTCCGCATCAGCGGACAGATCCGC
>Ga0335078_10015604_pt1 | contig 11277 bp, 8 predicted proteins | sample Lox_Sample_32_FD_206711 | JGI IMG/M metagenome (GOLD analysis project Ga0335078, IMG submission 206711) | Soil microbial communities from Loxahatchee National Wildlife Refuge, Florida, United States - Lox_Sample_3.2 | ecosystem: Environmental > Terrestrial > Soil > Wetlands | place: USA: Florida...
TCTAGCGATAAGGCTGGCTTTTGCTCTCGCTCCCCTCAAGCCGCTGCTGGACACGCAAGTCCCGCTTCCTCGCTTCGCCTATCGTGCATTGTATTACGCGTTTTGTAAGTCCTGTACTACTAAGGACGAGCTTCTTCGCGGCGAGCGAAGAAAAGCAAATCCTTCGCTTCGCTCAGGATGACATGTCATTCTGAGCGAAGCGAAGAATCTGCATTGGGTTGCGGTTTTGCCGCTCGGTCACGGCGTCATGTCATTCTGAGCGAAGCGAAGAATCTGCATTGGGTTGCGGCCGTCGGGCCGCGCTGTAGACTATAGCCAGCATGGATCTGTCCATCTGCATCTTGACGCACGCTCAGCCCGATCTGCTCTCGCCTTGCGTGGCTTCCTGCCTTGCGGAAATCCAAAGGGAAGGGATCGTTTCCGAAATTATCATCATTGACAATGCCTCGACGGACGGCAGCCCTCAAAAAGCTGCGAGCCTGTCTCCGCTGGTCCGGGTTATCCGCAACGAGGAAAACGTGGGGTTCTCAAAGGCTAACAATACCGGCATCCGCGCCAGCAGTGGAAAATACGTGCTGATCCTGAACGACGATACGGAGTTTCGCCCGGGCGCTCTCGGGCTGTTAATAGCAACGCTAAACGCCAACCCAAGCCTGGGGGGTGCGGGGCCGAAATTTCTCAACGCCGATGGGTCGTTCCAGAGAGGCAACGCGCCCAAGCGGTTTCCGCGCCTGCGCGGGGTAGTTTCAGAACTTCTGAATCTTGACGTCATTTTCGAAAAGTTCAGACTGACGCGGGATTGGCTGACCAATCGCCGGGACGAAAATTGCGGGGGCGAGGCGGAACAGATCGACTGCGCCTGCCTCCTGGCGCGGCGCGAAGCCCTCCAGGCCGTCGGCCTCTTCGATGAAGGGTTTTATTTCCTCTTCGAAGACACCGACCTGTGTTATCGCCTTAAGCAGGCCGGCTGGAAGTTATGGTATGTACCGGACGCCCAAATCACCCACTACGGCGGCGCGTCCTTTAAGAAAGTCATGCGATCGGAAAGGGCCGGGATGTATTTCGAGGGGTTGATCCGGTTTTTCAGAAAGCACTCCAGCCCCACCCGATTCCTGCTCTTCAGGCTGTCCCTGGCGGGCACGCTATGCCTCAGAATGCCGCTCGCCGCGCTGTTTTCGCTGAGCCCCCTGGGCAAGGTCCGCCGGAAATGGAAGGGGACAATTCCGGTTTATTCGAAGACGCTCCGGTCGCTCCTGTTCGTGAGAGGTTAAGTTTGGAAACGTCAACTCCAACCAGTATCGGCGTGCAGGCTGCGCGGGGCGCGGCGGCGCTCGGCATCCGGCAGATTCTGGTACAGGGCCTGAGCGCGCTCACCGGAATCGTGCTGGCCCGATTGCTTTCCCCGTCGGATTTTGGCCTTTTCGGAATCATCACCTTCGTGCTTACCTTCCTGGTGGCCTTCGGTGATGTGGGCCTGGGCGCGAGCCTGATTCGAGAGCCGGAGGAGCCTTCAGAAGACGACTACCGCGCTGTATTCACTGCCCAGCAGTTATTGGTTGCAGTCGTCGTTCTGGCGGCCTGGTTTGCCTCCCCCATGCTGGCCCGCGCTTACCATTTGCCGCCTCACCGCGCCATCCTTTTTCGATTGGTGGCCCTGTCCCTGCTTTTCACCTCTTTCCAGGCCATCCCCTCGGTTCGCCTGGAACGCCACCTCAAGTTTCAGAAGTTGGCGGCGGTCGAGGTCGCCCAAGCCCTGGTCTACAACGGCGTGACCATGGGCGCGGCTTTCGCCGGCTTAGGGCCGCTCAGCTTCGCTTTGGGTCTTCTCTCCCGGTCGGTAGCCGGGGCTGTCATCATCAATTGGGTGAGCCCCTGGCGCATCGGCTGGCATTTGGACCTGCAGAGAATCCGCAGGCACCTGAGTTTCGGAATTCCCTACCAGGGGATTGCCTTCACTTCGCTGTTGAAGGACAGCATCACACCCGTCTTCGTGGGTCTCGCGTTGGGGACCTCGCAAGTTGGCTATATCAACTGGGCCGCCATGGTGGCAACCTACCCCGTGTTGGCTCTTATGGTCATGCAGAGGGTGTACCTTCCCGCCTTTGCCCGCATGCAGGCTCACCCGGAGCGCCTGGGCGCATTTGTTGAAAAGATAATCCTGGCGACCAACGCCATCGTGGCGCCTCTCGCTATTCTCACATTCGTTTTGATTCGGCCCATCACGGCCGCGGTCTTCGGCCAGAAGTGGCTTGCGGCCATTACTCTCTTCCGTATTTTCCTGCTGGCAAATCTGTTTGTCCCCACTGCAACTCCCCTGATGGGACTTTTGAATGCGCTGGGCCGCTCGCGCACTACGCTGGGGTTTGCGATTCTATGGATGTTGGGGACCTGGGTGCTGGGCGTTCCATTGATTCTGTGGTGGGGCACCATCGGGTACGCTTTTGCCAACTTCGGCGTCCAGTTGACCAATTTCCTTCTGTACCGGAAGGCTCAACAACACGTGCGTTTTCGAATCCTCCCGGTGATTGCGCCCGTCTGGGTCTGGGGGGTGCTGTTCGGCTTGGCAATCTACGGGATTGACGTGGTTTTCCCGCCCAAGGGTATACCCCTGCTCATCGTCCACTTTGTATTTGGCCTTATGGTCTATACAGTTGGCCTGGGCTTGCTCTATCGCGATCATGCACGTAGAATCTGGCTCTGGGTCAGGAGCGACGTTTGGAACCTCGAATCTCAGTAGTTATCAATACGCTCAACGAAGAGGCGAACCTTCCCTATGCCCTGCGTTCCGTCAAGCCATGGGCCGATGAGATCATTGTCGTGGACATGTATAGCAAAGACAGGACAGTTCAACTGGCACGCGAGCTTGGCGCAAAGGTCTTTTTCCACGAACGCGCGGGATTCGTAGAACCCGCCAGGGCCTTCGCAATCGCTCAGTCTTCCGGCGACTGGATTCTGATGCTGGATGCCGATGAATTGGTCCCCTATGCGCTCAGTCAAAAGCTTCGGGAAATTGCGTGTGGCGACAGCGCGGATATTGTCAGAATCCCCTGGGTCAACTATCTGTTGGGTGCGCATATGCTGTATACGGGGTGGGGGCCGCACCAGGACCCGCATGCAAGGTTCTTTAAAAGGGGTTTCATCACGGCCACGAACGACGTCCACAATAGCCTCCAACCCGTGCCGGAGGGGCGAATCATGGAGTTGCCGTTTGAACCCGAAGCCGCGGTGATTCACTTCAACTACATCAATTCAGAGCATTTCATAGAAAAGCTGAATCGCTATACAACGGTTGATGCGAAGCAGGCCTTCGCGCGCGGTCAGCGAATTGTTCCCTGGCGTGCAACTCTCAACGGAGTTAAAGAGTTCTTGATCCGCTACGTGAAGGCGCAGGGTTTCCGTGACGGCTGGAGGGGGTTTTACCTTTCTGTCTTCATGGCCTTCTACCGTATTGCCGCGGCGGCCAAGCTCGAGGAGTTGCAGACCATCGGCCCGCGCGAAGTCATCGAGTCCGGATACCAACGAGAGGCTGAGAAGTTTCTCGCGGCTTATTGCGCGCCGCAAAGACCTGAGGTTTCTTAGAGAAGTCGCTCATGCCCCCAGCTTGGCAGGGACGGGCGCCGGCGCGGGCCTCTCGCCCGTTGTGGTACCGGCATTCCTTCGATGCGCTCAGGTGAGGTTCTGCCCATGGGCGTGAGCGGGACGCTCGCGCGACCGCGGGCGGGACGCCTGCGCTACAATGTTCAGAACGGCGACCGGCAGTCGCGGCTCTTGTGGTTGTATTCGCGAATGTCTGCCGGTGTCCGAATTTGAGGCTGCCGCCTAATGTCCAATCCCAAGGTCACTGTCTGCCTTCCCACTTACCATAAGGCCCGTTACCTGCCGGCGGCCATAGCTAGCGTGCTGGGCCAGGACTTTGGCGACTATGAGCTCCTCATTGTCAATGACGCGTCCCCGGACCAGACGGACGAGATCGTGCGGGGATTTGAGGATTCCAGAATCAGGTACATCCGCAACCCGCAGAATATGGGTTTGGTCGAGAATTGGAACCGCTGCCTCAACCTGGCGGGCGGCGAGTACACCATAATATTCCACGACGACGACGTCATGCTGCCGGGACTCCTGCGGCGGGAAGTGGAAGTTCTGGATGGGAACTCGAAGGTAGTTTTGGTCCACGCCGCTGCCCAGGCCATCGACGAAAGCGGGGCGGTTTTCTCTGTCGCGGCCCCCCACACCTGGCCTCCGCTCACTTCAGGCTTGGAGTTTGTGACGCGGTACTGGACACAAGGCTACGTGGTTATGCCGAGCGCCATGTTCAGAAAATCGCCGGCTTTGAGATTGGGTGCGTTCAACCCCGCCCTGAGATATAGCGCCGATGCCGACCTTTGGCAGCGCCTGGCCTTCGAGGGACAAGTGGCGTATCTCGACGAATTGCTGATCTCCAATCGCGTGCATGCATCGCAAACCACCCAGAAAATCCTAACCAATTCCCTGCAAATGTTGGACGAACGGCTTAAGCTTGCCCAATGGACTCGCAAGCTGGTATCCGCCCACGGGGGCAACCTGGATCGAGAAATAAACCGCCACCTGGGGCGCGTTCTGGCGATTGACTTGCCGGAACTACGCCGTTGGAATGCCTCGCTTGTGCAGGTTCTTCGGTACGGCCGGGCTGCTGTGCGCGCCCATCCGCAGGTCGTTTACAGCCCTCGATTTCTGGCATACTTCGGGCTGGCGATCCTTCCGCCACCCGTAGTTCGATGGCTGAAGAGGCTTCACATTCGCTGGGTTTCGTCGGGTTCGTCGGCGGCACGAGCATCCTCCGCTCCTTGACGGAGTACTCCAGGCACTCTTGCCTGTGCCCGTACCACTGAGAGGAGCGAGCGCAGGCAGGCGGACCTGGATTACATCAACAAAGCATGAGAATCGGCATCAACGCTCTTCCTTTATCGCGCGTGCGGGCAGGCGCCGCCCGGGTGGTTTGGAGTATTCTCGAGGAACTGCACGAGAACGATCCCGAGAATTCTTATTACCTTTACTCCGACCGTGATTTCGAACTCCCTTGGGAAGGTGCTCGCTGGCAAAAGAAGATCTGGTCTCCACTTCGTTTTCTTCCGGGCACGCTTTGGCTGCAAACTGTCGGACGGCGGATGATCATTCGCGATCGGCTCGACCTGTTTTGGGGTTCCAATAATCTGCTGCCGCTGGGGCTTCCCCGGGAGCTTGCAAAGGTAGTTTCGATTTACGACCTTATCCTGCCGCTCTACGCTAAATACGCGGACCCGCTCAGCCGCAGCATGCATTGGCTGTTCGCGGCGCGGTCAGCTCGCCAGGCGGACAGAATCATCGCGGACTCCCATTCCACGGCGCGAGACTTGCATCGCATTTATGGGATCTCCGAGTCCAAGATTGAAGTGATTCATCTTGGCGTCAGCCCGGCCTTCAAGCCCCAGGATCCGCGGGCAGCCGCCGAATATGTAGCCCGGCAATACAAGACGTCGAAGGATTACATACTGACAGTGGGTACGCTTGGACCGCATAAGAATCTGATCACCCTGGTCAAAGCCATGAAGGCCGTGCGCGACCGCGGAGCACTCTCCTTCGAGCTCCTGGTAGTTGGTGCGAAGGGCCGCAAGAAATCACAGGTGCTCGAAGTGATCCGTACCTCCGGCCTCACTGACAACGACATCCGTTTTCTGGGATTTGTGCCGGATGAAGACTTGCCCATGCTCTACTCGGGGAGCAGTCTGTTTGTGCTTCCTTCACTTTATGAGGGTTTCGGTCTGCCGCTGGCGGAAGCAATGGCTTGTGGGGTACCGGTCATCGCTTCCAACACTTCTTCAATTCCAGAGGTTGCAGGCGACGCAGGCCTGCTGGTTCCACCTACTGAGCCGGAAGCGTTCGCGGAGGCGATCCTGCGAGTGAGAAGCGACCAGGCCTTGCGAAAGGCGATGATCGAGAAGGGGCTGAAGCAGGCGGGCAGCTTCCGCTGGGACAAAGCAGCGCGACAGACTTTGGAATGCATGCGGAATGTGGTGCGTCAAAAGCATTTGGAACGGCCATAGAGACGGCCCTTGCCTTCAACCTCATCCAACCGCAAGGGCTGTCCCTGCGAGATCAGAATGAGAATCGGCATCGACGCTCGACCGCTGTCAGTACCGGCTGCGGGGGTCCCCCGGGTCGTGAGAAGCCTTGTCCGTGAGCTCGAAAAGGCCGACCGGGCAAATTCCTATTACTTGTATTCCCACCGCGAATTTGACCTTCCTGTGGGGAATCCGTGCTGGCACAAAAGAATCGGGTCGCGCGTTTCTCGCCTTCCCGGTATTGTCTGGTTTTTGACGGAAGGGAGAAGGGCGATTCTGGAAGACAATCTGGACGTCTTCTGGAGTGCGATGTACATTCCTCGCCTCGCGCTCCCCGCGCGCGTCGCCACCGTTCTCACTGTACACGATCTCGAATGGCGGCTTTACGCGCAGACGATGAGCCGGAAAACCTACTATGCCCACCGGTTGCTGGTTTGGCCATCGGTCCGGCGGGCGGACCGCATTGTCGCGGTGTCGGAGGCAACCGCGCGAGACCTCGAACGCGTCTCAAATGTCTCGGGATCGAGAATTGAGGTCATTCACCACGGAGTTGATTCGGCATACAAACCCCAGGACGGCGCCAAGGCTGCCCGATATGTTGCCGCCAAATACGGGGTTTCAAAGGACTATGCACTCGCGGTGGGGACCGTGCAGCCGCGGAAGAACCTGGTTACGCTTGTCGAAGCGTGGAGCGTACTGCGCGGCCGGGTCAGTGACGGGTTCCAGCTTGTCGTGGCCGGGGCGCGAGGTTGGAAGAACACTCGCCTGGATGAAACCGTCCGGCAACTGGGCCTGACCGGGAACGAGATGCGGTTCCTCGGCATGGTGCCGGAGGAAGACCTGCCCGTGTTATACTCAGGAAGTAGTGTGTTTGTATTTCCTTCGCTTTACGAGGGTTTTGGGCTGCCTCTGGTGGAGGCGATGGCTTGCGGGGTCCCGATTGTAGCTTCAAATACATCCTCCGTACCGGAGGTAGTGGGGGACGCAGCCCTGCTGGTTTCTCCCACCCAGCCCGAAGCATTTGCGCAGGCTATTTTACGAGTCAGAAGCGACGCGACCCTGCGGAAGGCATTGATTGAAAAGGGGCTTAGCCGGGCGGCTGGTTTTAGCTGGGGAAGGGCCGCGGCTCAACTTTTGGATTGCCTGGGGCGCGTCGCCGCCGCAAAGCAATCAGAGGGCCGGCCCTCGAAATGAAGGAATTTTCAAATAACTAAGGGCAAATGGCAAAGTCCACGCGGTTCTCCATTTCCCATTTGCCTTTCGCCATTTTGACTTGCTTGTCGCGAGAAGCGCGACTGCGCTAATACTCGGATTGCAAGAGGCAGAGGAATTGCGCCACAAACCAGTCAGGGTCCTCCATGTCGTGCGGGCCGTACCCGGCGGCGGGGCCGAGACTTGGCTGCTGAACGCCACGAGGGAAATCGATCGCGATCGTATTACCTCCGATTTTTGCTCCCTCTGGCCTCCCTCCGCAGCCTTTTGCAACGAGGTTTCTGTGTTGGGCGGGCGCGTCATAATCTGCCCCCTCCGGTCCAGCCTCGCGACCTTTCCCCGGCGGTTTCGCCGGTTGCTTCGCGCGGACCGGTACGATGTCGTACATTCCCACGTGGGCTTGCCTTCGGGGGTGGTGCTGCGGGCGGCGCTGCTTGAAGGTGTTCCAAAACGCATTGCCCACAGCCACAACAGTGACGACCTCCATCCCCGCTCCTTTTTGCGGGACGCCTGGCGCGTCGTCATGAGGGCCTCGGTCCGAAAGTATGCGACCGCCGGCCTGGCATGTTCCGAGGCGGCTGCCAGATTCCTGTTTGGGCCCCAGTGGCGGTTGGACCCACGCTTTCGCGTGCTCCACTGCGGAATCAATCTGGAGCAGTTTCGGACTGCCCCGCCGCGGGAAGAGATGCGAAGGGAAATTGGGATTCCCCTCGATGCTCCGGTCATCGGACACGTGGGCCTGTTCGAGCGTAGAAAGAATCAGGCTTTCTTGCTGCAGGTAGGCCGTGAGATCCTGAAAGTACGGCCCGAGGTGAGGTTTTTGTTGGTGGGCGACGGCCCGCTGCGTCCCCAGATTGAAGCGATGGCGCGGGAATTCGGCTTGGAAAAGAATGTTGTGTTCGCCGGTCAGCGCTCGGACGTCCCTCACTTGATGCTCTCCGCGATGGACGTGTTTGCTTTGCCGTCGTTCGAAGAGGGTTTAGCCATTGTTCTGACCGAGGCCCAGGCTGCGGGCCTTCACAGCCTCGCTTCCAGCGCAGTCCCCGCTGAAGCCGGCGTGGTGCCTGGAGGCGTGGAGCGGCTTCCATTATCTGAAGGCCCGAAACCTTGGGCTGCGACTTTGCTGCGCATGCTCGAGAATGGACGAATGGAAAAACAGGCTGCGCTGGGCGCCATCGCGCAGACGGATTTCAACCTGCGGCGGTCTTGTTCGGAACTCGCTCGAATTTACGGAGCCAGCGAGTGATCGGTACCCAGGCTCGAAATCCAGAACTCTTGTGCGGGCTGGATTAATGAGCGCAATTTCAAGTAGACCTCGGAAGGGCGGGGGGGTTATCCCCCTTCCGCTTGCGATCAATAAGTTCGCTCACTCATTCAGCCGCGCGATAGATACCAGGTTGCGAAAAATTCCCCGGCGGCTGTCTTCCTGAGCCCGTTCGCTTCGCTCTGAGTAGACCACGCGAAGGATCTGCATTTGCCCGGATTCAAGGAGATACTGCAGATGCTTCGTTCCGCTCAGCATGACCGATGGTTTTTCAGTAGGCTTTCGGTCTAGCAGGTAGACAAGATCGGGTTGACCGAGTTTCGAGTTTCGATTTTCGAATCTTTCCAGTGATGTAGGAGCTTAGGTGGAAAGAGTGGCGCATTCTTACGGTCCGGAGGCAATTGCCCGTAGGGCAAATCCGGCGCAACCGATACTGGAAGGAAGGGCGCTGAAGGCCGCCACGTGGAAGATGTTCGCCTTTCATTTGCTTCGGGTTGCTTTGTTTTTCGGGGCCGCCTACGACTACTACGCACGTAACTACGGGACCGCATGGCTGCTTGGGATCCTATTCGTTTATTCGTATCTGGATCGGGAGATGTTCCTGAAGCCCGACCTCATGAGCGCCTATCTCGCCTTCACCGTGATCTTCTATTATTCGCGGTGGGTGATGGGTTGGGGAAACCCCTACACGACGATCTACGGGCAGGACGCTCCGAATTGGGTCAAAGCCATCAAGGACGTCGTGTGGATAGGATTAGTGGGGGTGTTTGCATTCAGAGCGTTAACTCGACCGAAATATGACCGGAATATGCCTTTGCGGCTAACCGCTAAAGGACTGATATTTATCCTTCTGACGTTGGTTTATCTCGTCTTGCCGACTTTCGCTTTGATCTACGCGCGCGGCAGGGTGTTTGATATTGTGCTCACTGCCCTGAGATACCCGCTTGAGTATGTGCCCTTTGTGTTTGTGATGCCGTTTATATTGCGGGGCGAAAGCTCACTGAGGTATATCCGCACCTTCATTCCCTTGGTCTCGCTCTCCCTGATATTCCTGGGCATTGAGATGTTCTCAGGACGGCGAACGGGCTTCGGTTACGGTGGATGGTACACCCGCTATGGCTCAATCTTCGGCTCTCCCAACGATTTCGGAGTGTTCATGCTGCTGACCCTTGCGACCGCGTTGGCCTTTCTGGCCGAACGGGCAATAAAGTGGTCCCCGAAGGTTGTCCTGTTCTTAGCCCTCTGCTTGTGCGCGCTCGCGTCGACCATATCTCTCAGCGCCGGTTTTGCGATGGTCTTCACCACGATCAACCTTGTGCTTTTTACGAAAGACAGGGTAAAGAGCGCCATGACCGTAATTGCGTTCGCCGTCCTGATTACTTGTCTCTATTATGTATTTCCAGATGTCGGAGTCGCCAAATTCCTTGTCATCCGTATGGAGAATCTAGCCACCTTCAGGGAGGAAAGCGCCACTTCGCACTACACCAGCGTTGTACTAGCCGAGAACGCGATCAAACGGTTTGAGCCGGCGGAGTACTTCTTTGGCACATTTGAATCGCGCAACGAGGCTCTGGCGCCGGAAACATACTACCTGAGAACATTCTACCTTCGGGGCGGCGCCAGCCTGATTATTCTCCTCAGCATTATGGGCTTGTCGCTGTTCGAGAGCCACCACCGGTACCGCGCGGTCAAGGGAGATCGTGAAAGGAGGGGCTTGTTCCTGGCCACCTTCCTGGGTGTCGCCGGGCTCGCGTTCGCTTGTCTGTTCATTCCATATCTGGACAGTTTCCCTTCGAATTTCTATTTCTGGTTCCTCGTTGCGATAATCTGGTGCGAACCGATGAGTGAAAGAGAAATTGCTGCCATGCATGCGGCCCGGCCCCAGCAACAGGTCTCGCACCAAAAAATGCGAAAGCTATCGCCTGGCCTTGCACGATCATAATCTGGAACGAAGGGAAAAAACCGGCATGCGCCACTCGTTTCCATCTCCCGTAGTATTTTCATCCCTTCAGACGGTCCGGGCGGTTAGCACGCGCGGTAGCCCGCGGCTCGTCTGCGCCTTTGTTGCGGCGGTTCTTTGTCTGTGCTCTGGCCCGGTCGAGGCTTCCAGCCTTAGTGACTGGCCGACCGGCGTGTGCAAAGTCCAACACCGGCCCACCCATGCCACGCCGAGCTTGATCGGCCAGCTCAGCGTTGCTTCCCAGGGGAGCCGGCCCTCCCGGCCGCCCACGGACACTGGAAACATCCGGTGGGCCGACCGTTTCCCGGGAAAGGACCTGGGCGCACAGATTAACGCTGCGGATTCAGACCTTGGCAAAGAAGCCGGGGAAATTCGAGTCGGCCGGTCAGGAACCGTGGAAACGCGAGTCAACCTCTCCTCCAATCACGTTCTGCACCTCCTTGCGGCGACGACATGGAAAGCCGGAATCGTGGTTCAGAATGGCAATTTGGTTATCGGTGATGGCTGCGCGTCCTTGATCACTTTGAATTTCCCAACGCCTGGACCCTTCGTTTCCGGAACGAACGTTTCCAACCTGAAAGCATCGAATCTCTGCGCGGAGGCGCCTTCCCAGTCCCCGGGATCCGTGCTGGTGCGCGTCGAGGGGGCGCGGGAGGTCGAGGTGACAGGGTGCCATACCAACAACCTCCGCCTGAGCGAATTGAACTCCTCTGCGGAAATCGAGCTGATCGGGAACTCCGCGGTCTCATCCAGGAATGATGCTG
>Ga0335078_10015605_pt1 | contig 11277 bp, 11 predicted proteins | sample Lox_Sample_32_FD_206711 | JGI IMG/M metagenome (GOLD analysis project Ga0335078, IMG submission 206711) | Soil microbial communities from Loxahatchee National Wildlife Refuge, Florida, United States - Lox_Sample_3.2 | ecosystem: Environmental > Terrestrial > Soil > Wetlands | place: USA...
GGAACGCATCAAAAACGAGAAGTTCGCCGCCGAAGGTGTCACCGGAGCAACCAGCACCCTGCGCGCCATGCGCAAACTCCAAAAACAAGCGCTAGACTACCTGGCCAACCGTCCCAGCACCCAGCACCCAGCACCCAGCACCGGCGAGCAAAGCTCGCCCGAGCGTCAGCTCGTCCGATTCGCCCTCCTCGATTCCGTCGCCAACGTGCTTTGCCCCGCCTGCAAGCTCTGGAACACCGGCCACGGCGCCAACATGATGCGCGAAGCCGTCAGTCTGATGGGCGGCTACGGCATCACCGAAGATTGTCCCGGCTTCCTGGGTCACAAATGGATGGACGCGCAGCTCGAAGCCACGTACGAAGGTCCCGAAGCCGTGCAGCGCCGCCAGTTGACGCTCACCATGACCGACGAGCTGTTCCTGGCGCAGTTCCGCCAATGGATTGGCGAGATCCGCGAGATCGCCGGCAGTCATCCGGGCACCGGCGCATGCACCCTGGCCACCGCCATGCAGATGTGGCTGTGGTCGCTCCATCATCTGCAAAAGGCCAACGATGCCGAGGGCAGCCGGCTGTATCAAAGCTCCCGTCACGGTGTCACGTTCCCTCTGGCTGACGCACTTTGCTGGCTGCTGGCTTCCCGCTGCCAGATCCTGGATGTGCTGGAACTCGAAGCCAAAGGCGACGACGCCATCGCCCCCAGCACCCTCGCCTTCTTTACCGACCTCTGCCACGTGCAGAGCGCCCGCGCCGCCGGCGAGGTGGGACGCATCTGCGCCGAACTGGTCTTTGGTTACAACCGCCACCCGGCCTGGGACGCGGAAGGTTGCGCAAGCTGCTATCACGGCGAAGAGCTCGAAGCTATGGAAGGCCTGATTCCGGGCATCGCCAGCCTGGCGCGCGGCTATACCGACGTGATTGAAAACGACGGCTCGCATGCCGCCAAAGCCGGGCCGTGCGCGCGATTCGAAGGATACGACCAGTTCAGCCGCCTGCGCGTGCGCATGGATGGCTGCCTGACCGGCGCGCACCTGGCCAAAGACCGCGCCGCCGAGGCGTTGCAGCACGTGATGATTCCGGAAGCGCTGGACTATCCCGCATGAACGAAGAGCGGCTGTCGATGGACGTGGATATCGTCTGCGTCGGCTTTGGGCCGGCCATGGGCGGTTTCCTCTCCACGCTCGCCCGCGATCCCGATCCCAACCTGCAAGTCGTCTGCTACGAGCGCGCCGACGATATCGGCTTCGGCGTCTCCGGCGCGGTCACTCGCGCGCGCGGCATTCGCGCCACTTTCCCGGATCTCGACCCGGCCGAGATCCCCATGGCGGCGGCGGTTCGTCACGAGAAGGTCGCCTACCTCCTCGATCCTATCGGGGCCAGCCGCCGCTCGCCCACACTCCGCGCCGCGGACCGGCTGCTGCGCCTGCTCCGCCTGCCGCGTAACCACGCGTTCGAGCTGCCCTGGACTCCGCCCTTCCTGCGCAAGGATGGCGGACTGCTGCTCTCCATCGGCCAGTTCATGCAGTGGACCGGCGCGCAGGCCATGGGCACAGGAGCCGTGCAGATCTGGCCCGGCATGCCGGTTTCCGAAGCACTCGTGCAGGACGAGCGCGTGGTGGGAGTGCGGCTGCTCGACCAGGGCACCGATCGCGAGGGCCATCCCGATGCCGGCTACATGCCCGGCATGGATCTGCATGCGGCACTGACGGTAGTGGGCGATGGACCCGTGGGCGCTGTCGGCCGTCAGCTCGATGCGTTATTCGGCTTGCCCGGCGGTCACCATCAGCATGAGTGGGCCGTGGGCGCCAAGATGGTGGTCGATCTGCGCGAGGGCGTGGACCTGGAGCCGGGCACGGTCTTCCACACGTTCGGCTATCCCGAACCGGAGATCTTCGGCTTCTTCTACGTGCATCCCAACCGGGTGGCTTCGGTCGGTATATTCGTGCCCTCCTGGTTTCACAATCCGGCGCGCACGTCTTACCGCTATCTCCAGCACTACATTCTGCATCCGTATCTCTGGCGCTATCTGGAAGGCGGGAAGCTGCGCTCCTGGGGCGCCAAGTCGCTGCAGGAAGCGGGCAAGCGCGGCGAGCCGTTTTTGGCCGGCGATGGATACGCGCGCATCGGCGAGTGCTCCGGCAGCACCAACGTCCTCACCGGCTCCGGCGTGGATGAAGCCTGGACCACCGGCATCCAGCTCGCCGAAGCCGTGAAGGAACTACGCGCCGCGGGCAAGCCTTTCACCAAAGCCAACCTGCATGCGACCTATGTGGCGCGCCGCCGCGCAAGCTGGGTGGAGGCGGAAGGACGCATCGCGGAGAAGGCCCGCGACGGCTTCCATCACGGCGTAGTCGCCGGACTGATCGGCATGGCGCTGGCCAGCGCCACCAGAGGCCGCTTCTCGATTGCGGGCGAGCCGCAACTGCTCCCCAACCTGGAAGAGTATTACCGCGGCAAACTCACTCCGGCCGACATCGACCGGGTGCGGCACCAGTGCTATTCCCGCGGCGTCGCCATGCACGATGCGCTGATGGATTGCTGCGGCTGGCCGGCGGTGCCCTTCGACGGTCAGTTGCTGATCTCCCAGCAGGACGCGCTGCTGGTGGGCGGCAAGGTGCAGGCGCCGGCCGGCTACGCCGACCACGTCACGTTCGTCTATCCCGATTTCTGCGAGCGCTGCGCCACCAAGCTCTGCATCGAGATGTGCTCCGGCCAGGCGCTCACCCCGGGGCCGAATGGCGTGCCGCTGTTCGACCGCGAGAAGTGCGTCTTCTGCGGCGCCTGCCTGTGGAACTGCCGTCAGCCGCTCGACGACGACCCCGTGCGCACCAACGTCGCCTTCCGCGCCGGCGCCGGCGGCCTGCATTCGACAGAGAACTGAGGTCGAGAAGGGAACGTTTCTAAATTTGCCTTGACAAGGATGATTCTCTGCGTGTCAATTCTTGCAAGTCCTTGCCTTGACAAGGCCGTGAGTCTAGTGATAGCCTACACTGAAGTTCATAGGCGCAAGCCTGAGAGACGCGGAGGTGTAGTTATGTTCAAGGCGCTGCTTCTTGCGTTGGTCGTCGGAAGTTGTTGTTTCGCCGGCGTTATTTACGACTTCGACGGGCAAGCAACCTATTTAGACGGGTCGCAGTTAGTTTCTTTTGAATTCAGTTTTGAAACAGAAGCTCCGACCTTTATTACTGCTAACGATTTTGGCGTTCCGACGACGGAGTGCTCTATGCAGCCCGTGCCCCCCGGTGGTGTCGACTGTGACCACATTAACTTTTATCCGGATGGGAGCAGCCATTCCGGTTTCACTTATGCCGAAGTCGATCTCAGCGGCCCCAGTGGCGGCTTTTATGGCTGGTTCTTTCCCCTTGGGACTTTCGATGCTCTGGGCGATTATTCGGCCAGATTCTTCCCGGGGGAGTTAGAAGTTGAGAGCTCGCCGATACCGGAACCTCCTTACGGATTAGCCATACTAATTCTTGGCGCAATCGCACTCTGCTCGCGCAGACTAAAGAGGTGTTTGCAACGTCCGCATCCACTTTGAGGCAGAGAGGCCGTCATAAGCTCCGGAGAGGGATGAGTCACAAATAGGCAATCCCGACTTCCACGACGCTCCGGCACGAAGCTAGGCATCGAGACGTGTCCGGCCAGGCCCTCACGCCGGGGCTGAACGGCGTGCCGCTGTTCGACCCCGAGAAATGCGTCTTCTGTGGCGCATACATGTGGTACTGCCGCCGGCCTCTCGACGACGACCCCGTGCGCACCAACATCGCTTTCCCCGCCGGCGTCGGCGGGTTGCACTCGGCCGAAAATTAGACCAACTTCACCCTGCGCGGATGTCGGGCAACGCTGATACGGAGGCGACAGCCACTGGTCCCCGACCTTGCCGAACCACGATCAAATCAGAATCGGGACAGATTGTGTGATAATCAGTACGAAGTTCTGTTCTGTTAATAGTTCCTGGCGGACAGCTCAATGGACGTGATACGACACATCCTCAATCCTGGTTGGGTAAGCTCTGCTATCGGACTCATTAGCCTTCTTGTGGCGCTGGTTATATATAGGTCCTCCGTTGTCGGTGCGCGCCCAACGTACCAGCGCCGCGCCTTGCGCCTAATTGGAGGAGACGAAAAAGCTCTTCCGCAACAGGTCGAAATCCGGTACGGGGGCCAGCCAGTCGATCGGCTCACGAAGACATACGTCGTCCTCTGGAATTCGGGCAAATCCCTGCTGCGCGGTTCCGACGTAGTTCCGGAGGATCCACTCCGCTGCGAGTTCTCGCAAGGTTCACGGATCCTCGATGCCCGGCTGGTGAAAACCACCAGACTCGCCAACAAGTTTTCGCTGGAACTGTCGCCCGACGCTCCGCACAAGTCTATCCTGGCGTTCGACTATCTAGATCCGCTGGATGGAGCCGTCGTGGAGTTCCTTCATATGGACGCTAACCGGTTCCCGAGGATCCTGGGGACAATCAAAGGCGTGCCGCGAGGATGCCAGGACTGGGGACGACTCCGCGCATTTAACAGCGATTCCCGGTTTCGACTTAACCGCCGTGGGACCCTTAAAGCCCTCATATCCGTCGCCATCATCCTCGGCGTGGCGGTCGCCACGTTTGGCGTGGTCGCCCCGGACCCTGCTCTCCGGCTTGTGTTTGATTCAAAGCAGCCCACGAGCCCCTCGACTTATCGGCTAATGCTAATGGTGATGGGTGAAATGTATATAATTCCCGGGCTGCTCCTTGTCTGGATGACGCGTCGTCGCTTTCCAAAAGCACTCCAGGTGCCGGAGTTAGACGAGTAATATAGGGCCGATGCCGGGAGCGCGGCAACCGACTGTTTCACTTCGGCAACGGACGCGGTAAAGCGCGTCGCGTCGAGCGGAAGTGGAAGGCGGAGGGCGCCGAGGGGCGCTACTGTGACTGGCTGGGTCTAGCGGATATGCCGCGGGTCAGGCATGACTGTTGTGCGTTCCGCGTCGCCCTACACGATGCACTGACGTATCGCTGCGGCTGGCCCTCCGCACCCTATGACGGCCAGTTGCTGATGTCCCAGCAGGACGCGCTGCTGCTCGGCGGCAAGGTGCAAGCGCCCGCCGGATACGCCGACCATGTCACGTTCGTCTATCCCGATTTCTGCGAGCGCTGCGCCACCAAGCTCTGCATCGAGATGTGCTCCGGCCAGGCGCTCACCCCGGGGCCGAATGGCGTGCCGCTGTTCGACCGCGAGAAGTGCGTCTTCTGCGGCGCCTGCCTGTGGAACTGCCGCCAGCCGCTCGACGACGACCCCGTGCGCACCAACGTCGCCTTCCGCGCCGGCGCCGGCGGCCTGCACTCGACGGAGAATTGAGACCTGACCCTCTCTGAGGCTTTTTGAAATCTGCCGGCCACAATGGGCTGTGCGCCGAAAGGAGACCAAGGAGGGCGTCGGCGCCTGATGACCGCCGCAAGGCGGGGTCTGAAAGAAGCATGGATCAAATGTGCGAGTCGACGGACAAGAACCGGATACCAGGCGTTAGCGCCGGACGAGCGGGCAACTTACCGCGAAGTCCGATCCATCAAAGGGGCAAAGCGTAGATCCGGCGGCTGTGCGATCCCGTAGATGGGCTCCAGCGCCCGATTCTGCCGCGTCCGTACCTCTTCGCTGACCGCCTCGGTCACTTGGGAGATCAGCCCGGCGCTGACTTCCACGCCGTAGATTTCCTTCAAGTGCCCCTCGATTTCGCGCGTGGTCATGCCGCGGGCATACGCGATATGATCTTGTCGTCGAATCCCGTGAACAGCGTCTGATGTTTGGCCAGGATCTGCGGCTCGAACGTGCTGACGCGGTCCCGATGGACTTCGATTTCCAGCTCTCCAAAGTCCCCCTTGATCGTCTTGCCACTGGCCCGTTGCGCGAATTTCCGCTATTGTTGCCGGCGGGATCGTGCTTCTCGTAACCCAAGTGATGGGTCAACTCGGCGTTCAAGGCTCGCTCCAGCACAGCCTTGACGAAACGCTTCAGCAGGCCGTTTTTCGCCGATAATGTCTTCCGGCTTCTGATGATCCTTCAGAACTCGTCGATTAACTCAGCTCTGATTTCCACCTGTTCTCCTTATCGCCATCGGAGAACGTTTACACAAAGAATTTTATACTCTCGAAGTTTCTCGGGTTCAGCTTTACGGCTGGTCCGGAGGTCGAGCGCGGGATTGCGCCGAAGGCCTTGGATCGGTTTAAGCAGCGAAACCGGGAAATCACGGGACCGGCGAAAGGCGTCAGCATGGAGACGACCATGGAGGAACTGGCCCCGCATATGCGGGGCTGGCGCAGCTATTTCGATTCTGCGGAACGCCTGAAGGTCTGATTCACCTCACCCGCTGGGTCCGCTTGCGACTCCGGGCGGCTCTGATTGACCTGGGGGTGCTTCCACGGCTGGCAGCGGTCGCGGCCCTTGCTTGGTATCTCGCCCGGGCCAAGGCGCTCTCTGTGGGCTTTCTAATGACGTACTGCAAATCGCTCGGTATGCCATCCTTGTTCGAGGCGTGTTAGCGTAACCGACTCGAACCGCCGGGTACGGACCCGTACGCACGGTGGTGTGGCAGGGGCCGGCGGGTGGAGGCCCGACAGCGACCAGCGGAACGGGCAGAATTGGTCGAAGCCCTGGCCGGTCTGAACCGAAAGACCAAGGCCGCTACCGCGCCGATAATAAGAATCCATCGGATGCTGGTCAAAGAAGGCAAGACGCTCGCGCAGGTCCATGACTTTTTGGATCAAAAGCTTTAGCCATGGCTTTTCTTGAGACGGTGGTGGTCTTTGCGCTTGTGGTCCTGCTCTGCTGCTGGCCACACATTTCTGTGAGGAACGAGTCGAAGGTGGACTTCGTCGGCGCGGTATATGCCGTACCGCTAATGCTGATCGTCGTTATTGCACTCCTTGTGATGTCCAGATGTTGAAAGGAGGAACAAAACCGTCCGCGCCCGTCAACCCCAACGAAAACCTTCAACGCACCTTTCGGGCACCCACGCAGCGGGGCTCTAAAGGCTAACGAACTACTACACGCATCTCGGTCTCGTGTGCTCAATCCCCGGCTATCGCAGCCTCGACGCGGGGACGACGGGCACTTTCACGGTAACGGCCAGCGGGGAAGCGGGCCGGGGCTGGCCTGCCGGCTCGCTGAGTTTGGAGTAGGCTGGTGATGTAGCCCCAATCCCAAATTCACTAAAGGAGACAAACCCATGACCAAGTTCGCTTTGATTTGTGCCGCCCTCGTCATGACGGCCGGCCTGAGTTTGGCGCAGAAATTTCACAGTCCGCCCGAGTCCACCTCGGTCACCATCGACGGCAAGACCATCACGATCAAGTACTCGGCGCCTTCGGTGCATGGCCGGCAGATCTTCGGCGACGGCGGCCTGATCTCGCACGACCCGCACTACCCCGTTTGGCGCGCGGGCGCAAACTCCGCCACGGCGCTTCACACAGATGCCGATCTGGATATCCAGGGCCTGCACGTGCCGGCTGGTGACTACACGCTTTTCGTCAATGTGGCCGATCCCGACCACTGGGAGCTGATCGTCAGTAAAGACACCAAAGAGTGGGGGCTGGCCTACAAGAAGGACATGGACCTGGGGCGCGTGAAGATGGAGATGAGCAAGCCGCCCGCGCCGATCGAGGTCTACAAGATGACGCTCTCGAGCGAGGGAGGGAATTCCGGCAAGCTGCAACTGGAATGGGAAAACCACATCGCCTCCGTGTCGTTCACCGCGAAGTGACCACGGCCGCTTCGAATCCGGCTGCAAGTGCTTTTGCGACACCAGCTTGCCGGAACATTGCGCCTTAGCGTAACGTATCAAGTTACGGATGCCTTTTTGCAGCCAATGCGGGAACCAGGTGGACGCGGCCGATCTGTTCTGCGCCAAGTGCGGCACCCGGCAGCCGAATACTCCACCGCGTCCAGGCGACCCGTTCGCGTCGATCACACCGCGCACGGCGTCCATCCTCTGCTATATTCCCGGACTCGGCTGGATTGGCTCGATTGTCGTGCTGGCGTCGGAACGTTTTCGCGGCGACCGGGCGGTGCGCTTCCACGCCTTTCAGGGCCTATATCTATTCGTGGCGTACCTGATCGAAGATTGGGTGCTGAAGCCCATGTTCACCGCGATCCCGCACGTGCACCTGAACGGCATCATCGAGGCGGTGCTGTTTGGAATGTCGATCTTCATGATCGTCAAAGCCAGCCGCGGCGAAGCTTTCGCGCTCCCCATTATCGGCGAACTGGCGGAGAAGTCGGTTTCCGAGCGGTGAGCGCCGCTTTGCGCGAACTTCGCCCACTCCGCACTGGCGCAGGCGTGGAAATCCGGGATCGGCACGCCGCGGCGTCGCACCCATAGCCAGTGCGCATATTCGTGCAGCAACGTGTTTCGCGGCGATGGGGCGGCCTGCGAGGCCGCCGCAGGCTGCGAGCCTGTCTGCCGAAGAATCCAAAAGCAACCGGAGTCCCAAAGGTAACCGGGCGATGCGACGGGTGCTGAACCAAGTAGCCAATGCCGCTTACAAAACCAAGGGAAGCGTATTTCAAGCCATGTACCGCCGGCTGGTACCCCGGCTCGGCCATAAAAAGACCGTGTGGGCCATCGCCCATCGCTTGTGTCGCTTGGCTTGGATCATTCTCCACAATGGAGTGGAGTGCATCGAGTATGGCCAAGCCCGAGATCCCAAGGCGATTGAAAGGCGCACAGCCAAGCTCATCCGGACGCTGCGCGGCCTGGGCTATCAAGTCATTCCACCCACAGCAGCGTAGTGCGTTTTCGACGGTGCCCCACTACTGTGCGCTGAAGGTAGTCCACGGTTGCGAGGGCATGTCCCGGAGCGCAGGGCGCTCCCAGGCGAACTCATTGTGCTTGCGCAGATGTTCGGCGGCCTTGAAGCCGATGCCGCAGGAATGGCCCAGCGAGGCCCGCAGCGTCATGGCTTCGGCCATCGCGGCATCCGACACTTTGGACTGCACTGCGCCGGTCGGCGCGTAAGGCCCAACCCACGGCAGGTCGCCGCGCGACGACCGGTCGATGTGCCCGCACAGCGAGCGCTCGTCGGGATCGACTTTATTCTCGTACGTATCGAAGTGGTCCGCCAAAAAGCGCTGGGCCGCGCCGGCGTCGATTTTGCCCTTGTTCCGCTCCATGAGCTGCAGCCAGCGCACGTGGCGCGCGTTAGCGCTATCGCTCGCATTCTTGGGGTCGAAATCGGTCTCTTCGCGCGTCAGCTTCTCATTCATGGGGAAGTTGGAGCCTACGAAGTAGCCATCGCGCGTGCGATTAAGCGTCACGTTCTTCAGACCCAGTTCCAGGCTGGCGATCTCGTTGGTCTTGCGGTCCGCCACCAGCCAGTCGTTGGCGTAGCCGCCGTTGTTGCCGTCCTGCATGATGTGCGCGAAGTCGTCGATGGACGCGGCGTACTGCATGGCTTTGCGGGCGCGCACGAACTCGGGAATGCCGGCGGGATCGAAGCCGTTGAAGTGGCCGATGGTGGTTTCCGTGATCATGATGCCGGCAGAATTGATTCCAAAATCGTCGCCGCTGTGGATCAGGCCGGCCATGCCGTCCATCAGGATATGGTTGCCCTGCGCGGGCACGATATCGAAGACGATGTTCCAGCGCTCACCGGTTTCATAGCTGGTCCAGTTGTTGTGGGCGATGACCACGCGGCCGTCCCTGGTGTAACTGCCGGTGGCCACAAATGCGCTGCAATGCTCCGCCGTGGCGTTGGGCGAGGGAAGACCATGCTGCCCGGCATCCCACTTGTCGAAATACGGCATCTCCAGCCAGGCGTTGAGCGCCACCACATCCCACAGGTCCACCTTCACGCCGCGCGCCGCGGCGCCGTCGGCGATGCCCTGCAGCTCGGCGCGGTATTCGGCCTCCACGTGAGGCCACAGCATGTTCTGCGCTTTGTCGCGGAAGAACTGCCAGTCCTTCTTTTCCTCGTGAGTCATCTCGAGGGTGACGGTTTGCAGAGTATCGCGGATCTCGGAGGCCAGCAGGTAGCCGTGCTGATATCCGATGTCCGACGGGCTGCCCTCCAGGTGTACCCAGATCCAGCCGTTTTGCGCGGGGTGGCGCGCGGCGTGTTTGAGGCGGGAATCGGCTTGTGGTTCGCGGGAGGCCAGCGCCAGGGCGAGGGCCAGCAGAAAGACAGCAGCGACAGCGGCGGTTCTACGCATCCCGTTATTATAGTAAAAATGCATAAGCTGACCGCCCACGTGAAAGCGGCGGGTTGAGCGTCGAAGCTGAGTCCAAAGGTTTTGGACAGGGTTTTGGCGAGCATCCCGCGCGTGGCGAATGAAAACGTGCTGGTGGGCTTCGACACCGCCGACGATGCCGGCGTCTACCAGTTGACGGCGGAGCTTGCCCTGGTGCAGACCGTCGATTTCTTCACGCCCATCGTGGACGATCCATTTACGTACGGGGCCATCGCGGCCGCCAACGCGCTGAGCGATGTTTACGCCATGGGCGGACGGCCGATCTCGGCCCTTTCGATTCTGGCGTATCCGGCGAAGGGCGATCTTGGAGTCCTGGAGGAGATTCTGAAGGGCGGCGCGGAGAAGATGCGCGAAGCGGATTGCGCGGTGGTGGGCGGGCACAGCGTGGCGGACGACGAAATCAAATTCGGCTATGCGGTGACCGGCACCGTGCATCCCGCGCGGGTGAAGGCGAATGCCGGCGCGCGCGCGGGCGATGTGCTGGTATTCACCAAGCGGCTGGGCACAGGTGTGATCTCCACCGCGCTGAAGCGCGGCATCGCGCGAGATGCGGACGTGGCGGCGTCCATCGCCTCGATGCTTACACTCAACCGCAAAGCGTGCGAGGCGATGCTCGCGTACGACGTACACGGGTGTACGGATGTCACGGGTTTCGGGCTGATCGGGCACGCGCGGGAGATGGCTCTGGCCAGCGGCGTAACGCTGGAGATTGAGGTGGACCGCTTGCGGTTTCTGCCCGGGGCGTTGGAGTATTCGGCGCTGGGGGCGATTCCGGGCGGGCTGAAGAACAATCGCGAATTTGCGGCATGCGCGGTGCAGGCGGCGTGCGAAATGTCCGGGGCGCGTGAAGACCTGCTCTACGATCCGCAGACTTCCGGTGGGTTGCTCATCACGCTGCCGGAAGCGGATGCGGCGGCGCTGGAGGGGGCGCTTCCGGATGCGTACACGATCGGGCGGGTGCTCGCGCGGCAGGCGAAACCGATCAGGCTTATATGACTCAAAACCGCATCATCGTGGCGCTGGATGCGGATTCCGCAGCCGAGGCGCGCGCGCTAGTG
>Ga0335078_10015606_pt1 | contig 11277 bp, 10 predicted proteins | sample Lox_Sample_32_FD_206711 | JGI IMG/M metagenome (GOLD analysis project Ga0335078, IMG submission 206711) | Soil microbial communities from Loxahatchee National Wildlife Refuge, Florida, United States - Lox_Sample_3.2 | ecosystem: Environmental > Terrestrial > Soil > Wetlands | place: USA...
GGACGGAAACCGCCGGCGCAAGTCGCTGCGCATCGCGGTCTGATGCGATTCACGATCCCCACATCAGCGCCACACGATCGCGATCCGCGTTGTTCCGATCGTCATGATAGGCCTTGCCCGTCCCGTTCCAGGGGGTCGATCCTGGCGCGGGCCAGCTCAGCACCAGATAGTTGGTCAGAAAACTATCGTCTCCCGGCTTGGCGTCGATCAACCAGACCGCACCGTAGGAATTACGAAACGAAGCCAAAATGTTGCGGGCGAATTCGGAATCGAGGTCGCGATCCAGAACAGCGTTCACCACCGTCCGCTCCGAAACCGCGCGCACGTCCTGGAAAAACTCGCTCGTGACCAGCTCGTCGGGAATCCCTTTGCCGTAGTATGTGTCAACGAATGTGAAGCCGTACCGTTGGCGTGTCCTCGCCAGCTTCCGCACGGCGAAGCGCGCCGATTGGGGGATAAAGTGAATCTTCTGGGGCAGGGGCGTGCGCAAAAACTGCTGCTCGGCGATGCGCTTCACCGACGGATCGACATCCACGGCGTCGATGCGCGTTACTTCCGGAAATCTTGCCACGTCGCGCGGAAAAGTAAACCCCGCCGCGCCGATCACCAGCGCGTTTGTCGCACCGCTTTCGCGCAGCAGCCGCTCAGCCGCGAGCGTATAGGCGAACGATGTTTCACCGGTCGCCGCATAAATCCCCGAAGCACCCCCGCCGCCCATCATTAAGACGCGTTCCATCTTTCCATCCTTGGCGCGCTCATCCACGATGCGGATGGTTTGGTAGGGGCTGTCGAACGCGAACAAGTCGCCGCGTGGTGACGTGACGATGCCCATGCCGATGGCAGCCGCGAACGCAAGACAGCCCATCGCCGCCGTTTGCACCGCGCGCGTCGGATTTGCCGCCATCAGGATTGCTGCGATCACCAACACAGCGCACACCAGGTAACCGGTTCGCGCGACGCCGAGGTTCGGGAAAAGATAAACAGGCGTGAAAACGCCGCCCGCCACCGAGCCCAGCGTGGAAAAAAACAGCACCTTGCCGGATGCCCGGCCGGCGTGCCCGTCGCCGCCGTTCAACTCCGCCAGCATCGGCACGGTCTGCGAAGCGAAGTAAACAGGCGCAAGATACAGCAGTGCCGCAGTGACGGCGATGGAAAGCGGCAGATTCAGACTGTCCAGCAGCCGGTCGAGCAGCTTTGCTTCGAACGGAAACGCGATCACGCCATACACCACCGCCGCGATCAACAGGTTCCGTCCCAGCGCCAAGCGCGTGCGTGCACGATCCCATTTCGCCGAGAGCGAGCCGCCGCGCCAGTATCCGGCACTGAGCGCGAGCAGCACGATTCCCAGCATCACGCCCGTGAGAATCACACTCGATCCCACCACCGGCACCGCCAGCCGGATGGCGATCACCTCCACGGCAAGCGTCGAAAATCCTTCAAGAAAGGCGACTACCCAGGGAGTGAGCGCGCGGGGTTGGAGATCTGGCACGCCTTCTATTCTGGCGTGTTCGGAACGGCGAGATGCTCGCGCCTAATGCTTGGCGGCGATCTTCTTCTTGAGGGCGTCCGCGTTCTTGGCGTCGGGCGCGAGTTCCAGGTATTTCTGATACGCATCGCTGGCCGCCCGCTTGTCGCCCATTTTCTCTTCAGCATCGCCCAGCCGGAGAAAAGCTTCGGCGAAGCCAGGATTGAAGCGGGTGGCGTCGCGAAACCGGTTTATGGCCGCTTTGTACTTGCCCTGCTTGAAATAAAAATTGCCGACCTTGACGTCGTTCTGGGCCTCCAGCGGATTGAACGGGTACTCGCGGGGCTTAACATTCTCGTCTTCTTCCGGCGGCGCCTGCTCTTGCACGATGGGCTTCGAAGAATCGGTGGACTTGGGCTTGGCCTTGTCCTCCTGCGCGTAGAACACAGCGGCAAGGGCAAGCGAGATTAGCAACAACCGGGACACCACGTTTCCAGTATATCGGGGAGGCCCCACACGTAGCACTGCGGCCGGATTCACTCGGGCCCCGCTCCCGACGTTCCGATAGAATCAAGAATATCGGTCGAAATCGACTATCGTTTCCGTCGGCCGGCGGTCCAATTCTCAATGGATCTCGCGGCGTTCTTAAGGAGGACCCACTCATGAAATGGCTCGGCGTTGCTTTGCTTGCATCCCTTGCGATCCCGACGATGCTCCGAACCGCTCCCCCGGAAACGCGGCTGCTGCGGCAACCCGACATCTCCACGGACTCGGTGGTTTTCGTTTACGCCGAAGATCTCTGGATCGTCCCGCGCGCAGGCGGCGAAGCACGACGGCTAACGTCGCATCCGGGCGATGAGCTGTATCCCAAGTTTTCGCCCGATGGCAAGTGGATCGCGTTCACCGGTGAATACGACGGGAACGCCGACGTCTACGTGATGCCTTCGGAAGGCGGCGAGCCCCGGCGGCTCACCTATCATCCGGCCAACGACATGGTGCTGGGCTGGACATCGGACAGCAAGAAGGTACTCTTCCGTTCGAGCCGCGCCAGCACGGCTTCGCAAGCCACCACGCGGTTGTTCGAAGTTCCGATCGGCGGCGGATTCGAAGAGATGCTCCAGGTCCCGCGCGCGAGTCTGACCAGCTTTTCTCCAGACGGGGAGAAAATCGCCTACAACCCAACCTCGCAGGAATTTCGCACCTGGAAACGCTATCGCGGCGGCTGGACGAACTACATCGGCATCTACGATCTGAAGCGCAACACCTATGACGAGTTGCCGCGCTCGGGCGCGCTCGATCAGTTTCCCATGTGGCGCGGCAACGCGGTCTATTTCATCTCCGATCGCGAAGGCGTCATGAATCTTTACCGCTACGACTTCGGCTCCAAGCAGACCAAGAAGCTGACGAATTACACCGAGTACGACATTAAGTGGCCGAGCTTGGGCGCGGATTCGATCGTTTATGAAAACGGCGGTTTGCTGTACACGTACGATATTGCGAGCGGCAAAGTGTCGCACATCCCGATCACGGTTTCGAGCGACCTGGTGGACGCGCGCCCCGAAATCAAGAATGTCTCGAACCTGATCCGCAGCTTTGAACTGTCGCCAACCGGAGTGCGCGCGCTGGTGGAAGCGCGCGGCGATATCTTCACCATTCCCGCCGAGCACGGAAGCATTCGCAATCTCACCGACACTCCGGGCGTCCACGAGCAGAACGCTGTATGGTCGCCGGATGGGAAATGGATCGCCTATTTATCCGACCGCAGCGGCGAGTTCGAGATCTATCTGCGCCCCCAGAAGGGCGGCGACGAGATTCGCGTCACTAGCGACGGCGATTGCTATCGCTACGGCCCGAAATGGTCGCCCGACAGCAAGAAGCTCGCATTCTGGGACAAGAAGCAGCGCATGTACTACGTCGACATCGACGCCAAGCAATCGGTTTTGGTGGATCAGGCCGAGAACGGGCTGGATGGAACGCTCGCGTGGGCTCCGGACAGCAAGTGGCTCGCGTACGGCAAGAACGAAAACAACCAGGCGAGTGCGATTTACTTATACTCGCTCGATAGGAGCCAGACGACGCGCGTCACCGAGGATTTCTACAACAACACCAATCCCGCCTTCGACCAGAACGGGAAATATCTCTACTTCTTCTCCGACCGGTTCTTTTATCCAAGCGGCGGCGTGTTTGACGCCACGTTCAACTATTACGACACGCGCGGAATTTTCGCGTTGGTGTTAAAGGCGGATGAAGCTTCGCCGTTCGCGCCGCAGATCGACGACGAGAAGGACGCGAGCGAGGCGAAGAAATCCGATGCCGCCGAAGGCTCCGAGAAGAAAGAGCCGGTGAAAGAGGAAGCCAAAGCCGGAGAAGCGAAATCATCGGATGAAAAGCCCGCGGAAAAGAAGCCGGAGGTGAAACCGATCACCGTCGATCTCGCCGGTCTGGGCTCGCGCATCGTGCAAGTACCGGTTCCGGCCGGAATGTACGGGGACCTTGAGGCGCGCAAGGACACCATTTTCTACACCTCGCGCCCGATCGCCACCACCGAGGCCGGCAAACCCGGCCAAGGCCCGCGCAACACCCTGCATATGTACGACATCACGAAGCGCGAGGACAAACTGGTGCTCTCCGATATCGAGAACTACGATGTGGATCTCGACGGCAAGAAGGTGATCTATCACGCGGGCGGCCAATTTGGAATTGTCGACGCGGCGGCCGGCAAGAAGGTGGGCGACGGCAAGTTGGATCTGGCTACGTTGCAGGCCCGCGTGGATCCGCGCGAGGAATGGAAGGAAATTTTCCACGAAGCCTGGCGCGTGGAGCGAGATTTCTACTGGGATCCTTCCATGGAGGGGTTGGATTGGAAGATGATCGGCCAGCGCTACGAAGCGCTGCTGCCGTGGGTGGCGCATCGCAGCGATTTGAACTACATCATTGGCGAAATGATCGCGGAGCTGAGCACTTCGCACACCTACGTCAGCGGCGGGGATGTTCCCGAGCGGGCGCACGTCGGCACGGGACTGCTGGGCGTCGACTTTGCGGCGGATGGAGCCTATTACAAGCTGGCCAAAATCTACAGGGGCGAGAACTGGGAGGATTCCGCACGTTCTCCTCTCACCGAACCCGGACTCAAAGTGAAAGAAGGCGACTATCTGATCGCAGTGAACGGAACCGCTGTGCGCGCGCCGGAGAATCCATATTCGTCTTTCGTCAACCTCGCCGGAAAAATCGTCACGCTGAAGATCAACGACAAGCCGTCCGACCAGGGAGCCTGGGAGATCACGGTCAAGACGATCGGGAACGAAGCCGGACTGCGCTACTTCGATTGGGTGGAGTCGCGCCGCAAGATTGTTTCGGATGCCACTGGCGGACGCATCGCATACATGCACGTGCCCGACACATCGATCCCCGGCCTGATGGCTTTCGACAAGTATTTCACCGGGCAAGTCGGGAAGGACGGCCTCATCGTGGATGAGCGCTACAACGCGGGCGGTATGATTCCCAATTTTTATACGGAAAAATTGCAACGCAGCTTGCTGGCCCGCCTCTCGCCACGCGACGGCAAGGATCAGCCGATTCCGCAAAACGCGATTTTCGGCCCGCGCGTGATGATCGTCAATGAACTGGCCGGTTCCGGTGGCGATCTGTTCCCGTGGTTCTTTCAGCAGGAAAAATTAGGTCCCATCGTTGGCACGCGAACCTGGGGCGGCTTGGTTGGGATCTCGCGCAGCATTCCTCTAATGGACGGCGGCGGAGTTACGGCGCCCGAAGCGGCATTTTGGGCGCCCGACAAAGGCGGACATTGGATCGTTGAGAACCATGGCGTCGATCCGGATGTGGTGGTGGAGCAGCGGCCGGATCTCGAAGTTGCCGGACACGATCCGCAGCTCGAAAAGGCGATCGAGCTCGCCAAGGCGGCGCTCGAGAAAGTGCCCAAGTCGCCGGCCCGGCCGAAGTATCCGCGGCAAACGACATCCATGTCGACAACGACTGCGGGAAGCAAGTAGCATGCCCGCGGGCGGCCCCGCCAGCAAGAAGACGTTCGTCATTACTGGCGGCAACAGCGGCCTCGGGTTTCATTGCGCTCGATTCATCGGCGCGGACCCGAACAATACCGTTGTCATCGCGTGTCGCAGTTCGGCGAACGGTCAAGAAGTGCTGCGAACACTGAAACGCCAGGGATGCGCGGCTGAGTTCATGGCGCTGGACCTTGCCTCGCTTGAATCGGTTCGCGCATTCGCGAGCCTCTATGCGAAGGCCGGGCTTCCTCCGCTCACGGGCATCATCTGCAATGCCGGCGTTCAGAACATCGGAGCGCCGGTGAAGACCCGCGACGGCTTCGAGGAGACTTTCGGCGTCAACCATCTCGGCCACTTCCTGCTTTCGAATCTCTTGCTGCCGGAGATGGCGGCGGGCGGGAAATTCATTTTCGTGTCCAGCGGCACGCACGATCCGAATGAAAAGGCTCCACTGCCGGAGCCCCGGTATGAAAATGGGGAGAAGGTGGCGGCCTACTTCGAGCCAGGGCCCGATGCGGGCAGACGCCGGTACACCACCTCGAAGCTGTGCAATGTTTATTGCACGTACGAATTCGCGAGACGTCTGGAATCGAGCGGCGACCCGCGCCTCCGTTCCATTCGCGTGCTCGCTTTCGATCCGGGGTTGATGCCGGGCACTGGCCTCGCCCGGACGTACCCACCTGCGATGCAGTTTGCCTGGAACTATATTTTGCCGATAGCCACGTTGTTCATGAGGAACGCTCACATGCCCGCGAAATCGGGCAAACGCCTGGCTGATCTCGCCACTGACTACGAGAATCCCGCTACTGCGAAATATTATTCCGACGGAAAAGAAAAAAAGTCGTCGGATCTCTCTTACGATCTCGCGAACGCGAAGGAGCTCTGGGAAACGAGCGCGCGAATGGTTGGGATCCGCTCAGTGATCCCCTAGCTATTGCCGCTCGATATGCAGCGGCGGCTTGGGCGCGGGCGGCGCGTTGGGCGGCGTGGGCGCGGTCGGGATATCTGGGAATGTTACGTCATCCGAGCCGCTGGCCTTGCGGATGGTGAGCGCTCCGCGATCGGTCTCCAGGCGCACGTCCGGTCCGCCGTTGCCTCCTTGGATGGTTGCTCCGTGGTGCGTCTCGTCTGCCGTCAGCGGAGATCCGAAGTCGTTGTGCACTTCGCCACGATCCGTGGACGCCTTCAGGTCGAACTTCGCGCCCGCGGGTAGCGCGAGCTCGATGTCGCCGGAGCGCGTGCGGGCATCGATCTTTGGAACTGTCTTGCCGGGGCGCAGGGAAATGTCGCCGCGATCGAGGGTCAGCTCGAGCGACTGCGTAAAGTTGGACATCTGAACGTCACGTGAGCGGGCGGACACGCGCACCGGACCAGCGAGATTATCGGCGGAGAATTCGCCCTGCCCCATATGGATCTGGCCGGCGACTTTTTCGCAGTTCACCGTGATATTGGGATCTTCATAGCGCAGCGGCTGCGCGAGATTGTGGAGCTGGATCTGGCCGGTGTAGGTTCCAGCCACTGTGACCTGGCCGGCGATGTCCTGGAGCTCGACGTCCTGGCCGCGGCCCTTCAAATCGACTGTACCTTTCACACCGTTGGCGCGGACGATGTCGCTGCGCCGCAGCTCGATGCGCACGTTGCCGCCGATGTTTTCCAGGCGCACGCCGGCGTTGTCGCTGGTGATATCCACGGTGCCGTTCACGTTCTGCACATCGAAATCGCCGTTGCGGCCATGTGCTTCGATGGAGGCGCCCATCGGGACGCTGATTTCGAGATCGGCCGAGACCTGGAGCCGATCGCTGACGCGGTCCTGGTTGGTGCGCACGATGAGTTCGTCGCCGTCCTGAACCAGTTCGAGCGGCGTCTGCTTACTGGCGCTGTCGGCCTCCGATTGCTGGAAGGAGCGAATGGTCTCATGACCGTTCGCCTTCACGGTGCTGTCGGAGCTTCCGGTGATGCGAGCGTTGCCGCGAAAGTTCTCGAGCAGCACGCGGCAGTTCTTCGTGCACGGCTTTTCCGATGATGCGAGCGTGTAGTCGTACGGTTCACCCATGCCTCGCACCACGCCACGCCAGACGCTGCCGGCCGGGAACCAAGCGGTGTAGTGACGTGCGGTATACATGGTGCCGCCCACGATACAAATCAGGAACACCAGCATCCACTCGCCCGCTGAAACTCCGTTGCGCGGTATGGGTTTGGCCATGATGGCCCAAAACAGGATCTCGACCAGCCGCAGAGCGCCCCAGGCGATCAGCAGGAACGGCCAGTAGCGCGAGATGATATCGGCCAGCGGGATTTCCGGCCACAGGTTGCGCATTAAAAACAGCGCGCCGATCCCGATGAGAATCAGCGGGCCGATGACAGAGCCGCGCCTCATATGACGTTGCCCCCTTGCGGCCGATCCGCGGAGGCCGGCGGCTGGTGCGGCTCGACGATTTTTTCGAGCAACTTGAGAATGCCGAAGATAATGATGAGCAGCGGCCAGGTACGGCTGAATCCGTACACGCCGAAGTAGTCCATGGCCACCAGGGACCCGAGCGTGATCAGCATGATGGGTCCGCGGACCGCTTGAACCAGGCTGTTGTTAGTGCCGTTCATTGGTGGCCTCGCGCACGCCGGTTGGTCCTTGACCTCCGCCTGAGCGGCGTTCGGACGCGATCACGCGTTCATACAGCATGTAGACGCCGAGCCCGATCAGAGCGATGGGCCAGTAACGGATGACTTGGCTGAAGCGGATGATTTCGAGATTGTTCAGCAGGAACAGAAGTCCGACGGCAATCAGAAAAATCGGAGCGATGGGGAATTTGGCCGGCTCGCCGCGACGCGGAAAGAGGCTCGAGAACTCGTCCACAGGCAAGCCGAGCAGGCGCTTCTTCGCGGTGTGATACGCCTCGAACGCCATATAGAAAAACCAGACTGCGGTCATCATGCCGAACAGCGGCTCAAGGTCGCCATTCTCACCGTTGTTCAGAACCGCCACCAGCAGACCGAAGATTACGACGTGGATCAGACCTTTGACATATTGACCGTTGTAAATGGCGCCGACGCCGGGTATCAAACCGAGCAGGAAAGCCAAGCCGGGAGATCCGCCGGATACGTTTTGGGTCGCGCTGGGGGGCGCCGGGGCCGTCGCGGTGTATGGAGACGGCGCAGCGTAGGACGGAGGCGCGGTATACGGTGAAGACGCGGCTTCCGCCACCGGGACGGGCGCGTGCTCCTCACAGTACACAGTGCCGTCGGCGAGACGCCGGCACGTCTCACAGAGAGCCTTGCCGCACGACCGGCAAAAAGCGATGGCCGGCACATCCGGATGATTGATGCAGTTCATTTCGTTTCCCTCTTATCGTTAGTAGCGGGCATGTTGGTGGGCGCCGCTGTCTTTTCTACGCGCGGCGCTTGGCTCGGGTTCGCTGCCTGCTCCTGATCGGACCACTCCTTCAAGCGCGATTGAATCTCGATCACCAGGCGCAGATTGTCGTAATACTTCACGGCGCGATCCCAGATGCGGTGCGAGCGGTCGTCCACCGTTTGCCAGGCTTTCACGGGATCGAGATCGGAGGCGCGCAACGGCCTCGGCTCGATGTGCGCGAAGCGGGCCAGCATCGCCAGCGACAGGACCGTCATAGCCATGCCCATGGCGTAGCGCGGCTGCAAGACGCCGTCCACCCAACCACCAAAAATTCTGCGCCACCAGGATTGCCGATCTTCGGCCGGCTGCGCGCCGCTGGGAGCGTGGTGGACGATGCGCGTCAGCAGTTCGGCCGGAGGATCTACTTCAGGAACGCGCTCCAGGAAGGCGGCTACCCCCGCGATATCGCGCGCCAGCTCCGTGCACGTACTGCATTCGGACAGGTGAGCTTCGACCGCGGTGCGCTCGGCGGACGCAAGCGTCCCATCGGCGTAATCGCAAAGCAGGATTTCGAGCTCAGCGCACGTCATATGCTGACCTTGTGCCTTCGCAATACGCGGGCCAATTCCGCGCGTCCCCGGTTCAAACGCGATTTGACGGTACCTTCGGGAACGCTCAACACTTGCGCGATCTCACGGTATTCCAGTTCTTCGATGTCTCGGAGGATTACCGTTTCGCGCAGATCCGGCGACAGCTTCTGCAAGGCGGCCTGCAACAGCTCGCTCGCTTCGCGGCCGGCCAGCATTCCTTCGGTACGGGACATCATCGCGCTCTGTTCTTCGATCGCGGGGCCCTGGTCTTCGAGCGACTCGGTGGCGCGATCCAATCGTGTTCTACGATAGTGATCGATCAGCAGATTGCGCGTCAATCTGGTCAACCATACCGCGAACAATCCTTCCCCGCTGCGGAAGCTTTTCAGGTTCTTGAATACGCGCAGAAAGACGTCTTGCGTGAGATCCTGCGCCTCGGCGTCGCTCGAGGTGAAGCGATAACAAATCGAATACACGCGGCGGCTGTGAATCTTCACCAGCTCTTCCCAAGCGGCGTCCTGCCCGCTCAGGCACCGCTCAACGAGTTGTGCGTCAGTGTCCAAACGGTCGCCGGTTCTAGACTCGGAATGCGGAGCAACCCAGGTCCAAGTTGCCGCCGGAATTGCCACCGTTGCCATGACTTCTTCAATCTCCTGCTTCCAGTAATGAAAACGAGGATCTATGATAAGAAGTTCGCTTGAATCCGAGATTTACATTCTACAAGCAAGTTTTGGAGGGCACCAACTGGAAACTGAGCTCAGGTCGGGGGCGGCCCTATGCCGGAAGAGCGGTTTAGTCGGGCGAAGCTCGCAATGCTGAAGGGCAACATGACTACTACAGATATAGAAATAGAATCCGGCTTATCGTCGGCCGAATTTACTACAGATGTAGAGAACAACACATGACTTGTCCCTTCTGCGGATACAAACAAGATCGCGTTATCGACTCGCGTGAGAGTAAAGAAGGGGACGTCATCCGGCGGCGACGCCAGTGTCTGGGGTGCGAGCGGCGCTTCACGACATATGAGCGTAGCGACGAGATCCCCTATATGGTGGTGAAAAAAGACGGCCGTCGGGAGAAATTTGACCGGCAGAAGGTACTGAATGGTCTCCTGAAAGCCTGCGAGAAGCGCCCAGTACCCATGGCTAAGCTGGCCGAGATCGTGGATGCCATTGAGACCAAGCTGGCCGATAGCGCGGAGCGCGAGCTTACTACTACTGAAATAGGAGAACTTCTAATGGAGAAGCTCCGGAGCCTTGACAAAATTGCGTATGTACGTTTCGCATCGGTCTACCGAGACTTCCAGGATGTCGAGGCTTTTCTTAATGAACTGAAGAACTTAGTACTTCACAAGCGCCCTTGATGCTGTGGTCCTAAAGCCACGCTTTGCCGGCAAGTTCCCTGTAACCAATCGTCAAGAAAAACATCTTGTATTTAGGACTTAACTTCGAAAACGTTTCGGTGCTATAATCGGGTGCTGCCAAACTAGGTCGGCACGGTGGCTGGGCGCACACCGGGGTTGAAGTCTGCATTGAGCAACGCTTTGTTGAGCAACGCTGTTGGATTGAGCAGAGTTAGCAAGAGCGGAACGGGCATTTCGGTGCGCGGCTGCCAGGTGAGCATCTAAGTGGACCATTTTGAAGATCAGTTTTTAGCGGACGCCCCCTTGGGGGGGATGCCGTTCGATGAAGAAGCGAACTTTTTCCACCCGGAAGAGGTGCAGGACGAGGAATTCCCGGCTGCACAACAGGCGGAAGAGTCGATCTACACGGACGATCCGGTCCGCGTGTACCTGCGCGAAATGGGCGCAGTTCCGCTGCTCACCCGTGAAGGCGAAGTGAATCTGGCGCGCCG
>Ga0335078_10015607_pt1 | contig 11276 bp, 9 predicted proteins | sample Lox_Sample_32_FD_206711 | JGI IMG/M metagenome (GOLD analysis project Ga0335078, IMG submission 206711) | Soil microbial communities from Loxahatchee National Wildlife Refuge, Florida, United States - Lox_Sample_3.2 | ecosystem: Environmental > Terrestrial > Soil > Wetlands | place: USA: Florida...
TTGGTTTCGATCGTCCGCACCGGGCTCTCGACTATCAGACGCACGCCGACGGCCGCCGCCAGATGAAAGATCACGTCGGATTCATCGACGAGTTCCGCGAGCAATTGTTTGTTCGTGATCGAATCGAAAAAATAACGAAAGCGCTCGTGCGTCTTCAGATGGCGTATATTTTCGACGCTACCCGTAGAGAGATCGTCCAAAACGAACACTTCGTCGCCCCGGGCGAGCAGCGCGTCCGCGAGATGCGATCCGATAAAACCTGCTCCACCGGTTATGAGATGGCGCAACATTTCCCCCTAATCCGCGGTGTCCGAACCTTCATTCGGTCCGGCGGGCAATTCCACGCCCCTCTTCACGTCTTCGCCGTACCCGTAGCCGTATGCGTACGGGTAGTAGCGATACGAGTAGTAATAATCGGGCGCGCTCGAGTCCACCGCATTGAGCACGACGCCCAGCAGCCGGCTCTTTACTCCTGCGAGCAGATCGCGCGTCCGTGTGAACGCTTCCTTTGGCGTTTCTCCGCTCCGCACAACCAGCAGGACTCCGTCGGTGAGCGATGAGAGAATCACCGCGTCCGTCGCGGCCATGATCGGCGGCGAATCGATCACCACGAATTTGAACCGCCGCCGCAGCTCCGCCAGCGCTTCGCGCATTCGATGCGATGAGAGCAAATCAGCGGGGCTCGGCGGAATCGGACCCGTGGTCAGCGCCGTCAGATTGTTGATCGTCGGATGCGGAATCAGGATGTCATCGAGCGTGCAAACTCCCGCAAGATACGAACTCAGGCCCGTGTCCTTCCCGACCGTCAGATTCAAAGCCCGGCGGACTCCCGGCTTGCGCAAGTCGGAGTCCATCAGCAGCGTGCGGTCGCCGAGTTGCGCGAGCGTCACGGCCAGATTCACCGCCGCGGTCGTCTTCCCCTCGCGCGGCAGTGCGCTTGTCACCAGGATCGCCTGTGGCGGATGCTCCGCCTGCGACAGGAGCAACGATGTGCGTAGCGCCCGGAACGCCTCCGAAATCTGCGATTTCGGTTGGACGTAGGAGAGCAGCTCCACGCGCGGGCCCGCGCCGACTTGCCGCGCTGTGTCCCCGCTCAGCCGCGAGAGTTTCCCGTGGTTTCCATTCAACCCCGGCAGCGCCGGAACAACTGCGAGTGAGGGAAGCCCTGTCAGCGACTCGATGTCGTCCGGCGACTTCACCGTGTTGTCGAGATATTCCCGGAAAATCGCCAGGCCCACGCCGCCCACAATTCCAATCAGGAATGCCAGCATAATGTTGCGGGCCTTCTGCGGCCTCGACGGGCTCGTCGGGGCAAGTGCAGGATCGACGACCCGGATATTGCTGGACCGCAGGCCCGCCGTGATGCCCGCTTCTTTGAGCTTCTGCAGCAGGCCGTCGTAGAGTTGCTTGTTGGACTCCGCATCGTGTTGCAGAATGTTGTACTGCACGAGCTTTTCCGCCAGGTCGTTGGCTTCCGCCTTCTGTTTGTCGAGCGCTTCCTGAAGCAGCGCCACGTGGCTCTGCGCCGTGTTGTAGTCCTGGATCACTCCATCCGCTATCGTCTTGCGAGCCTTTTCCAGATCGTCGTTGACCTCTTTCTGCTGGTCAATCAGGCGCTGCACTTTAGGATAGTTGGGTCCGTATTGGTTGACGGCTTCCGCGTACGATTCATCGAGATCGGCCTTCCGCTTGAGCAGGTCCTGAACCACTGCGCTATCGCGGGCCCCGGGCAGTGCATCCACGTTGCCGGACATCGCCATGCGGTACAACGCCTCTTTTTCCGCCAATTCCGTCTGTGCGTCCGTCACAGCCTTGCTGAGATCGCCTAACTTCTGCGTGGTGATATCCTGCTTCTCGTCGATCTGCCAGATCTGGTTTTCGCGTTCGTAGGCCAGGCGGGCGTCTTCCGACTTTTCGACTTTAATCCGCAGTTCCTCGAGCTCCGAGGACAGCCAGTTCGACGCCTGCGTCGTCGCGTCGTATTTGCTTCGGAAATTCAACTCGATGTAATTCTGCAGATGCGCGTTCACCACCTGAGCCGCGAGTTGCGGGTCTTGCGCCTCGAAACTCACCTCAATCAGCCGGCTGTTGGGAACTCGCCGGACGTTGAGCGACCCCAAGAAAGCACCGAGAATCGCCGGCCTTTTCGCCGATGGCCCCACCTGGCCGAAGTTGAGCGGGTTGGACGAACCCCCAAACTCCGGATACCTTCCGAGATCGAGCGACTTGATCGTCTGCAACCCCAGCGTCTCGCTTTGTAGAATCTTCGTCTGGGTCTCCAGATAGCTGTCCATGTCGACGAATTCGTCGTAGGAATTGGAGTCTTGAAACTGGACGGTGTTCTGCGCTTCCCTGTCGACTTCGACCCGCGCCGTTGCCACATAGACAGGCTTCATCTTGAACGACGCAATGGTCACGACGGTCACAACCGTCAGCAGGAAGGTGAGCATCAACCACTGGTGCTTCCGAAGGATGATGAAGTAATCGAGAAGGTGCGGCTCTTTCGGCGCCTGCTCCCACGGAAGAACGCTGGGAGGGGGAATTACCGTCAGCGGCGGTTCCGCGGCTTTGCGCTCGCGAATCGCAAATCGGGATGCATCTTCCATTTGCGCCATATTCCTCACAAACGCGCGCGATTCCGCGCGGTCCGCCTAGGTCAAAACTACGGAACCCGGTAAATAGCGAGACCCGTCCCGATTCCCAGGGCGGCTTCTGAACCTCGAGCCAGCGCCTTTTTTCCACGGCTGTCCGGGACGTAGAGAATGTCGTTGGATACCAGGGGCACATCTGCAGTCTTGCGATTCTGGATCTCTTTGATGTGCACCGGAATCGTGTCCCGCTGGCCGGTCGTGGGATTGGTGCGCATGATCGTGGCCGCGTCCAGCTTCGCGAACGTTGTGAAACCGTGTGCGAGCGCAACGGCCTTGAGCACCGTAATCTGCTCTCCGTGACCTTCCAAAACGTATCCGCCCGGCTGCGCCACCCCAAATCCCAGCACGTAGACTATGCCGGCTGGCGGCACTGTCACTGTGTCCCCGCCGTACACCTGAACGTTGTAAACCGAGTCCCCCGATTCCAGCAGGTCCCGAAGACGAATCGTGATCTTTTGATCTTCCGACGGCGGATCGGTTGTCGCGCTGGCGGGCTCGGTTCTCGGTGTGCCGGGAGGCACGGGGCGGGTTATGATGACCGTATCCCCGGCTGTATCCGACACGCCGCCGGCGGCAGACAGCACCTCGAGCAGCGTCGTGGGCCGCGTCACTTGGTACACCATCGTATGGGACACCGCTCCCACGATCGTCACTGGAGCGCTGTTCTGCTCTTTCACGAACACGGAGACGTTCGGATGCGACACAAGTCCATTTTCGATCAAGAGTTTTTCGAGCTTGGATTCCAAGTCGAAGGACGTCAGCCCCGCCGCGGGAATTCGGTCTGGAATGAGAGGAAAACTGATGTCGCCCGTGTCGCTCACTCGGACGTCGCGCGAAAGCTCGGGAACATCGAAAACATCAATGTGGAGAAGGTCGCCGCTCCCGATGGGTGTGTCCACCGGATGAGCACGCGCCAAGGTGGCGAGCTGCTCTATTTTTTCGTTCGTCTGTTGCGGAGTTTCGAACTTTTCCTGCCCGCCGGCTGCCTGCACGCTTCCGATCAACAGGACGGCCAACAGCCAGAAATGGTTCGCCCGAAACCAGTCCGAGACCCCGCGGACCGTAAGAACCATCGCCAAAGATGACCCCGCAACACTATGGATGACCCGATGCGCCACTGTCAACGGTTAGGTGCGGGCGCATTCGGAACAGCCAATGCTTTGAGTTGCGAGGCCGCAAATGGAAGGCGAAGGAGGAACCGCGTCAGTCAATCCACCTAGAGCGGTCTGCCCACAAACATCCACTTTCCCCACGCAAAGGACTCTTGCACCGGCGAAAAATGCGCGCGGGCGATATTCAAAATCATTTCCGGTTGATTCAGCCACTGCTCGTACGTGACGCGCTCGTGATCGATCATCGTCGCCAGTGCGTCAACCTTGGCCGAGCATTTCCGCGCGAGGCTCATCCCCGAAACGGAGTGCACCAGCCGCAGAAACGGGGTCAGCCACGGCTCGACGATGACCGCGCGGCCGTCCCTGCGGAGCACTCGGTGCATCTCCGCGAATGTTTGCGCCAGGTCCCCGGGCAGTGTGGTCAGGTGGTGCAATCCTCCCTGAACGATCAGAATGTCCTCGCTTTGGTCGGGAAAAGGAAGCCTGCGACAATCGCTCACGAAACATCGCGCCTTTCCCTCATAGAGGGCGATGAGCCGGGCGGAAAGGTCCACCCCCACCAGATTCGTGAAGCCAAGGCGCTCCAGCGCATGAAGCCCGTTGCCGCGCCCGCAAAATAGCTCGACAACGCGGGCCTCACGCGGCAATCGCACTACGCCCAGTTTCTCGAGCCGCCGCACAAATTTTCGAATTTCCTGTTCTGGCGTCTCGAATCGAACGTACGCCGCTTCCCACGGGTCGGAAATTTTGACGTACGCTTCTCCCAAAGCCTCGCGAGCGGTCGCAATTTGCTGTTTGTCTTCTTGCATCATTTCTCTCCACTGCAAAGCCAGCGTCTTACCGTCCCGATTGCGGCCTAAGGCCGCCATTATACGTACCTGTTCCGACCGCGTCTTCGCGTTCGGACGTGCCTCATCCTGGAAACATGCAGTATGATTCCGCCTGTATTCACTCGGCAGCCCGGTTTGCGGCGAGTCCGCGCCCGTGGAGGATTGGTGCCGGTCAAAACAGCTTCAATCGAAAGCGCGCCTTCTCGTGACCTCGAGTCGCGACGCGATCAGTCGGCGACGCTCGATCTCTCCATTGTGATGCCCTGCCTGAACGAGAGCCGTACGCTGGGAACGTGCATCGAAAAAGCTCAGGCCACAATGAAGCGCCTGGGCATACGCGGCGAAGTCATCGTCGCCGATAACGGAAGCACCGACGGTTCGCAGTCGCTCGCGCAAGAGCTGGGCGCGCGCGTTGTGCCGATCGAAGAGCGCGGCTATGGGAGCGCCCTGCGCGGAGGCATCGCCGCCGCGCGCGGCAAATTCGTCATCATGGGAGACTCTGACGATAGCTACGATTTTACGCAGCTCGGCGATTTCCTCGCCAAACTAAACGCTGGTTACGATCTTGTGATGGGCAATCGCTTCCTCGGGGGAATCCGCCGGGGCGCGATGCCCTTCTTACACCGCTTTCTTGGCAACCCGGTGCTGAGTTGGCTGGGGCGGCTCTTCTTCGGTTGCCCGGTCGGGGATTTTCAGTGCGGCCTGCGCGGTTTTCGCAAAGACGCGATCGACAAGCTTGAGCTTCAAACCACGGGGATGGAATTCTCGACGGAGATGGTCGTCAAGGCCACGCTCTTCAACCTTCGAATCGTCGAGATTCCCACCGTTCTCTCTCCCGATGGGCGCGACCGCCCGCCCCACCTGCGAACCTGGCGCGACGGTTGGCGCTACCTGCGCTTTCTTTTGCTCTACAGTCCGCGCTGGCTGTTCCTTTATCCCGGCATCGCGCTTTTCGCGCTCGGAGTTGCGGTGAGCTTGTGGCTGCTTCCCGGACCTCGCACCATCGGCGCGACAACTTTCGATTACGACACCCTTTTGTTCGCCGCGATGGCCATTCTCATCGGCTTTCAATCCATCAACTTCGCCGTTTTCACGAAGGTTTTTGCCATCACCGAGCGCCTGCTGCCGGAGGATCCCCGCCTGAGCAAGATGTTCCGCTTCGTCACTCTCGAAACCGGCCTGATCCTCGGCGCGCTGCTCGTTCTCGCCGGCGCGGCGACGTGGATCTTCGGCCTGAGCTACTGGCGGAGCCGCCATTTTGGTCCGCTCGATCCCGATAAGACGCTTCGCATTGTCATCCCCGGTTTTGTCTCGCTCACTCTGGGCATCGAGATTGTCCTCTCGAGCTTCTTCGTCAGCGTGCTCGGCATGGCTAGAAAGTGAAAATTGCGGGCTCGCGCGATCCTGTGAACTTTTCCGGAGAATCGATGATGTCCGGCGCGGTCGGCGCACTACACGAAAAGCTCGTGTTTGGCAGGCGCGTTCGCGTTCTCGCGAGTCATCTCGCCGCTCTGATTCCTCCGAACGCCAAAGTGCTGGATGTCGGCTGTGGTGAAGGGACAATCGATCTTCTTGTCGCGCAGCAGTCGCCGGGAATCTCGATCGAGGGAATCGACGTCCTCGTTCGGCCCACCGTGAGAATTCCCGTTCGAGCTTTCGACGGAATCCATATTCCGTACCCCGATGCGAGCTTCGACACCGTGATGTTCGTGGATGTGCTCCATCACGCGGACGATCCGCTCTTGCTGCTTCAGGAAGCCATGCGCGTCGGCAGGAGCGTCGTGATCAAGGACCACCTCCGAAAAGGTATTCTCGCGGGTGCAACGCTGCGTTTCATGGACTGGGTGGGCAATGCGCATCATGGCGTCGCGCTTCCTTACAACTATTGGTCCGAAGCCGAATGGGACGCCGCCTTCGATGCTGTAGGCTTGAAGCTCGTGGAAATCAACCGTTCGCTGGGGCTCTATCCCGCGCCTGCGTCGTGGATCTTCGAACGCGGTCTGCATTTCGTTGGCCGGCTTGAGCGCGACACCGCCTAGCCGGCTTCGGCGCGGCGTTTCCCCCGCGAATTGGAACTCGCGGGCGGCGCAGTGACCAGCGAGGCCTGCAAGAGAAAGAGCATCGCATTCGCAGGTATCTGCAAATTGAAATCGACCAGGCTATGGAGCAGCATCCCTCCGACGGCAGCCATCGCCCCGGCGTGCAGCGCGCGCGAGAAATGCCCCTGCTCCGCCTCGAAATTTCTCCGCGCCTCGCGGTAAAGCAACCATAGAAAAATCGCGCCGCACATCCCTCCGAGAACTCCCGTTTCCGCCAGTGTCTCCATGTAATCATTGTGGACGTGATCTACGAGCTTGCCGTCGTACGCAGTCTCGTAGCGCGGAAACACATCCACCAGCGTTCCGACGCCGCAACCAATGATCGGGTGGTCCAGGAAAATGTGCGCCGCGCCGCGCGCCATCGAGATGCGCCGGCCAAGCGTGACTTCAGGAGATTTGAGTTCCGAAAATTTTGCGATCGCCGCGTTCGCCCCCACCCACGCGACCATCGCAAGACCCATTAACGCCACAAGTCCCGCCGCGATCACGCGGGGACTTTTCCATGACGCCCGCCGGCTCCTTGCCAGCAGCGCCAGGATTCCGATTTCGAACGCAAAACCGATGATTCCGCCGCGCGAGCCTGATAAAACCAGCGCGCTCACAGGCACGATGGTCAGCAGGATGGTCAACGGCAACACGTCGCGATGCACGCCGCGAAAAATCATCATCGCCACGCCAAGCGGCAGCGTGAGCTCCACGAACCCGGCGAAGTGATTCCGGTTCACGTATGGTCCAAACGGATCGCCCTCGGTCTTGAGCGCCTCGCTCCAATAGATTTCCCGGACCGACGTGAAGTGCTGGATGATCCCGAACAACGAGACCGCGAAACACAGCACGATCAAGAACCACGCCACCGTCGTCAGCTCGTCGCGGGTGCGGAATGCCTGCGTCGCCAGGAAAAAGACCAGGAAGTAGGCTGCCAGTTTCAGTAATTGCACGCGCGTCAAAAACGGGTAGGCCGTCGAATGAAACGCGAGCTGGAACACTCCGATGGCCAGAAAGCCCAGTAGCGGCCAATTGAGCGCACTCCAATGAATCTGCCCGTTGGGTTTTAGCGCCGCGGTAACCGCCCACAACACGAAGAGCGCCGCGGCGCCCATCTCGATCGGCGATACGCCCCACACCTCAACGCCGCCCAGCGCGAAGACCGAGCCGGCGATGAGCAAACACAATCCAATCCTCAGCAAGCTCATCGCGAGGACTGCTCCGGCGGCACGCTCGACGGCAACAACGAAACATCCGCGATCCAAGCCGTGCCGCCCAGCTTGTTGTCGAATAGGCGGCTGGGACTTCGAATCAGCCGAACCACCAGGAAATGTGTCTGGGGCCCGGTGGTCAGGTCGGCTTCGACCGGCGTCCAAGCGCGAGAACCCGTGAAGTTTTCTGTCGTGAGGCTGACGGCATCGCCGTGATTCGGGTCTGCGATCGAAAACCGAATTCCGCTGTCGGTTGTAATTTCCTCGGTTCGCATCAACGCATGAAAATGATAGCCGCGTCCCGGCTCGACCGGCACGTATTCATCCGGCTCGTTTAGCGCGAGATTGCTCCCGCCGCTGAAATCGAGCCGAACTGCGCGAGAGGTGCTTCCTGCGGGTCCCGAGTCAAAGCTGATTTCGGCGCCGAGAACGCCGCTCCATCGCCAATCGAGGCCGCCGTTTGCGAACTCTCTCGCAAAATCTCCGTTCCAGATCAGCGAACCATTCGGCGGGTCGCCGTGCGGCATGCCTGCCGCTCCCAGTGCTTCGCGCCACACGCGGCCCGCGTCGCCCGCCCGGTCCTCACGGATGAGATCTTCGATCAACGGAAACGCTTGCGGCAGGGCCAACGGCTGCTTCAGCGCGATGAGCCGCTGCCAAACGGCCAGCGCCGGTTCACCGCGCCCCGATGACGCGAAGAAATCGACAGCCTGAAGATATGCGTCCGCGTTCGCCGGCAGAACTTGATCGACAAGCTGGTCGACGTCTTCGGTGGACCGCCAAGTGCGCGAAATCGCGAGAGGCAGAAGAGTTGGATCGGCGCGGACTGCCTGGCGCAACTCGTCGAACGCGGCCGGATATTGCTCTTCGCGCAGAAGAAAATTTCCGTAGTGAAACGCGACTTCGCCCGAGGCAGGGTAAGCTGCCTTCGCGCGAGCGTACGCGTCTCGCGCACGCGCGTCGTCGCCCGCCGCCTCGTACGCAGCCGCTAAATCCATCCAATAGTGCGCCGAGCGAGGATCATCCTCGACGGCTTTCTGATAATCCTCAATAGCCGCCGGCAAATCCGGATGGACGAAGTCCCACTGTCGGAGGCGCCCCACGCGGTCCCACGCCGAGCCGTCGCCGGGAACGAGCGCAACGCCGCGCTCCATCACTCCCACTGTCTCGGAGTTGAGGCGACGGTTCGCCAGCCACTGTACGCTCGCTTGTGAAACCAAAAGGGCTGCTGTCGCGAACGAGACGACCACGACAGCTGAGCGTCTCGCCGGGCTTCCGAGAGGGATTTCCATCAAGCCGTAATCTGCTACGAGCCTTCACCCATCCGCAAGAATAATTTAGGAGTTCACGAATGTTGCTCTGTCACGCGGACTCGGTCGCGGCTGCGCCTTTGATGAATGCCGGCAATTCCGCGTTGATCTGATCTTTCAGCGTCGATCAAATCCCCTGTGGCGCGCCCGGACTCATTTTCATGATAGCCCCTCTGACGATCTCGGACGGCATCAGAGCCGACGCGCCGATCGACACGTCACGCGCGCTGTCAGCGCTGTCCAAATCGGTAGACCACGCCCACCGAAACGCGATGCATCACGCGATTTGTATAGTTTTGCGAATTGGGAAAGAAGTTCCCGCCGCTGAAATCGACCTGCACCAGGCGCACTCCCCAATGCTGCGACAAGTTCAAGTCGAGACCGCCCCCGGCTTCCCACAACCGAGTCAGCGACGTGGTCGTCTGCCCAAGGTAACCCCCGTAAATCGGAGTCACGTTCCGATAGTATCCCGCTCCGTAGAAAATGTGGCCGAACGGGCTCAGCTTGCGATGCCCCAAAGGGTAGATTTCCGGGCCGATCAGAAACGTGTAGACATGAGTGTCGCCCAGGATGCCTTGCGGGGTAATGCCTTGGTTCTCGCCTGTAACAGCGGCTTCACCCACCACGCCGATCCATCGCTTCAGGTTGTCGTCAAAGGAGACGTACCATCCGTTCATCCCCAGCGATGTCAGATCTTTGGAATAGAACGACCGATACGAGTAACCCGCTGAAATCTCGAACTTGGGCGTCTCGTACGTCTTCTTTACCTTGACGGGTTCGGTCTGCTCGGACGAGGTTTGGCCCTGATCCGTTGGCGGCTGGTCTTGCGCCATCAGAGGCGCCATCGCGGGCACCACGAAGAGTGCAAGCAAACTGCAAATCACCGCTAGCGTCTTCATCTGCACGAGTCTCCCCGGGGAATTCGAATGCGCAGTGTCGTTGCTTTGGAGGCCGCCACGTTGTGCAGGGTTGGCTCGCCCCGTCCTATTCGACATTCGCTTGATTTTCAGCCAAAGGAGGGTATCGCAGAACTGACCGGGAACAAACGAAAAAGGCCGATTGGCGAAAGTAGACTCTCGGAGGAATTAGGCTACCTGCGGGGCAATCGAACGGAGCCGGCCCCGCTCGTTGTCAGCGCCGCGTTCGATGATTTCGCACAAGCGATCGATTCGGGCCGCGTCCTTATGTGGGCGCAGCCGCCGGACGGGGACCGCCGCCAACAACCGGCCGAGTGACTCGAGTTCTTTGGCGTGCATGTCGGCATCGATCAAATTCGTCGCGTAAGACTCTGCCAGCAGAGCGATCAGGCTCTCTCTCGGCGAAAGAGTCTCCACAAAGGGCGCCGCGTCATCGGAGCTCCGTTCGCCGAGGAGATAAATGGCTCTAAGCGGTAGCGGCCGAACTTCGAAATTCAAGCGATTCTCCGCCAGGAGCAATTGCCGCTTGTCGTAATTGGCAGAAAAGCTCGGAAGAGTTTGGTCCGGGCCGTAAAGAATGCCCACGGAATCGGGCCAAAGGCTCAGGTAAGGATATGCCGGGTAAACGAAGAAGGAGCCTTCGCGCTCGTCCAGCGCGACGATATCATCCGAAATCGCAGCGTGTCCGCGGCGCGCCAGTGCCGCCGCTGTCGTGGACTTACCGGCCCCTTCCGCTCCCACGAACGCCACCGCAGCTCCCCCCAGCGCCACCGCGCTCGCGTGCAGGCATGTGACTCCCCGCAGGCGAAGCAGAAAGCCCAGCACGGGACCGAGGAGATACGTTGCGGTGTCTTCGCGCGATGAAGTATCCGGCCAGGTCGCCCAGACCTCTCGTCCCGTGCGGTCCAACCAAAACTTCGTTCCGTCGATATATTCCAAGCGCAGGAGAGAACTGTTCCCGACGTGCCAGATTCGCAGAACCGGCTCGCCCGATTGCGAGCGAATCGAACTCGTGAAGGCAGGTTTGTCGCCCCGCCCGGAGCCCCCGCTGGCGGCCCGGGGCTGTTCGCCCAAACAGATTGTAACGTCGGGTGATGAGGAAGATGACGCTACGGATTCCAAGCCCGGAATGGATTGATTCGCGTGAAGCTGCAATCCGAA
>Ga0335078_10015608_pt1 | contig 11276 bp, 10 predicted proteins | sample Lox_Sample_32_FD_206711 | JGI IMG/M metagenome (GOLD analysis project Ga0335078, IMG submission 206711) | Soil microbial communities from Loxahatchee National Wildlife Refuge, Florida, United States - Lox_Sample_3.2 | ecosystem: Environmental > Terrestrial > Soil > Wetlands | place: USA...
GAATCCTCCGTTCTACGCCGATGCAAAGGCGATCGGCATCGGCAATCTGCCGGACGTTTCCCACTTGGCGTCGATGACCTTCATCGATGTTGTCGTGTTTAACGAAAAGGTTACTGAGCGGGCGCTTTTTCACGGACTGGTTCACGCAGTGCAGTTCCAGATCCTCGGACTGGAGCGCTACACCGACGCATTTGTGAATGGATTCCTGCGGACCAATGCGCACTTCAGCGTCCCCCTCGAAGCGCATACGTTCGCTCTCGAGTCAAAGTTCGCGCGGAATGAGGCAGAAGGCTTCTCGGTCGAGGACCAGGTACGGTTGTGGCTGAAAGAAGGCCGCTACTGAGTTCGGGACCTATGCCGTGCCCGGTTTGAAGATCATCCCACTACTGCTTTTTCCATTCATCACGATCACGAGGGGATCTTCGAAATGAAGGTGTCGTACGCATCCCTTCTCTTCGATTGCAGGCTGTGAAGCCAGCCATTGCCAGTCCACAAAACCCTCGCCGGCATCCGGGTTCACGGTGAAATATCCCATCTGAAACGCAGTGAGATTTTGGAAGAAGTGGCTTCCCTGTGAAGGAGTGACGCGGAAATCCCGGAAGCCAGCCTCGACGATTACGCGAGCCGCCGAAATTTCATCCCACTCCACCGGAATCCCGAGCCACGGATCGTTCGATCCCCAGCGCCCGACTCCGATCAGCAAATATTGTTTCCCGGCGTCGTTGAATTTCGAATTAAGGTAGGCGACTCCTTCCGCGACCTCCTGGCTGCGAGCGCGTTCAAAGCGATGGAAATCGACGACGACAATATCGTGCAGGCCGGAAATGCGGCCGTTCCCGAGAGCTTTGCTGGTTTGGCAGATGAGTTGATCGGGAGTGACGTCTTCGATCTTCAGCTCTTCGCTTTCCCGAGAGAGCACGAGCGGTCGAATCTGCAGGAAACCGAATTCAGCCGGATCGGCCGGTTTCTGCGGTAATCGCACGGCGAACTCCAGTTCCACCGGCCTGCCGAAGCCATCTTCGCCGACTTTCATGAGCTGCTCCAGAACCGGAGCGAGGGGAAAAACGTTGTGCTTCAGAATTGGAGCGAAGCTTACGATCCGCGTTCCCGGGCGGGAAATGCCGTCGTAGACCACATGGTTATCGGCGGAATAAGTTGATCCCACGTTGTGGAGAGTTTCGTCAGCCTCGGCGACGTCGAGACCAAAGCGGGATTCTCGCAGATCGGCGTCCGAGTCGCCAGTTCGCTCGCCGTGATTCAGTTCAAGCGCACAAAACTCACGTTGCGAATTGGCAAGAATATCTTCCACCGAAGAGAACTGAAGCAGATGTTTCGGATAGCGCGGGCAAAAAGTAAGGCACTTGCCTCCATCGACAACCGTGCGCCCTAGGCCAAGGGCGACGGCAGCGACGCCATCGCCGTAGTTCATCGGCGCGACAGGATAGAAATTGTGCGAGCGCAGGACGCCAGAAAAATCCGGGTAAAAGCGGTGTCCGTGAGTGGTGCCGACGACTTGCTGCAGAATCACGGCCATTTTTTCTTCTTCCAGGCGATACGGCGTGGCGCGCACATAGGCCTTGGCGTGCTGGCTGAAGGTTGAGGCGTAGACCCGCTTGATGGCTTCCATCAGTTGTTCGAGGCGCACAACCAGGTCTGGATGGTGATTGCCGAGCATAAACGTTTCGTAGACGCCGGTGAATGGCTGGTATTGCGAGTCCTCGAGAAGACTGGAAGAACGAACCGCGATGGGATAGTTCACCTCGGCCAGGAACGCCAGGAGATTGTCACGAAGAGTTGCGGGGATCGAGGCTTCGAGAAAACGCCGCTGGGTTTCGGCGTCGTCAGGACTGTGCATGGCGAAATCGAGGAGGTTATTTTCACTCAGAAAGCGGTCAAAGATATCGGTGGCCAATACCAGGCTCGGAGGGACGCTGATATCGACGTTCTGAAAGCGGCGCGCAAAACGATTGTTGTGCAGCAAGTGACGCATGAACGCCAGTCCACGCGCTTTGCCGCCGAGCGACCCACCGCCGATCCGCAGAAAATAGTTGTCCGTGGCTTTGAAGGTGACCGGATTGAAATCGCCGATCAAAACCTGGCTTTGCTCAGCCCGATATTCCGTGATGGAGTCGATCAGGTCATGGCGGAGATCCTCTAGAGTCGGGAAATCGGAAACCTTGCGTGGGCGCAACTTTTGGGCCAGGGCGAATTCGGTGCGCGCCCGAAGCCAGCGTGAGAAGTGGTTCCGCTGACTGTGAAACGCAATACTTTCTTCCGGTACCTCGTGAAGGCGCGCTTCGAGTTCGTGAAGATCACTGGCGCGTGCGACTTCAGCGCCGTCCGGCAAGCGGAAAACAAAATCGCCGAACCCGGCCTGCTCGGTCAGAAAGCGGCGAAGATCTTTCAACAAAGTGGGGGAACGCTTTCGCAGAAACGAAAATCCTTCGGCGTGCGCGCGAGCCCGAAATTCGGTGCGGCTGGATTGCAAAACGATAGGAACATCAGGAACTTCTTTGCGGATCAGTTGAGCGAGTCGAAAACCGGCCTCCGGGCTCAACTCTCCGCCCATAGGATATTCGACGTCCGAGACCACGCCCAGCAAATACTCGCGATACTGCATCGCTTCGCGGACCGCATCTTCATAATTCATGCTGAGAAGAATCTTGGGACGCGCTCGCATTCGCATCAGCTTGTGAGCGACGTTCAATCCTTCGCGGATAACGCGCTTCGACTGCGTAATCAGTTCGGTATAAATTGCCGGAAGAAAAGAAGAGTAGTAACGAATATTATCTTCGACGACGAGAATGACGGGCACGCCGATGGAGTGTGTGTCATGCAGTGCGTTTCGCTTGTCCTCAACGTATTTCACGATTGAGATCAGGATGCGGACATTGCCCTGCCAGAGAAAAATCCATTCGAGGTCAGTCACCGGATTGCGCTGAATGAAGCGTTTGATCTCGCGGTAGTCGTAGGCGAGAACGACCACGGGAATATCGAGCCCGGCGGCTTTGATTTCGCGGGCGAGTTGAGCGGCATCCATGTCGCCGACTTCGAGATTGGTGACGATCAGGTTGAAACGCGGCTGCTGGCGCGCCATCGCCAACGCTTCGGCGCCACTCGAGACATGAGCAATGCCGGGAATCTGCTGCAGATTGAGTTCGAGCGATTCGCCGATGAGCAGCTCGTTCAGGCGCCCGTCTTCACGCAGGATGAAAGAGTCGTAAACACTCGACACCAGCAGGATGTCCTGTACGCGGAAGGGCATGACGTTCTCGAAGCCCTCGAACAGCCGCTCCGCGTCAACGATGGGGTCGAGCGTGTGGACGATTGCCATGATGCTATGACGTTCTCACTTACTCTCGTCGCAGAAAAAACTCGCGGGGTGGTTTCCCACCCCGCATGATACTGCAACATTCGCGGGCGAGGGCGCCCGCGCCACAAAAGCTACACAAGCCCCTGGTCCAGCATGGCATTGGCGACCTTCAGGAAGCCGCCGATGTTGGCGCCGTTCACCAGATTGCCGGGCGTGCCGTATTTCTCGGCCGTCTCGAAGCAGTTCTTGTGGATGGCGATCATGATCTTATGCAGACGATCGTCGACTTCCTCGCGGGTCCAGCTCAAACGAGCGCTGTTCTGCGCCATTTCGAGGCCGGAGGTCGCGACGCCGCCAGCATTGGCAGCCTTCGCCGGTCCGTAGAGGATCTTCGCGTCGAGGAACAGCTTGGTGGCTTCGAGAGTGCTCGGCATATTCGCGCCCTCGGCAACCAGCTTGCAGCCGTTCTTCAACAGGTTCTCGGCGTCGCGCTTCTTGATTTCGTTCTGCGTGGCGCTCGGGAAGGCGCAATCCGCCTTGATGTTCCAGATCGGATTGTGATCCAGCTTGATGTCGGTCGGCATGAAGACGCCCTTCTTGAACTTCTCCGTGTATTCCCGGATGCGTCCGCGACGGACATTCTTCAGATCCATGACCCAAGCCAGCTTCTCGCGATCGAGGCCATCGGGGTCGAAGATCACGCCATCGGAGTCGGAGCAGGTGACCGGCTTCGCCCCGAAGTCGAGCAGCTTCTCGATGGTGTACTGAGCAACGTTGCCGCTGCCGGATACCAGGCAGAGCTTGCCTTCGAGGGTCTGTTTGCGACTCTTCAGCATTTCGTCGGCGAAGTACACGCAGCCATAGCCCGTGGCTTCCGGACGAATGAGCGAACCACCCCAAGCCAGGCCTTTGCCGGTCAGAACGCCGGTGAACTCATTGCGCAGCCGCTTGTACTGTCCAAACAGGAAGCCGATTTCACGGCCGCCCACGCCGATGTCGCCGGCCGGAACATCGGTGTCCGGTCCGATGTGGCGTGCGAGCTCGATCATGAAGCTCTGGCAGAAGCGCATGACCTCGTTGTCGCTCTTCCCTTTCGGGTCGAAATCCGAACCGCCCTTGCCGCCGCCCATGGGCAGGGTGGTCAGCGAGTTCTTGAAAACCTGTTCGAATGCAAGGAATTTCAAAATGCCGAGATTTACCGACGGATGGAAGCGGAGGCCGCCTTTGTAGGGGCCGATCGCGCTATTCATCTCGATGCGGAATCCGCGGTTCACTTGAATTTCGCCGCGATCGTCAAACCACGGCACGCGGAACATCAATACGCGCTCGGGCTCGGTAATGCGCTCAAGAATTTTTGCGGAACGATATTCGGGATGTCTCTGCAGAACTAAACGAAGTGAATCGAGGACTTCCTGAACGGCTTGATGGAATTCCGGCTCGGCTGGGTTTTTCGCTTTTACTGTGGTTAATACCTCTTCAATATAATCGCCCGGCGTCTTGATTCCGGGCGGTGTCATAACGCTCATACTGGTACCCTCCTATTTACAAAGTCTGTCCGATGCGGCTGTGGTGCGGATTTGTGTGTCGGGCGACACCGGTTTTACAGACCATTTAAGGCGGAAGCGGAGAAACATGCGGTGACTCTTATCACCCCAAATCGTGACCATCGTACGCCTAAATTGTGCCAAAAACGAGTTCTTTGATAGCCAGAAGCGGCCGGGTCAGGCCGCCCCGGCGCCAAATTGACGGGCATTCCGCGAGCCGGCTAATTGACCGAGGAAGTGATCCCAGTGTTTTGCGATCACACTCCAGTCGAACAATTCCTGGCAGCGACGATAGCCGGCTTTCCCCAGGGCCGATGCCGACTGCCTGTTCATAAGGAGGGAAACTAAAGCATCCGCGAAACTTTTCGTGTCCTCGGGATCGATCAGCACGCCCGCATCTCCTAACACCTCAGGAATTCCGCCGCGATTCGATCCCACTACCGGAGTTGCACAGGCCATGGCTTCTGAATTCACCAGACCGAAGGGCTCTTGAAACAGTGAGGGACTCGCAAAGACGGTTGCCTTTTGAAACAACAATGGCAAATCACGGTCATGGTGAACATACCCAGCGAACGAAACGCTTCCGGGATGTTCGGCAGTAATCTCGCGCGTCAGCGACTCCACTTGGCGGACATAACCATCCCTTGTATGACTGCCAAAGCCAGTTGCGCCCGCAATAACGAGTTTCGCGTGAGGGCAGGCCGCCAACACTTGCGCGAATGCCTGGACCAGCTGAAGGATTCCCTTTTCCGGATGGAATCGGCCGACGAAAAGAATGGTCTGCGGCTCGCGAAGCTCTTCTCGCGGAAAAAACAAGCTCGTGTTCACCCCGTTGAAGACAACGCGTGTCTTCGCGGCCAGGAGAAGAGAGCGTGGCGCAAAAGTGGATTTCAGATACTCACTGCATGTGACCGCGGCATCGACATGCGGAGTAAACGCGTCCAGCATCGCGGGAGTCCAATGTCCCAGATGATCGTTCTGCAGATGAAGCACGATCCGGCCACGATATCCGAACCGCCGCAGAATCGGCACCCACTGTGGCCGGTTGTGAATGTGAACGAAGTCAAAGTTTCGGAGGCGGGGCAACAATGCCCGCAGCCAGAGATGGTCTTCGTAGCGCCGGATCAGCGGGATTCGCGATGTGAAATCGCATGCCCGCCACATCGGGCTTGTGACATGTGGCAGTGGATAACGACCTTCGCGTGAGGTTGGGAATCCAAAGACCGTCGCTTGTAGAGCTTCGCTCCGGCTGTACACCTCGTAAGTCCAGCGCGCCAGAGCTCCGCCCCAGTACGGACTGAATTGCTCACGCCCGGAAAGTAGCACCGCGAGCGAGCGCTTGTCATAATGTCGGTCAAGTGTGGCGCCTGAGCTCAACTGCAACTCTTTCACCTGCATATCCACTGTGCGGAAATTGTATGTGCCCGGCCAGTGCGCCTCAATAACCAGCGTGAGCCGGGACGAAGTCTGTGGCTGTGTTTTTGGGCGTACCTGAACCGATCACAACTCCAACCATGCCCATAGCGATCGCATCTTAAGCGCAGGAAGATTCCATGAAGTCAGTTTGGTTCGTTGTTGCCTGCCTTCTGTTCGCTCTCGGTTTCGTAATTCCTCAACAATCCGCCGCCCAAATTTGGGACAAGGTCGAGGCTGGATTTGGAGCAGGTTTTACTTCTCCCACGGGACGAACTTCGAATGACGTCAACATGGGATGGAATATCGGAGCTCGCGCCGGTTATATCGTAAATCCGTACCTATCCGCCGACCTCAATTTCTCCTACAACTATTGGGGACTGAATTCCGCAGCCCTCGAACACTTCAAGGAGCCGGGCGGATCGATGAGCATCTGGTCGCTGACATTCAATCCTGTAGTACGAGTCCTGCCGAAGCGTAGATTTGATCCCTACCTCACGGCCGGTTTTGGCTTGTATCACCGCAACCTCACATTGACGACGCCCACGCTGGTGAACACTGTGTTTTGCGACTATTTTTTCGGTTACTGTTTTCCGGCGACGGTCGGCCTGGAGCAGGTCGTCGCTTCGGCCAGTACTTATAAAGCCGGATATAACGCGGGTGGCGGAATCGAAGTCCGGCTGGGCGAAGGACGCCTGCGAGTCTTTGGCGAAGCGCGTTATGAAAATATGTTCACGACTCACGGCGAAGACATGACCTATGTTCCGGTGACCGTCGGCGTGCGCTGGTGATTCTTCTTATGATCGTATCCACTTAAACAAAAGGCGAGTACCCCACGCAAGTTGGATCAGGCTTGCGTGGGGCGTGGTTGGCTGCGTGCGGCGTTCTCACTGTGGCGGATGGCCGCTATGCGACGTTAGCGGGCCGGGGAAAAACGCGGAACAAGTTCCGAATCCAAGAGCCTGTTCCGTCCCAACGCAGAATTTTCATAGCTTTCCGTTCTTCTATCGGTGACCCGCGCAGCGATGAAAGAGTCTTCGGCTCTCAATTCCGAAATGAGAGCGTCCGAGCGATCGGCCATCGACGGACTTTTCACCGGCAACGGACGCACCCTGGCATGGCTCACCGCGGGCTGAGTCTTCGCAGCTTTGCTGGCATGAACGGCCGAAGGAAGAGCTTTAGTCACGACCGGAGCATTGTCGGAATAATGATCGGGGTCGATCTCGGCCTGTGCCCAGGACATTTGCGACATCAACATCAGGGCGAATGCGCCTAGAACCGGCATCATGCTAAGAGTTCTGGACTTCATACATCCTCCTCATTCATTCCGTGCGGTCTTGCCTCAAGCTATTGCAGCTTGCGTGCCACTGTATAAAGAGGATGTGGAATTCTCGCCGGGACGCTCAAGTTGCTGATAATTGGAACTAGCAGGGGCACTCCGAACGGAATTCCGGAAATGAGAATAGTCTTGCGCTAACCGAAGGGTTAGTGAGAACCAGCGTTGCGGTTAGTGGGCGGCTACCTTCAGTCTCCGCAACCCAACTCAGCGACTACCTTCGTTCGCCGGATTCGGTCTGGGACCTGCGTTTTCGCCTCGAGCGCAGGGCAGCGACTTCCTTTTGAAGGGCATTCATTCTCGATTGAAGATTTGCCAGTCCGGCGACGAGTTCTTTGCGCAGCTCCTCGTTGCGCTCGACGACCTCTAGGAAATCGAATCTTTTGGTCCGCCAGTACGGACCTTTACGCACCCATGAATCCAGTTCCTCGCTAGCGGCGATCACGTGGCTGCGCGGTCCCCGGGTTGGACGCCTGACCGGTAGCCCCTGCTGCTCCCACCGTTGCGCCGTCCGCACGCCAGTCCCTATGTGATCGGCGATTTGCTTCCAGCCTCTCAGGATCACGCACGAATTGTAACTGTAAATCACAGAAATGGCGCACTTTGACGCTTTCCGAGGGGCGATTAGGAGGGAATCGAGCATCCGAGTCTTACGATTAGAAGTTGCAGGAATGCCAAATTTCGAGGGTGCGAGAGATGGCCGACGGGGCACGTGAAGACTGGCGAGAGTTGTGTGAAAAAGCAGCCCAGGAAAAAGATCCTACGAAACTGATGGAGCTTGTCAGCAAGATCAACGCGATCTTGCAGCAAAAGGAAGGGCGCCTGCAGCGGGAATCCGACGAAACCGGGTCGTAGGCGACGCCTGACGACCTAATTGGAACAATCCAGTCGACCCAGTCGTATCCCAATCTGGAGGAACTACGTCATGGGGAGCCTTACTTTTCGTCACATACTCTGGACCCTTGCTGCCACTCCTTTCGTGGTCTTCGCAGGGTACGTTGCTTGCCTGGTCGTTCCCGAAGTGATCCGTGTCGTAGTCCCCGCTGTGGTTCGTGCCGTAACTGGAGCATGATCTCTGGCTCCCGTCGTATGGTTCGGGTGTTGCAGGTTGCGATACTCGCCGCATCAGCTTTGGATTTTTTCTCAATGACGGGCGGGTTAAAATCGGGTGCCATGAACACTCGTCCATCGCGCTTCGCGTCCTTTCTTGCCAGTGCAGCGGTTATCGCTCTTGCGGTTTCTTCTCTGCAAGCCACAACGGTAGAGCAGCAGGCGGTGCTGGCACCCATCACGGCATTGTTCGACGGCATGACAAAACGTGACCCGGAGGCGATCAAGAAGCCTTTGCTAGCCGACGGCACGATGGTCCTGATGCGAGATGGCAAGCCCGCTCAAATGACCTTTGAAGCTTTTGCGGCCCGGGTGGGGCGACCTGGGACGACTCACATTGAGGAGAAGATTCACAATCCGCTGGTGCGGATCGATCGCGATCTGGCAGTGGTGTGGGCCCCGTTCGAGTTTCTGATCGATGGTAAGGTGGACCACTGCGGGACCGACTTGTTCAACCTTGTCCGGATCGACGGGAAGTGGCTGATCGCTAGTATTGCAGACACTGGGCGGAAAGACTGTTTGGGCAAGTAGGCCACCTTGCTTCGCCTGGTTTGGCGACATGTCGCACAATCCCGATTCTTGCATTGTGAGCGCATCGCGATTTAACGGCAGCCGCCCGCCCGGAGGTATACTCGGTTTGGTCCACACTCCCGACTAAAGGGGAAAGTCCATGCGACGACTTTCATTCCTACTGATTCCCATCCTGGTTGCCTCCATTGTTCAAGCCCAGAAGAAACCCGACGCGGTTCGAGTCTGCGTGGCGTCGCTCAAGAACAGTACGCCGCAGATCGTGAATGAAAAGTGGGAACAGAATCAACTGGTGAAGGCTCTGGAGCGAATCAACAAAAGCAAAGATGTGAAGAATGGGAAGGCCGCTCCGATCGAGGCAATCGCGCTTGAGTTAAGAGAGGGTTCCGGCCCTGAAGTGCGCGACAAGGATTGTGAATTCGTTCTCTATACCGAACTTCCGGAAGTGGCGCGGGCCGGCTCTCCCGAAATCATGGTTCCTGCGCCAGGAGCAATCGGAATCGGGGGCGCGACCGACCCTCGCGCGACCCCAGCCGAGTATCACAGCGAAACCGTCACCTATCGAATGGTGCGCGCTGGGGATGTCGAAGATTTCACCTCGGGTTTAGTATCGGCGCATGCGCAATTGCCGGAGCAAACCCTGATCGGGCAATTGATGGACCAGGTGGCTAACCGGGTAGCCAGCGAGTTGCGCACGCCGCATTCGTCAGCGCCACAGTAGGTGGTGCGGAGCCACAGGGGTCTGATGATTTACTCACACCGTCATGTCCAGTAACCCATTTACCAGCCGAACCACCAGACGGGGAACATGGCGCTAAGTGCCGCTGCAAGCTGAAAGGCAAGAACCAACATCGTCCTCTTCGGTTCTTTTGGCAGCCACCTCAATAGAAAGAATAATATGATGGGGACCTGTCCGGCCATGAGCAGTTGCCAAAGATGGGCGGCGGTTCCTTCGTCAGTTTGACGAGCGACGCCGAACATTGCCGCGTAGCTAATGACAATGCCGAGGGCAGCAAGTGACATCAGGATCGGGGCCAACGCGCTTGCGCGTTTGAAGAGGAGGCTATTCATCAAGATCGCTCGGTGTCGCGAGATACGGCTGATCTTAGCATTATTTTGCGATCGATCCGATTATCGTCGCCATACCGAGCAGTCCGAACGCATGCTCTTCAGTACGTGATCAGGATGTAACCCGCGCCTCCCGGTGTTTCACCTGCACCACCGACCACGCCCAGCGGCACAACCGAACCTAAGCTGGGAATGCCACCCAGCCCCGCGAGAAAGAAACCGTCTAATGATGAAGTGCATTGCTGGCCACTTCCGCCGGATCGACCGATGGTATTTGTGCCGCTGCTGCCAGCGCCTCCGGCGCCGCCAATGTCGCATCCAGTGAGGTTCCCTGCCCCTCCGCCGAAGCCTCCTGCGGCACTGGCCAAGATCCCAGAAGAGTTGTCGGTGATTTCAGAAATTCCGCCGTCAGTTCCGGGAGTGTTGCTGCTCCCGTTCGTGCAACTAAGACCATTAAAGATGCAATCGGTCCCGGCGGCTCCGGCTGCTCCGACAATGATGTTGTACGTCGCGCCGGGAGTTACGGCGAGGATCGCTCGAGTGTAACCTCCGGCACCGCCGCCGCTTCCTGCAGACGTGATGAAGCCGCCTACAGATATTCCGCCTCCGCCACCTCCGCCTGCACCCCACACCTCGACCAAAATGTGTGTCACGCTGCTTGGTGCCGTGAAGCTGAAGGTTCCGCTTTGCGGGAACTCTTGAAGCCCGTTAAAGCCGCCCCCAGTTCCGGGAGGACCTTGCGGACCCTGAGGACCCTGTGGCCCAGTCGCTCCTTGGGGTCCAGCTGGCCCTTGAGGGCCGATATTTCCCTGCGGACCAGCAGGTCCGGTTGGACCCACAGGACCGGTCGCACCGGTGGGACCTTGCGCTCCGGTTGGTCCCTCTGGGCCCTGTGGTCCTGCAGGTCCTTGAGGTCCGGGAGGTCCCTGCGGTCCAGCCGAGGAAAGAATAAGATCCAGCTCTG
>Ga0335078_10015609_pt1 | contig 11276 bp, 11 predicted proteins | sample Lox_Sample_32_FD_206711 | JGI IMG/M metagenome (GOLD analysis project Ga0335078, IMG submission 206711) | Soil microbial communities from Loxahatchee National Wildlife Refuge, Florida, United States - Lox_Sample_3.2 | ecosystem: Environmental > Terrestrial > Soil > Wetlands | place: USA...
TAAGGCGCGAACAAACATGCCGAAGTTGCCGTAGAAGGCGCGGACACGGCCCACCGACTGCGGACGGTTGTAGTCAAAACTCAACGTGCCATCTGGCTTCGTGATGACGACTGGCTTTGGCAGGAACCGCTCGAGAGCTTGCTTGATGGCGACCGGACCGGAACCGGGGCCGCCACCACCATGGGGAGTGGAGAAAGTTTTATGCAGATTGAGGTGCATGACGTCGACACCGAAATCTCCAGGACGGACTTTGCCGACCAAGGCGTTCATGTTGGCGCCATCCATATAGAGGAGGCCGCCCTTGGCGTGGAGGATGTCGGCAATTTTGTGGATGTCCTGCTCGAACACGCCGAGGGTGTTCGGGTTCGTGAGCATGAGCGCCGCGACGTCTGCGGTCATCTGCGCCTCGAGGGCAGCAATGTCCACCATGCCTCGGCAATCCGATTTCAGATTCTCGACCGCATAGTTCACCATGGCAGCGGTGGCCGGGTTGGTGCCGTGGGCGGAATCGGGAATCAGGATCTTCTTTCGCGCGTTGCCTTTTGATTCGTGATAGGCGCGGACCATCAACAGCCCGGTCATTTCTCCGTGCGCGCCGGCGGCAGGCTGGAGCGTGATGCTATCCATGCCGGTGATTTCGATGAGGCATTCGCTGAGTGTCTTGATGATTCGTAGCGCGCCTTGAGAAATCTTTTCGGGCTGATAAGGATGCCCATTGGCGATGCCTTCGACGCGGGCGACCGCTTCATTGACCCGCGGGTTGTACTTCATCGTGCAGGAACCGAGCGGGTACATGCCGAGATCGATGGCGTAGTTCCACGTCGAGAGGCGCGTGAAGTGACGGATGATTTCGATCTCGCTGACTTCGGGCATCGCGCCGAGGTCCTTTCTCTCGGATGATCCCAAAACCTTCGACGTGTCGACTTCGGGGACGTCGAGCGGCGGCAGCTTCCACGCAGCTTTGCCGGGGCCGGATTTTTCGAAGATCAGTCCTTCGTTCTGGTTGACGTGACGCGTGGCTTTACGAGTCATATGCTTCATCGCGTCACCTCTTCCACTTCTTCCTTCGCCGATCGGACGGAGCGCTCGCTTTCGGCAACGAAGCCTACCGCTGTATCGATAGCGCTCCGCGGAGTGAGTTCAGTGCAGCACCACAGCGCAGCGTTCCCTAGTTCGGGATAAAACTTTTTCAGAGGAAGACCTCCGACCATCTTGTGGCCCAGCAAGCGTCCGTTGATAGCGTAGGGGTCCTCGCTGGTTTGGACGACGAATTCGTTGAAGCGCGGGGCTTCGTTGAACAGCACTTTGCTGTGCTTGGAAAACTGCGCGGCGGCGTACGCGGTCTTGGCGAGATTCTGTTTCGCGAGTTCCTTCAGCCCGACTTTGCCGTAGACAGTCATGAAGATATTGACCATCAGCGCGACGAGCGCCTGATTGGTGCAGATGTTCGAAGTGGCTTTCTCGCGGCGGATGTGTTGTTCGCGGGTGGCCAGTGTGAGGACGAATCCGCGCTTGCCTTGCTTGTCAACGGTTTGGCCGACTAAGCGCCCGGGCATTTGGCGAACATATTTTTCGCGAGTCGCAATAACGCCGCAGTAAGGGCCTCCGAAGCCCAGAGGCACGCCAAAGGACTGCGCTTCCATTGCAATGACGTCGGCCTGACGCGGCGGTTCGACGATACCGAGCGAAACCGCTTCGGCAATAGAGACTATGAGCATCGCGCCATGCTTGTGAGCGATCTCGGCGATGGCATTGACATCTTCGACCGTGCCGAAGAAGTTGGGAGACTGAATCAGGACGCAGGCAGTCTCCGGCGTGATCGAACTTTCCAGTTCTTCCAGATTCGTGCGGCCATCCGCGCCGAATCCGACCACAGAAAGTGGCATGCCCTGGTGCGTCGCGTAAGTCGCGAGCACCTCGCGGTATTCGGGGTGCAGGGAGCGGGCAACCACTACCGAGCGGCGGCCCGTCAAGCGAACAGCCATCATCACGGCCTCAGCGGCAGCGGTGGATCCGTCGTACATGGAGGCGTTCGCCACTTCCATGCCGGTGAGCTCGCAGATCATCGTCTGAAATTCGAAGATGGACTGCAGCGTGCCTTGCGAAATCTCGGCCTGGTACGGCGTGTAAGCGGTGAGGAATTCGCCGCGCGAGATGAGGCTGTCGATGATGACCGGGCGGTAGTGAAGATACGCGCCGGCGCCCAGGAAGCTGGCGTATCCGTCGCCGTTTTCACGCGAGCGCTGGCGGAAGAAGTCCACGATCTCGGATTCGGCCATTTGGCGTGGGACATTGAGATCGCGCGTCAGACGGTATTCGGCGGGGATCGGAGCGAACAGATCGTCGACCGAGCGAAGGCCAATGGCTTTCAGCATGGCTTCGCGGTCGGCAGGAGATTTGGGAAGATAGCGCATGGAATGTTATTTGATGCTGCTTGCTGTCATTTGGAACTTGCTTCGGGCTTTGGGCTTCAGGCTTCGGGCTTTCGGCATCCGGGTTGACGCCTGAAGCCCGGCGCCTGGAGCCTCATTTCAGTGTCCTGCTTCTTCCGCCACGAACTTCTCATAGTCCGCGGCTGAAAGCAGGCCGTCGAGCTCCTTGGGATTCTTGAGCGTCATCTTCATCATCCAGGATCCGTGCGCATCTTGATTCACCTTCTCGGGCGACGTGGCCAGATCGGCATTCACTTCAGTCACGGTGCCCGTTGCCGGAGCGAAGAGATCTGAGACTGCCTTGACAGATTCCACGGTGCCGAAAGTATTGCCAGCGCTCAATTCGGCGCCGACTTTTGGCGCCTCGACGAACACAATGTCGCCCAGCGACTGCTGCGCGTAGTCGGTGATACCCACCGTGGCTGTGTTGCCGTTGACCTGGATCCACTCGTGCTCTTTGGTGTATTTGCGATCTGTGGGATATGGCATAAAGCTTCTAGCTCCTGGCTGCTAGCTTTCTGGTCACAACTCTAACTCTCGGAACCACCTTAAGCCGATTTCTTCGGGCGCTTGTAGAACGGCGTCGGAACTACCATCGCTCCGACTCCTTGACCGCGAATTTCTACCCTCACTTTTGTTCCGATAGCCGAATGCTCCCCCGGCACATACGCCAGCGCAATGTTCTTCTTCAAAAACGGTGAAGGCGAACCGCTCGTGACATACCCAATCTCGCGACCGGATTCGTCCTGCACTTTATAGCCGTCGCGTGCGATGCCGCGCTCGGTCATTTCCAGACCGACCAGCGATCGCTGCACGCCGGCTGACTTCGCCTGCTCCAGCGCGGTGCGGCCGATGAAATCGGGCTTTTCCATTTTGCAGAAGCGGTCGAGCCCCGCCTCCCAGACGTTAATCGTATCGGAAATCTCATGGCCGTAGAGGGGGAGCCTGCCTTCGAGGCGCAGCGTGTTGCGCGCACCGAGGCCGCAGGGGACAACCCCGAATTCTTTGCCGGCTACGAGGATTTCATTCCACACGCGGGCGCTCGTAGCTTCGTCGGCGGGAACGTAGATTTCGAAGCCGTCTTCGGCGGTGTAGCCGGTGCGTCCCATGAGGATGTTGGAGAGGCCGCAAAGCGTACCGCGCGTCACCCAGTAAAACTTGACCTTGCTCAAGTCGGCATCGGTCAATTTCTGCAGAAGGTTGACGGCCTTCGGGCCCTGGATCGCGATCTGCGTGTAGTCGTCAGACAGATTCTCTACGGTGCAATCGAACCTTCGAGTATTGTCGCGGACCCAATTGAAATCTTTCTCACGCGTGCCCGCGTTTATAACCAGCAGATACTCATCTTCCCCGAGCCGGTGGACGATTACATCGTCAACAAACGTGCCCTGCGGATAAAGAAGCGCAGAATACTGTGCCTGTCTGACGGCCAGCTTCGAAGCGTCGTTCATCGAAATGTGCTGGACTGCCGCGAGCGCTTGCGGCCCGTCAAGCCGAATGTCCCCCATGTGGCTGACGTCGAAGATGCCGACGCCGGTGCGGACAGCCATGTGTTCGTTGATGATTCCGCAGCCGATGGCCGCAGGATATTCGACCGGCATGTCCCAGCCATTGAATTCCACCATCTTGGCGCCCATCTGGCGATGGACGGCGTTCAGCGCGGTTTTGCGAATGGTGGGCGTCGCCTCAACCGAAGACAAAATGTACCTCAATCACAAGCAGTGGCTGGCCTGCCGGAAGATGCAGATAAGGATGTCGGACTGATTACCGTAACACGTCGATTTTCTGCGGGTCAAACGCTGAAGAGCACCACCCCAGAGGGCACAGGGCACACAGAGGATTGTCTAGCGAGTCTCCCGATCCAGCCATTTCTCAACGTGTATCGGCCGCCATTCCTCGAAGGCTTGCAGCAACTCTGAAGGCGTTTCCCGCGACAGGACTAGGGTACGATTTTGAGGCTTGAGAAATCGCTCTTCGACGGCATGGTCGAGCATTCGCAGCAGCGGCGTGTAATAGCCCAGAACATTCACGATGCCGCACGGCTTGTTGTGCAGACCGAGCTGGCTCCAGGTCAGAACCTCGAAGAATTCCTCGAGCGTGCCGAATCCTCCGGGCAAGGCGATGAAAGCATCCGATAGGTCGGCCATGAGAGCTTTTCGTTCATGCATCGATCGGACGACGTGAAGCTTCGTGAGCCGCTGATGTCCGATCTCCCGGGTCATCAAGTGCTCAGGGATAACGCCGATCGCCTCGCCGCGGGCTTTGAGAACTGAATCGGCGATCGCTCCCATGAGACCTACATTGCCGCCACCATAGACGAGACCGATATTTCGGCGGGCGAGTTCGGAGCCCAGTTCTTCGGCGCATGCACGATATTCTGGCCGGGCTCCGGCACTGGAGCCGCAGAAAACGCAGATTCGCTTCATGCGGTGATTTTAAAGCGAGCGAGAGTGGAAAAGAGGCGCTCGCTTATGTCGGACGGGCGTCAAGGGAGCCGCGCAACGGAACCATCGACACTCTATTGGCCGAACTGGACTGTAACTCTTGAGCCCGCCGATACGTGGGTTCCGGCGGCCGGATTCTGCTGGCGGGCTAAGCCGCTGCCCACCGCATCGAGTTCGAGGCCGGCATCCTGCGCGGCCTCCACAGCGCCCCGCACCGTCTTTCCGACGAACGACGGCACTTCAATCCCGCCCTGCTCGACATCAAGAACAACTGTACCGCTGGCCGGGAGTTTTGTGGCGGGTGCCGGAGCTGGCTTAGGTGGCGCGGGCTGGTTTGATGATGGCGCGGAAGCAAGCGGTTCACGGATCGCTGCTTGGACTACATTGCTGCCGCTATCGGCATTCGCGGGCGTGGGCGCCCGCGCCACATTTTGCGGACTCACCGGCTCTGCCACAGAGTTCGCCACTTCTGCGGTTTCGAGCGGCTCCCCGGGGTGATCGGGAGTATCATCCGCCAGATCCTTGTCCGTCACCTTGGATCTTGCCAGCAGCAGCTGATGCTTCGGTGCGAGAGGCAGATCATGCGGAACGTGCATATATTCGAGCACTTGCTGCGTGATGCGATGAAACACCGGCGCGGAAACCTGTCCGCCCTGGTGTAGACCCACGGCAGAATCCAGAATCACGGCAACGACGATTTGCGGGTTGTTTACCGGCGCAAATCCGGCAAACGATGCAACATATTTTGTCTTCGAGTATGCTCCTGTCGCGGGATCCACCTTCTGCCCCGTCCCGGTTTTTCCTGCTGAAGAATACCCTTCCAGCATCGCTTTGCGGCCAGTTCCCTCGAGAACAACCTTCTGCATCATCGAGCGCATTTCGGCCGCGGTGAAAGATGACACAACCCGATGCGACGCGCCGGGATGAAAAGCGACCGTCTGCAAAGCGCCTTCGGGAGGCGCAGTTCCAGCGACGATGCGCGGCGCCACGAAGACTCCATCGTTCGCTATGGTCGAAATCACCCCAGCCAGTTGGATCGGCGAGATCCCAATCTCCTGCCCGATGGAGATGGCGGCGATCGAAACCTTCGACCAGCGGCTCGGAGGCTTGGTAATCCCGCGGGTCTCGCCCGGCAATTCAATGCCGGTCTGCTGGCCAAGCCCGAATGCACGGATGTATTTGTAATAACGGTCTTCGCCGAGGCGCAACGCGATTTTGATCGTGCCTACATTGCTCGATTCGGCGAGCACTCCCGAAACTGGCAGCAGGCCGTGCGGCTTCGAATCGCGAATGCGCATCCCGTTGTAGACGATCGCTCCCATTTGGCAATCAAAGATTTCGTTGGGATTTGTCAGCTTCTCGTCAAGGGCAGCGGAAATCGTGACCACCTTGAACGCGGAGCCCGGCTCGTAAATGTCGCTCACGGCGCGATTGGTAAGCGCGCCGGGCGTGATCTGTTTGTGCAGATTGGGATTGAAGGTGGGGCGGTTCGCGAGTGCGAGGATCTCGCCGCTATGCGGATTTTCGACAATGACCGTCCCTGCGATCGCCTGCGTGTCGTGAATGGCTTGCTCGAGTTCTTTCTCGGCGACGTACTGAATGTTCTTGTCGATCGTGAGAACAATGTTGTCGCCGGGATCCGGCTGGGTCTCAACGTCGGAGAACCACTGCTTGCGAGCGTCGACGGAGATGAACATCTTGCCGGCCTTACCGCGGAGCTGGTCATCGAATTCGTGTTCGATACCGCTCTGGCCGGAGTCTTCCATGCCCACCGACCCCAGGACCTGTGCGGCAAGGTCACGCGCCGGATAGAACCGCTTGGGCTCTTTCTGGAAATGAATCCCTTGCAGCTTGAGCGAGTTGATGCGCTCGATGATTTCGTCGTCGGCTTTGCGGGCGACCCAGCAGAATGTCTTGTGCGCGCGGCAATCGGCAAGGACGACGTTGTAGTCGTCGCCGGTAATACGGGTGATGAGGTGGACAGCGGTGGGGAGATCTTTGACTTCCGTCGGGACGGCAAAAGCGGAGTCAACCATCACCGACATCGCGAGTTCGCGCCCTGCTCGGTCATAGATGATGCCGCGTTTGGCGGTGAGCGGAATGGCTCTCTGCTGTTGGTGTCCGGCCTGCTTGACGAATTTTCCGTAACTGAAGACCTGGAGATAGACCAAGCGGCCGCAGATCGCGACACACCAGAGAACCAGCAGCGCTCCGAGAATGTAAAGGCGGGGATTCTTGGCGGAGGTAGGGTTTGCATTCGCCATAATCGCGGTTCTCTCTCAGACAACTTTGGCGGCCCGCATAAAGACAGGCCGCCGCCAAGAGCAGCCGAGCTTTGCTCGGCGGGCGGAGGAATGCCTCCGCCCCTACACAATCCCTATTGGCCCGCTACCACCATTACCGGTCCGTTGCTCGCCATCACCGGGCCTTGTCCGTCGGAAGAAGTTCCTTCCATACGGATGACCTGTCCAGGCTCTGGAGGAACCAGGCCCATGCGCCGGGCGAGAACATCGATGCGTTCAGGATCGCGCAGCGAGGCATCTTCAAGACGCAGCGCGCGATTCATCTCCGTGAGGCCCGCCAGTTCGCGCTTGGCCGCTTCGACCTGATAACCGTATTCGATGGCCTTGAAGTGCTGCCAGGCATACGTGAAAACCAGCAGAAACAGACACGCGAGCGCGGTGCCGAACTGCTTCATCTCGCGGTTGCGGCGTGGGTCTTCGACTTTGACCAGACGCGAATTGTCGATCGACTTCGCGAAGTAGATTTCGGGCGTACCCGTCCACAGAGAACGACGCTCGACTGCCGGTATAGCACATTGCATTGTTGCCGCCGCTGCCGCCATTTATGCCGCTCCCATGAACGTAGGTTGGCTATCGTTTACCGGAATCTGCATGGTGAAAATCTCATGCAGCTCTTCGGCCATTTGTTGCTCTGCCTTCTGCCCGACGCGATCGACCGTCGCGAACAAATCGCTGATCAAAGTGCCTGTGTACATGACTGCAGCCTCAAAATTGGATTCCTACCACGGAACCCGTAACAGCTTCTTGCTTCACCTAGCGGATCTTCGTCCGTCTTTTGAAACCTGAACTCTAGGGCCCGGCACAGCCATGACAGCTCGTGCCGGGACTCCGGCAGGTTTTCCGGAGCTAAACTCTCTCCGCGGCTCTCAACTTCGCGCTTCTCGCCCGCGGGTTGCGATCGCTTTCCTCTTCCGATGCCGTAACCGGTTTCTTGGTTAGAACCCGGAAGTACTTGTCCTTCATCTCGTCGCCGCGGAAGGCATCCTTTACGATGCGGTCTTCCAACGAGTGAAAACTGATCACCACAATTCGTCCACCAGGCTTGAGAATCTCGGGCGCTGCAGCGAGCAGCGCCTTCAGATCGTCCAGTTCACGGTTTACGAAGATTCGAAGAGCCTGAAAAGTTCGCGTCGCGGGATGAATTCTCTCGCCCCGATTCATTGGCCGGGCCGCGGCTGATATCACGTCCGCAAGTTGTGCGGTGCTGCGTATCGGCCGCGACCGGCAAATGGCTCTGGCGATTCTCCGCGACCTCCTTTCCTCTCCGAATTCGTAAATCACGTCGGCAAGCTGTCGCTCGTCGAGGTGGTTTACCACTTGTTCGGCGGTACGCTCCCCATGCGGGTCCATCCGCATGTCGAGCGGTCCTTCCGCCTGAAAACTGAATCCGCGCGCGGCGTCGTCAAGCTGCAGGCTGCTCACTCCGATGTCGGCGAGCAAACCGTCGATGGTCGCTGGTCGTTGGCCCTTGGCCACTTCGGCGAATGACCGATGGAGCAACGTGATCGTCGGCCAATCCTCTTTGTCATCCCGAGCGGAGCGTTCTGATTCGCGAAGTGAATCAGAACGCGCAGTCGAGGGACCTTGTGTCAGCCTCTCCCGCGCGAGTGCCAGCGCTGCCGGGTCCTTATCGAGCCCAATCAAATGTCCCGGTGCGCCGAGGCGTTTTGCGATTTCGTAACTGTGCCCGCCAAGGCCCACCGTGGCGTCGATATAAGTCCCACCACGCCGCACGGCTAAAAAGTCGATCGCTTCTTTTAAAAGAACCGGAACATGATCCATTTAGGGATGACCCACTTCCCTTCCAAGTCCATGTCCAACCCCCTGAGGGGTTTCTGTTAATCCCTCGCCCACTAGATGCCCAACTTGTCGAGCGTCTCTGCATCCTCAGGCGTAATCTTGTCTTCCACCACTTGCTTGCGGTACGCCTCGAGATTGCGAACTTCCAGATACTTCTGATAGCCCACTACCGCGACGTCGCCTTTCAGTTGGGCCGCATCCCGCAATAACTGCGGAAGCAGCAAGCGTCCCTGTGCGTCCATTTCGACTTCCTGACCCCAATACCCGGTTGCGCTCAAGAACTTCTTCTTGGTCGGGTTGAACGTCGACAGCCCGGCAAGCTTCTGCTCGATCTGCTCCCACTCCTCGAAGGGATACAGTTGAGCAATAGTCCCGTCTAAACTCGTGATATAGAATTTCTGCCCATATTTCTCGTCGATCACCCGCTTGAACTCGACCGGGACCTTGAGACGGCCCTTCTCGTCGACCCGGGTTGGATGATTGCCGCGAAACATGGCGCGTATTGGAGGAGAAAGAGGCGCAAAGTACGGTCAAAGTCGGGCGATTCGGGCTGTTTATCGAACTGTTGGGTCGGAATTCCACCGGCTCCTCGAATTCAGCTCCTCGTTCCCACGGACAATACCGCACTCGCCACTTTCTACCACTTTGTACCACATCTTAGCTGTAAGTCGTTTATTGTCAAGAAGAAACTTGCAGGTGGCAGTCCCACTTCCGTAGTGATCCGGGAAAGCACGAAGCCTTGTGGTTGACCAATTCAATGACCACAATCTGTTGCGTTTACCGACTTGGTTCTTTCGCTATTCATTCGCTCACATTTCTCTTGACCTCCGCGACTGGCGCGGATTTTCTTGTGGAAATTCCTTCCGGTGCGCGGAAAATGGAGCGCAGATTGTGAACGCAAATCAGAGACTGCAGAGGTGAGCATGCGACTGGGACGAAACGCTTGTGGTCGGGGCACAATTTGGACCGTGTGCCTGATCGTCTTTGTACCCGCGGCTTTTGCTCAGTCAAAGCCTGGCGAGTGGCTGACGATCAAGCGCGCCGACCTCTGCGTCACCAGCGGGGCAATCGAGAAAGCCGACGGCGACCGCATGACGGTGGAGGTTCCGGAGATGCGCGCCGTGGCCATCGTCGCGACCAGCCCTTCGGCTGAGATTCGCTTTCGATACGGCGGGGCGACCGCAGAAAAATCGCACCTTGGTTCGGGGCAGGTACGCAGCCAGTTCGGGCTTAAGCTCCGGGCGCAGGATCCTTGCAATCTGGTTTATGTGATCTGGCGGGTTGAACCCGAATCGAAGTTGGTGGTGTCGGTCAAGCGCAATTCGTCGCAGCACACAAGCGCCGAGTGCCAGAACAACGGCTACACCAACATCAAGCCGAGTAGGTCCTCTCCGGTGCCGTCTCTAAAACCCGGCTCCGCCCACACTCTGCGCGCTGAAATGAAAGGTCAGGAGTTAAGCGTCTACGCCGACAACAGAGAAGTCTGGGAGGGAGGTGTAGGCTCTGATGCTGCCTCACTCGACGGCCCCGTAGGCATCCGCTCTGACAACGTGCGATTGGATTTTGAATACCTGACGCGACGCCCGGTTGGACATACTCCTGACCACGGTGTTCCCTGCGAGAGGACCAACTCCGACTGAACACGTGCCGCTTCTGTATTTTGCCGGCGGGCGGTCTCGGTAATTCACACCTTATTTTGACGGCTCGACAGACACGGCCGTCCCATAGGCTAGCACTTCGGTGACTCCCTGCATGATCTCCGTCGCGTCGTAGCGTGCGCCGACTACGGCGTTGGCACCGAGTTCGGCAGCATGCTGTAGCATCAGATCGAACGCTTCCTGCCGCGTTTTTTCGCACAGATTGGTGAGCAGCGTGATATTGCCGCCAACCAGAGTCTGCAATCCCGCGCCGATCGTGCCGAAGATGGAGCGCGAACGAACCACAATGCCGCGCACGACTCCGAGCGTGCGGGTCACGCGAAATCCGTCGAGTTCGAATTGTGTGGTCACCATGTTGTGAGCCACTGCGCGGCCTGCTGTATAGCTTGTCGCCATATAGAAGAGTCCTTTCGTAGGAACAGGAAACTATAGCGCGGGAAATGCCATTCGACGAGTGCGCCACAGAATCTGGAGTGATCGCCTGTCATTCCAATTCCGCCGCGATGAAAAATTCCCCGGAAGAATTGTCGTACTCAATCCGCAGCACGTTCGGCTTGCAACAGACCTGGCAGTCTTCGACGTAGGATTGGCGCTGGCCGGCGGACTCGTCCACGGTGGTCTCGTTCCACTCGCCACACG
>Ga0335078_10015610_pt1 | contig 11276 bp, 10 predicted proteins | sample Lox_Sample_32_FD_206711 | JGI IMG/M metagenome (GOLD analysis project Ga0335078, IMG submission 206711) | Soil microbial communities from Loxahatchee National Wildlife Refuge, Florida, United States - Lox_Sample_3.2 | ecosystem: Environmental > Terrestrial > Soil > Wetlands | place: USA...
GCGGCTGAAATATTCCAAGCTGGGCAAACTGGTGAAGACGAGGGGCGGAGAGAGGGGAGATGCCGGGTGATCCCGCTGCTGGTGGACCTGGAGAAAGAATGGCGCGGGGGGCAGAACCAGTTTCTGCTGCTGCTGAAGGGATTATACGAACGCGGGCATGCGGCGGAACTTCTGGTGTCCAAAGGCTCGGTGCTGGGGCATCGAGCGGCAAAGGCGGGGATTTGCGTGCATCACGTTTCGCGGGGGATGCTGCGGTTGCCGGCAGCGAGGAAGATCCGCAAATTGATGAACGACGAGCGGTTTGACGTGGTGCACGTGAACGAATCGCACGCGCTGACGGCGGCGTGGCTGGCCCGCGCGCACAAGCGTGTGCCGCTGATCATTTCGCGGAGGGTAGGTTACCCGCTTGGAAAGAGCAAGCTGGCGAGAGCACGTTACTTCGCCGCGAAACGGATCATTGCCAATTCGCAATGGGTGGCCGAGCGCGCAGCGGAATCGGGAGCGCCGAAGGAAGAGATCAGGGTGGTGTATGAAGGAGTGCGCATTCCGCCGCTGCCGACAGCGGAGAGCAGAGAGATGGCGAGGGCGCGATGGGGAGTGACGGCAGAGCAAATATTGATCGGGTGCGTGGGGGTGCTTTCCCCGGACAAGGGACAGGAGTGGGTGATCCGGGCGCTGCCGGAATTGCAAAGTGAATTTCCCGTGTGCCGGCTGGTGCTGGCAGGAGAAGGGCCGGACCGAGCGCGGCTGGAGGGGGTAGCGCGCGAGGCGGGAGTGCTGAATAGCGTGTTGTTTGCGGGATTCGTGAAGGAGATGGAAACGATTTATCAGGCGCTGGATCTGTTCGTGTTTCCGGCGCTGTATGAGGGGCTGGGGACATCGCTGCTTGCGGCGATGTCATACGGAATTCCGAGCATCACTTATTTCGGATGCGCGCTGGGAGAAATCGTGGAGAACGGCGTGAGCGGGATTCAAGTGGAGGCACGAAAGCCGGAGGAGATTGCGGCGGCGGCGGCAAAGATTCTGCGCGATCAACACTGGGCCGGGAAACTGGCGAGAGCGGGGCGGAAGAGGATCGAGGAGAAGTTTTCGGCCGAGGCGATGGTTGAAGGAACGATCACGGTTTATCGAGAAGCCCAAGCGGAATGATGAGCGGCGCGCCATGGAGCGTCCCAAGCGCCAGGACACTGAAAGAAAGAGGCAAAAATGAGAAGCGCCGGGCGGCTCCTTCTCGATCCGCACGGCGCTTCGGTAAAACATTTGCACCAGTTTTCTGATTCCACTTGTTCCGAGTGTCCCCTCCTTTCCGCCAAGCCGTTGGGCCGAGCTATCTTTCGTTTTGAACAACCCATCGTCCCTTGGGATCGAGGAACTCCACGCCGATCGCAAAGCCATCGCCTTGCAATGGTTCGCAGTAAGCTACTCGTGCTGAGGAACGAAACTCTCCGGTGCGCGAAGTGAGGAGGAGCTTGTCGCCGAGCTCCCAGCGCCGAACACTGACCACGCGGGCGCCGCGCACGCTGACATTTTCAGTAAAAGTGGACTCCGCGCCGGGGACCTGACGATTGCCCTCGAGGTAGACGCCGATCTCCATGGGGATGCGGCGTTCCGCGCGATGAAAAGGGTAGAGGGAATGGCGCGGCATGTTCTTGGTCACCTTCATAGACACGCCGCGATGCGGGTGAGATTCGGAACGCTGGAGCTGCGATGCTTCATGCGATAGAGGGCGCGATCGGCAGCAGCGAGGAGTTTTTCCGGGGTGTCGCCGTCTTCCGGATATGCGGAAACGCCGGCGCTGGCGGAGATGGCTGGAGTTTCCGGGTCGGCGGCAAGCCTTTCACGGACGCGGCCGACGATGCGGGCGGCGATTTCACGGCCGGCTTCGGGCAGCACGAGGGCAAATTCGTCGCCACCATAGCGGGCGGGTGTATCAATGGCACGGCAGTGCGTGCGAAGAATTTTTCCGAGGCGCACGATGGCGCGGCTGCCGGTCAGATGGCCGTATTGATCGTTGATGGCTTTCAGACCGTCCATATCGAAGAGGACGACGCTGAAGGGGCGCTGGGTGCGGCGAGAACGATCGAGTTCGGCTTCAATGACGGCAAGGAGGCGGCGGTAGTTGGCGAGGCCGGTGAGGGAATCGCTTACGGCCATGGTGTTGACCTGGTCGAAGAGGCGCGCCTGGTCCAGCAGAGCGCCGGAGAGCATGACGATGTAACTGGCGGTCTTGGTGAGTTCGGCGAGAAAAAACGGGCCGTCGAGAAGGTGGCGCGAAAAGGAAGCGGCGACGTGGCAGACGGCGTTGAGAATGGCAACGATGAAGAGGGCGTAATCGTACAGGGACGCGGCGTTCTTGTCCTTCTTGAACCTGTGGCGGAAACCGAGGGCCGCGATAAGAAACAGCGTGCCGGGCAGGAGATCCCAGGGCCGCGAAATGAAGGAGTGCGCGCTGGCAAGCGGAGCCGAGGGAGCGGCGAGGAATGCCGCGCTGGTGGCGTAAGCGGCCAAGGCGACGACGAGCAGAGCTCCGGCGATTTCCTTACTGGGCTGGCGGGCCGTGGGCATATAGCGCTCGACGCCAAGCGCGGCGAGGAGCAGGACGGCCAGGAGTGTGCGGCTGACCATCCAGCCCATGGGTATGCGATAGAGGGCGAGCGGACCGCCCTGGAGCAGGCCGTTGAAGGCAAAGTAGCCGACGGTCTCAATCATGCCGGAGAGGACAAAGCCAAAGGCGAGAATCAGTGCGGTACGATCATGGGTACCGCGAAAGCGGACAAGCGCGTTTGCGGCATAGCAGAAGCTGAGAAGAGTGCCCCCGACTTCGAGGTACAAATAAACTTGTGAGTCGCCGGAGAGATTCAAATGTCGCAGATAGAGAAGAAGGGCGAAAAAAACGGCGGCAGCGGCTACACCAGCCGCGATGAGAATCCGGGAGGGCTTGCGCCGGAGAATCCCGATGATCTTGCCCCAATCGCCCAAGAAATCCCCCAAATGACGGCAAAAACCCGTGATTCCGTAGAACAGCAAGCCAATGACCGTTTCTGTCAAAAACGGTAGGTCTGTAACCTTAAGTAAAATAATAACTTACATTTGCATTGTGACGATGAGGCCTGGTAATAGGACTACGCGAGACGGTATCGACAAATCGAGGCGAGACTTTGGTACAGGCTATCGTCTTTGTTCACTTAGAGTTACCGGACGGAAGGGCAGTAGCGACGCGGCGGAGGAAGGCGTCTCAGGTTGAGACTGTCTCAAAGGGATAAGAGATGGCTTTAGGGCTTCGGCTGCGGGGGAGGAAGATCGCGAGCCACGATAGTGTCCACGAAACCGGCGGTTTTGTGAGAGCCGTCACAAAAAGGCTTGTTGGCGGAATGGCCGCAGCGGCAGAGACTGACTCCCGTGCGCCCGCCGAGACCGAATGGGGTTCCCGAAGGATCGAGAATCTCAAAGTCTCCTTCGACGCGAATCGAACCGTTGCTGTTGATGGTTATCTTGGTAGAAGCCATAAGGTCTCCCTAGGGACTCTCGGTCTAAATGCCATGCAGAAGTAAAATGTCACACTATCCCGCGTCCAACCTAACGCGCATGCACTTCTTTCAGGCGACCTGATTTTACGTCGTAAACGAAGCCTCTGACTTCAATATTCTTCGGCAAGAAAGGATTTTCACGGATGCGCTGAACTTGTGCTTTCACGTTCTGGTCCACATCGTGAAAGGCATGAAAGACAAGATGCGACGCGTCACGACCGGTCACGGACGAGAGCCGCCAGCGGAACTGCTCGTCGGTGATGGACATCAAGCCGCAATCGGTGTGCTGGATGACCGCGATCGCCCGAGTGGCGAGAAGGTGCGTCGAAAGAATCAGGGAGCGGATGGCGTCGTCAGTGGCCAAACCCCCGGCATTGCGAATCATGTGGGCGTCGCCCACGCCCAAGCCGAGGAGTTGCTCGAGGTCCATGCGGGAATCCATGCAAGTGAGGATGACCAACTTCCTGACGGGCGGAGTCTGCAAGTGGCTCAGGCTGAAGGTTTCAGCGTAGCCCCTGTTGTGCGCCAACATCTCTTCAAACACACCCACCGCAGGCTCCTCGCATAGCAGTGATCAGGTTTCAATATTTTGGGACGGAATGATCCACTTCGTCCGACCAGGCGAGAATACCACCCTTCAGATTGAGAATCTTGCGGAATCCGGCCTTGCGAAGAAAATCCACAGCGTCGGCAGATCGTTTACCGCTGCGGCAGTGGGCGACGATTTCGCGAGAGGAATCGAGCTCGTGGACACGGTGCGGCAATTCTCCGAGCGGGATCAAGTGACCGTTCAGATTGCAAATTTGATATTCGTGGGGTTCGCGCACATCCAGAATGTGGAGATCGTCGCCGCGGTCGAGGCGCGATTTAAGCTCTCTTGGAGTAATTTCCGGAACCTGCACGTTGGAGGCGGGCGCTTCCTCGCCGCGAACGCCGCAGAATTCGAAGTAGTCAATCAACTTGTGAATGGAGCGGTTCTTGCCGCACATGGGGCAGTCCGGATTTTTGCGCAACTTGAGCTCGCGGAACTTCATTCCCAAAGCGTCGAAGAGCAGCAGGCGTCCGATGAGGTTCTCCCCGCTACCCAGAATGAGCTTGATGGTTTCCAAGGCCTGGATGGAGCCGACGATGCCAGGAAGAACGCCAAGCACACCGCCCTCGGCGCAGGAGGGTACGAGGCCCGGCGGGGGAGGCTCGGGATACAGGCACCGATAGCACGGCCCTTCTGGCATGCCGAAGACGGTCGCTTGACCTTCAAACCGAAAGATCGAGCCGTAGACGTTTGGCTTTCCGAGAAGGATGCAGGCGTCGTTCACTAGATAGCGCGTCGGGAAATTGTCCGTGCCATCCACGACGACGTCAAAATCCTTGAACAATTCGAGGGCGTTTTCGCTGGTGAGCTTGGTTTCGAAGGTTTGAATTTCGATGTCGGGATTGAGGCTGGAGAGCCGGGCACGGGCGGCTTCCGTCTTTGGTTTGCCGACATCCTGAGATCCAAAAGTGACTTGCCGCTGGAGATTGGTGAAATCCACGACATCGAAATCCACGAGGCCGAGCTTGCCGACACCGGCAGCAGCCAAATACAAGCCGAGGGGAGCACCGAGGCCGCCGGTGCCGATGAGAAGGACTTTCGAGTTCTTCAGTTTGAGCTGGCCCTCCATGCCGACCTCGGGCATGATCAGATGCCTGCTGTAGCGCAGGATTTCCTCGTTGGAAAGGCCAGTCACAGGCCCATTATCTAACACTGTTTGCGTGTTTGCCGCCATAAAGAATCCTCAGCCTATTTGAATCACAACTGGCCACCGCCGGCGATGGACGGGATGATGCTGACGACATCGCCGTCTTTCGTCGGCGTGTTTTCCTTTGCAAGATAACGAATGTCTTCGTCGTTCACGTAGACATTCACGAAGCTGCGGAGTTTTCCGTCGTCGGTGAAGAGGTGCTTACGCAGAGCGCCGAATTGGTCGGTCAACCGGCCGAGAGCTTCGCCAACCGTTGCAGCGGGGAATTCCGCGGAGTCATGCTTTCCCGCGAATGGCCGAAGCGGGGTGGGAATGATTACCTTGACTGCCATGGTTCGTTCTCCGTGTCCAAGAACTATCCTTTCGCCGCCTCAAGCCGCGGCATGCTGGCGAATCTCCAGAGGTTCCGGCGCAAATTCCGAGCGGTCGTCGCTCAGGCGCCAGGAAGTCATCTCGCCTGGAGCGCCATTCTGAACGGTGAGAATGATGTAGCTGTACCAGGGCCAAGCATGATCGCGATCATACTGGCTCGGGCGGGCGGGATGATCAGGATGCGAGTGGTACCATCCCACGACATCGAGGCCATGAAGTTGCGAGGCTCTCTCCGCTTCGCGGACATCCAGCGGCGTGACCGAAAAACGGTTGTGCGGAGAATCATCGCGCCGGTTGACAAGCGGATAGAGGCCCAGCACCTCACGAGCTGGAAGGAGGGCATCGGATTCCGAGCCGAGACCTGACTGCGCGGAATTGTCACGCCCAAACAGAGCGCCGCAGCACTCGTTGGGATAGGCTTCTGCTCCATGATTCCGAATACGCTCCGCGAGTTCCCTGCTGATCCATAGTGTCGCCGATTCCGGCATGCTCAGGCCTCATCCCAAAAACGTTCGCCCAGGTATTTCGATGCGTCGTCAGCGAACACGGTGACGATCACCGCGTGTTCCTTGCTCGCGAGTCTTTCCGCCACGGCAATGCATCCCAAGAGTGCGCCTGCTGCGCTCGGGCTTACCAATAAGCCCTCCTCGCGGGCCAAGCGCTTGACCATGCGATAGGCATTTTCCGTGGCAATCTCAAGATTTTCATCCGCCAGAGTCTCTTCGTAGATGGCGGGCCGCAGGGCTGTCGGCATGTGCTTCCAACCCTCGAGGCCGTTCCAGGGTCCGTCCGGTTGAAGGCTGATGCAACGGATGTGCGGATTCAGCTCGCGCAAACGCCGGGAGGTTCCCACAAAAGTGCCGCTGGTTCCCAATGCAGCCACGAAGTGGGTAATTCTGCCCTGGGTCTGCTCCCAAATTTCGTTCGCTGTGGTTCGGTAGTGAGCCTGCCAGTTGGCGGAATTGCTGTACTGGTCCGGATAAAAGTACGTTTCGGGCTCGGCAGCCGCAAGTTCTCGCACGCGACGGATCGCCCCGTCAGTTCCCGCATCTCCCGGCGTCAGCACCAGATCCGGGCCGTAAGCAGTCAGGATGCGCTTGCGCTCTTCCGAGACACTCTCAGGCAAGAACAACTTCACCGGGTAACCGATGGCCGCGCCGATCATGGCGTAGGCGATTCCGGTATTCCCGCTTGTTGCATCCAGAATTGTCTTACCGGGCCGCAGATCGCCGCTTCGTAAGCCGGCCTGAATCATGCTGAGCGCCGCCCGGTCCTTCGCCGACCCACCGGGATTGAACCACTCGGCCTTGGCGGCGAATTCCACTGTGGGAAATTCACGAGCGATGCGTTGCAGGCGGAGGAGCGGAGTATTGCCAATGCGACCAAGCAGGCTCCCGCCTAGCGGTGGGCGCAGGATAGGGTGATTGCCAAAAGATCGAATTTGCTCAACAGTAGCCATGGTGAATAGACGGTATCCAGAACGCTTTTTGAAAACCCGACTAAAATGCACCTCTTTCGATGCGGACGCTCCGCTTCCGGGTAGATGGTCCAGGTAGCGCCCTACCTGCCTAGGATACATCAAGATACAGAAATCACCCTATATTTTGTCGAGATTAATCCCCGTGTCAAGGCCGCTTAAAGCGGCAGACGGAAAAGCCCGGGACCGTATCGGAGTCCCGAGCCAATCCTGAAAGGACGATGTTTGTCCGGCTGCTAAAAGGTTAAATGCAGACCCAACTGCAGGAAGCGGGGGCTACCGATCGTATGTTGGATCACTCCCAAACTGCCCTCGGGTGGAGAGAGGGGAGGCGGCTCGTAACCACCAAAGAATACGACGTCGTTGTTAGGGGCGTCGAAATCGGGATGATTGAAGATGTTGAAGGCATCAGCTTCAAAACGAAGACGGAATCGCTCGGAGATGGGAAACTCCTTCGTAAGGCTCATATCAAAGCGTACCTGGAAGGGACCGCGGAAGAGGTTGCGGCCGGAGGTTCCGTAGAGGGATTCATAAATATCACAAGCCGTACCTTCACACGGCGGCACTCCATTGGTGCCGGGGTCGACGAATTGCGGGAAGAAGTCTGCGGCATTGAGCTTACAAATTTCGGTCGAAAGTCCCTGGCAATTAGCGCCGGGCTTTGCCGCCTGCGAAGGAGTTACCCCGGGGACCAACGGCACGATGGGATTTCCAATTTCATCGTCGGTGCCGAAATAGAGACTCCCGACGGAACCGGAATAATCGTACACGCTGTAGGGCTGGCCGCTTTGCGCGACGGTTTGGCCGCCGATAATCCAGCTGTCGAGGAGAAGAGAGGCAGCCTTGCTCTTGGCAAAGCTGGGGATCTGATAGCTGTAGTTCACAAGGAAAACGTGCGTCTGATCAAAATCCGAAGAGGCATAGTTGGCCTTCGGAGTCAGCGGATTGTTTCCGGTGAAGAACAAACCCAGCCCACTCTGGTCATCGAGCGCGTGCGACCACGTATAGGAGGCGGTGAATTGGAGGCCATTTGAAAGTCGTTTGCGAACCTGGACCTGAAGTGCGTTGTAGTGAGAGATTCCTTCGGCGTCGTAGAGGACTGAGTTCATGTCGTAACCCGGGTAGGGCACGCGGATAGGAGCGTTGCCGGCGTATTCGTTGGTGGAGACGGGCTCGGTGCTCAGGTAGTCCAAACTGACGCCGCCGTAGGAATAGATCTGGCCGTTCACGGGATTTCCGGTGGTGGCGATTTGAGGCTGGTTGAAAGGAACGGGAAGGATTTCACGGATGCCGTGGTTGCCGACGTAACCGACCTCAAAGAGCCAGTTGTTCGCGAGTTGGTACTGCAGGTCCAAGGTCCAGTTTTGCGTGTACGGCAATTTGTTGTTGATATCATAACCGCCAAAAAGGAACGGGCCGAAAAGGTTTCCCGCCGGCCAGCAACCCGGATAACCGCAGGCGGTTTGCGCGAGATTCGGGAGGAGGGCCAGGAAACTCGCTGCGTTGCCTGAGGGATTTGGAGGTTCGACGGTGCCAAACGGGACCGAAAGACTCGCGTTTTTGGCCGCAGCAATGGGCTCGACGAAAGGGGGAGCGAGCGTGACACCGAAAGGGCCGTTAAAGCCAGCGCCGGCGCTCGGGGAGAAGTAGCTGAACAACTCGCCGCGATCGTAATAGATGCCGTAGCCCGCGCGAAGGGTGAGTTTCGCAAACGGCGACCAGGCAATGCCGAGACGCGGAGAAATACCCCACTGGTGGTTCTTCATCAAGGAATCGCTAGCGCCCTGCGTTGCGGAATTCTTGTTGTTCCCGGCGATTTCCAGGCCGGAGTTGGTGATCACATCGGTTCCGGGATCGCAAGTACTGGAAGCAGGGTCGGCGGGAACTCCGCCAGCCGTGCACTGGATGTAGCTATACTGCGATGGATCGAAGCCGGTAAGCAGGCCGTTTTTTTCGGACAGCGGGCCGTCGAAATCCCAGCGAAGTCCGGCGGTGATGGTCAGGTTGCTGCGGAGCTTGAAATTGTCGTTGACGAACAATCCGGCAGTGTCGGATCTGTAATAGCGGTTCGCGGAGCCCACGAACGCGTCGCCGCTGCGGACAGTGCCTTCGACAAAAGTGAGGAAGGAAGAAAAATTGAGGGTGTCGGTGTTGGTGTTGTTGTTGATGACGTTGAGCTGGGTGTGGTTCCAGTCTACCCCGACGCTGAGGGCGTGCTTGCCCTTCGCCCAATTCATTGTGGAACCGGCTTCCCATTGATTCTGAAACATTCCGGCATCGCCAAAGCTGGTGCTGGGGCCAAACTCGAGACCGCCATATACGTACTGAGATCCAGTACCACCCGCAGAGCTGATATCGAACTGGGGAAAAGTCGCCGAGCCGAGAAGACTGATCCCGAGATCGCTTGGGCTAAAGCCTTGAGATGTGTTGGCGTAGGCCCGAAGGCGAGTGAAACCGAAATGCTGCTCCCAAGTAAGATTAGGGGAAAGGATGATGGTGTTGCCTAGAGAAAACACTTGGCTACCAGCAGAAAGCTGCTGAGAGAAGCCCAGAAGAGAACCTACAGCCCCAAAGGGATTCGTGGTGGGATTGTTCTGATAGTAGTACTTGCCAGACAAACGGTCCATGTCGCTAAAAACATAATCAATGTCCGAGATGGCCTGATCCACATTGGCATGAGAGCTGGGCCCTTGGACCACGGCGTCGTAACCGAGATCATCGGCGGCAGCTGCTCCTTTCGCGTAAGTGGCGTCGCTCACGCTAGGGATCAAATAGTCGCCGTTGGGCAGCTTGGCGTTCAATAGGTTCAGAGCGGCCGGATTGATCTGGCCGGGGGTGAGGGTGGTGCCGTAGTCGGCTTGAATCATGTTGATAATGCCTTGTGCGCTGCGGTCGCCGGTGAGATCAAAGGGAACGGTCACGTCCTTGGTGGAAGAAGCCTGATCGGCGATGCGAACGCCCTGGTAGGAGAGGAAGTAGAACAGCTTGTTCCGCTTGATGGGGCCGCCGATGGTGGCGCCGAACTGATTCCGGTTGAGGAAGGGGGCGGGGATTCCTCCGGCGTTATAGAAGAAAGGGGCGGCGTTCATGGCGCTGTTCTGGAATTCTTCCCAGACCGAACCGTGAATGGCGTTGGTTCCCGATTTGGTGGTGACGCCGATGTGGGCGCCGCTATTGTTGCCCTGGGTGGCGTCGTACATGGAGGAGTTAACGGAGATTTCCTGAATGGCGTCGGGAGGGGGAGTGGGGAGAGCCTGACCGATGGCGCCGTAGACTGAGGTACTGGTTTGGATTCCGCCGCCGGAGCCGAAGTTTTCGCCGGTGTTCAAGACGAAGCGGTTCTCTCCGACCTGGCTGGTGGAATTTCCGTTAAAGAGGTTGTTCGTGTTGGTGCCGTTCAACGAGAAACTATTGCTGGTATCGCGGTTACCATTGGCGAAAATTGCCTGGTTTCCAAGACCCGCGTTTGAGCCGGCGCCGCCAAGGAAATCGGCGTGAACTCCGGGACTCAAAATGGCGAGTTGAGTGAAGCTGCCGGTTCCGAGGGGAGTCTGCTCGATGGTGAGATGGTCAACGACGTAACCGTTGGTGGTGTCCGTCTGGTTCATCAGGGGAGTTTCCGTGACGGTGACGGTGGCGGTGACTTCGCCGGGCTGAAGGGAAGCATTGACGGTGGTAGTGCGGTTGCCCTCAACGAGAATCTGCGAGTTGACCTGGGTTTTGAAACCGGGCTTGGAAAAACTAACTTTGTAGTCTCCGAGCGGAAGATCTACGAAACTGAAGGACCCATCACCCTTGCTTTCCGCTTTTACCTGGAGGTTCGTGGCGGTATTGGTGACGACCACGCTGGCACCTTCGACAACAGCACCGGAAGAATCCTTCACGGTTCCATTGATAGAGCCCAGAGTCTGTTGCGCGGATACATCAACGGTGAAGAAGAGGATGAGGCCCAGGCACAGGAAAAACAGAGAACAACGAGGTCGCTTCATTCCACACCAGACTCTCCCGGCGCAAGCGCCGAATATGAATTAAGTCTCCGCCGGAATAAACGAGCGACCTGGTAAAAAATGCTACGTGCTTTGTACTTTGTTTGGTCTAAATGAACAAGAAAAAAATGAATGATAACGGGAGTGTTAAAATCCCGAGGTCGTCACCCTG
>Ga0335078_10015611_pt1 | contig 11276 bp, 8 predicted proteins | sample Lox_Sample_32_FD_206711 | JGI IMG/M metagenome (GOLD analysis project Ga0335078, IMG submission 206711) | Soil microbial communities from Loxahatchee National Wildlife Refuge, Florida, United States - Lox_Sample_3.2 | ecosystem: Environmental > Terrestrial > Soil > Wetlands | place: USA: Florida...
TCGAACACGAGGTCGCCCTCGACGTGCGCGACGACGGCAGGGGCATGCCCGCGGCAACCGGGACCGGCGCGGCGGCGGGCGGCGGGTTCGGGCTTGTCGCCATGCGGCAGCGGATCGAGGCCCTGTCAGGAACGCTGCAGATCGAATCGGAGCCGGGCGCGGGGACCGGGATCTCGGCGCATGTCCCGCTCACGTCCGTGGCGGCCGCCTCATGACCGACGACGCCCCGATCAGGCTGCTTGTCGTGGACGACCACCCGGTGGTCAGGGACGGGCTGTGCGCCATGTTCGCTCGCGACCCGGAGTTCGAGGTGCTCGGCGAGGCCGCCGACGGCGCGGAGGCGGTCCGGCTCGCGCAGGAACTGCGCCCCGACGTGATCCTGATGGACCTGCGGATGCCCGGCATGGACGGCGTGGCCGCGATCACCGAACTGGCCGCCACGGGCGTCGCCGCCCGCGTGCTCGTGCTGACCACCTACGACACCGACAGCCACGTCCTGCCCGCGATCGAGGCGGGTGCCACCGGCTACCTTCTCAAGGACGCGCCGCGCGCCGACCTGCTGCGCGCGGTCCGGGCCGCCGCCCACGGCGAGGCGGTGCTCTCCCCTGCGGTGGCGGCCAGGCTGATGAGCAGGGTCCGCTCCCCCCGCGCCGGCCCGCTCAGCCAGCGGGAGCTCGAGGTCCTCGAACTTGTGGCGGCGGGAAACACGAATCGCGAGGCAGCGGCCAGGCTGTTCATCACCGAGGCCACGGTCAAGACCCACCTGCTGAACATCTACGCCAAGCTCGGCGTCAGCGACCGGGCCGCCGCCGTCGCCGAGGCCTTCAACCGCGGTCTTCTCACCCGCCGCTCATGAGGCGGCTGACCTGCTGGCGCCGGGACAAGCACCACCGTTCGTTCTGCTAAAAAAATAAATTATGCAGAACGGGAAGTGGTGTTACGGTCCGATCCTTGCATCATGCCTTGGGGTGGAAGATGCCGAGTGGCTGCGCCACCAGGCGGGCGACCGCGCCCGTCTGGTCAAGCTCGAATTCGGCGGTGATGCCTGGCTGGCCCTTTACCTCGAAGCGCAGGCCCCGGGCGGGCAGCAGTTCCAGGGGCGGGGCGCCGGGGGTGGCGACGGTCAGCACGTCCTCGCCCTGGAGGGCGACGACTATCTCGATCGGTCCCATCACGTAGGCGCCGCACAGCCGGCGCAGGACCGCCGGGTCCCGGGCGGGGGCGTCCGGCAGCCGGTCGAAGCGCAGCGGTCCGAGGGACGGCTCGAACGGGATCGTCAGCGCCGTGATGTCGCCGTCCGGGTCCGACAAGAACATCAGCGGGAAGATATGGGACTGGTCACCGAGCTCGTGCCATTCCAGGTCGAACGTCTCGTAGTGGCGGTGCGCCAGGCTCAGGTCCATCGTGCCAAGCTGCGGCCGGAGGGCGTCGCCGTCCAGGGTGATGGTGAGCGTGCCGTAGCCCGGATGGTCGTACTGCCCGGCGTAGGCGCCCAGGGGCCTGGGCAGCGCGGCGCCCGCGACGACGCGGCGGGCGCCGCGGGCCTCACGGCTGCCGGCCATGAGCGCGTCGAAACGGGTCTTGAATTCCGTGAACCAGTCGAACGGCTCCACGCCGAGCAGTTCGTCGAGCACCCGGTAGGCGACGACGGGCGCCATGACGCTCGAGGAGGTATTGGTCATCACGGCCACGCCGATGCCGTCGTCGGGCAGCAGCATGCACTCGGTCTGGAACCCGTCGATGCCGCCGCCGTGCTCGGCGAGCCGGTGGCCGCGGTACTGGCCGATCAGCCACCCCAGGCCGTAGGCGTGCCTGGTGGACAGCGGGAAGGTCCGGTCTTCCGGCAGCGCCATGTGCGAGGCATGCTGGCGCGCGAGCGTGGCCGCCGACATCACGGCCTTGCCGCCGGCTTCGGCGGCCTGGCCGGCGCCGAGCTGGGCCAGCAGCCAGCGGGCCATGTCGGCGGCGGATGAGTTGATCGCGCCGGCCGGCGCCAGCGCCGTCACGGACCGCTGCGGCACCGGCACGACGACGCCCTCGCGGCGTTCATAGGCGGTGGCGTGGTCGGGGTCGGCGAGCATGTCCTGCACGGTCAGCTTCGACCGGTCCATTCCCAGCGGCGCGAGCAGCCGGGTTCGCAGGTAGTCCTCCCACCGGGTGCCTGACAGCGCCTCGACGACGTAACCCGCCAGCCCGTAGCCGAGGTTGCAGTACTGGAACGCCTGGCGAAGGTCCTTGCTCAGCGGCAAGAACCGCAGCCGGCGCACCAGGTCGGCGCGGGACCGGTCCGGGTGACCGACCCAGGCCAGGTCATGGCGGGGCAGGCCGGACCGGTGCGATAGCAGGTCGATCATGCTCAGGCGTTCGGTGGCGAACGGATCGTGCAGGCGGATCTCCGGGACGTAATCGCGGAGCGGGCGCTCCCAGTCCAGCAGCCCGTCATCGACAAGCGCTCCCACCGTCGCCACCGTGAAGGCCTTCGTGACCGACCCGATGGCGAACAGGGTGCTCTCGGTGACCGGGTCGCCGGCCTGGACGTCGCGCCGGCCCCAGCCCGCGGCCAGGACGACCTCCCCGTTCCTGACGCAGGCGATCGCGCACCCCGGCACCTCCCACGCGGTCAGCTGTTCGGCGACGAACCGCTCGATGCTCTCCACGCCGAATCTCCCCGCTACGAGGGTTCGGGCGGCTGGTCGGCGGTCATGGCGGGAACGTGCTTGCGGGTGGTGACGATCCTGCGCTTGCGCAGCGATTCGAGCCATTCCTGCCCGCTGAGCAGCCGCGTGGTCTTGGCCGACTTGACCTCGCCCTCGGCGGCGATCGCCATCGCGACGCTGGCGGCGGTCAGGTCGTCGGCCGCCTCGTACACGACGAGCAGGTCATACTCACCGAACGGGAAGGCCGCCACCACGATCTCGGCGCCCATGTCCTCCAGCGCCGACCTGATCGCCTCGCTGGGGTCATGCGGGTCGGTGAGCTGAGCCGCCATCGACTTCGCGGTATAGGAGGCCTGGTACATGTACAGCGCCATCGAGATCCCCTCTTGTGGGAGTCTGAAGATCGTAGACCCGGCCGGCACGGGCGCACCAGCCTCCGCCGCACGGACGTGATAATGGCGGTATGAGGGCGACCCGTCATGGCAGGCTGGCCGTCATTGCCGGCCTTGTCCTTAGCGCCGCCGGAGTAGCGCTGCTATCAGGCTGCACCGCGGGATCCCCGAGTCCCGCTCCGTCGAAATCCGTCGCCCCGATATCACAGCCGCGCTCCGTGGCCAGGTTCAGCAGCCTTGAACTGGCCGGCAACTGCAATGTCGTCGTTGCGGTCGGCGGGCGCCAGTCGGTTGTCGTCCGGGCGGACAGCAAACTGATCGGCCACGTGACCACGCGGGTCGCGGACGGAACCCTCGTTATCGCAGACACCGGTAGCCTCTCATCCAATAGGTCGATAAGCGTCCTGGTCAGCATGCCGTCACTTGCCGCATTGAAGCTGAGCGGAAATGGGCAGATCTCCGTCCGCGGTATCAGGGCGCAACAGTTGACCGTGACGATCTCCGGTGACGGTCTGCTTTACGCGGCCGGGAGCACGTCTGCGCTCGACGTTGCGCTTAGCGGCAATGGCACGGCGCAGCTCACCCATCTCGTCTCGGGCTACGTGCACGCCCTCGTCGAGGGCGCCGGCCTGGTTGAGGTGACCGCTACGACGAGCCTGGATGCCGCGATTCCGGGCGACGGCGCGATCATCTACGGCGGCAATCCGCCGCAGGTGACGACCAGCGTCACAGGTACCGGATCTGTCACCCGCGAATGACCGGCAGCAGGTCACGGCAATAATTAAATTGACACGTCCGGCGGCCTCGCGATTCTGGCGGAGGGGCGAATATAGATGGGCCAGTCGAGCAAGACGCTTACCAGGTCAAAGCAGAAGCCGGTGACAATGAAGTAAGCAATCGCTATCGTCCAGAAGCTATGTGGCGCAGGCGGTATCCAGGTGGGCAGGTGCAGCACGTGGACGTGAGTTGAGGCAGCGTAGGCAGTGACGCCCAGCAGGAGGGCGACCCAGAGCCGCAGGTAACCCCGGGGGGAGGGGGTGCAGGTTATGAGCGCTGCGCCAAGGGCGAGGGCCGCCCAGTCTATAGCGGTGATCTGATTATATCCAAAAGATGCGACACCGTAATGCACCGCTGGCAGTGCCGCGTGAATATTCTGGAGTATCCAAAGGTCTGCCGACAGCACTCCTGCCGTCACGAGCGCTGCCGCCAGGCGCCTGCTCCTGCTAATGACGTAAAAGGGGGAACGGTTATGGGTCCTCGGGCGGCGCGGGAAGAATTTTCCGGTCCGCAGGGTGAGATTATATGCCTTTCGGTACAAGCTGTAGGCAGTAAGGAGAATCAACAGCGCGGCGCCAGCATATACTGGCGCTACCCAATCAACCGGGGACCCCGTATGCTGCGCCTGCTGGGCCTGCATGTTGCCTATGAGCACTACCAGATGGCCCTGCGCCCAGCTTGCGGCCGCATCCAGCCGCCTCGTGATATCGTCGACCGCCGCTGGCTGCGGGAATGCCGGCAGGTGCCGCTGAAAGAAGCCAAGCGCCAGGCTGGCAGGAATGGTGAGCCTGAAAATCCAGATGCGCGCTCGCGGAATGCTGATCAATATAACAGCGAACAGCGCGATCGCCGGAACCCAGTTGCTAAGCTGCACGACCACGGGCACGACCGCGACGCTGATCGCCCAGCCGTCTTCTATGTTTCTTGTGGTTGGCCAACGGGGATAACTCATATTGCCGAGCACGGCGCCAAGAAAGACGAACAGAATAATTGCCGCACCGGCCATGACCGCCGCGATTACGCGGCAGATCACGATTCCGGCGACCGCCCGCGCATATGCGGCCGACCTGGGCCGCCAGAGGTGCCAGTAGAGTCTGGCAAGCCTCCTGCCTCGGCGTCGCGCCGCCCTTACGCTAGCCGGACTGCGCTGAAGCACCCCGGCCGGAGCAGTCTCTGACATGTCTGGATGTTATCGTGCCTGGCCTCCTTGTCGCAATATTCGCGCACTAGTCGTCCGGCGGCGACCGATATCGGTCAACGGCTGAAATTATCTCCTGATAAAGTTGTTCCGGAAAGGGCAAGAAGTCTATTTTCCATACCGACGCGATCTGGTCGTCTACCTCCAGGATAAGGCTCCCGTAGCCGAGGATAATGCCCAGTTGTGAACGCCTGTAGCTCATATCAATAAGCTGGGCGTAAGGTATCATGACAATATCGCGCGCCACGACCCCGCTTATGAACAGCATACGGTCCGACGTCACGACACGGTAGTCAAACAGCCAGTTCAGTATCTTCCAGACCAGCCGGAGCAGGAGAAGGAACCAGGCAAGCCAGATGGCTAGCACGGCGATGCCGCTGATCTTCGGCAGGACGCTCAGCCACCCGGATATGGCCAGCCAGATGAGGACTGCAAGGACGGGACCGACGAGCACGGCGGGATGACGGTGGACGACGACCTCTGCTCTCTCACCTGGCGGAAGGTATCTGTCCCGCTCAGGCAGCAGGCCGGAATAATCGTCTGATGTAGTCAGCCCCATACGGAACCGCGACAGGACCGGCAACCGAGATGCCTTCCTTTTCGAGCATGGCCGCGTCTAGCTTAATTGCGGTAAGACCGTTTGGCGTGCCGAGGACAAGCATATCGTGATCGGCGAAGCTGATGTTGCCCACCGGGACCTCGATGTTAATCTCGCAGAGCAGCCCGCTATCGCCAGATTCACCGGTGAAGGCCGTTGGCTTCCAGATGCGGACCACGCCATCATCCCCTGCGGTGACGACGATCGCCCGGTTATCGCTCAGCACCGCCACTGCCGCGGCATCCGCTCGCATCCGGCCCATCCGCCGGACGCCCCAAGGGAATCTGCGCGGCTCGAGTGCCCGGACCATCCCATCTGCGGTGGCCGCGAGCACCACCAGCCTGCCGCCATCCAGCGGCATCGTCCAAATGGCGTGCGCCCAGCCGGCCGCGGGTCTAGCCAGGAACAGCCATGGCGGAACGATGCGAAAGTGCCTGTGCCGCCGCCCGCGGCGAAGCTCCCAGATATTGACACGATTGTCGTATCCGCCGGATAGCGCCATCGGCCGCCGCCCTGGACCGACAGCGTAAGCCACGCATGACGACCAGCCCTTATGACCGGTCAGCACATTGCGGATCTGGCCCGTGCTTACGTCCCAGACAGCGGTCCGGCGGCCATGGCCACCCGTCACGGCTATGCTCGTGCCGTCTGCCAGGCGCGCGAAGGCCACGTCGCTCGGCCAGCGGAGCCTGTCGACGGGGAACTGATCCGCCAGGCGGCAGTCCGGCAGGTCCCACCGCCGCATCATGCCGTCGGAGTCAAAGGTAACCGCAACGGAGTTGTCGATCGAAGAGTTCGCGATGCCGATTGCCCACGGCCACGCAGAAGGCAATCCCAGGTTGCGGATGAAATTACCGTTCCGCAAGTCCCAGAGCGCGACACCATCACGCCGGGCAAGGGAGAGACCCAGCGGTGTGCCGTCCGACAGCCGTACGCTCACGATCCTATGAAATGCGACCCTGGCCTGCTCGTCCCGCGCGCTGAATTCCGGCCCGATCGCGGTGACATCCCAGGTGCGAACGGTGCCGTCGCGGCTCGCGGTTATTACAATTACATGGCCACCTGGCAGCCGGGTCCAGTTATAAAGCGTGATATCCCCGGTGTGTCCCGCGAGAGTCAGCGAAATCGCACGTCCGCCGGTAATTTTTTCATCTATCTTTACATCGAGGAAGCGGCCTCTTGGGTTGAGCTGCATTGAGAGCGGCGGCTCGGGTTCCTCACTCTCGGGTCGCGGCGGCCCTTCGGCCAGCTCATGTATGGGAAAGACGGTGTCAGGGTCCTCATTGGGCTGCTCCGATACGTCTGACTCGGCGGCTTGGCCGGCAGACGGCCGGATCGTGATTATCCGCCCGTTTTGAAGCCGCACCTGGGCCAGCTGAGCATCGGGCGAGTCCCCGCGCCAGATGTCAAGCAGGCCGGAGTTGGTCAGGTCCCACACGATGGGCACAGGTTTGATCCGCACCGCTATGGCCGGAGTCCCATCGCGGAAGGCGTAATAAGTTATCCGCCTCGTCCGAACGGCATCACTGATCGCGCGCAGCCACGGGAAAGATATCCGCCGATCTTCATATGGCAGCGCATTTCCGGTTTGCAGGTCATACATATAACTCTCGGCGCCTTCGAGTGAGGCTATAACCACGAACTTCCCGTTGGTAAGCGTTGCGAACCCGATCTGCTCCGGAGTGGCAGCCCACGGAAGAAGCGCGACCCGGCGCCCAGTCGACAGGTCCCATAGGGAAATGCGTCCAATGCGGCCGCCTACGATGGCGAACTGCCGGCCATCGGGAGCGGCAAGACACCGCAGCGTGAGTTTGCGATTTCGCGCGGCGGCCGGTTGGCGCCGGGAACGCGTCGTCGGGATCCTGCGCAGCACCGCGGCGGCCGCGATATCCCAGAGGTACAGGATCCCGTCCGCGGCCAGCAGCGTGATCGCGGTTCGACGATCCTGCAGGCGGACAGCGCGCGCCGCGACAAGCGGCGCCTGTCCGACGGTGTGAATGCCACGGGACTGGCCCGTCACGGCGTCCCACAGTCGCAAATTCGCGTCCGCACCGATGGTGGCGACGAGCGGGTTGCCGTCATCAAGATCAATACACAAGATTCCGTTGACCTGGCCAAGGCGCCCGGCAAGCACACGGTGCGGGTACTCAGGCGGCCAGTGGGTCCACGGAACCGACCAGCGGCGATGCGGCGCGCTGGCCGCGATGCGGTCGGCAAGTTCGTCCGCGTCGCTGATCCGCGAGGCGAGCTCCAGGTAGGAGTAGCGACAGTCTTCCGGCTGGCCTTCGAGCTGATATACCGCTCGCTGGTAGGCCTGGCCGGCCAGTTGCGCATCCGGGCGCCGCGCCGCGGGAAGCGCGGCGAGGACTCCGGCCGGCTCGGCATTGATCAGGAATCCCGGGTCGAGCAGCAGGCTATCCAGTGTTCCTGCCCGCTGCGCATGGGTGGCCAGATGGGCGCGGACGTAGGGGTGGGCTCGACTCCAGTCTGGAGCCGAGTTCGAAGTGGGCAGGATGCCGGAGTCCTGGGTGCCGTTCTCCCGTGCTGGAACCGCCGTTATCAGGGCGTCGACGATTGCGCGCTGGTCGGCGGCCTGGTCGCGGCCTTCGAGCAGGTGGTCGACAAGGGCCTGGTGATACAGCCGGTATGCGGAGCGGCCGTAGGCGAGGCCCTCGACGGCGTAAGAGCCCGCCGTCTTGCGTAGCCGCGTCAGGTCATCGTTGTCGTAACCGCTGCCGGGTGAGAGAGCCTCGACCAGGCGGGGCCAGATGCCTTCCCAGGGCAGGCCGTTACCCTGCGCGTAGGCCAGCGGCAGCAGCAGGGCTTCCGCCTTGTCCGCTTCACTGCCGAGTCGCAGACGCAGGTCTCGTCGCATGGCCGGCCCGGCGCGCTGCGGAAGGGCCGCACGCCAGGCGGGATCGTTGGGGTCGGGCAGTTCGGCTGCGGTCGATTCGGTCGTGGCCGTGATCCGGGCCACCAGGAACGATGACCCGGCCGCCTGCCCGATCGCGTCGGTGACGGCATCGACGACCTGCGGTGCAGCGATTCGGTACACGCCGGACGGCCGGTAGGCGCTGTCGAGGGGGTCCTCGGCGAGCAGGATTCGGCGGACGTAGGCCCGGACGCTCGCAGGATCGGCATAGCGCCGAGAATCCAAGTCCACGAGCAGGTAGCGGCCGGAATCCGGCGTGCCGAGCAGCCGGGCGGCCAGCAGGTACGGGCGGGTTCCCAGCAGCAGCCGGAGCGTATCGGCGCACTCGGTCATCAGCGGACTGAGTAGCCCGCTGATCAGGCCGCCGGGGTCGGCAGCCTCATCCAGAGCATCGACGAGGACTGTCAGCCGACGGCCCAGCCTGTTAAGGCCGTCGACGAGCTCTTGCGTCGTCTTCGCCCGCAGGCCGGCCGCGTCAGCGATCTGGTCGCGTACCTGCCCCGTGGTCATGGTGCCGGCGTAGATCGCCTCGGCGATCGCTCCGCCCGAGATGGCGAACGATTCCGGCAGGCCGTCGCGCGGCACCCCCGGTGCCCGGTCGGGATCGGACAGCACGGCAAGCAGCCCAAGCAGGGCAGTCTTCCCCGACCCGGCGTTGCCGGTCACGACCACGGCGCTAGGGGCGGCAGACGGCTTGTTCAGCCAGGCCGCCAATTTGGTGAGGGCGGTGTGGCGCCCGGTGAACCAGCGGGTGGCGGGCAGGAAACGCTGCTTCACGTGAGCCTCGCGTCGCTCGGTGTACGAGGCGTGTTCCTGCTCCAGATATCCGGCGCGTTCCTCCTCGAGCAGGTCCGCCTCGGTCACCCGCCGGTACCGCTTGTTGGGCAGGAACGCGGGTGGCAGGCCGGTCAGGCCGATCGCATGCCAGGTGACCGTCTGGCTGGCCGGCTTCTCACGATCCGCCTTGATCACGTCGACCACGGCGTCCAGCGGCAGGTCTTCCTGGGCAAGCCCGCCGGTGGCAAGGTGGCGGACGGCTCGCTCGAAGGCCTTGGTGAACACGCCCGGGTGGGCTTCCTGCCACGGATGGGTGGCGGTGACGAGCACGACCCCGGGGCGATCTACCGTGCCGGGCTTGTTGACCCACCTGACCGCGGCCTTCGCCGCTTCCTGACCGCCCTGCCCGGAATAGCAGGTGTCGAGCATGAGCAGCAGCCGGCGCACATTCGTATCGCGGAGCATCAAGTCGACCAGCATCTGCGGCGTGACCGCGCGCCGGAACAGGTCGTTGGGGTTGATGTCGGAGGGGAGCAGGACGAAGTCGTCGGGCTCAAGGATTGCCCCATGGCTGGCTATGTACACCGCCACGAAATCCTCTGGGCGACGTTCTGGATCCGTGCAGAAGTCCCGCACCCCGTCCTGCAGTTGCGCCTGCGTCGGGCTGTCACCGGGCAACCGGACGTGGGTGTAGCCGAAATCCTCGGAAAACAGGCCCGCCATCCGCTCCACGTCTTCGGCCAGTTCGGGCCGGTCCAGGGTCTTGTCGGCCGGGTACCGCGTCATGGCAGCCGTCAGCAGGTATCGGTTCCCTGGCGCCGTCTCCATTTAGCGGCCGCTCCCGCCGGGGTCGGTCGGCGGCGGATCTAGCCCTGCCGCGATCGCCCGCCCCGTTTCCACCGCCGTCAGGTACGGCCTGACGTTGTGGGCATGAGCGCCGTTGTCCACTAGCCAGCAGTCCACCCCCGGCCCGAACTCCGGACGGAGGTCCTTGACCAGAGCGACCACGTCTGCCTGGTCTGCGATGTTCGCCCAGGACCGCCCGGGACCTGGCCACCGGCCCCGCGGACCTGACCCGGCCAAGGTCGCCGGCGCTGGTGCTGGCTCCAGCCGGTCGAAGACCAGATTCGGAATGCCCAGCGGTGACCCAAGAGTCACCAGCAGCCGGACCGGCCATTCCGGGTTTGCGCTCAATGCCTCGTACGCCACCACCGATCCAAGCGAATGGCCGATCAGCACCCGCGTGTCTTCCCCAACCGCCGCAGCGACCTGCTCTCGGGCCTGTTGCCGAATCTCCGGCTTGCCGAAATAGTCACGGACCTGTCTTAGGTCACTTAGCAGCGCCCGCTCTCCCAGCGTCGCAAAGAACCGTGAACCGCTCAGCGCGCGCAGCGCGCGCTGCACGCTGTCCGGCGTTCGCACCGCTAGCGTCCGCGCATCCGGGGCTACCACCTCCGCATCGGTGCGGGCCGCCTCGTCCCACCACGCGGCCAGCAGGCCCTGCTCGAACTCATCCAAATCCCGCGCCCGAACCAGTGGGTCACCGCCCGCCAGGTGCCGGCCCGGCGGGCGGAACAGGTACCCGTAGAAGGCGCAGCCCACCTCGGCCTCCGCCAGATGCTTGCCCGCCAGCGCCACTCCCCCGCACAACGCCGGAGCCCAGGCCTGGTGCAGGGTATTCGCCGTCTCACGCTGCTGACCGATCCCATGCACACACACCACTCGAGCCATGGCACCCTCCGGACATGACGAACATGTCGCACAAAGTCAACCGCATGATCGCCCGGCTGGAAACAGATGCGCCGTTTGGCCTTCGCGGTCCGATTCTGTTTCTATCGGATGGTCATGCCGGGTCACCTGAGCCGACGCCGACGGGCCGTGTCATGGCAGGTGGCCATGATCGGACAGCCATCGCACCGTGTCGGTCAGGGTCGCTCGCAGGTCG
>Ga0335078_10015612_pt1 | contig 11276 bp, 12 predicted proteins | sample Lox_Sample_32_FD_206711 | JGI IMG/M metagenome (GOLD analysis project Ga0335078, IMG submission 206711) | Soil microbial communities from Loxahatchee National Wildlife Refuge, Florida, United States - Lox_Sample_3.2 | ecosystem: Environmental > Terrestrial > Soil > Wetlands | place: USA...
GGCGGCGGTGGATGCGAGTTGCTGTCAAATCATGTCGATCGATCCGCACAGGGTCGAGTATCTCAGGCTGGCGGTCGGCGGGGTGGAAGAACTGGTGAAGTCGATCCACCAGATTGGGGAACCGGTAGCCAGTGTCAGGACCCCGTTCGAACTCTTGCCTGAATGGCGCGGGATTCGCCTGTCTTGAAGTAGGTCAGGCCTCCAGGCGTGCCGCGCCGAGCGAAACTCGCCCTGGCCGTCCGCGTGCGAAACCCGAAGTCCCACAAACGGACGCCAGCCCAGCCGCGCCTTCCGATAGCGCCCCGCATTTGCTAACAGATACGCGGCCGAGCGGTCCGGCAGGAAGCGTGCAATCGCCAGCCCATGCTCCATGACTTTCGGTACGCTTTACGCACCCTCCGAAAGAGCCCCGGGTTTGCTCTGGTAGCCATCATTTCTTTGGCCTTGGGAATTGGCGCCAACTCTGCCATATTCAGCCTGGCCGACGCGCTTCTGCTGCGGCCGCTGCCCGTTCCGCGTGCCTCCGACCTCGTCGTGGTGCAGTCGCAATTGCGAGGCGAGGCCATCGGCGGCGTCTTCCAGTACTCCGGGCTATCCTATCCTGATTTCAGGGACCTCCGCGGGCGGAGCAAATCCTATACCGGCCTGGCGGCTTCCCAATACTCGCAGTTCGGATTTGCAATCGAAAAAGGCGCGCTGCCGCAAATGAAATTCGGCGAATTGGTGAGCGGCGATTTCTTTGACGTATTGGATGTGCCGCCGGCATTGGGGCGGGCGTTCCGGCCCGACGAAGACAAGGTCCCGGGCCGCGACGCCGTGGTGGTCCTGGGCCACGAGTTGTGGCGCACCGATTTCGGCTCGGATCCTGACGTCATCGGGAAAACCATCCTTCTGAACAACGTTCCCTTTACGGTGATCGGCGTGGCGCCGGAGCCGTTCACCGGATCGAACGGATTGATTCGTTCCGCTCTCTTTGTCCCCTTTGCGATGGGGCCCCGCCTGCAGGACGACCTGCGGCAAAGTATGCTCGAGAAGCGTGACAACCGCGGCATGACCGTATACGCACGGCTGAAACCGGGCGCCAGCGTGGCCCAAGCCAGGGCTGAGGCCAGGGTCGTCTCGCAACAACTTGCCCAAGCCTACCCAGCCACGAATCGAACCTGCTCCATGGTCGTCGACACGGACCTCGAAGCCAGGCTCAAGCAGAGCCCGCCCGACACCGCGATGGTGTTTTTCCTGTTAGCGCTGGCAGGTGTGGTTTTGTTGATCGCCTGTGCCAACGTGATGAATATTCAGTTGAGCCGCGCCCGGGCGCGTTCGCGTGAGATCGCGGTCCGGCTGGCGATCGGGGCGGGCCGGCTACGGCTGGTTCGGCAACTGTTGACTGAGAGCCTGGTGATTGCGTTGGCCGGCGGCGCGCTGGGGCTACTGGTGGCCAAGGCCGGCGTGGATCTGTTCGCGCAGATCAAATTTCCCATGGACGTACCCATCGTGCTGGACGTGAGGCTGGACCCGCGCGTGCTGTTTTTCACTATTATCGCCTCCGTGGCGAGCGCCCTCTTGTTCGGACTGGCCCCGGCGCTACAAAGTAGCCATCCCGACCTGGTTCCGGCCTTGAAGTCCGGCAAAGGGGACGATGGCAAGCGCCGGCGTTTGCTGGGAAGAAACACGCTGGTGATTGCGCAGGTAGCCGGAGCGCTGCTGCTCCTGGTCTTCGCAACGCAGGCGTACCGCGGCGCATCGATTGTGATATCCAGACCCGCCGGTTTCCGCACCAACCATCTGCTGATGGCGAGCTTCGACCCCACCCTGGCGAGGTACACGCCGGAGCGGAGCAAGGAATTCTACAAGCTGCTGCTGCAAAGGACGCGCAATCTCCCCGGCGTGAAAGCCGCCGCGCTCACCCAGACTGTGCCAATGCTGCCGGACGCCGGCGCCACCCGGCTGGTTCCGGAAGGGATTAAGTTGCCGCCCGGAACCGAGGCGATCGACGTGATGTCGAACACCGTGAGCGATGGTTACTTCGATACTCTCAACGTGCCCATCGTCGAGGGCCGTGCCTTTCAGGAGACGGACCGGGCGGACTCCCGGCCGGTAGCCATTGTGAATGAGTTCTTCGCGCACAAGTATTATCCCAACCGGAGCCCTATCGGCAAACGGCTCCGGGTGATGGGCGACAAGAACGAGGTGCTCGAGATCGTCGGTGTGGCCCGGCAGAGCAAATACTTCTTCCTGGTCGAGCCGCCCATTGAATACCTCTACCGGCCTCTTTCCCAAAACCTGCGGCAGGCCATGACCATCATGGTCGAAACATCTGGCCCCTCCAGCACGGCGGCCGCACCGCTGCGCGACATCGTCCGCTCGCTGGACGCCGGCCAGCCGATGTATGGCGTCCGCACCATGGAGGAAGTCTTCAACTTGCGTGCGCAGAACACCCTCGGAGTCCTCACGGAAGCAATCGGAGCGCTGGGGCTGCTCGGGCTGATCCTGGCGATGGTGGGGCTTTACGGCCTGATGTCCTATTCGGTAAGCCTTCGGTCGCGGGAGATTGGCATCCGAATGGCGATCGGCGCCGGCCGCTCCGGGGTGCTGGGTATGGTCATGAAGCAGGGAATGGTGCTGACGGCCGCCGGAGTATCCGCCGGCCTGCTGCTTTGCCTGTTGGCAAGCAAGGCGGTCACCGCCGCGCTGGGCGTGCCGGGATTCAATCTGCCTTTTGTGGTGCTGGTTACCGGCGGGCTGGTGGCTGCGGCGGCGCTGGGCGCGTACGCTCCGGCGCTGCGGGCATCGCGCCTCGACCCGAACGCCGTGCTGCGTCAAGAGTAGTGGGGGCAGGCCCTCAGGTGCCGCCAGCGCGCCCCGCGCACGGCTTTTTGCGGAGCGAACCCAACTTGATCGCAGGTTGTTTAGCCCAATATGCTGTCAATTCCTACAGTGGCGTCGAAAAATCCAACGACGCCCAAGCGTGTTACGCAAAAGGGCTTAGCTCCCTCGATGCGACAAGCACCGTCGAAAAACCCAACGCCACACCGCATGTCGCATTTTTCCACGCGTTCAACTGTATGCAAATACAGCAGATAATAAGGCAATAACCACCACTGTTTGGCTGTAGACGTGCCCTCTATAGAATTGGAAAAAGGAGGCACGTCATGACAGTCATTCTGGTTCTAGTAACGTTCTCGATCTTCATCCTGCTGGATTGGGTTATCAACCGGCGGAAATCGCCGCAGGTCGTTGCGGGATCGGCACACACCGCCTCACGGCTGGTGGATCAATCATATGTAGAAGGATTCCTCGTTCCCGAGCAGTTGGCCTACCACCCCGGCCACAGTTGGGCCATGCAGGAACGCCGCAACCTGGTCCGGATCGGCATTGACGATTTCGCCGCCGCCCTGGCAGGACACGTCGAGCGCATCGAACTGCCGAAGCCTGGCCAATGGATCCGGCAAGGGCAAAAAGCCTGGTCGCTTTTCCGCGATGGCGAAAAAACTGAGATGGTGTCGCCCACCGAAGGCGAAGTCATTGAGATCAACCCGGAAGTGGCGGCCAATCCCGAGCTTCTGCGGAAAGACCCATACGGCAAGGGCTGGCTGGCGCTGATCCACGTCCCCGACGAAGAGAGCACCACGCGCAACCTGGTTCCCAAGGGGTTGGTGCGGAGTTGGATGCGGGAAGCCGTTGGCCGGCTGTATGCCTGCCAGCCGCAGCTTGCGGGCGCCGTGGCGGCCGATGGTGGTCTGCCCACCGAGGATCTCCTGGCCAGTCTGCCGGACGCCAACTGGCGCAAGGTGACCAGCGAATTCTTCCTCACTGCGTAGATTCCCTACACTTTTGCCCGGGAAGTGAGGTATAAAGGAGTTAGGCATCCTTTTATGTCGAAAGCGATCCTTTACGACAGCACCATGTGTATCGGCTGCAAGGCGTGCGAAGGCGCCTGCGCCGAGCGCTGGCATCTGCCTTACGACGATAAGGTGGCGGCCGAGCCGCGGCTCTCCGCGCATAAACTGACGGCCATTCAGACTTTTGGCGAACATTTCAGCCGGCGGTTGTGCCAGCATTGCGCCGTGCCGACTTGTGCCTCGGTCTGCCCGGTGGGTGCGCTGCAAAAGACCAGCCTGGGGCCGGTGGTTTACGATGCCGAAAAGTGCATGGGATGCCGGTATTGCATGGAGGCGTGTCCGTTCCAGGTGCCGGCTTACGAATGGCACAGCCGGCTGCCCAAGGTGCGCAAGTGCGACATGTGCTACGACCGGCAGCGCGCCGGCAAGCTCACCGCCTGCGCGGAGGCCTGCCCGACCGGCGCCACGACGTGCGGCGACCGGGACGCACTGATCGCCGAGGCGCGCCGCCGCCTGGCCGCGAAACCGGGCGATTATTATCAACGCATCTACGGCTTGCAGGAAGTGGGCGGAACCTCGGTGCTGTATCTATCCGCCGTGCCGTTCGAGCAGATCGGCCTGCGCACCAATCTGCCGCAGCAGCCGTTGCCGCAACTCACCTGGCGGGTGCTGGAGGCGTTGCCGAACGTCGTCTCGGTCGGCTCGGTGCTGCTGGGCGGAATCTGGTGGATTACCAACCGCCGCGACGAGGTCATGCGCGCGGAAGGAGGGAAGGCGCGATGAACGGGCGCACTCTGCCGCGCTTCACCATCTGGCGTGCTGTCTTTGCGATATTGATGTTGGCGGGCGCATACGCCACTTACCTGCGCGTGCGCTACGGGCTGGGCGGCGTCACCAACTTGAGCGACCAGTTTCCGTGGGGTATCTGGATCGGTTTCGACATTCTGTGCGGCGTGGGCCTGGCCGCCGGCGGATTCACGCTGGTGGCGGTGGTCCACATCTTCAATATCGAGCGATATAAACCCATTCTGCGCCCGGCCATCCTGACCGCCTTTCTGGGATACGTGCTGGTGGTGCTGGCGCTACTGTTCGACCTGGGGCGGCCGGACCACATCTGGCATCCACTGATCATGTGGAACCCGCACTCGGTCATGTTCGAAGTGGCTTGGTGCGTGACCCTCTACACCACGGTGCTGTCCCTCGAATTCGCTCCCGCCGTTTTCGAGAAGTTCGGCTGGCACAAGCCGCTCGGCTGGCTTAAGTTCATCTCCGTACCGCTCATGATCTTAGGAGTCATCCTGTCCACCCTGCATCAGTCCTCTCTGGGCAGCCTTTACCTGATCGTGCCTAACAAGCTGTACGCCCTCTGGTACACGCCGTTACTGCCGGTCTTCTTTTATTTGTCCTCGATCTGCATGGGGCTGGCCATGACCATCTTCGAATCGTGGCACAGCAGCCGGGCGTTCGGGCGGGATCTGGAACTGCCGTTGGCAGCCGGGCTGGCCCGGGTGCTGGCGGTGTTGCTGATGACCCTCCTTTTTGTCCGCTTCCTGGATCTGGGTGAGCGCGGCGCGCTGGGTCTACTGCGCGAGAATCGGACTGAAACCTGGCTGTTCGGGCTGGAGATTGCGCTGCTGGCCGTGCCCATGCTGCTGCTGTTCCGCCGCCGCGTGCGTTGGAACCCCTCGAAACTGTACGGTTGCGCTGTGCTGGTGCTCTTCGGTTTCATTGCCAATCGCCTGAACGTGAGTATCACCGGCATGGAGGCCGGCTCCGGTACGAACTACGTCCCGCGTTGGACCGAAGTAGCTGTGACCCTGGCAATCATCGCTCTGGGTTTCGCCGTATTCCGCGTGATCGCTCAGTATTTCCCGGTCTTCGAAGAACACCGGAAGGCGGGCGATATTGCCCGGGGGCCCCTCACGGGACGCGTTTCAGCCGGCTCAACGCCGGAAGAAAGCCAGCAGCAGCCGGAACTGACTGCCCCATTCCTAGGAGGCTGATGTACTCGCCGAACAGACTGCGCGTGGGCTTGGCCGCCAAACTCGCCATATCTTTGATCGCGAGCACAGCGGCTTTGTTCGTGGTGTTCGGCTACTTCAACCTCCGGGATCAGCGGCGCCACGCCGAGGAGATGGTGATGCTCTCGGCGGAGCGCGTCACCGACGTGATTCAGCGCAGCACCCGGTATGAGATGCTGCATAACGACCGCCAGGCGCTCTACAACATCATCCAGGAACTGGGCAGCGAGCCGGGTATCCGGCGCATCCGCATCTTCAATAAGGAAGGCCGCATCTCGTTTTCGACCGACTCCGCCGAGGTCAACCGGGTAGTCGACAAACGGGCCGAAGCTTGCTATGGCTGCCACGCCCAAAGCGCGCCCTTGGCGAAGCTGAACCGTCCGGACCGCGCGCGCATCTTCCCCGGACAAGGGGAACGCCTGCTGGGCGTGATCCGGCCCATCGACAACGCTCCGGCCTGTGTCGGCTGCCATCCCGCGGCGCAACGCGTATTGGGGGTCATCGATGCAGACCTGTCGCTGGCCGCGGTGGACGCGCAGACCGCGCAGCACCGCGCGCACCTGGTCCTGTTTATGGCCATCACGGTCGCCATGATCTGGGTGATCAGCATGATCTTTATTTGGGGCGTCGTCTACCGGCCGGTCAAAGAGCTGACCGCGGGCACCCACCGCGTGGCGGATGGCGACCTGGATTACCGCCTGCCGGTGCGCTCCAACGACGAGCTCAGCGATCTGGCCGCGTCCTTCAACAAAATGACCGCCGAGGTGGCCGGAGTGCACGCCGAGATCGAGGAGCGCGTCCGGCGCAAGACCGCGGAGCTGGATCAGGCCCACCGCTCGCTGCTTTCGAGCGAAAAGATGGCGTCCATCGGCAAGCTGGCCGCCACGGTAGCGCACGAAGTGAACAACCCCTTGTTCGGGATCCTCACCTACGCCCGGCTGACGCAAAAGGAAGTGGAAAAGGGAACGGCCGGATCGCGCGCGGATATGGTCGAGAACCTGCAGATCATCGAGCGGGAAAGCAAGCGCTGCGGCGACATCATGCGCAATCTGTTGACGTTCGCGCGGCAGGCGCCCAGCCACCGCGAGCCCAACGATCTGAACACGCTCATTGGCCGTGCGCTGGTGCTCGTGCGGCATCAGGCCGAGCTGCTGGGAATCGAGTTGCGCAGCCATTTGGGGGAGGACCTGCCGCCGGTCTCTTGCGATGCCGGGCAGATCCAGCAGGCCGTGCTGGTGCTGCTGGTGAATGCCACCGAAGCCATGCCGCACGGCGGTGTGCTGGAAGTGGCCACGGACCTGGACGCCGCGGCCGGAAATGTGCGGATCAGGGTGCGCGACACCGGGTCGGGCATCCCGCCCGAAGTGCTGGCGCAGATCTTCGATCCGTTTTTTACAACGAAGGAGGATCAGCAGCGCACCGGCCTGGGATTGGCTGTGGCGCGCAGCATCGTCGAACAGCATGGCGGCGAGATCGCGGTGGAGTCCACGCCCGGAAAAGGCACCGAGTTTACGATAGCTCTGCCGGCTAACCAGCCGGCGGCGACGGAACCAGTCCTGGCTGCGGCGGATCTTAGCGGCCCAATCGGGCCCACCAGACAGCGCTTGCCGCGCTAGCAGACCGGAGGAAAACATGGTGACGGAAGTGGAAGAACCGGTAGAAACAAAAACGAAGGGCAAAATCCTGATCGTGGACGACGAGACCGTCGTGCGCGATTCCCTCGGGAAGTGGTTCTCGAGCGAGGGCTATCAAGCCCGGCCCGTGGCCAGCGCCCGCGAAGCGCTGGAATCCATAACGACTAACGAGTACGACGTTGCGCTCCTCGACATCAAGATGCCGGGCATGGACGGCATGGAACTGCAAGCCCGCCTGAAGGAAGCCGATCCGGAGTTGACGGTCATTATCATGACCGGTTACGCATCGGTGGAAACAGCGGTGCAAGCGCTGAAACATGGCGCCTACGACTACATCACCAAGCCCATCGATCCGGACGAGCTGTCGCACCTGGTGGCGAACGCCCTGGAGCACCGGCGGGCCCGGCGCGAAGTCGTGCGCCTGCGCGAGAATCTGCAGGAAGTGTCTCCCTCGACTGAGCTGATTGGCAAAGCTCCGGCCATGAAGAAGGTGTGCGAGCTGATCGAAATGGTGGCGCCCACCGAGGCCACCGTGCTGATCACCGGGGAAAGCGGGACTGGCAAAGAAGTGGTGGCGCGCGCTATCCATGCGGCGGGCCCCCGCCGCTACATGCCCATGGTGACCATTCACTGCGGAGCGCTCACCGAGACGCTGCTCGAAAGCGAGTTGTTCGGGCACGAGAAAGGCGCGTTTACCGGCGCGCAATACCGCAAGAAGGGTAAGTTCGAAGTGGCCGATGGCGGCACCGTCTTTCTGGACGAGATCAGCGACATTAGCCTGAAGACCCAAACCGATCTGTTGCGCGTGCTGCAGGAGAAGGAGATCGTGCGGGTGGGCGGCAACCAGCCCATCAAGGTGGATTTCCGCTGCGTGGCCGCTACCAACAAGAACCTGGAGGCGCTGGTGAAAGCTGGCACCTTCCGCCCCGACCTCTACTACCGGCTGCACATCTTCTGCATCGATCTGCCGCCGCTGCGCGACCGCCGCGAAGATATTCCGCTGCTGGTGGCGCACTTCCTGAACAAATTCTGCATGATGACCAGCCGCCCCGTGCCGCAGATCTCGGCCGAAGCGCTGCAGGTGCTGATGAATCACGAATGGCCCGGCAACGTGCGCGAGCTGGAGAACGCCGTGGAGCGCGCCCTGGTGGTCTGCCGCGGCCCGGAGATCAAACCCGCGGACTTCTCGTTCCAGTTTCAGACCAACGGCGCGCCTAGCGGCCGCACCCTGGAGGACGTGGAACGCGTGCACATCGAGCGCGTGTTGCGGGAGACGGATCGCAACCTTTCCCGCGCGGCGCGCATCCTGGATATCGATCGCACCACGCTGTACAACAAACTGAAGCGCTATGGCTTGAAGTAACGTGATCCACCTGTTGGGCATCGAGGTCCCGGCGGACGTGCTGGCCGATCTGGCCGCGCGGTTGGCGCCCATCTTCCACATGGCGTGCCAGGTGCGGCCGGAGCGCCTGGAGGTGGCCTTCGCCCGCGACCGTCTGCGCAATCAGTATTACTCCACAGCCATTCTGCAAGCCATGCAGCCGCTGGCCCAGCCGGGCGCCCGGCTGCTGGCGGTGACCTCGGTGGACCTGTATGTTCCGGTGCTTACGTTCGTTTTCGGCGAGGCGCAGTTGAGCGGCGCCTGCGCGGTGGTGTCGCTGCACCGCTTGCGCGAGGAGTTCTACGGCTTGCCCGCGCGCGACGATCTGCTGCGGGAGCGCCTGCTGAAGGAAGCTGTCCACGAGTTGGGCCACACCTTCAGCCTGCGCCATTGCGACGACTGGCGCTGTGTGATGACCTCCAGCCATGGCGTGGAGCGCCTGGACGTGAAGGGCGCAGAGTTTTGCTTCCTGTGTGCGCGGGTGGTGGCGGGCGCCCGCGCGCCGGTGCTGGCGTAGTCAGGCCGCGAAGCGCAGGATCTCGACTTCCGCTCCGCTGGTCACTGCGGCCTCGGCGCGTTTCATGACCCGCTGCGTTACATCTTCCGATAGGTAGTACTCGCCGCAATTGTCGCAGACATCCGCGGGAACGCCTTTTAAGATAACGGTGGTCTCACCCCGTTGGAGGGAAACTGTAACAACACCCACGGCGGTCTTGCCGTGCTTGCAGACAACACAGGTCATTCTACTCTCCTCTTCCTGTAATCCGGACTCCATTGATCCTCTTCCGGAATGTAGGCAGTAATGACAATGCAGGCCCCACGTGCCTCATCGTTGGCTACCACAACGTGAATGGACCGGCCCTTCACAAAACCGAGGATGAGGCGACTCGGATAGGGTGTTTCGTCCGCGTAATCGGCAATGGTCTCTCCAGCCGTCACGACTAATCTTACCTCATCTTCGCCAATGCCTCGCTCAAAACATCCGCTGAACGGCATGGCCGCTCAACAGCAACCGCCCAGGCGTCAAAGCGGACTCCTCCCCTTCGGATACCGGGACCTAGTCCCGGGCAACCAGCCCGAATGGCGGGCGGAGCCTACCGAAACCTGGGAAACCGCCATCCATTCCTCGGCTCTATAACGCCAGCCTGTTCGAGATGCTCCCGGTATCGCTCGTGGAACTCTTCTTCTTCCAGCGGATCAAGCTGGTTGCGCAGGGGCCAATGGACTGGAAATACGTCGTAGCTCTTCCCCTGACGCCGACGGCAGGCCAGGATTCCTAATCCGCGTGAAATGGCGTACTCGAAAAGGGTTGGAGCTTTACGTACGAGTTCCGACGCGGAACCGCTCTCGACAAGCACAGCGACCCACGCACGGTGAGAGAACCGGGCGTAGTTCAGCGCCTGCTGGACGGCGTGTGCGCTGAATTCGAGTTTCACTTCAACGGTTATCAGGTCGCAAACATTGCGGGGTCGCCAGTGGACCGCGATCAGGTCAACGTTTTCGAAGCTGCTGCCTTTCCGAGCGGAATGCACGTCGAAGACAAAGGGCTTGTCCTCCGGACCCGCATCGCTCGCGTAGAGCTCTTCCAATTGCCTCTTAACGTAAGTAACCAGGCGAGCCTCCTCCTGGCGATTGGAACGCGGCTGTCGCTTCTTCCTGCTCCTTCACTTCCAGGGTATACCTCTCTTCTGAGTAGAAGCTTCTCCCCAGGTGGCGGAAACTGAAATCGGGTTCGGGGACGCCATCGCGTTCGCGGCTCGACTCAGGGTCGTACAGCTGAAGGCCAACGATTAGGGGGTGCGGATCGCGGATACCGTTGTTTCGCAGCGCCCGCCCGAGGACTACCGTACTGACGCAACCCTCACGCGACGACAGTTGCTCCCGCAGCACGCGGAAAGCAACCTCCCAATCTTGACGGCTTGGTGCATTCGGCTCGCCCGTTGAATCGAAATCCTCAGCAGCGTCCATCTGGAGTTCCTAGCTGCTGCGTATTGTACCTCAAAATCCGCCTCGCACAAATACTTGCGAAGTTCATATGATACGAGCACCTGCTTATAAAGTCGGAGCAAAGACCGGTGAGGTGTCAGAGATGACAATCAAAAGCGGCCCATTTGGCGAAGGGTTTCCAAATCCTGCTAGAATTCCTCGACTCCGGAGTGAATGGAGATGCGGCGGTCCGCTAGCAAGCGCCGGAACTCTCGCTGGCTCATTCCGGCCAAGTTGCTCAAGTCCAACTCGGTAATCTGAGCCGTGGCGAGGATTTCGTCAGGGATGTTTACGGGCATAACCGCTGCTTTTACTATACGCCGCGGAGGCCCAGTCCGCTACCGCGCCGCCGCGCGTGGGAACAGGATGTTGTTCTCCAGGTGGATATGCTGGTGCAGATCCGCTTCCAACTCCT
>Ga0335078_10015615_pt1 | contig 11275 bp, 10 predicted proteins | sample Lox_Sample_32_FD_206711 | JGI IMG/M metagenome (GOLD analysis project Ga0335078, IMG submission 206711) | Soil microbial communities from Loxahatchee National Wildlife Refuge, Florida, United States - Lox_Sample_3.2 | ecosystem: Environmental > Terrestrial > Soil > Wetlands | place: USA...
CCTGGCTGCGCGCCGAGCTGGCCGGGCCGAAGGGGGCGGCGGCCCCCGGCGCCGTCGGGCGCCGTCCGTCGGCGCACCACCGATCGGCGCGCCACCCCGCCGCCTGGCACCGCCGCGGGGCGGCCGAGCTCACGGGCTGATGACCGGCACCCTGCTCTGGGCCGACATGGCGTAGGTGAAGCCGAGCGGTGCCACGAGCCCCTTGGTGGAAAAGCTCAGGGCGACCGTGGTGGAGCTGGGCGCGTTGCAGGTGTTGCCGCAGGTGACCACGATGTTCACGTCGCCCGGCACCGTCGGGGTCTGCGTGAGCTCGGTGGGATCCGCCGACGAGGAGCACAGCGGGGCCGTGTTGACCGTGAGCAGCGGGGCGGCATCGGCCACCGACTTCTCGATGGACAGGGGCTTGCCCGACTCGCAGAACTGGCCGTTCTCGGCGGTGACGAGCGAGGTCTCGATCGAGGCCTCCCGGGCCCCGGCGGTGGCGCCGTCGTGGAGGGCGGAGTTCTGGTAGGCGAGGTAGCAGCCGGCGATGATGCCGAAGATGAGGAGGAAGGCGATGGGCGCCACCAGGGCGAACTCCACCAAGGTGGCGCCCTGCTCGTCGCCGCGGCGAGCCCGCCGGCGCGGGTGACGGCGCGTCATCCGATCAGCGACAGCTTGCCCGCGCCGGGCAGCTGGTAGGGCGCGCCGTAGATGGTGATGCCGGTGTTCCCGTCGGTGTTGAAGTCGTCGACGATGGTGGTGCCGGTGACGGTCACCGAGCCCTGGGAGGGCGCCGGCGCGTTGGTCCCCGTCCAGCCGGTGCCGTAGCCGGTCTGGAGGGTCCCCCCGGCGTAGAACGGCACCCCGCCGCCCTGGCCGTCCCAGTAGTCCAGCGGGGCGCTGGCGCCGTAGTTCGAGAGCGAGGCGTTGTAGACGACGCCGGTGATGTCGATGGCGGCGGCGTCACCGGCCTCGGCGTCGAAGCCGTAGTTGGCCTGGGTGGTGGGGTCCTGGTACAGCACGAGCCCGGGCGAGCCGTCGGTGCCGGCGTAGGGCCCGGTGGTGGGCCCGGTGAGGTTCACCGCCCCGGCCCCGCCGATCTCGAGCGAGAAGTTGGTGCCCGTCCCCTCCAGGGAGGGGTCCACCTGGATGGGCGAGTCCTGGTAGGCGGTGACCCCGTAGGTGGTGGGGCTCGTGCCGGGGCAGGCGGTGGCGCCGCTCGTGGGGGTCTCGGACTCCCCGCCGTTGACCGAGGCGGCGTCGACGCCGGCGGGCAGGCACGGCGCCCCGTTGCCGGTGGCCCCCGAGGTGTTGCCGGGCGTGGCGTAGGGCGCCTCGGTGCCGATGACGACGTTGGATCCCGACACCGTGCCCCCGGCGGGGGCGTCGATCCACAGCCCGCCCTCGAAGCGGTAGACACCGGGATAGGCGGGCTCGTTGGCGTAGCCCGAGCAGTCGTCGAAGGTCACCGCGCTCGTGATGTCGACCGGCGAGGTGTAGACGCCGGGCTTGAGCACGGTGGTGCTGGGGGTGACGGTGCCCGCCCCGTAGGTGTAGGTGGGCAGGCCGGGGCAGGCGATGTTGGTCGAGGAGCTGAGCGGGTTGGGCGGTGCGCCCGTGCTCTGCAGGGGGTCCTCGATCTGGGTGGCGGTGGCGCTGATCTGGTTGTAGGCCACCGTGACACTGCCCTCGGTGCACGCCGGGCGCTGCGACGGCGGGGAGGCCAGGGGCGAGCCGCCGGTATAGCTCGGTCCGCCCGGACCGCCGGCCTGGATGCCGGCCCCCACGAAGCAGTGGTCCAGGGGCCACAGCGTGTTGCCGTTGTAGGAGCCCTGGCTGAACACCGTCCCGTAGACGAACAGGTCGCTGTCGGCCTTGGCGTCGACGGCGTCGTCGTACTCGTAGCCGTAGGCGATCTGCGACCACGGCTGCTGGTTGACGTCGGTGTTGAGGAAGATGTTGCCCGAGATCACGAAGTCGCCGGTGCCCCCGCCGAGCACCTCGTGAGGACCCACCTTGTTGAGGGCCACGATGCCGATGGGCGAGCCCGTCGCCTTCTCGGCCACCGAGCCCGAGGCGAAGCCCTTGAGGGTGTGCACGCCGAAGATCCCGGCGAAGAACGGCGACCACACCGGGGCGGCGCTGATGCTCACCCCGCAGGCCCCCGGCGGCGGCGTGGAGCCGTCGCTCGTGGGCGAGAACGTGGCGCCGGGGATGCTCTGGCCGTTGGCGTAGAGGAACTGGGCCGTCCAGTTGGTGCCCACGCCGGGGTCGTTGTCGTCCACCAGCTGCTGGACGACGCCCTCGATGGCCGCCGTCGAGGGGGTGGAGGTCCCGTTGCAGTACAGCGAGCCCTGGAGCTGCTGGGAGGCGGCGAAGGCGGCCAGGTCGGTGGCGTTCTGGGCCCGGCGGTTCTGGACGAAGCCGAAGCTGCCGTCCACGGCGATGGCGGTGATGCCCACCAGCACCACCATGGCGATGGTGAACAGCACGAGGATGACGCCGTCCTCCGCGTGGCCGGGCCCCGCGGCGCGCCGGCGCAGGGCGCGTCCGAGGCCCCGGAGCGGCGCCGGCGCCCTCACGAGTACCTCGCCGTGGCCGTGGCGGTGACGGGCAGGTTCCCCACGATGGGCACGAGGGTGACGGCGGTGTCGGAGATGGTGACCTTCACCACGTTGACGCTGATGGTGCCCCCCGAGCCGGGCACCGCCTGGCTCTGGAGGGTCATGGCCACGTAGTTCCCCCCGTTGGGGTCGGTGTCCTGGTACACCCCGGTCGTCCCCTCCTCGTTGTTCACGGCCTGGGTGGCGTCGTCCCACGCCGCCTGCTGCTGGGCCCCGCTGATGGCCGCGCTGGCCACGCCGTTCTGGTCGGCGCCGAGATCGGCGGCGGCCTGGATGGCCCCGGCGCGCGCTGCGCTCGTGAGGCGCACCGACATCTGCATGCCGTTCCAGCCCGTGAAGGCGGCCCCCATGAGGAGGGCCACCACCGGCAGCACGAGGGCGAACTCGACGAGCGCCACGCCCGACTCGTCCCGGCGCAGGCGGGCGCGCAGAGCCCCGATGCCACGGCCGGTGCGGCCGGACGGGCGGGCGCGCCGGCGGGGGTCAGGGCTCGAGCTCACCGTTGGGACCCTCGTCGTCGTCGTGGCCGCCCGAGGAGCGGTCCGGGGTGGTGGTGGTCGTCGTGGTCGTGGTGCCGAAGCCGGGGATGAGGGTGGCGCCGGACAGGGCCGTCCCCGGCCCCGTCGTGGGCACGGTGCCGGCGCGGTCGAGCGCCAGGTACAGGCCGTGGGTGACCCCGCCGGCCCCGCTGCGGGCGGGCGGGATGTGGGCGGCGACGGCGGCCGGCACGGCGAAGGTGACGAGGTCGTCGTAGGTGGGGGTGGCGGCCGCCGGCGAGGAGGGTGCCGCCCCCGGCGGGGGCACCAGCGTCTGGCCGACGGCCAGCACCGGCACGGCCCGGTAGAGGTCGGTCTCGATCCCGCCCTGCACGTCGATCAGGACGTCGACGGTGTCGCCGGGCTCGATCATCCCGGCCACGGCCTCCGAGGGCGACACCGACACCGACACCGCCACGTCCCCGGCCGGCAGCGACTGGGCGGCGGCCCCGGGGTTCTCGGTGGCGGCCACGAACATGCCCCGCACGACCACCTCGCCGGTGGCGAGCACCGCGCCGGCCACGTCGTCGCGGATCGAGGTCAGGTCGGTGACGGCGTCGCTGGGCACGTAGCGGGCGGGGATGGGACTGCGCACGATGAGACCCTGCTGGGCGGCGGCGGCGGCCGACTCCGCCCGGGGGACCTCGGCCCGCACCACGTACACGGTGGCCACGGCCTGGTGGCGGAAGACCTTCTGCTGGGCCGAGTGGAGCGCGCTGTACGCGGTGACGCCGGCCACCACCGCCAGGGTGGCGGCCACGAGCACGATGAGGCTCCGGCTGGGCACCATCTTCTCCGTCTCTGTCTCGTCCCGGCACCGACGGTGCGCCCGGCGACTCGCCGGGCCCTCCCGCGGGTGCACGGCCTGCCGGCGAGGCGCGCCGGCGGCCCTCGAAGCAGTATCTGTGCCGGGCCCCCGCACTGGCCATAGGTCGGTCGACCCAAAATGGCCTCCGACGTGCGCCGACACGCTGCGCGCGTGCCGAGGACGGCGGTGCGCGGTGGCGGACAGATCTCCGGTAGGACCTGCGACTCATTTGCCCCCCGCACCGTTGTCAACGCCGCGGCGGTCGCGCACACTGGCCCTCAAACCAATCCATCGCAGCGATGCACGACCGGGGCCCCTCCCCGGATCCTGCCCGAATCCGGGCGCCGCTGCGCGTACAGGGGGGACAGGGATGACACCCAAGCGGACGGTCGTGGTCGCCGTCGCCGTCGCCGTCGGGATTCTGGCCTCGGTGCTGAGCTACGTCTTCCTCAACGGCGCCCAGCAGCGCGCCTACCACAACGCCAAGCTCGTGCCGGCCTACGTGGTCACCAAGCCCATCCCCCGGGAGCTGTCGGGGGCGGAGGCGGTGAGCGGGGGCTACATCGCCCAGCGCAAGGTCCCGGCCGAGTTCCGGCCCGGCGCCGCGGTCACCAGCCTGAACGTCATCCAGGGCAAGGAGGCCGCCGCCCCGTTCTCGGTGGGCCAGGTGGTGGTGTCGTCGATGTTCGTGGGCGCCAACGCCGCCGCCAGCACGTTCTCCCAGATCATCCCGGCCGGTGACGTGGCCATCTCGATCTCGGTCGACCAGCCCCACGGCGTCGCCAACCTGCCCGTGCCCGGGGACAAGGTCGACCTGCTCATCACCAACAACAACACCGAGAGCTCGCTCCTGCAGAACGTGCCCATCCTGGCCATCGGCCAGAACACCACGGCCAACACCAACACCGCCGCCCAGAGCGCCACCGAGACCGCCTCCACCTCGACGAACTCGAGCGGGCTCGTCACCTTCGCGCTGACACCCTCGGACGCGGCCCGCGTCGCCCTGGCCGAGCAGCAGTCGATGGGCATCTACGAGCTCCTCGTGCCGCCGGGCAACCCGGTGGTGTCGATCCCCTCGGTGACGCCGTCGAACGTGCTCAGCGGATCCCAGAAGGCGAGCTGACGATGAGCGACGCCCTGGCGGCGACCCCGGTGGCCCGCAATGACGTGGTGATCAGCGTGATCGACGCCGACGAGGTGGTCCGCGACGTCCTCGCCGAGCACGTGCGCGACCTCCAGCACGAGGTGGCCCCCTACGGCACGCTGGCCGAGTACACCGACGCCTCGGACCCGGGACGCTCGGCCGTGGTCATCTTCGGGCCCTCCGACGGACCCGACGAGGTGGTGCCCCGGGTCACCGGGCTCATCGCCTTCCGCCCCCGCTGCGCGGTGGTCATGGTCGTCTACGAGATCACGGCCGAGGTCCTGCAGAAGGCCCTGCGGGCCGGCGTGAGCGACGTGGTGTCGGTGTCGGCCGAGGACGCCGAGCTCCTCGACGCCATCAACCGGGCCGCCGCCCGGGTGGCGCTGGCGCGCGGGCCGGAGGGGCCCCCGGCCGACCGGGCGCCGAGCGCGTCGTCGCCGGGGAAGATCGTCACGGTCTTCTGCACCAAGGGCGGCGCCGGCAAGTCGGTGGTGGCCACCAACCTGGCCGTCGCCCTGGCCAAGCGCACCATCCAGCCGGTGGTGCTCGTCGACGCCGACCTGCAGTTCGGCGACGTCGCCCTCATGCTCCAGCTCCAGCCCACCCACACCATCGCCGAGGCCGCCCAGGCGGGCGAACGCCTCGACGGCACCATGCTCGAGACGCTGCTCCTGCGCCACCCGCCGAGCGGGCTGCTCGTGCTGGCGGCGCCGACCGAGCCGAGCTCCGCCGACCAGATCGGCCGCGGGGACCTCACCCGGGTGCTGTCGGTGCTGCGGGAGCGCTGCGCCTACGTGGTGGTCGACACCTCGGCCAACTTCTCCGAGGTCACCCTGGCCGCCCTGGAGGCCGCCGACGACATCCTGGTGCTGGCCGGGCTCGACGTGATGAGCCTCAAGAGCGCCCGGGTGGGGCTCCAGACCATGCGGGTGCTCGGCATCCCGTTCTCGCGCGTCAAGTTCCTCCTCAACCGGGCCAACACCCGGGTGGGCCTCACCGAGGCCGACGCCGAGCGCGCCGTGCAGCTCAAGGTGGACACCGCCCTGCCGAGCGACATCCTGGTGGCCGAGTCGGTCAACCGGGGCGTCCCGGTGGTGACGAGCGCCCCTCGTTCCAAGTTTGCCAAGAGCATCGACACCCTCGCCGATGCCCTCGTGACGCCGGCGTCCGCCCAGGCGCAGGCCCGACAGAGTTCGTAGGGGTCCAGCCATGTCGCTTTCCGAGCACCTGCGCCAAGCCGGCGGTTTCCTCACCACCGAGGAGGCCCGGGCCCGGCTCCTCGAGGACGTCCACGTCCGGGTGCACCAGCGCCTCATCGAGGAGCTCGGTCCCGAGCTGTCGGCCGGCCGCCTCACGGCCAAGGACCTGCGCCCCCGGGTCAACGCCCACCTCCAGGCGGCCCTGGCCGACGAGACCACGCCGCTGTCGCTGGCCGACAAGGCCCGCCTGGGCGAGGACATCGCCAACGACGTCCTCGGCTACGGCCCCATCCAGCGCTGGCTCGAGGACCCCGAGGTCTCCGAGGTCATGGTGAACGGCCCGGGCAACGTCTTCGTCGAGCGCCACGGCAAGATCGAGCGCACCCCGACCTCGTTCATCGACGAGACGCACCTGCGCCGCGTCATCGACAAGATCGTGGGCGAGGTGTCGCGCCGCGTGGACGAGGCCTCCCCCATGGTCGACGCCCGGCTGCCCGACGGCTCCCGGGTGAACGCCGTGATCCACCCCCTGGCCATCGGCGGGCCCTTCCTCACGGTGCGGAAGTTCGCCAAGGACCCCCTCCAGGTCGAGGACCTGGTGACCAACATGACCCTCACCCCGGCGCTGGCCCGCTTCATCGAGGCCTGCGTGGTGGGGCGGCTCAACGTCATCGTGTCGGGGGGCACCGACGCCGGCAAGACCACCATGCTCAACGTGCTTTCGTCGTTCGTCCCCGACGACGAGCGCATCGTGACCATCGAGGACTCCAAGGAGCTCCAGCTGCGCCAGGCCCACGTGGTGTCGCTCGAGGCCCGGCCCCCCAACATCGAGGGCCGGGGCGAGATCACCATCCGGGACCTGGTGCGCAACAGCCTCCGGATGCGCCCCGACCGCATCATCGTCGGTGAGTGCCGCGGCGGTGAGGCCCTGGACATGCTCCAGGCCATGAACACCGGCCACGACGGCTCCATCACCACCATCCACTCCAACGGACCCCGCGACACCCTGTCGCGCATCGAGACCATGACGCTCATGGCCGGCTTCGACCTCCCCATCCGCGTGGTGCGGGAGCAGATGTCCTCGGCCATCGACCTGGTGGTGCACCTCACCCGCCTGCGCGACGGCACCCGCCGGGTGACGCACGTGTCGGAGGTCCAGCACATGGAGGGCGAGGTCATCATCATGCAGGACCTCTTCATGTTCGACTTCTCCATGGGCATCGACGAGGACAGCGGCAGGTTCCAGGGCACCATCAAGTCGATGGGCATCCGGCCGCACTTCATGGACAAGCTCGAGGACCTCGGCGTGCGCCTCGAGCCCGAGCTGTTCGAGGCCGAGGCCTTCGCCCGCAGCAGGACGGTGCGCCGATGACGCTGCTCATCGCCGTGCTCGTGCTGCCCGCCGCCGGCGCCCTGGCGTGGGCGGTGGCGTCCATCGCCCTGCGCGACCGGCCCCGTCACCTCCACGAGGCCCTGGCCCCCTACTCGGTGGGGCGCGTCGCCGACCCGTCGGCCGCCGCCGCCGGGGGCGGCAGCGGGGACCTGGTCAAGAACGCCACGCTGCGCCGGGCCGTGGAGAGCCTGGCCGAGCTGGCCTCGCGCCGGGGTGTGCTGCAGCTGCTGCAGCGCAAGATCGACCAGGCCGACCTGCCCATCCGCCCCGCCGAGGCGCTGTTCGTGAACGTGGTGGCGGCGGTGCTGGGCGGCGCCATCGGGCTGCTCGTGGGCAGTCCCTTCTGGGGGCTCGTGGGCCTGGTGGGTCTGGGGCTCGTCCCGTGGCTGGTGCTGGCGGCGGCCGCCGAGCGGCGCAGCCGGGCCTTCACCGCCCAGCTGCCCGACATGCTCCAGCTCCTCGGGACGACGCTGCGCTCGGGCTTCTCCATCACCCAGGGGCTCGACACGGTGTCGCGCCAGCTCGAGGACCCCATCGGCAAGGAGATGCGCCACGTGGTGGCCGAGGCCCGCCTGGGCCGGCCCCTGGTGGAGGCCCTGGGCGAGGTGGCCCAGCGCGTCCGCAGCGAGGACTTCGAGTGGGTGGTCACCTCGATCGGCATCCAGCGCGAGGTGGGCGGCAACCTGGCCGAGCTCCTCGACATCGTGGCCGACACCATGAACGCCCGGGCCCGGCTGCGGCGCGAGGCGCGCACCCTGACCGCCGAGGGTCGCCTGGGCGCCATCGTGCTGTCGGTGCTGCCGGCGGCCATCGGCCTGTTCGTCTACAGCGTGAACCCCTCGTACCTCAGCCCGCTCCTGCACCAGTCGTTCGGCGAGATCCTCTTCTACGGGTCGATCGGGCTGGCGGTGTTCGGCATCGTGTGGCTGCGCAAGCTCGTGAACATCGAGGTCTGACATGTTGGTCTTCGCCGCCGTCACCATCTTCCTCACCGCCGCCCTGCTGGCCTACGCCGCGGCCATGAAGGCCGACGAGCGCCTCAGCGTGCGCGCCGCCCACGCCCGCCTCGGCGACTACGCGGCGGCGATGGTCAAGCACGACGAGGACCTGAAGGAGCCCTTCGCCGACCGGATCCTCAGGCCCCTCGGCGCGGGCGCCCTCGGCCTGGCCAAGCGCCTCTTGCCCACCGACTACCTGGACAAGATGCGCCACAAGCTCGTGCTGGCCGGCCAGGGCCAGCCCGAGCAGGTCGACCAGTTCCTCATGCTGCGCGTCCTCGCCCTGGTGGCCGTGCCCGTCCTGTGGCTGGTGGTGTGGGACCTCACCTCGCTCACCGGGACGACGCTGCTGGCGGCGATCGTGTTCATCGGCCTGGCCGGGACCATCGGCCCCGACGCCTGGCTCAACCGCAAGGTGGAGGAGCGCCGCCTGGCCATCCGCCGCAAGCTCCCCGACATCCTCGACCTGCTCACCATCAGCGTGGAGGCCGGGCTCGGCTTCGAGCAGGCCCTGGCCCGCACGGTGGTGCTCGTCGAGGGCCCGCTGTCGGAGGAGTTCGCCCGCATGCTGGGCGAGATGCGGGCCGGGTCGAGCCGGGCCGACGCCCTGCACGCCCTGGACGCCCGCACCGAGATCCCCGAGCTGCGCTCGTTCATCCTGGCCCTGCTCCAGGCCGACACCTTCGGCGTGTCGGTGGGATCGATCCTGCGCAGCCAGTCGGCCGAGATGCGCATCCGGCGCCACCAGTTCGCCCAGGAGCAGGCCCAGAAGGCACCGGTGAAGATGCTCTTCCCCATGGTGTTCTGCATCATGCCCGCCCTGTTCATCGTCATCGCCGGCCCCGCCGTCCTCGGCATCTACGAAGCCTTCAAGCACTGACGGCGCCGGCAGTGCCGTGCGCCTCCCCCCGGCCCCGACCCTCGACGACGCCCCGCCCCGCCCCGCCACCGCGCCGGCGCGCCGGTCGGCTCCGGGGAGCCCCGGCGTTCGCACGCCGCGGGTGCGCCTGCCGGCGGCGAGCGCGGTGGCCGGTGGCGCCTTCGTGCTGTGGGGCCTCGCCGTCGGGCTCGGGCCCATCCACGACAACTCGTTCCTGACCGAGCTGGCCACCGGCCACCTCGTCCTGGCCCACGGCGTGCCGCGCGCCGACCCCTTCACCTTCACCGCCGCCGGCCGGCCCTGGGTGGTGGAGTCGTGGCTGGCCTCGGTGCTCTACGCCCTGGTCGACGACGTGGCCGGGGGCCACGGGCTCGTCCTCCTGCACGGTGCGCTGTGCGCCGCCCTGGGGGCGCTCGGCTGGAGGCTCACCCGGCCCGCCCGGCACCTGCCCGGGCGCCTGCTGTCGGCGGCCGCGCTGTGTGCGGTGGGCACCGGCTACTGGTCGCCGCGCCCGTTGCTCGTGGCCCTGGTGTGCTTCGCCGCGGTGGCGGTGCAGGCCGAGACGGGCCGGGGCTCGCCGTGGTGGGCGGTGCCCGTCCTGTGGTGCTGGGTCAACGTCCACGGCAGCTGGCCCCTGGCCCTCGTCTACCTGGGCCTGCGCTGGGCGGGCGCCGCCATCGAGGGGGGCGACACCCGGCGCCGGCGGGCTCTGTTCGGCGCCGCCGCCCTGGGGGCGGCGGCGGGGGCGGCCAACCCCCTCGGCCCGGGGTTGCTCCTCTATCCGCTGGCCGTGGTGCGCCACCACCAGGCCTTCGCCACCGTGGCCGAGTGGCAGGCGCCCAACTTCGGCGACCCCGTCAACGCCGCCTTCGGGGTGGCCGCCGTGCTCGCCCTGGCCCTGGTGGCGCTGCAGCGGCGGCGGCGCCCGGGATGGGCCCAGGACGCCCTGGTGGCGGTGGTGTTCACCGGGGGCGCCCTGGTGGCCGCCCGCAACGTGGCGGTGGCCGCCCTGGTGCTCACCCCGGTGCTGGCCCGGGGCCTCGAGGGGCTGGGCACGGTGACGGGCGGGCGCCGGGGCGTCGTGGCCGCCGGGGCCCTGGTGGTCCTGGGCGTCGTGGGCGGGGGGCTCGTGGCCGGGGCCCTGGACCGTCCCGCCTACGACCTGTCGGCCTACCCCGTGGGCGAGGTGACGTGGATGGCCCGCCACCACCTCCTGCCCGGGCGGGTGGCCACGCCCGACTACGTGGGCAACTACCTGGAGCTGCGCTACGGCACCGGGGCGCGGGCCTTCTTCGACGACCGGGTGGACGTGTTCTCCCTGGCCGTGGTGCACGACTACGACCGCCTGCTCCTGGGCCGGCCGGGGTGGGCCGGGATCCTGCGGCGCCTCGACGTCCACGCCGTGCTGTGGCCCCGGTCCGACCCCCTGGCCCGGGACCTGGCCCGGGACCCGGCCTGGCGGGTGCGCCTGGCCGACCGGGGCTGGATCGTGGCCGTGCGCGGCGCCGCCACGTCCGCCGCCACGTAGGGCACCCGGGGGGGCCACCGTGGGCGAGGAGGCCCCCGGGGGGCTCAGGTTTCGGACCGGGCGGCACGATACGTGAGGAGTACGTGATCGCCCCAGGACAGCCGGGACGGACCTCCGGGCAGCGGGGCGGCCCTCATCGAGACGGGGGTGGAAGCCGCAAGTGCAGGTGGTCGAGCCGTTCCC
>Ga0335078_10015616_pt1 | contig 11275 bp, 7 predicted proteins | sample Lox_Sample_32_FD_206711 | JGI IMG/M metagenome (GOLD analysis project Ga0335078, IMG submission 206711) | Soil microbial communities from Loxahatchee National Wildlife Refuge, Florida, United States - Lox_Sample_3.2 | ecosystem: Environmental > Terrestrial > Soil > Wetlands | place: USA: Florida...
TGTGCCGACGCCTCCGGCGGCGCGATGCCGTCGGCTTCGCCCTGCAAGGCGACCGTCGGCACGCTGATTTTCGGCTGGTTGGCGAGTTTTTGTTCGATCGGTTCGAGCGCCGGATCGCCCGCGGCAATGCCGAAACGATGCCGGTAGGAATGGATCGTCACCGAGACGAAGTCCGGATTGTCGAACGATCCGGCGCTGCGCGCGAAATCCGCGTCGGAAAAACTCCATTGCGGCGACCATAAAATCCAGAGCAGCCGGCAGAAATCGCGGCAATTAGCCTGCAATCCGGCGCGGCCGCGCTCGCTGTGAAAATAATACTGATACCAGAGGCGATGCTCTTGCGCCGGCGAGGCAGGCTTCATCGCTGCCGGTATGTTCTGAAGATTGTAGCCGTTGACGGTGACGAGGCCCGTGACACGCTCCGGCCACAACGCCGCGACGATACAGGCCGCGCGGCCGCCCCAATCGTAGCCGGCGAGCAGCGCGCGTTCGATCGACAGCGCATCCATGAGCTCGCGTAAATCGTTGCCGAGCGCCGCCTGCTGGCCGGAGCGAAGCGTCGCGGCGGACAGAAATCGTGTCGGCCCGAAACCGCGCAGATAAGGCACGATCACGCGGAGGCCTGCAGACACAAGCGGCGGCACGACGTCGTCGTAGCAGCGCGGATCGTACGGCCAGCCATGCAGCAAAAAGATCGGCGAGCCGCCCGCGCCGCCGCTTTCCTCGTACGCTACCTCAAGCGTCGATGTGCGGATGTGTCTCGTCGCGATCATGCGATTCTCACGAGCGATAATCGCCGTTGATCGCCACGTACTCCTTGGTGAGATCGCAGGTGAGCACGCGGTCGCGGCCCTTGCCCAACCCAAGCGCGACCTTGAGCGTGATTTCAGGTTTTTTCATCGCGGCGGACACCGCGGCTTCGTCGTAGGCCGGATCGCGCTCGCCTTTGTGGGCGACGCGGATGCCGTTGAACCAGATCGAGAGCCGGTCGCGGTCGGCCGGTTCGCCGGCCTTGCCGACCGCCATGACGACGCGGCCCCAATTGGCATCCTCGCCGGCGATCGCGGTCTTGACCAATGGCGAGTTGGCGATCGAGCGCGCAATGCGGCGCGCCGAGCTTTTTGATTTTGCGCCTTCGACGACGATCTCGACAAGCTTGCGCGCTCCTTCGCCGTCGCGCGCCACCTGTTCGGCGAGATCGGCGAGCACGGCATTGAAATTTTTGCGGAAGGCGGCAAGCCGCGGATCGGCGGCGCTGGTGATTTTGGCGACGCCGCGTGCGGCGGCAGCACCCGTTGCGAACACCAGCAACGTATCGGAGGTCGAGGTATCGCCGTCGATCGTCACCGCGTTGAAAGTGTCCGCGACGCCGTCGCGCAGCAGCTTGCGTAAAACCGCGGGCGCGATCGGTGCGTCGGTGAACACGAACGACAGCATCGTGCCCATATCGGGCGCGATCATGCCGGCGCCCTTGGCGATGCCGCAAATAGTGACGACATTCGCCCCGTACCGCACGATGGCGGCGGCGCCCTTGGGAAACGTGTCGGTCGTCATGATCGCGTTCGCCGCCTGCTCCCAGCCGCCCGGCATTGCGCCGGCGACCAGCCGCTCAATGACGCCTTCGAATTTGGTGGCATCGAGCGGCTCGCCGATGACGCCGGTGGAGGCGAGAAAAACCGTGTCGGCTTTGCAGCCGGCGGCCTTGGCGGCAATCTGCGCCGTCAGTTCAGTCGCGGCGCGTCCGGTTTTGCCGGTGAAGGCGTTGGCATTGCCCGAATTGACGACGAGCGCGCTGGCGCCGCCGCTCTTGATGCGCGCGCGGCACCAGTCGACGGGCGCCGAAGGGCATTTCGACTGGGTGAACACGCCGGCCACCGCGGTGCCGGGGTCGAACAGCGCGAGCAGCACGTCGGTGCGCCCCGCATAGCGGATACCGGCGGCGGCCGTCGCAAACCGCACGCCGGCAACCGGCGGCATTTCAGGAAACGAGGCGGGGGCGAGAGGGGAAATGGATGTCATGGTTGCTCTTCAAAGCGGATTCCGCGAAGCCCTTCCGCGGTCGCCTTGCATACTTGGATCATTCCGCCAATTCCAGACTTCCGCGGTGCAGTTGTTTCATCCACGGAGGCAAATGCCCCCCTCCCGCACCCTCCGTTCGCTGCGCGAACTCCCCCTCCCCGCTATCGTGCCGTCGCGCTACGCTCTCCGGATGCTGTGGAGCGTGCTTAGGCCTCCGCCTCGCCGAAATCCGCCGGGGTGATTGACGCGAGGTCCATTCCTCCACGATCAGACAAGGCTATATCGCCGCAGCCAAGCAGCGAGCAGAACCAGCATGACGACAGGCTCGGACCTGTCTCACCGAAGCAAAATGGGAATGGTGGCGCTCGATGCCCGCGAACAAGCGCGGGCATGCCCTGCGGTCATTTCTTCACTGGCGCAGCGGGGTTGAGCGAGGGGCTCGGCGCGGCCGGCGCCGCGGGCTGATCCAGGCGCTCGATCTTGGCGGTCTTGCGCAGGTTGGCGACCAGTTCCTCCTGCGCCCGGTGCGCCACGTAATTCTGGAGCTGCGCTTTGACCTGATCGAAAGTCGGAATCGGCTTGATGCGCTTGTCCATGACCTGAATGATGTGCCAGCCGAATTGCGTGTGCACCGGGTCGGAGATCTGTCCCTTGTCGAGCTTGAAGGCGACGTCGGCGAATTCCGGCACCATCTGATCCCGAGTGAACCAGCCGAGATCGCCGCCGTTCTGCGCGCCGCTCGGATCCTTGGATTTTTCCTTGGCCAGCGTGGCGAAATCCGCGCCTTTCTTCAGTTGAGCTTCGACGTCCTTGGCTTCGTCTTCGGTCGGGACAAGGATGTGGCGCGCGTGGACCTCCTCCTGCGGCTTCATCTGCTTGACCGCGTCATCGTAGACCTTGTGCAGCGCTTCGTCGGTCTGCGCGGCCTGCCCGGTTTTCTGCAGCAGCGCTTCCATCAGTACTTTGTTGTGATCGAAAGCAAGCTGGCGCTTGACGTCCGGATCGTCGCCGAGCTTCTGCTGGTCGGCGGCTTGCGACAGCAGAATGACGTCGGCCAGATAGGTGATGAGGTAGTCACGCTTCTGTTCCGGCGCCATCTGCGGCATGTTCGAACCGATCTCATCCTCGGCCATGGCGAGATCGCTTTGATGAATCTCGATGCCGTTGACGCGCGCAACCACCGGATCGGAATCCTGCGCGCGCAGCGGCACGGCCGGCGCGACGAAGAGCGCCGCTATTGCGAGCGCGCCCAGCCAACGCGCGAGCGGACCGGTGCAGAGCATCAATTGTAATCCTTTGTCACAGAGGCAAAATGTCCGCTTGAGTGCAAGCTTCCGGGACACCTAAACTTCCCACGATACCGGCTTGTCGGGCGTTGCCGCGTGTTTCAGGCGCGCCTTGATTGCCGGCTCGGCTTTCGGCGGACACTCGCCGAATTGGCCCCGCTTGGCAATCGAAGAATGCACCCCGCAGCCTGACGAGCGCGTGAATAGCGCCGTCGCATTGACAATAAAACCACCCCCTCCTATCTCTCGCGCAGAGTCTGGGCGGTCCATGCCTTGCATGCGTGCCCTTGGATTGTCGCCTTGCCGAAGCCCGAATAGCGCCGCATTTTCCGTTAGTTGGACGTTGCGCCGAGCGCGAGGAACAGCGAGCATGATCGCGCCAGGCGGCCGCCTGTTGGCGGAAGACAAGACGTTAGCTCTTCGGCACGGCCGGAGAGCGCAAGGATGAGGCAATGATCGGCGCTGTCGCCCGCAAGCTGTTCGGTTCCTCCAACGACCGGCGTATCCGCTCCTACCGCCCCCGCGTCGACGCGATCAACGCGCTGGAAAACGAACTCGAGCAGCTGTCCGACGAGGCGTTGCGCGCGCGAACCGAGGATTTCAGGAAACAGATCGCCGACGGGGCGACGCTCGACGACATCCTGGTACCGGCATTCGCCACCGTGCGCGAGGCGGGCAAGCGCACGCTGGGCCAGCGTCACTTCGACGTTCAGCTGATCGGCGGCATGGTGCTGCATGAAGGCAGGATCGCCGAGATGAAGACCGGCGAAGGCAAGACGCTGGTCGCGACGCTGCCGGTCTATCTCAACGCGCTCGCCGGCCAAGGCGTTCACGTCGTCACCGTCAACGATTATCTGGCCAAGCGCGACGCCGAGTGGATGGGCCAGATCTACACGTTCCTCGGGCTGTCCGTCGGCGTGATCGTGCACGGCCTCGAGGACCCCGAACGCAAACAGCAATACGATTGCGACGTCACCTACGGCACCAATAACGAGCTCGGTTTCGACTATCTGCGCGACAACATGAAATACCGGCTCGAGGACATGGTGCAGCGCGGCCACATCTACGCCATCGTCGACGAGGTCGACTCGATCCTGATCGACGAGGCGCGCACGCCGCTGATCATTTCCGGGCCGCTCGACGACCGTTCCGACTTCTACAACACGATCGATACCTTCATCCCCAAGCTCGACAAGGCCGACTACGAGGTCGACGAGAAGCAGCGCACCGTCAACCTCACCGAAGTCGGCATGGAGAAGATGGAGCAGGGACTGCGCGACGCGGGCCTGCTCAAATCGGATTCGCTCTACGACGTCGAGAACGTCTCCGTGGTCCATCACGTCAATCAGGCGCTGCGCGCCCACAAATTGTTCGCCCGCGACAAGGACTATATCGTGCGCAACGGCGAGGTCGTCATCATCGACGAGTTCACCGGCCGCATGATGCCCGGACGGCGCTATTCGGAAGGCCTGCACCAGGCGCTCGAGGCCAAGGAGTATCAGCCGATCCAGCCGGAAAACCAGACGCTCGCCTCGATCACCTTCCAGAATTATTTCCGCATGTACGACAAGCTCGCCGGCATGACCGGCACGGCGGTGACCGAAGCCGACGAGTTCATGGACATCTACGAACTCGAAGTTCTGGAGATCCCCACCAATATGCCGATGATCCGCCTCGACGACGACGACGAGGTGTATCGCACCGCGACGGAGAAATACCGCGCCATCATCGCGCTGATCGACGATTGCAAGACGCGCGGCCAGCCGGTCCTGGTCGGCACAACCTCGATCGAGAAATCGGAAGCGCTCGCCGAAATGCTACGCAAGCACGGCTGGGAACAGCACGACTTCTCCGATCCGAACGCCTTTGCCGCGCTTTATTCGGGCGACGAGGGCGCTTCGAAGGCCAAAGTCTTCGCCATCCTCAACGCGCGCTACCACGAGCAGGAGGCCTACATCGTCGCGCAGGCCGGCGTGCCGGGCGCCATCACCATCGCCACCAACATGGCCGGCCGCGGCACCGATATTCAGCTCGGCGGCAACGCCGACATGCGCATCCGCCAGGAGCTGGCCGACATCGAGGAGCCGCGCGAGCGCGAGAAATCCCCGCGCGCCGCGGAAATCCGCGCCCAGGTCGCGCGGCTGAAGGAGAAGGCGCTCGCCGCCGGCGGCCTCTACGTGCTCGGTACCGAGCGGCACGAGAGCCGCCGCATCGACAACCAGCTGCGCGGCCGTTCCGGACGCCAGGGCGATCCCGGCCATTCCAAGTTTTTTCTTTCGCTCGAAGACGATCTGATGCGCATCTTCGGCACCGACAAGCTCGACGGCATGCTGCAGAAGCTCGGCTTGAAGGAGAACGAAGCCATCATCCATCCCTGGATCAACAAGGCGTTGGAAAAGGCGCAGCAAAAAGTCGAGGCCCGAAATTTCGACCTCCGCAAAAACATCCTCAAGTACGACGACGTGATGAACGACCAGCGCAAGGTCATCTTCGACCAGCGCGTCGAATGGATGCAGGACGAGGTCGTGGCGGAAGTCGTCAGCGACATGCGCCACACGGCGATCGACGATCTCGTCGCCAAGCACGTGCCGGAAAACGCCTATCCGGAGCAATGGGACACGCGCGGACTGCGCGAGGAGCTAAAGCGGGTGCTCGGCCTCGATCTGGAGGTCGACGAATGGGCCAAGGAAGAGGGCATCGCCGACGAGGAGATTTTCACCCGCGTCGAGCGCCGCGCCGACGAGCACATGGCGGCCAAGGCGGCGCAATGGGGCCCCGACGTCATCCGCTACATCGAGAAGTCGATTCTGTTGCAGACGCTCGATCATTTGTGGCGCGAGCACCTGGTGATGCTCGATCATCTGCGCCAGGTGATCGGGCTGCGCGGCTACGGGCAACGCGACCCGCTCAACGAATACAAGGCGGAAGCCTTCAGCCTGTTCGAATCGATGAGCCAGGACTTGCGCGAGGCAGTGACCGCGCAGCTCATGCGCGTCGAGATCCAGGCCGCGCCGCCGCCGGAGCAGCAGTCGATGATGCTGCCCGCCATGGAGGCGCACAAAATGGATCCGTTGACCGGCGAGGACGAGATGGCGCTGGCAATGGCAGGCGGCGAAACGCTCACCCGGCAAGCATCGCTGGCTGGTGCCGCGGCCGGCATGACAGCGGCACTGGAGCGCAATCCGAAGGATCCGACGAGTTGGGGCAAAGTCGGTCGCAACGAGCCCTGTCCGTGCGGCTCAGGCAAGAAATTCAAGCACTGCCATGGCCGCTACGCCTGACGGGAATCGGCAATCAGCAGCGATCAGGGTTTTAAAAAGCCCTGGTGGCGGACGCCCTATACCCGTTTCCTACTGAAATGCAGCCCAACGGCTGTCGAAACTGCCCGCCGGCACGACCGGCTGCGCGCCTTTGATCAGGCCGCCATTGCTGGCCGGCGGCGGCGCGTAAGCATTAGCCTGCTGCTCGGGCTCAGCCGTGCGCTTCGACGCGGCTTGCTGCGGCTCGGGCTTGCGCGGCTCCGCTGTTGGCTTCGATCTCCCCGCAGCGGCAGTCGCTTCGTGGAGGGTTGCTCTGAGCTTCGGCGGCTTCGGCTCGACGGTCGCGGTTTGTACCGGAGCGGGCTTGCTCGGCGCCGTATTCGGGCCGCCAAAGAAGCTCGAACGCGCCGTGCCAGCGCTCGAGGCGACAGCCGGTTCGGCGGACGCGTGGGATGAAAAGAGCCCGCCGAAGAAATTTCTCACTTGACCGCCTGGCTCGACCGGCGGCTCGGCAATAGCCGCGGTCATGTCGGTTTCCGAACCCCGCGGCGGAGAGATGGCCGGCGGCAGCCTGCCGGGCTGTTGTGGCGGGACGTGAATATGTCCACTGCTGTCGTAGCTGTAGGTTTCGCTATCGAGCTTGGCGATAAAGACCCGGTTCATGCCGCCGTCGGTGGCGGTTTCTAGCGGCGCGACCGAAACGTTGTCTTTCACCAATTCCGCGAACTGATAATTATCCCTTTGCTCTTTCGCATCCACGGCGCTGGCAATCGTCGGATCAAGCTCGAATTGCGGGCAACGACCGGTGGGACTGAAGAGGAGCGGCCGCTTCGAACCGGGCGGCGGCGCCGCATCGAAGACATAATGGCGGTCGCAGACGTCGACCTTCGGCTCCAGATGCGACACTTCGAAATCGTCGTTGCCGCGCTTGATCATCTGCCAGAAGGCGAAGTTCGGATTGTTGCGGTGCCGCGCCATGTTCGCCGGCGTCATGCGGAACGGATAGGCTTGGAGCTGGACCTCTTTTTGCCCGCCCAGAAAGGCGTCGCGCGCAAGCGAATAGATTTCGCCAATCTCCTCGTCGGTCATGGCGTAGCAGCCGCGCGAGGAGCAGTCGCCGTGAATCATCAGAAATGCGCCGTGGCGGTTGTTCGCCCGATCATAGACGTTGGGGAATCCGGTATTGATGGCGAGATAGTAGCTGGAATTCGGATTCATCAGGCCGGGCGTGATGGGATAGAAACCCTCGGGCGCTTGGCGGTCGCCTTCCTTGACCTTCGGGCCGAGGTCACCCGACCATCGGCAGATCGGATAGACCTTCAGCAACGCGTAGCGGCCGCTGGCGTTTTGCTTCCAGACCTCGAGTTCCGATTCCTCTTTAAAGATGCGGACGAGGATCGGCGAGTCCTGCGGCATGTCGTTTTTTTGCTGGAGCGCCAACATTTCCGGCGACAATTGCTTCATCGCCCGGCTGGGAATGTCGTAACCCTCTTCACCGAAGCAACCGCCGAGCGTCAGCGCGGCGGCAAGCACCGCAGACGCGAACAGCGCGCGCACCAAACGCGCACCGACAAAGGGGGCGCGGCTCAAATGGATACTCCCCGACGGATGGACCATCCCCGTGCCATCACTGGCCTAATCGTTATCCCGTAGTCGGCACTTTCGCAAGTTGGCTTCGCGCGGCGCGAGCTTGATCTGCGGGTCATAATGAAGTGTGAATTTTCGGCAAATTTACTCGGCGAATTCAATGCCCTAGCCAGCATGATGGCCGGCACGCTGGGTGGTGCGAGCCGCGCGGCCCGGATCGATCGGGGCAACTTTGTGGCGTCGCCTTAGTTCTTTGCCGAAGAATCGGCGAAGGGGCGGCCTCAATCAGGCAAGTGTTCGGCCGATCGCCAAGAACTTTTCGCGCCGCAGCTGAACGATGGCAGTCCGGTCGAGGCTGCGCAGATCGGAGAGCGCCGCAGCGATGGCATCCCCCGCCGCCGATATAGCCGCCGCAGGATCACGATGGGCGCCGCCGGTCGGCTCCGGCACGATCGCATCGACCACGCCCAAGCGGACAAGATCTTGCGCAGTGATTTTCATGGCCGAGGCGGCGTCCTGCGCGCGGGAGGTATCGCGCCAGAGTATTGAAGCCGCTCCCTCGGGTGAGATCACGCTATAGATGGCGTGCTCCAGCATGAGCACCCGGTTGGCGGTGGCGATCGCGACCGCGCCGCCCGAACCGCCCTCGCCGATGATCGCCGCCACATTGGGCACCCTGATTTCAAGGCATGCCTCGGTCGAGCGGGCAATGGCCTCGGCTTGGCCGCGCTCCTCAGCGCCGATGCCCGGATAGGCCCCGGCTGTATCGATCAGCGCGATAACCGGGATATCGAAACGGTCGGCCATGGCCATCAGCCGGACCGCCTTGCGATAGCCTTCGGGCCGCGCCATGCCGAAATTGTGCGCAAGCCGGCTGTCGGTATCGGAACCCTTCTCGTGGCCGATGATGCAGACACTCTCGCCTTGGAAGCGGCCGAACCCGCCGATGACCGCCGGGTCGTCGCCGTGCTTGCGATCGCCGGCGAGCGGCGTGAAATCGGCAATCAGCGCTGCAATGTAATCGAGACAATGCGGCCGCTGCGGATGCCGCGCGACCTGCGTCTTCTGCCACGGCGTCAGCGCGCCGTAGAGTTCCTCCAGCGCGGCCGCCGCCTTGCCTTCGATGCGGCCGATCTCCTCGCCGATGGCGATCGCATCGCCCTCTTGCTGCAACGCGCGCAGTTCCTCGACCTTGGCCTCCAACTCGGCCACCGGCTTTTCAAAGTCGAGATAGCTACGCATGATACAGTAACGACACCCAACAAGGCTGATTTCAAGCGACATATAAGCAGGCAAAATCGCCCGCGACGCCGCAATAAGTCAATTCCGGCTCTTGTGATTTCGGCACTCGGGATATTTACCCCTCGGCCAACGGATGCAGGTCGCGCACCAGGCTTTTCAGCCGCTCTTCCAGCACATGGGTGTAAATCTGCGTGGTGGAAATGTCGGCATGGCCGAGCAGCGTCTGCACGACGCGCAGGTCGGCGCCGTTGTGCAGAAGGTGGCTGGCGAAGGCGTGGCGCAGCACGTGCGGGCTCACCTGCGCGGCGCGCAGGCCCGCGGCAACGGCGAGCGCTTTCAGATCGCGGGCGAAGTGCTGGCGCGTAAGATGGCCGCTTTCGCCGAATGACGGAAAGAGCCATTTCGATTTGGTGTCGCGATTCGATTTGGCGTCGCGATCCGCTTCGCCGAGTAGCGCAAGGTACGCCGCCATCGCGTTCTTGGCGGCATTGTTGAGCGGTACCATGCGCTCCTTGCTGCCCTTGCCGCGCACCACGATGACGCGCGCATCGCGGCGGGCTGCGGACATCGGCAGCGATACGAGTTCGGAGACGCGCAAGCCGGTGGCATAGAGTGTTTCGAGCAGACAATTAAGCCGCGCCGCCCGTAACCGCTCGGGCAATGGACCGTCCGGATCGGCCATTGCGGCGGCGCGCAGCAACCGTTCGACTTCGGCAAACGTGAGCGTCTTGGGCAGCGGCCGGCTCCGCTTGGGTCCTTCGAGCACGGCGGCGGGATCGTCCTTGCGCAGGCCCTCGGCGTAGAGGAACCGGTAGAGCTGCCGGATCGCCGAAAGCCGCCGCGCTACAGTCGCGGCCCGCAAGCCGCGCCGCGAAAGCTCGGCCAGATAAGCGCGGAGATCCGCCGTGCGCGCACCGGCAAGCGAGTGCTTGGATCGCACGAGGTAGGCACTGAAATCCGCGAGGTCGCGGCCATAGGAGGCGAGCGTATTTTTTTGTGCGCCGCGTTCGGCCGCAAGCATGTCGAGGAAAAGCGTCGTCAGCCGCGCGTCGGATTGGGATGCCGGTCGCGCCGTTCCACGAGCCATTGCGGTTCCTTTACTGGCTCTTGAGGAACTGGTTCGGCGGAATGAGCACGCTCATCTCGCGCGGATGGGGTTGGACGAAATGAGCGAGCGAATATAGACCCGCGTAAAGGAGTCCGAACAGGATCGCGAGGACGGTAAGTAGACGCAGCAGGCTCGGCATCGTCAGAACGCCCGTGCTCATCCTATTGGTGCCGGCGAAGCGGAGCGAGTACGATCATGTTCGGCCAAGTCTGGCAAGCCCAAGTTGCCGAACCTTCGCCTGCTTCCGACGGCGTTGGCGGACGATAGACGCGACGGACCGGCTCAAGGCAGCCGCGGAATAGAATGCAGATGAGCGATATCGCGGTGCAAAACGACATTAATGGGGCCCCGTCGGCGGCCGCAATCCGCGCTGCGCTTGGGAGCCGCTCGGTCGTACTCGTCGGCATGATGGGAGTCGGCAAATCGTCGATCGGCCGCCGCCTCGCCACGCGGCTTGGAATTGCCTTCGTTGATGCCGATACGGAAATCGAAAAGGCTGCCGGCATGAGCATTTCGGACATTTTTGCCCGGCACGGCGAGGCCGATTTCAGAAGCGGCGAAGCGCGGGTGATTGCACGCCTGCTGGAGAACGGCCCGCAGGTGCTCGCCACCGGCGGCGGCGCCTTCATGAACGACGGCACGCGCGCGGCCATCAAGAGCAAGGGCGTGTCTATCTGGCTTTCGGCCGAGTTCGACGTACTGATGCGCCGCGTGGCTAAGCGCAGGAACGAGCGCCCCATGCTGCAGACCGAGGATCCGGCGGAGACTTTGCG
>Ga0335078_10015617_pt1 | contig 11274 bp, 11 predicted proteins | sample Lox_Sample_32_FD_206711 | JGI IMG/M metagenome (GOLD analysis project Ga0335078, IMG submission 206711) | Soil microbial communities from Loxahatchee National Wildlife Refuge, Florida, United States - Lox_Sample_3.2 | ecosystem: Environmental > Terrestrial > Soil > Wetlands | place: USA...
CGCCTCGGTGGCCGGCGTTCAGCTTCTGAGCGGCCTGCATTTCTACGACGCGGCGAAATACATCACCCTGACCAACCACGCCGCGATCTTCTACGTCGTGGAAATCAGCAGGAAATGGTACGACTCGCTGCCGCCCGACTTGCAGCAGATCGTCGACCATGACGCCGCTTCGACCGCGCTCAGCTTCAATCAACGGGCGCAGGAGATCGAGGACGCGGCGATCAAGACCTGGACGACCGGCGGCGGCGAATTCGTCAACCTGCCGGCCGACGAGCAGGCGAAGATGATCGCGACCATGTCGAGCGTCGGCGCCGAAATCTCGAAGGAAAAGCCGGCCGTCGCCGACGCCTTCAAGATCGTGAGCGACGCGGCGCAGAGGAACAAGTAGGCGCCGCCGTCGCCTCAGCTATCCTTCAGCGCCACCACGTCGGCCGTGGAATAAAGGCCCGGCGGCTTGCCGCGCACCGCCGCCCGGCGCCCCCCCACCGGACCCCGCATCGTTCGGCCGGGTAACCAATTCCCCCGGCGAAAAGCGCCTTTTTGTGACGCCAGTCACATTAGTTCTTGCGGAAATCCCTATTTTGGATAGCGCCGGATATGGAGATTAGCCATGACCACCATCGCTCGGAAGTTGACCAGCCTGAGTTTTCTGGCCCGGCAGCGCGGTTTGGACGATGCCGACCTGAACGCCCTGAGCGACCGGTGCTTGAGAGACATCGGCTTCAAATTGGATCGCCGCGATCTGAGCTCCGTGAAGCCCTTCTGGATGGCTTAGGCGAACCAGCGCCCAGCCGACGAATAGCGACGCTAAACCTGCTGCGGTCCCCAAACTCCCCCTTACGGCAGGTTTGCAACGGGCCCCGGAACTCCCCTCCGGGGCCCATTCTTTTTGGGCCCAAAAGCTGCTCGCCGCAGCATCCGGATTTAAGCCCTGAGGCGGCGGCATACCCCTTTTGGGGGATAAACGGTCCGGCTTTGCGATCTTATTTGCAGTCAGGAGCATCGAGCGGACCGGCGCCCCGGCCAACCAGGAGAGCAGCCATGCTGAGAGGCCACACCATTTTAGCAGCCAAGATTGTTGTTTTGGCTTTGACGCTTGTCGCAAGCGCGCCGGCCGTTGCGGCGGCCAACGCTCCGGGAGGAGCTTACGTCCAATGCGATCCGCACAGCCCGTCGTCACCCGTCAGGTGCAAGCCGGACAGTTGGTGAAAGCAAGCAGGCTAGCCCAGTGTCTGCCGAATATCTGGACAGTCGGTGGCTTTCAATTTGAGCCGGCAACGTCATTTTCTTGATACGGGGAATGCTCTACCCTTACCTGATTAGGTTAGAGGGGCGCTCCCTTGATTACCGTTCCCGAGCTCACGGCGGAAGCGCTGGGCGCACATCTCAGCGAGCACATGACCCGCCGGTTCGGGTCGACGGAAGCGCGACTGACCGAGCTCATCCCCCTGGTGGCCAGGATTTCGCTTGAGTGCATCGGCACCAGCGACGCGCTCTACCACAACGTCGAACATACGATGCTGGTGACGCTGGTGGGCTACGACATCATGAAGGGACGCGCCCTGATGATGCCGACCTATCCCAGCGATTTCGCCCATGTCATCGTCGCCTGTCTGCTGCACGACATCGGCTATGTGCGCGGCATTCTCAAAGGTGACGGCCCCGACGGTTATGTCATCGACGCCGAGGGCAACAAGATAAAGCTGCCGCGGGGCTCGTCCGATGCGGCACTGACGCCCTATCACGTCGACAGGTCGAAGCAATATGTGCGGGAACGCCTCGGCAGAGCCAAGCGCCTCGATGGCGCGAGAATTGAGCGTGCCATCGAATTCACCCGCTTTCCGGCGCCGGCGGTGGTGGACGACATCGATGACGAAGAGGGCGCTCTGGTGCGGGCGGCCGACCTTATCGGGCAGCTCGGCGATCCGCATTATCTGCGCAAGGCCAACGCCCTTTATTATGAGTTCGAAGAGGTCGGCATGAACAGGCAGCTGGGATACACGACGCCCGCCGATCTCACCGAGCAATATCCGCAGTTTTATTGGAACAGCGTCTCGACGCACATCCAGACCGCAATCCGATATCTCAATGTCACATCGAGCGGACGGCAGTGGATAGCGAGCCTTTACAGCAACGTCTTCCGCGCCGAGCGCGATGTCAGCCTAAGCGGGCCGCAACGCTAATGCCCGACGCCGCACGGCAGCGCCGGCGCCGCGATTCCATAATCGGCCTAAATATCCTTCAAGCCCAGCACGTCCGCCATCGAATAAAGTCCCGGCTTCTGGCCGCGCGCCCATAGCGCGGCGGCGAGCGCGCCGCGGGCGAAGATCATACGGTCTTCGGCGCGGTGGGTGAGCTCGATGCGCTCCGCGGGTCCGGCGAAGATCACCGCGTGATCGCCGACCACGGTGCCGCCGCGCAGCGAAGCGAAGCCGATATCGCCCGCCCGGCGCGCGCCGGTCATGCCGTCGCGGCCGCGCACCGAATGCCGCGTAAGATCGATGCCGCGGCCTTCGGCGGCAGCGCGGCCGAGCATCAGCGCGGTGCCGGATGGCGCGTCGATCTTCTTGTTGTGGTGCATCTCGACGATTTCGATGTCGTAATCCTCGTTCAGTGTCTTCGCCACGCGCTTGGTCAGCGCCACCAGCAAATTGACGCCCATGCTGAAATTGCCGGCCTTCACGATCGTGGCGCGGCTTGCGGCCTTGGCGATCACGGCCTCCTCCTCGGCGGCATGGCCGGTGGTGCCGATGATATGCACCTTGCCGGCGGCGGCAGTCAGCTCGGCGAAGGCGAGCGTCGCGGCGGGGATGGTGAATTCGATCAGGCCGTCGGCCTCTTTCAACAGCGGCGCCACGTCGCTCGTGACCTTGATGCCGTTGGCGCCCAGGCCGGCAAGCTCGCCGGCATCGCGGCCGATCACGGCGGAGCCGGCGGCATCAACGGCGCCGGCCAGCGTCAGGCCCTTGGCAGCGGCGACGGCATGGATCAGCGTCCGCCCCATGCGCCCGCCGGCGCCGGCAATCACTACCCGCATGTCGGAGTTCTTAGCGACCATCGACCTAGCTCCAAATGAGGCGGGATATATCACCTCTCCCCGCCGTGCGGGGAGAGGTCGAGCGAAGCGAGGGTGAGGGGGCCTCTCCGCGATTCTGAGCCCAGCGGATAGGCCCCCTCATCCCGACCTTCTCCCCGCACGCGGGGAGAAGGAGAAGCTACGGCTGCGGGCCGCCGTAGCCTTCGACAATGACAAGATCGGCCGTGGCGCTGGCGTCGCGCAGCCGCTTCGCGGCCCGATAGTCAGGCGAACGGTAGCACGCGAGCGCGGCGTCATAGCTCGGAAATTCGAGTATGACGGTGCGCGCCCGCACTTTGCCCTCCGGCACCTCACGCCCGCCGCCGCGTACCAGAAAACGGCCGCCGAACCTGCCGAAGGCCGCCATGTCGGCGGTCATGTAGCCCTTGTAGGCTTCCGGATCGGCGATATCGACATGACCGATCCAATAACCTTTCGCCGCCGCGGCCGCGGGCGGCACGTCGGGCGGCGGCGGCTGCACGCCATCATAACCCTCGGCGATAACGAAATCGCATTGCGAATGCGGCAGCCGCAGCGGGCGAGCGCGCTGGTATTCCTCCGAACGGTAACAAGCGAGCGCAGCCGCATAGTCCGGAAATTCGCGGATCACCGCGCGCGAGCGAAAGCGGCCTTCGACCACTTCGCTCCGCCCGCCGCGCACCAGCGCCACGCCGTGATACTTTTCGTGCGCCGGCGGCGTCGCCGCCATATAGGCCTTGTAGCCGTCCATGTTGCGCACATCGATCTGCGGCAGCCAATAGCCTTTGGGCATGACGCCCTCCCCTCGCAATCACGGTTACGGCTGCGGACCGTCATAGCCCTCGATGATCAACAGATCGACGTCGGCATTGCCGAGCCGCCGCTTGATGTTCTCCTGATATTCCGGCGAACGGTAAGCGGCGAGCGCGGCGGCGTAGTCGGGAAACTCGACGACGATATTGCGCGAGCGCGATGAGCCTTCCATCGCCTCGAATTTGCCGGCGCGCACCACGAAGCGGGCGCCGAATTTCTTGAAGATTGCAGGATTGGCCGTCGCATAGTGCTTGTAGCCGTCCTCGTTCGTCACATCGACCCGCGCGATCCAATAACCCTTGGCCATTGTTTGCTCCCTTTAGTGTGGTGAAGCTTTCGAAATCTCCGCGACGATCGCCTCGGCCGCGGTTCTCGGATCGGGCGCGGCAATGATCGGCCGGCCGACGACGAGATAATCCGCGCCGGCGGCGATCGCGGCAGCCGGCGTCGCGATGCGCTTCTGGTCGCCGGCCTCGGCGCCGGCCGGGCGGATGCCGGGCGTCACCAGGCAGAGCCGATCGCCGACGATGCCGCGCACCGTTGCCGCTTCCTCGGGCGAGCATACGAGTCCGTCGACGCCGATATCGCGCGCCTGGGCCGCGCGGTGGGCGACCAGTGCGGTTACGGTCGTCGCGTAGCCGGCCGCCTCCAGGTCGGCATCGTCCAGCGACGTGAGCACCGTGACGGCCAAGATGCGCAACCGTCCCTCACGCGCCTCCACCGCCGCTTTCATGGTTTGCGGATAAGCGTGCACGGTGAGAAAAGTCGCGCCGAGCCGCGCCACGCTTTTGACGCCCTGCGCCACCGTGTTGCCGATGTCGTGCAGCTTGAGATCGATGAAGACCTGCTTGCCGGCGTCGATCAGCGACTGCGCGTAGGATAATCCGCCGCCAAAGGCGAGCTGATAGCCGATTTTGTAGAACGTGACGCTCTCTCCGAGCCGCGTCACCAGCGCCTGCGCCGCTTCTACCGAGGACACATCGAGGGCAACGATCAGGCGGTCACGCGGCTTGAGTTGCATTGCCGTCCTTCTAGAGCATTATCGCCGCCAACTCCACCAGTCGCCGCGCCGTGGTTTTGAGCGCCGCGGCCGCCGCTTCATCCTTCAGATTGTCGTTTTCGTCAAAGGCCTCAGCGGCGCGCGGCACCGACACTTGTTCGGGGATGACGAGCGCGCCGCAGCCCAATTCCAGGATCTGCCGCAGCGCCATGAGCGAACGCAAGCCGCCGGTGGCGCTGTTGGTCACCGACCCGATCGCAAAGACGCGATTCTTGAACGCGGCATAAGTCGGCTCGCCGCCCTCGCGCACCCGCGATACCCAGTCGATCGCGTTCTTCAGAAGCGGCGTCACCGAGGCTGAGTATTCGGGGCTCGTTATGAACACGCCCTGGTGCGCCATCAGCATTTGTTTCAGCCGCAGCGCCGACGGCGGCATGCCCGACGATGACGCAAGGTCGGCGTCGAACAGCGGCAGCGCGTAATCTTCCAGCGAGATGCGCGTCACCTCGGCTTCGGCGAGCGCCAGCTCCTTCACCGCCAGCGCGGCGAGCCGCGCATTGTGCGAGCCGGTGCGCAGCGAACCGGGGATGACCAGGATTTTCGGAGCGGGCATCGCGATTGAAATCTTCGATCGCCGTTACGCCTTCCGGTACACCCACACGCGCGCCGGCGGAATGTTCAGCCAGATGCGTTCGGAGGCTTCGGCGGTAAATCCGCCCATGCGCTTGGGCACCGGCGAAGCGACCGAATAGGTGAACTGCACGAAGGGCGCGCCCGGCAGCATCAGGTCGAAGGCGTCGCGCAGAAGCCGCATGCGCATCATCAGCGGCTTGGTGATCAGCGGCAGGCCGGAGACGACCGCCGCGGCGGGCTGGACGAGCAGCGTTTCAAGAAGGCGCCGCAGGCTATAGGCATCGCCCTGCACCAGCGTCGCATCCGGATAGCGCGAGCGCAGGATGCGGCAGAACGATGGATTGAACTCCACCAGCACCAGGCGCGAAGGATCGACGCCGGCCTCGACCAAGGCCTCGGTGACCGGGCCGGTGCCCGGTCCCAGTTCGACCACCGGCCCGTTCGAGTTCGGATCGACATAGCGCGCCATGGTGCGGGCAAGAACCTTGCCCGACGGCGTCACCGCACCGATGGTCAGCGGCCGCTCGAGCCAGGAGCGGATGAAGCGCACCTCGTCGTCGAGGCGGAGGCCCTTCTTCTCGAATTGCTTGATCCGCTGCTCGATTTTCTTGCCGATGCCGTCGCGCCTCTGGTCGAACAGCCGGATTTGGCGTTCGATCTTGCGCTCGATGATGCTCTTGCGGACTTCCAGGAGGCGAAGCTGCCGCCCGATCCTCTTTTCGAACTTCTGCAGGGTCGGCAGCGGCATGAGATTCACAGACAAAACCCTTTACAAGTTATCGTACGCGACGAAATCGCGTCGGTTTTAAAACATTCAGAAGGCAAAGACCATAGAGGGCTAACGAGTGTCCCGATTCCGCAGTTCGCTTCACCGTGCCACCCTCTCGCTTGCGAACTGGGGAATCGAAAGGACACTAGCAAATGTATGACGCTAGTGCGGTTTTTGGATTTGAAGGTCCCACGTGAGCCAGCGGCCAGATGGTAGGAACTTCAAATCCACCGCATTAGTCGGCGGTTCGGCCGCCGAGCCCATCCAGAAACTCCTTGACCTTGCCGAGGAATCCCGACGATTCCGGCTGGGTTTCCGTCGACGACAGCCGATCGAACTCGGCCAACAGCTCGCGTTGTTTCTTGGTGAGCTTCTGCGGCGTCTCGACTACGACTTGAACATACATATCGCCGGACTGCCGCGCGCGGAGCACCGGCATACCTTTGCCCTGCAGGCGGAAGCGCCGGCCCGAATGCGTGCCCTCCGGAATCTTCACCTTGGTCTTGCCGCCGTCGATGGTCGGCACTTCGCACTCGCCGCCCAGCGCCGCCGCGACCATCGAGATCGGCACGCGGCAATGCAAATCGGCGCCTTCGCGCTGGAAGAACGGATGCGCTTCGATCGACAAAAAGATGTAGAGATCGCCGGGCGGGCCGCCGCGCACGCCGGCCTCGCCTTCGCCGGCAAGACGGATGCGGGTGCCGTCCTCGACGCCGGCCGGGATATTTACCGACAGTGTCCGCTCGCGGGTGACGCGGCCGGACCCGGCACATGACGGGCACGGACTGTCGATCGACTGGCCGCGGCCGTGGCAATTCGGGCACGTGCGCTCCAGGGTGAAAAAGCCTTGCGCGTGGCGCACGCGGCCGTGACCGCCGCACATCGGGCAGGTTTTCGGCTTGGTGCCGGCCTTGGCGCCGGAACCGGAGCAGGCCTCGCAGGTCACCGAGGTCGGAATGCGGATTTGCGCATTCTTGCCGACGAAAGCCTCGGTCAGGCTGACTTCCATGTTGTAGCGCAGGTCGGCGCCGCGCTCGCGGCCGGCGCCGCGGCCGCGCCCGCTCGACATGCCGAATATGCCTTCGAACAGATCGGAGAATGTGGTGCCGAAATCGGCACCGAAGCCCGCCGCGCCGCCGCCCATGCCTTGCTCGAAAGCGGCGTGGCCGTAGCGGTCGTAGGCCGCGCGCTTGTCCGGGTCTTTGAGGACCTCATAGGCCTCGTTGACTTCCTTGAAGCGATGCTCGGCGTTGGTGTCGCCCGGATTGCGGTCCGGATGACATTGCATCGCCTGCTTGCGGAACGCGGCTTTGATCTCGCCGTCGCTTGCCGTGCGTTCGACCGACAAGGTTTCGTAGTAGCAGCGCTTGGCCATCAGTCCTCACCCCAGGAACCGACAGGTGACGCGAGACGATCGTTAAACGAGCACCCCCGTTTCGAATCCGGGGGTGCCATTCTGACAAGCCGCAACGGCATTCGCGCCTCGCCGCATCAAGCCGATTTTTTGTTCTTCTTGTCGTCGTCGACTTCGGTGAACTCGGCATCGACGACGTCTTCTTTCTTGGCCTCGGCGCCGCCGGCCTCGGCGCCGCCGCCGGGCTGCTGCTCGGCGGCCTGCTTGTACATGGCCTCACCGAGCTTCATTGACGCTTGGGCCAATGCGTTGGTCTTCGCCGTGATCGCTTCCGCATCGTCGCCCTTCAAGGCTTCCTTGAGATCGGCGATGGCGTTCTCGATGGCGCGGCGCTCGGCCTCGCCGACCTTGGAGCCATGCTCGGCCAGGGTCTTCTCCGTCGAATGGACAAGAGCTTCGGCGTGATTCTTCGCCTCGACCTGCGCTTTGCGCTTCTTGTCTTCTTCGGCGTGCGATTCGGCCTCCTTGACCATCTTCTGGATGTCGGCCTCGGACAGTCCGCCCGAAGCCTGGATGCGAATCTGCTGCTCCTTGCCGGTGCCTTTGTCCTTGGCCGACACGTTGACGATGCCGTTGGCGTCAATGTCGAACGTGACCTCGATCTGCGGCACGCCGCGCGGGGCCGCCGGGATGCCGACCAGATCGAACTGGCCGAGCATCTTGTTGTCGGCCGCCATCTCGCGTTCGCCCTGGAACACGCGGATCGTCACCGCGGTCTGGCCGTCTTCGGCCGTGGAGAACACCTGGCTCTTCTTGGTCGGGATCGTGGTGTTGCGATCGATCAGCCGCGTGAACACGCCGCCCAGCGTCTCGATGCCGAGCGACAGCGGCGTGACGTCGAGCAACAGCACGTCCTTGACGTCGCCTTGCAGCACGCCGGCCTGGATCGCAGCGCCGACCGCGACGACTTCGTCGGGATTGACGCCCTTATGCGGCTCCTTGCCGAACAATTGCTTGACGATCTCCTGGACCTTCGGCATGCGCGTCATGCCGCCGACCAGAACGACCTCGTTGATCTCGGCCGCCGAAAGGCCGGCATCCTTGAGCGCCTGCCGGCAGGGCTCGATCGTCTTCTGCACCAGATCGTCGACCAGCGCCTCGAACTTGGCGCGGGTGAGCTTCATCGTCAGGTGCTTGGGTCCGGAGGCATCCGCCGTGATGAACGGCAGGTTGATTTCGGTCTGCGTCGTCGACGACAGCTCGATCTTGGCCTTTTCGGCGGCTTCCTTGAGCCGCTGCAGGGCGAGCTTATCGCGACGCAGGTCGATGCCCTGCTCCTTCTGGAATTCGTCGGCCAAGTAGTTGACCAGCCGCATGTCGAAATCCTCGCCGCCGAGGAAGGTGTCGCCATTGGTCGACTTCACCTCGAACACGCCGTCGCCGATTTCGAGAATTGAGATATCGAACGTGCCGCCGCCGAGGTCATAGACCGCGATGGTGCCGGTCTTGTTCTTGTCGAGCCCGTAGGCGAGCGCCGCCGCGGTCGGCTCGTTGATGATGCGCAGGACTTCCAGGCCGGCGATCTTGCCGGCGTCCTTGGTGGCTTGCCGCTGGGCGTCGTTGAAATAGGCCGGAACGGTGATGACCGCCTGCTCGACCTTGCTGCCGAGATAGGCCTCCGCGGTCTCCTTCATCTTCTGCAGGATGAAGGCCGAAATCTGCGAAGGCGAATAGGTCTTGCCTTCGATCTCGACCCAGGCGTCGCCGTTCGAGGCGCGCGAGATCTTGTAGGGAACGAGCTTCTTATCCTTTTCCACCATCGGATCGTCGTAGCGACGGCCGATGAGACGTTTGACTGCGAAAATCGTGCGCTCGGGATTGGTGACCGCCTGGCGTTTTGCCGGCTGGCCGACCAACCGCTCGCCTTCGTCCGTGAATGCGACGATGGACGGCGTGGTGCGCATCCCCTCCGCGTTCTCGATGACCTTCGGCGTCTTGCCTTCCATGACGGCGACGCAGGAATTCGTGGTCCCGAGATCGATGCCGATGACCTTGGCCATGGTTTTAATCCTCTGTTTTGCGGCAGGTCGGCTGGCCCGAAAGGCGCCGAAGACCGACCCCCTTATCACTCATCGCCTTGGCCCGTTGCCTTGGCCCGTTTCGACCGATTGGTTTGAGCCGACTGCCCAAAGACCGCTGCCAAAACCAAGTGCCAAAACCTGGTGCCAAAACCCGGTGCCAAAACCCGGTGCCAGGGCGATTTCCCTTGGCTCATATAGGAGAGCGTCATCGCCCTGCAAGGCAGTAATGCCGATGCGCCGCACGTTTACGCGGCTAATGCGGCGGGGCGAACAGGCCCGCGTCCGGGATTGCGGTCAGGGTCTCTTAACGGTGTCGCGCGCGGGCTCAAGCGTGCTCGGCTGCGCTAGTCCGCCATTAAGGAAATCCTGCCACGGATAGCTCCGGCAAAGGGACAACAGCTCGGCCGGCCGGAAACGGCGTCGAAACAGTGCCGCTGGTAGGCGTGGAGTCGACATGCGTGGCAGTTCTGTCGAATGCGGCGCGGCCGGGAGCGCGGCGCCCGCGCATGCAGTCGCGGTAGACGACCCCGTTCGCGGGCTGTTCGCAATTCTGCCGCGGCCGGTTCGCTTCCTCGGCGTCGGCGGGCTCGGTCTTATCGTCGATCTCGCGGTGTTCACGCTCATCATCGCGCACGCGTTCAATCCGCTTCTCGCGCGGCTCGGTTCGCTCGCCATGGCGACGCTCGTGACTTGGCGGCTCAACCGTGCGCTCACCTTCGACCGCAGCGGCCGCCACGCGGCCGACGAAGCGTTTCGCTACGCCGCGGTCGCCGCCGCCGCCCAGGCCGTGAGCTACGGCGTCTTCGCGGTTCTCGTCATCGGCCTTCTGGCCGCGCTGCCGCAGCTCGCCGTCATCGTCGGCGCCGCCGCCGGCGCGCTCGTGTCCTATTCGGGCCAAGCCGGATTCGCGTTCCGGCCGCGGCGTTCGACGTGAAGAGCCGCGCCATGATGGTGCACAATCCGTCTGCCCGCGGCGCGGCCGTCGACGTCGAGGTGTTCGTGATCGGCGCCGGCCCCGCCGGCCTCACCGCGGCCTATTGCCTGAGCAAGGCGGCGCGTTCCGTCCTCGTCGTCGAGCGCGATCCGGTCTATGTCGGCGGCATCAGCCGCACCGTCGACTACAACGGTTATCTGTTCGACATCGGCGGCCACCGCTTCTTCTCCAAATCCAAAGAGGTGGTCGCACTGTGGCAGGAAATCCTGCCGGACGACTTCATTACCCGGCCGCGCCTGTCGCGCATCTACTACAACGGCAAATTCTTCTCCTATCCGCTCAAGGCGTTCGAAGCGCTGCTCAAGCTCGGCGTGTTCACCAGCACGGCGTGCCTGATGTCCTACCTCTATGCGAAGATGTTTCCGATCGCGCCGGCGCGCACATTTCACGATTGGGTGCGCAACCAGTTCGGCGAGCGGTTGTTCCAGATTTTCTTCAAGACCTACACCGAGAAGGTGTGGGGCATGTCATGTGACGAGATTTCCGCCGATTGGGCGGCGCAGCGCATCAAAGGCCTCGATCTGGCCACGGCCGTCCTCAACGGCTTGAAGCGCTCGCTGCGATTTGGCGGCAAC
>Ga0335078_10015618_pt1 | contig 11274 bp, 11 predicted proteins | sample Lox_Sample_32_FD_206711 | JGI IMG/M metagenome (GOLD analysis project Ga0335078, IMG submission 206711) | Soil microbial communities from Loxahatchee National Wildlife Refuge, Florida, United States - Lox_Sample_3.2 | ecosystem: Environmental > Terrestrial > Soil > Wetlands | place: USA...
AAGCCGTGTTCCCGCCCAGACGGGAGAAGGGCGGGAACACGACCGCGGGGGCTGCGGGTTGATACCGCGCGCCCGGCCGGACTGGCTCGCAGCCGGGCGCGCGGCGGTCTTGGGGTTGCGCCGCGGTCCGAGGGGCTACGCGGCGGTCCGAGGGGCTACGCGGCGGCGGGCAGCCCGCTCACGGCGCTTATCCGGCCGTCCGCGCGGCGCGCCTGGATGAGCTCAACCTGCGCCCACGTCAGCGCCTTCGGCCGGACCGGCTCGAACGCCGAGCGGCGGCGCGCGCCGCCCTGCGGGTGGAACTCCCTGCTGGCCACCGGCTCCGTGTGCCGCACGGCGGCCAGGTGCGGCTGGGGGACCGCCACATCGGCACTGGCCGTCGCCGTGGAGAGGCCGGCCAGTGCTCCCGCGGCACCCGCGGTGAGCATCGCCATGTGGGCAATCGAGCCGGTCAGGTGGCCAGTGCCAAGCATTAGAAGTCTCTTCCTTCCCAATCCCTGCCGCTCCGCCTGCCACGCCGAACGGCTGAACTCGCTGCGTTACGGGAGATCTGACGCAGCGTCAGCGAGCCCGGTTTCCGGATGAGACGCAGTTCACTACTCGCGAGTAACCGCGGTCACATCGCGGTGCGGGCGGTGGTCGATGTGACCGTTTTCGCCGTATTGGCCGGGGCGCGGGCGACGGCCAGGGCGGTCGCGACAGCGCGGCCAGCGGGCGGCGAGCCGGCGGCGAGCCGGCGGCGAGCGGGCGGCGAGCCGGCGGCCACGGAATGTTGCGCGTTCAATTAATGTTGCGCACGGCAGACTAGATAGCGAGGAGGTAGTCATGCCAGCCGTGACCGTTGCCGACATCCTGCTCCTGCCGAGGATCAGCGAGCCGGACCAGGCAGTGGCGCAGGAGCGCCCGGTGACCGCGGTGACCACGGCGCCGTCGGCCTACGAGGGCGAGGGCTTCCCGGTCCGCCGCGCGTTCGCGGGCGTCGACCTGCGCGCGCTTGACCCGTTCATTCACATGGACCAGATGGGCGAGGTCGACTACGCGCCCGGCGAGCCCAAGGGCACCGCGTGGCATCCGCACCGGGGCTTCGAGACCGTGACGTACATGATCGACGGCACGTTCCGGCACCAGGACTCCAACGGCGGCGGCGGCCTCATCACCAACGGCGACACCCAGTGGATGACGGCGGGCGGCGGCATCCTGCACATCGAGGAGCCGCCGGAGGACCTCGTGCTGAGCGGTGGCCTGTTCCACGGCTTCCAGCTCTGGGTGAACCTGCCGTCCCGGCTCAAGATGGCGGCCCCCCGCTACCAGGACATCAGGGCCGGGCAGGTCGCGCTCCTCAGCTCGGCCGACGGCGGCGCGCTGGTCCGGGTCATCGCCGGTGACATCGACGGGCACGCCGGGCCGGGCGCGACGCACACGCCGATCACGCTGCTGCACGCGACCGTGGAGCCCGGCGCACAGCTGCGGCTGCCCTGGCGCAGCGACTTCAACGCGCTGGCCTATGTCCTCGCGGGCTCGGGCACCGTCGGCGCGGACAGGCGCCCGGTGCGCACCGGCCAGCTGGCCACGTTCGGGCCGGGTGACGTGCTGACCTTCGGCGCGGAGCGGAAGATGGACGGCCCGGGCGAGCGGCTCGACGTGCTCGTGCTCGGCGGCCAGCCGATCCGCGAGCCGGTCGCCGCGTACGGCCCGTTCGTGATGAACACCCGCGCCGAGCTGGTGCAGGCGTTCGAGGACTACCAGGCGGGCCGGCTGGGCTCGATCCCGGCCGAGCGGATCGCGGCCCCGGTGCCGACCGAGCCGCACCCCGGCCACGACGTCCTCTAGGGCCCGGGCTCAGACAAGTTCGTGGAAGTTTGGTGTGGCCAGAGCAACACCAGACTTCCACGAACCTCGCCTCGCCTCACGCCTGAACGCGCCGCACCTCGAACGTGAAGCAGCCGAACTCGAGCGCGCGCGCGTGCACGACCGCCACGCCGGGGTCGTCGAGCATCTCCGCCAGCGCCCGCTCGGCGGCCGCCGGACCGGCGCTGGCCTCAGCCTCGAACAGCCTGCCGCCGAGGATCTCCCCCGCGGCCGAGTACGCGCGGAACACCCGCCGCCCGCCGGCCAGCCAGCCCGGGTATCCGGTCCCGTCCGGGCCGCCGCACGGGCGCGTGTGGATGAACACCGGCCCGATCTCGTCGTACGGGCCCGGCCGCGCGCCGGTCTCGCGCGCCCACCGGCGCAGCGGCGCGTACGACACCAGCGCGACGTCCTCGCCCGGCTCGATCGGCCGCAGGCAGCAGCGCAGCGGCGCGCCGCCCGCGTCGTCGGTCAGTAGCCGCGGCGGGTTGCCCGCGTCGTCGGCCTGCAGCAGCTCCTCGACTACGTCCTTGCCGATCGCGCGTACCTCGAATGCTTCCATTCCTCCATCCTCATGAACGGGAACGGCGGGTGTCTGGCGGGAATCAGACGTCAGGGTTCGGGCAGCCGGCCGCGTTGTGCGTCACCCCCGCCATCGCGGCGCGGCAGGAACCGGGCGGCGAACACCGCGAATGATCCCTCGGCAGTCACCAGGTGCGCCGCGTACCCGAGACACCTGCTCATCAGGCCGTCGTTGCGGCCGGCCACGGCCGCCACGTGCGCGCGCACCAGGTTGAGCCACGCCGTCATCGCCGCGGCCGCCGACTCGGCGTCATCGGCCGCCACGCCCGCGGCCGCGTCGTACCAGGCCTCCGCCCGCCGCCAGCGCCACCGGGCGAATGTCAGGAATGCCGGCTCGGTCCGCTCGATCAGCGCCGACGCCGCGAGCACCGCCCCGGCGATGAACACCGCGACGACGATGCCGGGCAGGACGGCCAGCCAGCGGGGCGGGGCGCCGAGGTCGTACAGCCCCGCGAGCAGGCCCGCAAGCAGCACGGCGCCCGCGGCGAGCAGCGCGAGCAGGCGCGACTGCTCCTCGCGGCGGGCGAGCGCGGCCCACCACGCGCCGCCGAGCCAGACGCCGGTAGCGGCCAGGACCACGGGCGAGGCAAGCGACCCGGCCAGCGTCCCGCGCAGCTCTATCCCGTTCAGCTCCAGCAGCGACGCGGCCGCGACTGCGCACCCGGCCAGCCCGAGCACCAGGTGCACGTGCCGGAGCCGCCGCGGGTCGTGGATGTTGCGCAGCGTCTCGAACCGCCGGCGCGCAGCACGCCTGATCCTGTCTGCCTCGCAGGCAGCGGCGCGTGAGCCCTCCGCCAGCGCATGACTGTGCAGGGCCGCCAGCCGCAGGCTCTCGGCCTCCGGGTCGGCTGCGATCAGCCCGTCCACGATCTGAACATGTGCCTGCGGTCGACCTGACGGCATCTGCCCCTCCCGAGTGCGCCGCTACCTCAACAGAGGTCAACGCGACCGCGACCTGACACTTGCGTCAGGAACGCCCCGGCAGGCACTCGTCTGCGGTAGAGGTGCGGATCCGGCCGCGCCCGCAGATCGGGAGGACAGACACGTGACAGGAGCTCGCCGTTACGGTCAGGTCGTCGGCGTCGCCGGCCTGGTGACGCTGGCAGCAGGCTGCGGAATCTCGAGCCTCACGAACGCGCCGGCGAAGGCTGTCAGCGGTCCGCCGGCGCACCTTACCGAGGACGTTTCACCGTCGGTCCTGGTCGCGGTCGCGGGCGGGTCCGGCTCCGGCCAGAGCCTCGGCACGCTGATGGCGGCGACGGCACTGCCACGCGAGGACGTCGCCGTAGTTCGGCCGACCGAGCCGCCACAGACGGTGATCGCGTCGATCTCGCCCCCGCCGGCGACGGTCGTCGCGCCCGGCAGGCCCAGCCCGCCGGGCAGCGGCGCGACCTCGTACCTGAAAGCCGGGTACGACAAGCGGCTGCAGCACTGGCAAGCGGTATTTGCGGCCGACAAGAGGGCGGTGGTCACCAGGACTCAGCAGGTCGTCTCGTCCTGGGAGCGCGGCCTGGCCCTGCCGCATCGGCTGACCCTGTCCGGCGACGGCTCCGCCACCGGCCTGGTGCAGGAGTGCTCGGTTGCGGCCAGCGTCCTGACCGGGATCGAGCAGGACGGCCGCGGCTTCGGCGCGCGCCGGCTGGTCCTGCTCTACCCGGCCAGCCTGGCCGGCCTGGTGCCGTCCGGAGAGCTGACCGGCGACCGGGTGATCGTCGTCAGCGCGACGCTGCCCAGCGCGGCGGCAACCAGCGCGGCCCAGGCAAACCTGCTCGCCGCCGGCGCGGCGCAGGCTGCGGTACTCGGGCCGGAGACCACGACCGCGCAGCTCGCCGCGCTGGTGTCGGCCGACCTCGGGCGGTCGCGATCGCACGACGTCGTCTCGGCGCCGCTGCTGTTCGCGAACAACAGCGCCGCGCTGCAGCCGGCCGCCAGGCGGACGCTCGACGGTCTCGTGCCTTACCTGCTGCGGCCGGGCGCGACGGCGGTGATCAGCGGGTTCGCCTCGACGCCCGGCACCGCGCGCACGAACTACCTGCTCAGTTACTCCCGGGCTGCCGCGGCTGCCCGCTACCTGGAATCGAGGAACGTGCCTGCCAGTGCGCTGATCATCGTCGGCCACGGGGCTACCGACCTGACGGGCCCTGGCGCGTCCGGCGCGAACCGGCGGGTCGTTGCGGTCGTGCAGGAGCCTGGCCCCTGAGGCGCTCACCATCCGGCCTCTTCCGCGATGCTCTGCTGCGGTGCGGTTTCCGGGCCCGCCTGGCCTGCCAGGCGGGCCCGGTCCGCGTCGCCCGCGTCCCGCCAGTCGTCAGCTGACTGCCGCCATCCGGCAGCGGCGAGCTCGGCCCACTGCCCGCTGGTCAGGTGCGGCGCCAGCCCGCGGGGTTGCCGGGCTGCCCGGAGCGCTGCGTCCGCGGCGCGCAGCGCGCGCTTGATCAGGCGCATTCTCGCGCTGCGTACCGGACGATGCTCGTCGCCGACGACCTCGATCCACGCACCGCGCAGTCCGTCGGTCCGCGGCGGCAGCGACAGCTCGGCGACCGCCACTGGCCCGGCCCAGCTGAACGCGCCCTGGCTGAGCACGCGCCGCTCGGCCGGGAGGACGAGTCTCGCGCGGCACCTTCGCAGCACGTTTCTGTCCGCGCCGGCCGCCGGCCGCGCCGTCACCGCGACCGTGCCCGGTCGTGCTCCGGCGCGTACCAGCAGGTCGTCCCCGGCCGTCAACGCGGGCAGGAACGTGCCGGCCGGCACCATCGTCAGGTCCAGGGCTGCGCTGATCCCGTCCGGCGCCGGGTCGCCGGCCCGCCCGGCCGGCCGCGCGGCCGCGGCCGGCCGGGACCTGAGGTACTCGTCGACGCTCAGCTCAGCCGCCGCCTCGACCCGCGCCCGGACCCGCCGCGCGGCGGCTGCGTCATCCGGCCGGGCCAGGTCGGCGGCGGCCAGCGCCGCCGCGGCCTGCCGGTCAGTGATCGCCGGCAGCTCGACCTGCGCGAGCGACCGTGCCGCCCGCACCGCGGCGGCGCGCGCGGCCCGGTCCATGCCCGCCTCCAGCGCGAGCCGGGCCTCCTGGGCGTCCCACCACGGCGAGGACGAGACCGGGCTCGTCGCGCGGCCGGCGCGCAGCCGGGCCAGCGCCGACAGCGCACCGCCGGGATCGGCCAGCGGGCCGAGGCCCGCGCCGGGCCGCCGGCGACTGGCAGCCCGGCGTACCCGCTCCGGGGCATCGTTGCCGAAGTGACCGGCCAGGAACGCCGCGCCACGTTGCGTCAGTGTGCCGTCGGCGGCCGGCGTTCCCGCAAAGACGGTGAGCCTGCAGAGGCGGCCGGTGACGCGATCGAAGATCAGCTCGATGTCCGGAGCCGGACGCAGCCACGCCCCGCCCGCGGCGCCCGTCGTCAGGTAGTCCTGCACGACCTGGCCCGTCGCTTCGATGTAAGTCAGTCTCGGCTCGGCAGTCATGACGACCACCCTGGTCGCGCGGCACCGTCAGCGCGAGGGCGCGCGGCTGCCGCGAAGACTGCCCGCGCCACCACCCGACGTGCAGGACCAGGGATCCTGCCCGTCACTGCTCCGGGAACAGCGCCTGGATCTCATGCTCCAAGCTCGCTGCCCAGCTCGCGGGGTCGGTCCCGGCAGGCGCCGTCGCGGTGCTCACGCGCAGGCGCAGAACGGCTACGTGCCGGCGCAGGCGCTTCTCCGCCTCGGCGCGCTTGCTCGCGGTGCTCTCGGCCACCTGCTCGGCGTGCCGCACGTCCGCCTTCGCCGTCGCGATGCGGTAGTGCTGCGTGCGCGCCATCACTGCGGACCCGCACAGCACGAGCCCGGCCGAGACCGCGGTCAGCAGCACCGCCTGGAGCAGCGCGGTGGGCAGCGGCTCCCCCGCTACCGCCATCAGGAACTGCATGCGCAGCAGGAGCAGGCCGGTGAAACCCAGCGCTACTGCGACCACGAGCGCCACTCGCTTCCGGCGGCTGGCTCGTGTCAGCTCGAAGCCGAGCATCGCCGCGAGCGAGGCCACAAGCAGGATGCCGGTGATCAGCCAGGTACCGGCGCTGGGCAGGCCGAATGCCTGCGCTGCCCAGTTGAGCGGCACGCAGTCGAGCGCAGCCAGGACGGCGATGAGGGTCGCGCCAGCCCAGAACGTGAGCACCCGGACGCCGGCCGGGTCGAACTTGGTGATCACGGTGGTGAGTCGCTGCCGCGCACCGTCGGCCTTGGCCTCGGCCTGGCCTTCATCACCGGCAGTCTCGTTTCGGTGGATCCTGGACTGCTGGGCTTCCGCGATCTCGCGGGCCGCATGCTTGTCCGTGCGGGCCAGCGCGTTCAGCACCCCGCCGGCCTGCGGCTGGGTACTGACGCCATCCGTGCGCTCCATCGTCGCCTCCTAGAAAAGTACGTGCTAGCAGTGATGAGCTGAGGTCGCCGAAAACCTGACACTGCGCACCACGTTGGCGCAGGCCAGAATTGGTCACAATGCGACTTCCCAGTGCGGATCGATCGTGGTGAGGACGACCATGAGGTCCTGCCGGGCGCGGCTGAGCCGCTTGTGCCGCGCGCTCGCCGGAATGTCGGCCGGGTCGAACCACTCGCGGTAGCCGGCCCGCAGGTCGGCGTTCAGCTCGGCCTTGCTCACGCAGCCGTGGAACGCCTCGGCCAGTACCCGCTCAGTGACGGCCAGGATCAGGCTGCGATAGCGGACAGGGTCCGGGGAACTCGCGCGAATACTGGCGAGCAGTTCGCCGCGAATCCGCCGGCAGCGCCGCTGCCGCTGCTCGCAGCGCAGGTGCCACTGCGCAAGCTCGGCCGTGTCTCGTGCCGGTGCCGCCAGCACCCGCCACGGCTCCGCCTGGCCGGCTATCTCGTCCGGCTCGAGGAGCACTACCTGCCACCGCTGCCTGCTGATCGCGTGGTACAGCGTCGTGCAGAAGTAGGCGCGCAGGTTCAGGATCTGAGTCGGATCTACGATCGTCGCGAGCAGGTAGAAGGTCTCCTGCAGGCCGTCCTCAGCGAGCTCCGGGCAGCCTGGACCCGCCCACCGGAGCGCCAGCCGCCACGTCAGCGGCTCGTACCGGATCTCGATGAGGCGACGGATGAATGGCCCTGCGGCGAGACCGCCGCCGTTCCCAGCGCCACGCACCACTCAGCCACCTCCCGAATGCTGGGATGCGGCTCTACCTATCTCTACTATTCTCTGCTAAGATCTAGTAGAGATTTGATAGAGCTATTTTTCTAAGGTTAGATATTGAAATGGCAGTGCGTCAACGGGTAGCAGGCTCTATAGTTCCTGGCGAGCTTCTTCGCGCCTGGGCCCGCCGCCGCGCACAGGCTTCGCCAGAGTCCGCGCCGCCGGAGGTGACCTAGCAATGCCCGCGCCGCATGCCGCCGTTGAACTCGCACTGCGGCTCCGTAAGCTGCGCGAGAGCACCTGGCCCGACAGGACGCTGAGCAGGGCGGAGCTCGCGGAAGCGCTGACGAAGAGCGGCGAGCCGGTAAAGGCCGTCACGATCGCCTCGTGGGAGAACCTCAAGTCGCCTAAAGTGCCTCCAATAGCTCGTATAAGTGCATATGCTCAGTTTTTCGCTACACACCGGACCGTTGACGCCGGCCTGTGCCTGGTGCCGAAGCGCGACCTCACGCCCCCGGAGATGGCGGAGTTCGAGCGGCTCCGACGCGAACTCCTCGAGCTGCGCGAGGGCGCTAGCGAGACCGCCCAGCGCAGATCCTGGCAGCTGCCCGATCCAGGGCCGGCCAACATCGTGTGCTCGCAGCTCCCCGCGGACGAGCTAAGCCCGCTTGCCGATCCGGCTAACGCCAACTACACCGAGCTCTTGCGGTACGCAGACCTCGACGCGCTGGTCGAACTGCACGGCCACATTCGAGCCGAGAACCCGGCAATGGACGTATTCTTCCGGGCATCGACCGCCGTTAAGCCCGACGATCTCACGTCGCACCTCATACTTGTCGGCGGCATCGCCTGGAATGAAATTACTGCACGTCTCTCGGAGATGGTCCGACTACCAGTCCGGCAGATCAGCGATCTGTCGCTACTAGAATCTGGCGAATTCTTTGTAACGGAAGAGGGCGGCAAGGAGCGCCGTTTTCTGCCCAAGTGGAGAGACGGCGACACGGTGCTCGACGAGGACGTCGGTCTGCTCGCCAGGGTGCCGAACCCGCTAAACTCTGGTAGCACGCTTACCATATGTAACGGCATCCACAGCAGGGGCGTCTATGGAGCGGTGCGCAGCCTCACCCACGACAAGCTGCGCGAGGCAAATGAACGCTATATAGCCACCCACTTTGGCAGCAGTAGGTCATTCATAATCCTGATGTCCGTCAAGGTAATCGAAGGAGAGACCATGACTCCCGACTTCAATAGCCCTGGTGTCGTCCTGCGCCAGTGGAAGTGGCCGCTGGAAGAGGAGCGCTAAGCGAGCGACCCCCGTAGAATTCCTGAACAGATCAGACCATGGGCTACCAGTCCCTTGGAGATGTGCGGCAGCACGACAGCCACCACAGCCTCGTCGGCATGCCCGAACATGCGAGCGGGGCCGGCATGCCGCCGGTACCGCTGGACGCCATCATCGTGCCGGGGTCCAGGAAGGTGCCGAACTTCGAGCACGCCATCGGGCTCGCGCACGCGATCGGCTGCAAGCTCGTCGCCATCTGCAGCCACGATGTCACCGCGTGGCACATGCAGCGGATGGCCGCGTCCTTGTCGTTCGAGAACCTGATCGCGATCGATCTGCCCGACGGCTACTCGCATCCGCTCCTGGACTTCGAGACGGCCGGCTGGCTGAACCGTGAACTGCCCGATGCCTGCACCCACAAGAGCAATCTCAGCGCGAAACGCAATATCGGCCTGCTGCTCGGGACGATGCTGGGCTGGACGCGCGTCTTCTATCTCGACGACGACATCAGGAACATCGAGGCATCGGGCCTCCGCAAGACCATCGCGATGCTCGATGACGGATACACGGTCGCCGGGCTGCGGGTAACTAAGTTCCCCGATAACTCCGTGGTCTGTCACGCGCACCGGGCGACAGGCGGTCAGCTGCAAGGCGTCTTCGTCAGCGGATCCGCGCTGGCCGTGGATATCGAGGGTGCGCCCGGCTTCTTTCCCGAGATTTACAACGAGGACTGGCTCTCGTTCTATCCTGCAGCCGTCAGCGGCAAGCTCGGCCTTTCGGACTGTCACGCGACCCAGTTGCTGTACGACCCGTTTGACACACCGCACCGCGCCGCGTGGCAGGAATTCGGCGACATGCTGGCCGAGGGCATTTACGGCTTGCTGCACGACCGGCGGGACCTCTCGTACGCGACCAGCGATTACTGGCAGATGTTCCTGCGCGCCAGGCGCCATTTCCTAGAGGACATCCTGGTGCGCACCGAGGATCCGCGCATAACTGTCCGGCCGGGCCTGGTGGAGTGCGTTGAGACCGCACGCAAGATCCTCACCCAGGTCACGCCCGAGCTGTGCGTGCATTATGTGCGGCTCTGGCAGCATGACCAGGTGACCTGGACGCAGCGGCTGGCGAGCATCAAGGGAACGGCGACGACGATCGACCAGGCCACCCGCGAACTCCGCCTGCCAGCATCCGGCCCGACGTGGGAGACCACACTGCCGATGCCAGACCAGCGCTATGGCCCCGCCGAGGTCACCGCCGCCGCTCCGCAGCGGCCGGCGTCCCTGCTTCAGGTCGCGCTTAGCCTGCTGCAAACTACTCTGCGCATCTGAGCTGCTCTGCGCGAGCCGCTGAACTGGGCGTTCGCTGCTCGTGACGGGCAGGATTGTGCACTAATCTTGGCTGGCCCGGGGCCCGCGTAGCATCGGGGCCGTGGACATGGAGTCCGGCTCTGGCAACCCGCAGTCCGTGTTTGGCGAGGTGCGCTCTGCGGACGGTACTGCCATCGGCTATCAGCGGGTCGGGGCGGGTCCCGCGGTCGTCCTGCTGCATGGGGCGGGGCAGCTGTCGGGGAACCTGATGCGGCTTGCCCGCGGGCTTTCGGGAGCATTCACGGTGTACGTGCCGGACCGACGTGGCCGGGGCAGGAGCGGACCGCATGGCGACTTCCGCGGGCTGCGCACTGAGATCGAGGACCTGAGCGCCCTGCTGGACGCTTCCGGCGCCAGCCGCCTGTTCGGGCTCAGCGCTGGAGCGGTCATCGCGATCGAGGCGGCTCTCGTGCGACCGGATGTCACCAAGCTCGCGCTGTATGAGCCACCGCTGACTTTCGACGGCGTCATTCACGGTGACTGGGCTCCCGAGTACGAACGGCAACTCGATGCCGGCAAGCCAGGGGCCGCACTCGTCACGGTGCTCAAGGCCACCGCGGACCGGACCTCTCCGGTCCGCTGGCTCCCGCGGCGACCCATGGCTGCCGTGTTGGACTTCGCGATCAAGCGCACAGCCAGCCGGCCCGCGCCCGCTGACGTTATGTCGCCCCGCGAGCTGGTCCCCACGGTGCGTTACGACGCTCAGACGGTCAACGGTGCGGCGGGAGCGCTGGAGCGATTCGCGGGGCTGTCTTGTGAGGTCCTCTTGCTCGGCGGCTCAAGGAGTGCCCGCAATCTCACTGCTTCACTCGACGGCCTGGGCCGCGTGCTGCCCGGCGCAAGGCGGGTGGTGATACGCGGCGGGGGCCACACTGCCGCGGACAACAGCCGTCAGCCCGACCGGATAGCGGCGGTACTGCACGACTTCTTCAGCTAGCACCTAACCTGCATCTTTCGATGCCAGGGTGGGGCGTCCCTTGCGGACGATCCCCGGCATGGCCTTCTCGGCCAGGAGGCCAGGGTTCGGTTGCGCCATGCCGAAGCCCGAGGCTAAGCGGGGTGCGGTGAGC